>JAABUP010000506.1_pt1 | contig 85820 bp, 114 predicted proteins | sample 5559201 | NCBI WGS metagenome assembly JAABUP01 (sample SAMN10711887, study PRJNA513373) | rock metagenome | isolation source: Antarctica rocks | place: Antarctica
CTAGAAGCCTTTTATCGCCTTCATCGATGATCTGTTTGCTATGACACACAGATCGTCGATCTGTGTACCGAGTTTACCCAGATCGCTCATTTGCTTGGATCGTCGATTTGGGTAAAATGAGTACCCGCATCGACGATTTGGGTGAATCGAGGATTCGTGTGTAACACATGCATGCTGCTTGGCCTAAGCAGACGGTCAAAGTTCAGAATCAGCATCGAGCCTCTCTTAACACAGTGGCGGCATGCGAAGTGTACCGTGCTCGTGTTTCCAGTGCAGGCCTCAGACAGTCACGCCTGCAGCCCTGATCAAGCTGACTTCAGCGACCGAGCGACGTCCAGCGTTGCAGACACAGTGTCCACGACCTGCAGCACCGCGTTGTCATTCCCATCGTGCTGGACACAGGGTTGGACATTTGTCAGGTTGTCAAGTCAGAGCAGCTGCACAGGGAGACAGTTCAAATCGGTCCTCCACTTTGGTTGAGCATGACCAACTCTTGGAACATCTCAGTGACTTAGCCTTGCCAGAGCTTCGACATCACGTGCAGCAGTCTCCTGACAGCATCAGCCTATCCTTTCTTGAATGGCTTGCAACCAGGTAACAGATGGTGAGTTGTGAACCTTTGCAGCCTCTGCCGGGTAGAGCATGCGTTCTGCAACAAGAGCATGGACATACAAAGTACATGTCAGTCTTATGTTGCCACATGTCTCACGCAGAGAGGACCAGCTCGAGGGCGCTGCTAAGCTTAAGCTGGCAGTACTTGCGGGCCAGCTGGTAGCTCTGAGGGAGGGCTTGGGTAACACACTCCCTTCACCCAAGCTGTGCCATGTCCCTGTCCTAGTCCCCATTGCTGAGCATGCATGCCCTGTCAGACATGCTAATTTCCCACCTAGGCAGGAAAGCTGATCACAAGCACCTGCTCAATTTGAAACCACCTCACTGTTGTAGATCCATACAGCTTTGAGGAGGTGGCAGATGAGCTTCAGCAGCATTGGCAAGCTACAGGACAAGCACAGCCTACAGCCAACAGCACACCTCATAATCTAATCAAAACATCAAGTCTTGAACTGTTTCCCTCTACACCCGCGTCCTTGCAGCAGTCAATCATTCCGCAAAGAGTCTCTGAGCATGGCCCCAATCTGCAGGCCTTCTCACAGGCTAGCATTGCCCGCCAGGATGAGCAGGTCAGTTGCAACTTCTTCCCTCATTTTGAAATTCAAGAAGGCACAAATTTGACATGATACACCTCTGCTGAGGTTGCATTTGGTAGGCCTTCTGCTACTGTCAAGTTGCTTTTATGGTCGCTCAAGTTATCGAAGCCGCAGTGCTGTAAGATTCACCAGACGCTTGTTTTGTTCAGAAAGCTCAGGTCATGCTGCAGAAATCACACTTCTACTGTGCTGGCCAATTTTAAATGATACTGCTCAAGTGACACAATCAACTGAGACATGCGATGCTGTCATTTTGTGCCTGCGGCCATCTTTGCATTTGAAACTCCATGTGTCTCTGCTGCAGGTTCGGCTATTCAACCTTGATGTAGAACAAGCCAGGGCTAAATCAACCATCCAGATAATCGGCAGGAAGAAGATCAGTACTGAGGAGGTGACACAAGGGACCGTGTCCAGCTCAGCCCAAAGGATTCTGGAAGTCTTGCTGAATTTGCCAAGTGCTGAGTTGCGACGGGAAATTCTTCCTGAAGCTTTTGTCAGCTCAGCCACTGAAGAAAGCTCAGCCCAGTATGAGGCACCATCAGAGAGCGAGGCTGATGACACAGAGCAACTGTCTACCACGCCACTGCAACTGCTTCAGGTTTGCAAGTCATGACATGCCCTGAGCTCGCAAGTTTGGGTTGATGTAGGTGCACTTGCATTACTGTAGCGCTGCATGTATGTCTCAAGGCAACACAAGGGTATACAGAACTTGTGTGCTGCCTGGATCCCTCACATTGCTTGCAAAATCACATGCAGCAACACTGCCTGTTGTGTTATGAAATGGTTTGTGGCCGCAAAGACATGTGCAATAGGTGCACAGATGCACTACCTGGCATAAGGGTAAGCAGATGTTTTGTTTCACTATTATAACGTTACTTGGTGTGATTTGCACACAGCTTTCTTTACAATCAAGTGTCATACAGGCTGTTGACTTGGAGCTTGCACGATTGAGCAAACACAAGAACAGTGCTGAGGATACCAAAGCTTTGCCAGGCGCAATATTACCTGACTACAAGGACATGTCCAGCGCGCTTTTCCAGCTGCGCACAGATATTTTGAACATATGGGACGCAGAATGACCCTGAAGCACCACCAAGTATGACAGCGTCAGACCATTGCTGAGTTATCGCTGCTGTGTGGTTTTGTTGGAAAGTATGGTTTTGTACGTTTTGGCAGTCATACTAGGTACATGTCACCATGACTTATGCTACTTCACGAGCTGCTGTTAACCAGCAAGCTGCGGTAAACAAGTTTGAAGAGCAAGCTTGGTTTGGCTGATGCTTTGGTGCTAGGCTGCTGATGGCAGGGCAACATGGCATCCTTGCTTAGTTGTGTGTTCACTTGATTTCCTGCTGTGCAGGCCGCAGCATCGACTCAGGATCAGGCAGTTGCTAGACCAGGCAGCTTTGTCAGCTGATCAGCTGCGCAGCAGAGTATACTTTTTGCTACCTTAAGCCACTGCCAGAGGCACATTCATGTCAATCACAGGAGGAATGTATTGCCTTTCAGGGTTTGCAATTCAAGGGTAGGTGGCAGTGTTTGCAAAGCAAGACTAGCCTGCATTTGCACATGTCTGCAATGGTTCCTAGTACATGCATGTGCAAGCAGCATGTGAAATCACGACTCGAGTGTTCATAGAGATGCGGAAGACAGTGCATTACCATTATTGTGTGCCCTTTACAATGTGCAAACTGCTGTCACAGTGTCAAGATGTATGCACACCGATAAGATCATGTCAGCTCTGCTTCTGGCCACAATGTACTCTAGTTGGTCAGGTCCATCAGTGTCAAACAGCTATGTATATGTTTACGTCTGCAATTTTCTTGTGACACTGTGACAGTAACCATCTGTGATGCAGACTTGCTGCAGCACGCGCACTTGCAGGCACTGCCTGACTTTTTACAGATCCGAAGCGTTCAAACTACTACTGTAATGACTACGCACGTTCGTCTTCTGTTATAGGTCTCATGCTGTTGCATGCCATATCACTGTATTTCCGTGTCGAAGCCTTTCACCAAGCTACAATCCAATGCCTTTCACCAGGCTGTGCACATCAGTGCATGCTTGGGAATGCATCTGAGACAATCATTTGTCGCGCTTGCTGCCTACGCGAGCTCTGCAGAAATTCTCGTAATGCACCACTTGCCACCTGTTCTTGCACGTGCAGCCACGAAGGGCGCAATGCTGTGCAGCCACGAGCTGCCATGAGAAGTGCTGCATTACGCATACTGCTCCGGAACCAAAAGCTGTATGGTTGATTCACAAAGACAATGCCGCATCGCATCTCGATGTGAACGTTACTCGGAACAAGACATTGGACCTGATCGCACGCTGATTGCACCTGTGATCTTACCTCAAACGCTCTGCTGCAGATGACACAGATTGGCTAGCCCATAGCTGCTCAGTACGGGATCCCAGAATCAGCAGACTCACGTAGTCGGAGACTTGCTAACATTGTTTGCTGCACAAGCCTTGTTTCATTTCGGAAAAGGTACAGAGTCTCGCGTTGTGCTTAATCAACGAAATACTGCTTGCAAGCGCAGTCGAGCGGGCTCTTTCACTGCTTTCTGCAGCAGGCCGTGTTTGGCAGGCCGCTGAGAAAAACAAACTCTGTGCTGGTTGACAGGGACGGCGTTTTGACGCCAAAGTCCCCATGCGTCCCTTACTGTGTCTGACGCAACTTAGAGATACGCTCCGAAAACAATCCGAGATCTAGAGGCAGCTGCCAAGCCTATCCTTAACTTTTCTCGAGAACAGCCAGTAAATTGCAGAGGTGACTGGTGACCAAACAGTGTTGCACATGACATCAGTTCTTCATCCAAGTGCACAATTGCTCTAGCAGCTGCTAATGCACCTGCGTGTAGCATCAAAAACACTGAACTTCACAGTCATTTTTGCGCAGGCGTGGAGCTATGAAAGACAGCCTGCTGCCTGTGGCAGACAGCAAGGCAAACAACAGTTTTTTGCGCAGTGCTTGCTCTAGCCACGTCATGACATTGATGGCCCGGCTAGCACTCCTCTCCACAGCAGCAACAGCTATTGGCTTGTACTGTTTTCAGTCTGACATTTTCCAGTCGAGTCCTGATCTCACGCAGATCTTGTCCAGTTACACGGTAGGCAGCCTATAAGGCATGATAGCTCCTCTGCTCACGAGTTCATACATGGGTTCTTCTGAGTCAGGCATCAGGCTCAAAACAGGATGTATCTTGTCTTGTACTGTATTAGCCTTGGCTGGGACATGTTTGATGCACTTTGCCTATACATACCTTCACGGCTGCCAGACATGCTGCTGTTGCAACAGACGCGTCGAATGATGCTATGGCCACTCAGCATCTGTGCCTTGTTTGCACCAGAATCTTATCCATGACATGTACACTGACTCATCTGAGCAAACGATGTAGACACATGCCTAACACTGTGTGCTTGTGTTGCAGTGCGTGTTTGACGATGGTAGGCCAGAACATCGGGTCTGCAAGTTCCACAACTTACTGATTTACGAGTCCAACATTCTTTACATTTACTCAGGTACACCATTTCGGCATCAGTGTGATAGCATCTTTATTGAAACAGTTGATAGTATGCAAAATGTTGGGCCTGATTCATCAACCTGCTGAGACCTGGTGTATATACTGCTGTCATGCAAAATCCAATTCATGCCCTTAGCACTCAATGCAATGACAATTCTCAAGATAGACTGGTTTGGAAAGGCAAGACTTGTCCTGCACTCATCATGAGCTGGAAAGCGTTGTTATTGTTGTTATTATTAATAATGTCATGCAGGACCTCGCCCAGAGCTTCCTGTCATCATGGCCAACTGGCATCATGACTATTACTTTGAAGCTGTTGTGACTCATGTGCATGAGCTCACAGATGCCATGAAAGCTGCTCCGGTATGTAATCCCTGCTTGTGCTTATTCACTTTGATCTAGCTGCAAAGTGGCTGTTTTGAAGTCAGCTGTGATCTCTGCCCTCAACGTTCCTCATGCATACAATCTTCAAAATGCTTCCATGCATGTACAGTTACATGTTGTTCATCAGAGTCTTTTGGCTGTGTCTTGATGTGCAGTAAGTCATGCAGTACGTGCTGTATGGCTCATGACACCATTGTTTGCATGCCCTAACAGATCAGCTTAGTAGGTGCATGCTTATGACATATGGCGCTACAGTTATCAAGCTAGGGTTAGGCGCAAAGCGTTTGAAAGTTGCAACGGGCATCCCACCTTATTACAGCTGTCTGAATTGGAGCTGACATGTTGCAAAGACAGGACAGGGAGGGTGGTTGTGCAGCATGCAAAGGGTCATCACAAGTGTTGCAACTGCATGCAAAGGGCAACCGCCTTGAAACTGCAACCGCGTTGGAACTGCAAGTGCATCATGCAGGTGATGCGTATAAAAGCGGCCACGCTGACATGGAGACAATGGCATCTGAATTGGTATCATGGTGTCGGCGAATCCATTTTTGAGATATACAGCTCAGCATGCACCTATTTAGATTACTGCGGCAGCCAGCGTAACAGCTCGGAGCTGACACCAATCTTCATTGAGAAGCCGGGAGATGAAGAGACCTGGGAGGAAGCTTTGCCACCTGCAGCTTCAGCACTGAAGTGTCTGTACCCAACACAGGCCTGGTGGATCAAGGACAAAGCCATCCAGGACAAGGTGTGCTTGCGCACGGCCTAGCTTCTGCATGTGAGCAAGCCTAAGAGCTGCTGGGGACTATTCAAAGCGGGAATCTGTACCATTGCTGTTGCATGCACTCAACATGTCAGTAAAAGCACAGGCAGCTGTATGCAATACATCACTTCACAGTCAAGTGCCATGACTTCTGCAGCCATTGCATGCCCTCTTCATCTGTTTTTAGCATGGCCTGTTCATGATGGGTGAAGGCACCTTACATAGGGCTTAACATCTCTATAGCCTAGTAGATTTGTCTTGTATGTCGGCATTTTGCTCCGAACAGGTCATCTGCAAGCAGTAGCACATCAAGCTAGTGACGTGACAAACTTTCCAATCACACGGCACTGCAATGTAGGAACTGGTTAAAAGTCAAACTTGTGCTCAACATGTGTATATCGCCTGCAGGTGCTGTTGGTTGAGACAGCAGTAGCTGGCATTGGCCCCTTCAATCGGAAGTGGAAGGGCTTTGAGGAAAAGGGTCTCGAGTACGGCCCTCCTTATGCATTAGTCATAATTACTTCTGCATTAAACAATGATGCAGCACTGTAGCATTGAACACTGATGTAGCAGCTGTGTGAGAGTGCCAGAAGCATCCCAGGATTTGTGCACACATCCTAGGGCTGTTTTTGGCTTTAGTTCTAGGCAGTTACCAGAATTCCCTAGAAACTGTGCTGTGTCATCTGTAGTTACTCCCCTGAACATCATGTTTATTTTGACCCCTGCATTGTGCATGTATTAGAACAATGCTGCCATCAGCACACATCATCAGCACTGTGTAGGCTACAGCCCTATGCTGACTAGGCCACCAGATGCTACAGCAGGCCTGAGAGAGAGACACACACACGCACGCACGCACGCACGCACGCACGCACGCACGCACGCACGCACACCCCAGTCTATTTCCTGCAACCTGTGATGAGTCAGTCACAAGCTGTTTGCTCAGACCACACTGTATATGTTATCGCTGCAAAGCGCGCAGTTTTTGACATATCGAAGGGACAATGACATCTGATGAGTGGTGTTGTTCCATGATTTCAGGTTCCACAGTGTGTATGAGCCTGTGCCTGAATGGCTGAGCCACAGATACCGAGCCTTGCTGGTGCAGTGCTATAACGTTAAGTGGCCCACTATCAAGGTGAGTGTGCTTTACATACCTCTGTCACACACAATCCTTGCTTTGAACCCTTTTGAGCAGCAGCATCTCGACTACACTATGCAAGTCAAGAGCTTTACTCAAGGCCAGTCCTGAACTGCAGTGCATCCTGGGATTCATCATTCTGAGCTGAATGTTCACACACTTGTCTACACAGCTTCCTTGCTGCAGTGGGATGCATGCTTGAAGTATCAGGGCTCAATGGGGCTTGTGGTCTGCCCGTTTCAATTCAAGACACTCTTCTTCTTCTGCTCTTGTCAATTCGAGTGTACTCAACCCAAGACATCGCGTCTCCGTCGTGCGCTGCTGCAATATGCTATCGCCGTGGTGTTAAGCTTAACATAGCGTATGACCTATCTGCATATCCAGCCTCAGGAAGATGAACCGGCGAGGCTGCATGTGTCAACTTTAAGGTCTCGGAACTCACAGACAAATCATGTGAAAAGAAAACATAATGCAACGCTATTTTTTGTGCTCACAAGCCCGATTGCTGCATCCAAGTTTTTGAGGGCAATCGCCACACCGTTCAGGATACGACTCTTAAGGTTGACTGTCATGCAGTGCATGTCAACTTGACGACACGGCTGGCATCAGCGGTCGTCAGACATCGCATACGTTGACAAATTCGCTGGATTTGGACAATGCTGTACGCGTTGGTCGAATATGACCAATTTGTTCTCTGATGTAGTCTGCGCGAAGTAGTGCGACACCGGAAGAGCCATGTACGTGAACAAGTGGGCCGGCTTCTCAGTATCAGTCGTTTGCACGTGTTCGGCGGGACTCGCGTATTGCTTCAGCCTTTACAGCAACCAGCTCAAAGAGGCATTTGGTTATGATCAGAGGCAGATTCAAGCCATAGGCTCTGCAACAAACCTGGGTGGCTATGCTTCGATCATATCTGGCCTAGTGTATGATTCCATGCTTGGCTGGGATGGTCGAGGGCCCAGGCAAGACCTGTTATGCCAACAAAATGCAGGTACCCTTGCGTATGCATTGGCTGGTGCCTCACTGCAGTTCGCCTGATCATTGATTGCAGGATAACACTTCTGATCGGCGTAATTGTCAACATTTTTGGATGGGTGTCTCTGTGGGCAGCTGCTAAAGGGTGAGCACCCCAGCCCTCATATTGTTTCATGCTGCACCAGTTACACTGTGCACACTGTTGCCAATGCTTCGCTTTTCATAGCTTTTGATGCATGCACAGAAATGCCAGACTTTCCAGCGCATGACTGTCCCAAAGGCTCACAGCAGTGCCTTCATGACATGCAAGTCTGTAGCATCAGACATCGACAACTTTGAGTTGAGCCATGCAACTTGTGCATGTAGCATAAGACACCAACAACTTTGCATTGAGCCATGCTACTTGTGCATGACAGGCTGATAGCAGCGCCCTTTTGGCTGGTGCTCATCATTGCTGGGCTGACATGCAACGGTGGCACTTGGATTGACACAGCCTGCTTAGTCACCAGCGTGCGCAACTTTCCAAATGAAAGGGGCACTGTCGTGGGGCTGCTAAAGGCCTGTGTTGGTGAGATTCCCTTCACCTGTCTCCCCCCCACCTGTGCTGCTAAAGGCCTGTGTTGGTGAGATTCCCTTCACCTGTCTCCCCCCCACCTGTCTTGCCCCCACCTGTCTCCCCCCCCCCCACCTGTCTTTCCTCCCCGCCTGCTGTATTTGGCCACTTGAGCTGGTGTCTGGACAAAACAGCGTCGTCAAGCTCACTTACAGTACTTTGCCATCCCAGTTTTTGCTGATAGCTCTAGCTCAGGGGCTGAACTCCCAATGCCTTCTGCTTCATCAAAACTCAGGCACACTGCAATCATAGACAAGCAAGTTGCTTCTGTGAACTTCTGCGCAACTGTAGGATTCATACATACCTTGCTGCGCAAATTTGCTGCATCTGTTGTGTCTGGAGTGCATGCAGCGAGCTGACACTCTTTTGTTGAGGCCAGCATGTTCACAAATATATCCAGAATGTACAATGACACGTCACAAGTGGCATAAAGTTGCCTCCTCCTTGCCTTTTCTTTTATTTGGGGTAAAGACAGGCAGCTGACTCCTACCTGCTGCTGTTGTTTTACAGAATGAGTTGACAGTGAAGTCTAGTTCTTGCCTGCAGGTTTATCAGCCAGTGTCTACACCTCAATTTATGTAGGCTTTGAGGAACCGGATGCAATCACGTATGTTCCTCAACCAACACAGCTGCATTTGCTGTCAGCAGCACCTGTGTGAAGCTGCTGGCTGCATGACATCACGTCAATTTCACATGCCAACAGTCATGGACCATGACTTTACCTGTCATAGTTCACCAGTTATGAGTTATTTGATGGTGCCTTACTGTTCGGTCTTTCATCAAATTATGCACAACTGATGCAGTACGTTGTCAACCATAACGTATCTGCTCATTGCACTGAGTGTTCTTCAGCAGAGCCTAACTAGGTGGGCGTCCCTGTTTCCACGCTGCTGTTCTTCTTGCAGATATCTCTTATACCTGGCTTTCATCCCAGCAATCGTGGTGATGTGTAGCATACCCTTTGTCAACTTTGTTCCATTCACACAGAAGTCAGAGATGGCCACAAAACCCCAGTTTTGCACCACAGGTAGGCTCCCTTCTTTTGAACAGGTGTCCTATACTTGGAAGCAACTGGTTTCGCACCACAGTTAGGCTCTGTTCCCTTTGGAGCAGTTGTCTCATACTTGAAAGCAAGTGGTTTTGCACCACAGGTAGGCTTGTTTCTTTCTGGAGCAGTTGTCTGATACTTGGCAGCAACTGGTTTTGCAGCAGTTGTCTTATACTTGGAAACAACTGGCCTTGGAGCATTTGTCTGATTCTTGGAAGCAACTGGCCTTGGAGCAGTTGTCTTATCCTTGGAAGCAACTGGTTTTGGAGCAGTTGTCTTGTACTTGGAAGCAACTGATCGAGCAGCACTAGAGCGTCTGGCAGGCTCAGGTTCTTCTTGTTGTTTTATGATCGCAGACATGTTGGGCGTTCAACAGAGCATGCACAGCATGCCAGTGGCCAGCAAACTCATCAGCTTGTACCCAATTGAGAGTCATTTGTATGCAGAGGAGTTGAGCACAGTGTGTACAGCAAAAACGTTCTGCTTGCTTTTCTCAAAGCAAACCCTGCCTTCATCTTTCACATACTCACAGACTGGTTGGTTGCTGATAAGACAAGCTTGAGCTGAAGGGCTTATCTGAAGGGCCCTCATGTCACAGGTCAACTTTGGTCTGTACATATGTCATGAGTCACATGTTGTGTTGTCCTGCACAGGCGGCCGCTTCCTGTTTGCTTACCAGATCATGACCGCCTTGGCGATTTACTTGATGACCACGGCGGTGATGGATCAGTCCCCATCCTTCATGCTCAACCATCAGACTCGCATGCTTCTCAGCATAGGTGTGCACACTTCTCCACATGCAAGACAAACTACTGTTGCAGCTTTTTGCGTCATCTGCAATTGCGTTCGCTTGACTCCTGTTGTACCATATATGTGCTGCTGCCCTGATTGTTAGCAGTGTTTCTCATCACCTTGTTCTGTCAACTTGAATTGTTTGTTTACTGGCATGCACTGAAGCCTTGACCCTTGCACGCTTGTGGGCGTTGACCATAGACTGACCATAACATGAGAAGTGATGCTTGAAGGGGACTGTGTGCACGCTCTGCAGCAGTACCTACCTCAATGATGCATCTGTATAACAAGCACTTTGCCGCTGCAGCTCTGCTTCTTAGCACACATGCCATAAACGGCACGTGTACTGAGGACCAACATTGTGTATTACTACATGGTAGAGTGCACTGAGCATCATTGGCTGTAATTGCTCGGGATCAGAATTGCAAATGAAGCATTTCTCTCACAGGCACAATCATTTTGACCTTGAGCACCATTGCTTGTAATTGCTCGAGACCAGAACTGCAAATAGGTTCACCTGTATTTTTCACAGGCACCATCATTTTGACTTTGAGCATATTGTTGGTGCCCATTGGAAGCGGGGGGCTTGCCAGCCAGCGTGCACAGTCCCATGGTGGTGAAGAAGATGGGATTGAAGCGGCCAGGTACGCATACTGACTTTGTTGAACATTTCAGTCTATCGGTTCAGCGGTCATTGGCCTCAGCAACCTGTAGATTCCATGAACAAATGAAACAACAAATGCACAAATGACGCTATCAATGCTGGTCTGGCTAAAGAAGGTAGCTTCACAAAGCATTGCTGACATCACCAATGAAGGGCCGAGTATAGCTTTCAAACTGGAGGTGCAGCTTTGCCAAGTGCTGATATGCAGACTCACCTTTTGCATTCTTGGATGTTGGTAGACTAGCTGGCACAACAGGCCCTTACACAAGGAGCTACTCCAGCTCCTGTCTTTCAGGGGAAGAGATGTGTAAAGTGGACGGTTCACTGATGTTGTGATTCTCCACAGACGCTCAGCCCTGTTTCCCTTCTGCGCACAGCCCTGACTGCTTGTCACCAGCTGTGCGTCCCTTTGTATCAAATGCCAGATCCTGATCAGTCAAGGAAGTCAAGTTGCTGTGTGGGTGTGCAGGGGCAGGGTGGGTCCGCTGGCAGCGGACCCCGACATCGCCCCCCCTGGCCAGCATGCAGTTCAGGATGAGCATGCTCCCTTGATGTCCATGACAATGTCTGATGCTGTTGAGGATGATGCCACTGAGGTAAGCTTGCACTCAGCACTACTCACTGCTGCAACAAACACTCAAACCCTGATGTGCTGAGCTTCTTGCCCTTGGTACTTGCACACGACTCATGGACAGGCGGCAAGCATAGAGTGTCGCGGATGCCAAAATCTGCAGCCAGGACCAGAGCGTGTGATAGTGTTGACAGCATTGGGGTTTGCATCAGAAGACTTTCCACTTGAGTCAAGACAGAGATGAAAGTATTGCTTGCAGGAGCCTCTGACTCCAACACAAAATGGCACCAGTAAGAGGGAAGACTCACATGGCAAATCAGCAAAAGTCCCCCACCAGAAGCAACTAGGACAAGATGATGAGGGCAGGCCTGAGCCTGCCCCCTCTGGCAGAGCCCCATCTGCCGGATTTGTGGAGCAGATGCCTGATATGACCCTGCTGCAGTGCTGCACATCGCTCAACTTCTGGCTGCTTTTCCTGACATGCAGCATAGGTAAGACCCCACTCCCCTTCAAGCTGACACCAAGCCTAAGCTAATGCATGCTGCAGCATGGGCTATGACCATGAGCTTTGAGGATGTGGTTTGCATGTACAGAAGCCTGCAAAGTGTCACTCAGCAAGCTGCATCGCAGGTGGCAGAAGTGTACACCTAAGGCTTTTGTCTTGAGCCCTCATGCTGCTGATTTGACATGAAGATCTTGAAGGGGCAAGATACATGGAGCCTTCACATGCTGGTGCGTGCAGGTATGGGCAGTGGGCTGTCGTACCTGAATAACCTAGGGCAGCTGGTGATAGCCCTAGGCGGCGAGAGCGACAGCCAAGCTGTCTTCGTATCTCTTTTCAGCGTTTCCAACTGCGCAGGGCGGCTCTTGTTAGGGTGAGCACTCTGTGAAATGCAACCTCTTGTTGTTTTTCAGTATTTCAGTATGTGCAGTTATACGATTTCATGTGCTCTGCACGGTTTTTTATGTTTGTTTACTGTATTGCAGATGGTTGCAAAACTAGGCATTGACAAGTAACAGACCATCAATCATGCTGAACAGCAGTTGAGGCTGCGCCTTGCTTGTGCATCTCAGATGCATATGTGACTAATGCTTGGTGTACTGCTGCCCTAACATGCCCGCTGAATCTCTAAAACAAAGCTGCATTGCTCTTTATCATGGCTCACATGAAGAGTCGATGCATGTACACACTTTCCTGTTTGCGGCATCTCAGCAACTCACGTTGGAACAGCACTAGCAAGCTCAGTCAAACAGCAATCAAGAACGCTGATAACAAGAGCCATACGCAACTTTTAATCTAGCTTTGGGCAGCGCCAAGATCTTTGCAGGATGCTGCAGATTCCAAAGTTTGCATGCATGTCTTTGCATGTATAAACCCGTGCAAGCATCCACTGAAGGCGTATTGCTCTGTATACTTGTCTCTATTGTAGACCCTGTTTGGGCTCATGATTCAAGTAATGCTCCATGCAGGTACATCCCTGAGAGGTTGCTGCATGCTTGTGGCACACCACGCTGCATCTTTCTGATCCTGATCAGCGCACTGTCAGCCCTTGCAGTCTGCTTCAATGCCTTTGCCTCCCTTCCATTGCTGTTTCCCGCCTCAATTATGGCGGGACTGGCATTTGGCGCCACCTGGAGCCTCATGGCCACTCTCACCTCAGAGTTCTTTGGCCTGCATCACTTTGCTTCAAACTACACATTCATTCAGGTTTGCTTTTACACATGCTTCACATATGCCTGTGACACCAGCTGCTTTGAATTGTGCCTGAGGCTGCTGTCTGAAACCAGCTTCAGGTGGTTCAACAGCACAGCACATTTCAGAGCCTCCGGACAGGTTGATTGCGCAAAAAGCATGTGCATGTCATCACAAGTAATTGCACACTATCAGTGTTAGCCTGTCTTCTGTGTTTTGATGCGAGACCAACAGTTTGCTCGTCACCTCCAAATGTTACTGTCGTCCTTGCATGGTTTCACAGCATAGCGCTTTACGCAATATTGGCAGCAGCTTGGTCGCAATGCAAGCTTGACACAGACATGCTCATGGATCTATCCATGCTTACCAGCAAAATTGAGCAAAAGTGCACAATGCTGTAAATGATTATGTGCTGTGGCCATGTGCATTTGCTGGCAAAGCGTCTTTCTGCATATGCTTAGTCATGGTGCTGTCCTGATGTGGACGCTTAGTCATGGGGCTGTCCTGATGTGGACGCTTAGTCATGGTGCTGTCCTGATGCATGCAGTTAGCACCAGCAGCGGGCGGCTTTGGTCTTGGTCAGTTGGTGGGAAGCCTGTATGAGAAGGAAGCCCAAAAGGAGGGTCCCAACCCCAGTTGCTATGGGCCCCATTGCTTCAGGTATAACCACTTCCCTAAGAACTGTCTCTTGTCTTCTACTTGCATTGCTTTGATTGTTCAGTCTTGTAGCTTTATTTCCTCTACACCTGGTGTCCATTACATGTGGCTGATTGGAAGTATGTGTCAGCCACGCCTTGCTGCCTGCTGAGCATTTTATGCAAAACCAAGCAGACAAAACAGCACACGCCGAGGAGAGAGCAACATGCTTTGACCTCCTGCTTGTTCATACAGGATGATCTCACATTGCATAGCAGTGCAGTTGTGGTTGCTTCCAGTAGCAGTGATTGCTTCCAGCAATTGCTGTAGTGCTAAAAGCTGGTGTGTGTTGCAGGCTGTCATTCCTGCTGATAGCCATGCTGGATGTGGTGGCTTTGGTTTCCTCAACAATCCTTTACTACAGAACTCGGCATATCTACAAAGTGGAGTACCAAGAGTTGCATCAGCATGACGAGGACATGCAACACCCCCACTCCATCGCCAACTTCCCAACAGGGGGGGTAAATATGGGTCACATTTCGTCTGTGTCAGACTTGGAGACAATGTCATCATGATTGTCAGCTCCAGTCTCACAGCAGCAGCAGCAGCAGCAGCAGCAGCAGCAGCAGCATCTTGTGTAGGACTGTTGAGTTATTGGTAGTAAGCTTCCTTTGCATGTCATATGCACCTAGAGGGACGACAGCTTGTGTATATTTATATTGCATTTGTGTGTACTGACGAGCTGCAATGATATACAGCTTGAGTCCAGACTGCAGGTCGACATGTATGCACAGCTGGACATTGTGTACTTTAGCATCTCAATCTACACTGCCTTCTTTTTTATTTTACATCATCCCAAAGTTATAGCTTAGGCTTCTAAGGAAACGAAGGAGAATTATTACCCTGGACATTCCATTTCTAAACTAATTAGTCTAGCTCAGAGTGCGTCAGCTGCGAAATTTAGTGTTTTCAGAATTGCTTTAAAACATTTGGGTGTCTTTGTTTGACTCTCCAGTCTACTGGATAAATGGTCATGGTTGGCCCCAACGGCCTGATGAATGGATGAGTCACAGTCAACTTTGCCAGAGTTCCCAGATGCCAGAATTCCCAGATGCCGGAATTCTCAACTGCTATATTGGCAGGCAGACAGACGTTCCTCTTTTAGACTTTCTCTGTGCCGACTCTAGTCATCAGCAACTGTAGCAAACACCCCTCGGCAAACTCGCAATCACTAGCACGCAGTACCGGCGTTTTCAAGATAGGGTCGACGGGTGATGGCGTGGCCCTCTGATGACCTTCTGGCCAGGATGGACGGACCCCTAAAAGCACTAAGTGAGCTGTCTGCCACCTTCCTTACTTGCCGTTTGATTGCTTTCCGACGTTCTGACTCAGTTGCCAAGTTGTATTGTCGTCACATGCCCATAATGCAAACAAAGTTTGTGCAGGTGTTTCTCTCGCCAGACAACAGAGCGAACTTCAAGCAGCGCTGGAAAGCATTGCTGCGACGCGCCAAGCTGAACGTGACAGGCATGCTGAAGAGAAGAACGCAGCTGTTGCAAGTGCGACTCAACCTTTAAACGTCAGGCTGGCAGAGCTGGCACAAGAGCTTGAAGCTGCACACAAGAACACTGAAGCAGCAGGTACAAGAGGCACAGTCTCAGAAACTTCAGGCCATCTTGTCATCACATACGTTAATCAAGTTCAACAAAGAAGGCGGTGCACCTTGTCAGCTACAACTCAGCAGCGTTATGCTTGGATGTAGGTGCTGCTGTAACAGTCACTGAGGCAAGGTTTGCAAAGGAAAGGCAAGCCAATCTGACCTTCAGACAAGCTCTCCTAGAGCACGAAGCTTCCAGTTGCCAGAACCCAGCCAAGACCAGCACGCATGACCTTCTCACTGCAGTCCTAGCTAAGACTGTAGCGCAGACTGAGCAGCATCAGCAGTGCATCACAAGTGTTGCAGAGCTCAGGCGCAGGGTTCAGCACTTGTCCAGCGAGCTGCAGAATTCACAGGGTCAAGCTAGCAGCGCAGGCACAACAATCCAAGACCTGCAGTCTCAGCTGCAGACAGCACAGCAAGCAGCTGCAGCAGCAGCATTGCAACATCTGTCACAGACAGAAACTGTGGAAGGTCTGGAACGCCAGCTGCGCCGAACTCAGCGCACTGCAAGAGCCTCCAAAAGAGACTTTGAGAGAGCAAACGCTGAGCTGCAGGATGTGTATGCCAAGCTGGCCAACAGGACCCAGCAGCGTGACACTTTGATGAAGGACGTGCAGAGTCAGTGGGACCAGCTGCAGCGCTCCCAATTCAGCAGATCTGACAAGCAGCAACAGCTCACAGATGCAGAGCAGCAGCAGCTATCAGAGCTGGCTCAGAAGCTCAGAGATGCTCAGCAGCAGCTGACAACGTCAGAGCACCGCAGGGCCGAGCTGGACCAAATGCTGCGAGATGAGAACCAGAGTGACTCAGGCTTGCAGCAGCATGTGACAGGGCTGACAGCTGAGCTTGAGCGCACAAAACAAGTCCTTCGGGCCTCTGAGAACCAAGCAGCTGATCTGCAGAGGCAGGTCAAGTCACAGCACAGCGCTCACACTAAGCAGCTGAAGCTTCTGCAGCAGCAGCTGGATGAGCGCACAGCAGAGATGCACCAGTCGGCACAGACTGTTGCTGAAAGCAAGACTCCCCAGACCCAGGTCGGTCAGGGTGAGCGCAAAGAGCATCTGACAGAAAACGTGGCCAAGATAGGGGAGTCCAAGCCTTCACTGCAGGCTGACTCACTGCAGCAGCCACTGTCTGAGCTTCGTGCTCACCTCGCTGCAGCTCAGCAAGCTTTGGCAGCGCAAGCTGGTGCTGCAGCTCCCACTAGGCAGGATGATGGCTTGCAGCCAGAGCTTGCAGCAGCACAGCAGTTCACTGACGATTCCACCATTGGCAGTCCTCAGGTGTCCAACACATTGAGCACAACTCACGACGACTCTGCAGCAGCAGCTGCAGCTGCAATCTCGATGGCTGATGAACCAAGCAGGGCATTCCAGCATCAGATAGGTGACACGCAAACCGCCTTGAACAAAGCTGGGGCGGCCTTAGAGCCCGTGATTGAGCCAAGCAAGTTTGTGCAACCTGAGCAGCCTCAGCAGTCAGCATTGGCCACAGGATCAGACTCGCCCAGGTCTCAGCTCATGGGATCATCCAGGGATGACCTGGGATCATTCAGGCATGAGCCAAGCAGCTATGCTGCAGTGACAAATCAAGCTGGCGGCAGCGTGCCTGTCAACAATCAGTCAGCAGTTCCTGGATCATCTGAGGAGCCCAACGAGACTGACGACCCAGCAAGCATGCAGGAGGGCTGTCAGCAGGAAGGGCACAGCATGGCAGAAGTGCCCCAGGCACAAGCTCAAATCGCCCAGGTTCAGGTGTGATCCTCTCTTGTGTGTGTGTGTGTGTATGTGTGTGTGTGTGTGTATCTTGAAATGTTCACTTCACAGCATCTGTCCATAGTAAATTTGATCTTATATTTAGCCTCATCGTCAGCAGTGATATGCTTTCACATGTGTTTCATACGCACATGCTTAAGCCGCCCCAATTACACTTGTGAGGTCTAAGACATATTTTGAGTGCCATGATGTTCTGTTTAGGGCAGCTAGGCATGTTGTCAACTTCTGATCAAAGCAAGGCGTGGCCCATTCATGATATGTGTGGCTTTGGGCCAGTGACACCTTTTTCATTCATGTTTGGTTGTTGCTGGTGCTCAGGCCAAGAAAGTGAATCTTCCCAAACTCGGCAAGAGGAAGGCTGCTGATGGTGCATCTGCCAGTTCTGGCACAGAGGTGCTGAAGAAGCCAAGGCATCATTATCAGTTGCGATCAAGCTGAAGCCTTGGCAAGTTGTTTCTGAAGACCATGTGCGAAATGGACTCACCAGGCTTGGCCTGAAATGTATGAGAAGGTGCAAGCAGGGAGCGCACTTGTAGACATATCTCTACATGCATGCTCTACAAACCATACGTAAGACAGAAGATGTGATGAGCCATGCAGTCACCCCTCAAGTGCTAGAATGTGACACCGTTGGTTAAGGCTCCAAGTTGAAAGCTTATACTGCTATAGGATATATATGTGTTTTGACAACTTTCACAAACTAAAACAAAGCAGTGAGCCACGCACTGCCAACTCAACACATAAAAGCTGATTACCAGCCAGCTGATGGACTTCAGGAAATTTACATGACTGTAAAAATAGCCTCTGAGATGCATTTCAGTGCAATGCCATTGCGCAGCCTAACCCGACCCTTGCTTGACTGCTTACTGCATCTAACACAGTACAATACCCATATGATCCAGGCACTTTGCCAAGCTCTGCAAATCAGTGTATATCCTTGGAAACGTGTATCTGAGACCCATATTGAATCAAGTAGTAGTCAGGTTTCATTCTAGGTTTGCGTTAGGATCTAGGTTTGCGTTACGTAAAAAGTGTAACGCGCATATCGTCGAGATCACTCACAGACAAGGCAGGCAGCGTCTCGACCAAGTGCGTATCTCCGGTTTGCGCCACCATGCATTATTTGTTCATGTTGTTGTCTGCCGCCTGCTGCGTTGGAGTTGTGCTCGCACAAACCGCAGGCGCGCCAGCCCCTGTCGCTGCGACGCCAACCCTATACCAGCGACCCAACAACAGTGATTGCGTCACGACCACAAGCAGTGTTACCAATTTCTTTCCACTGCAATTTCAGATAGCTGGGTCGTCCACCAGCACAACGCAGCAAGCCCAAGTCAATGTGCGTTTCGCCTTGCCGGGAGTTCGATCTGTCATTCTTCACACAAACTACAACCACTTTTCATCGTTGCCTGCAGGTGACAGTCGCACAAGACTTCACAGTACAATACATGGACTCGTACAAGGTGACAACAGCTGCTGTGCCCAACTTCTCTAAGCTTGTCTGGCCTATGAAAGGCTCTCCAAACTGTCTTGCCACCAGGAACGTCTCTGTGAGCACATGCAATCCGGCACACAACATCTCAAAACGTCTTCTGGCCACTTGCAGATAGTCACCAACTTGTATGTGAACGAGACGTATGTCCTGTACCAATGCGGAACCACAGCCCCTGATGCTGACATGGTCCCAGCTGGCTCAAAGTTCTTTGAGATTCCCCTGACCAGTGTCACTGTTGTGGAGACCATCCCCTATGCATATCTGGTAAGATCCTCCTGTTGTGCCGTGATTTCCTTCCTCTTTCAGCGCCAACATTAGCACTCAAATTTGTCCTGTAGCTACCCAAACAGGCCAAAGACAGCAGCAATGCCTGTATTGCAAGTCATGCTGCACAACAGCATAAGATGTCAGATTTTGGGTGGTATCAGTATGACCTCATTGCGCCATACATGAATGCAGTTTGCACCAAATTCAGCTGCCAACATGCATGCACTTGACAGCTGGAATCAACCACGCCATTACAAATGCAATGACCCAACTGAGCAGCTGGCATCGCAATGTTTCATGGCATCATGACACTTGTTTGTGTGGCTTGCAACAAGCACTGAACACAGACCCAGTATTTCCTGTATTGTCAGACACATTCGCGTCTCGTGGACAGCTGCAAATGGCCTCATGACACTTGTTTGTGTGGCTTGCAGCAAGCACTGAATGTGACAGACAGAGTCTTCTCTGTGTCATCGGACACAGTTGCGCCTTGTGGACAGCTGCAAGTGGCATCATGACATTTGTTTGTGTGGCTTGCAGCAAGCACTCAATGTGACAGACAGAGTCTTCTCTGTGTCATCGGACACTGTCGCGCCTTGTGGACAGCTGCAAGTGGCCTGCACCCAGATTGCTCCTCTGGCAGAGATGCTAAATGACACAGACTACCTTGACAATGAGCTGCTGCCATACGTCGATGGCATCATCACATCCACACCCAATGCCTCCATCTCACCTCTGTTTGCTTTCAGCGCTTCTACTGACCCAGGTTTGCTTTTCTTGCAGCTTGTATCTTGCATCTTGCATCTTGCATCTTGCATCTTGCATCTTGCATCTTGCATCTTGCATCTTGCATCTTGCATCTTGCATCTTGCATCTTGCATCTTGCATCTTGCATCTTGCATCTGGCAACCTGCATTGCTTTGCGTGACTGACCATGTGTCAAACATTCAGTAGTGCTTTTGTCAGTGTTATTGCCCTTTCATGGTACATTGATGAACTGCAAGCTGCCTGAGCCCACAGCAAGGCTCACTGTACAACAACCTGCACATACAACAGTATGTTGTTTCTCTCACCTTGTTGATCAATATCTTCACACTTCCTCCTGCTGCTACGTCATGACCCTCAATGACCCCAATGGGGCCTCAATGACCCGCATGGGGCCTGCCGCTTCATGACCCTCATGACCCTCAATGGATGCCCCTCTGTTGCAGGGTCACTGAACCGTGCTGAGTGGCTCAAATTCATGGGGCTCTTCTTCAACATGGATGACTTTGCAAACACTGTCTTTGATGAGATCAACAGCACCTATTACGCCAATTCAGCAACGTACACGTCAGCAGCCGCCATGCGCAGCAACACTATGACTGTCGCATGGGTTGATCGCATCGACAACATCACAGACTACGCCAATGCCTTTGAGGTGTCATTCGCCCAGTATAAAGTGCAGTACACATCAGATGCCGGCGGGAACATGACTAATCAGTCTGCTGTCGCTGCCATGACTAACGTGGTTGCCAGCCCATATACTGTGAACACTCAGTGGTTTGCATGGGATCTGGTGGATGTGGGTTTGACTGGAGGTTTTGCCACTGAGGCAGATGCTGTCACTGCGTTCCACGCCTTCTTGCAAACGGTGGGTGGATGAGTCCAACAGCTCTGATGCATGCTTTGCTTGGCAATTGTATCTGTGCCAGAACAGCATGCAATGACCTGCAGTGACATATGCCATGTTCAGTGTCTGCTCATGTAGCTGTATGTGCTGTGAAGCTCCTGTCAGCACTGACGAACCAGCAGTTGCAGGTTCACGCTGGCAGTGCCTTTCACTGCAGGCGCATGCAATGCAGGTTGAGAGACAGACACAGAGCGTCTCTTGACTGCGTCAGATTCCCCAAACTGATGAATTGAGCACAGTATGCTGATATGTTCTGCTTGCTGCAGGTGGATGTGTTGATTGATGAGACGTATGCTGAGGACCCAACTCAGTACAACTTCACCACCTTCCTGCAGACTTTCGAGCTGACCAGCAACGCCACCTCCAATGCCACCTACCCCTTCCTCAAGAATGCAGCTGTCTTCAGGTTGGATCTGCTTACACTCTCCCTTGCTGATCTCATGATGCAAGTCATGATGACACAAGTCATGATGACGCAAGTCATGATGATGCAAGTGGTGATGCAAGTCGTGATGATGCAAGTCGTGATGATGCAAGTCGTGATGCAAGTCATGATGATGCAAGTCGTGATGATGCAAGTCGTGATGCAAGTCATGATGATGCAAGTCGTGATGATGCAAGTCGTGATGCAAGTCGTGATGATGCAAGTCGTGATGATGCAAGTCGTGATGCAAGTCATGATGATGCAAGTTGTGATGCAAGTCATGATGATGCAAGTCATGATGATTGCAAGTCATGATGCAAGTCATGATGATGCAAGTTGTGATGCAAGTCATGATGATGCAAGTCATGATGATGCAAGTTCTGGTTTAGCTGACCATCCCATTGCCACATGCACGGCAAGCAGTTGAAGTGCAGCATGGAGCATGGGCGTCCATCTTGATTTCAGCAGCATTGCTTGAGACAGATGCTGCTTGTTGACTCAAGTGTGGTACTCACTGAGCTCTCAGCTCACCCCCTGTGGCATGCTTATGGGGATGGCACTGCTGTTTGGGATTTTGACAGGTTGGCAATTTGACCATTTGGCTATTGGGCAGCAGCATGATACATGCAGTCGCTTGTATGTAGGCACGACCAACATCATCAGCTATAGCAGGATTTGAACCTCTGACCTGTGTGTGTGCTGCTTCTTAGGGAGGATGGGCTGCTGACAAACAGCAGTGCTCTGTACAATGGCTATGGTCTTGGTGACGACTGGTTTGAAGGAGCCTTGCTGAGACCAGACATTGTCTTGTCAGATGTTGCAAGGGCAATCAACTCCAGCAATGTCCCTCAGGCAAGCAGTTCATCCTCTGGATCATTCCTGCTGCTTGACACAGACGTGACAAAAAGGGATCTCAAAACCAGAGTCTGCAAAGCGCTGTGAAAACCTGGCTTTGGATCAGTCAAGTGTGCAATAAACGCTGTGCAGCCAAAGTCTCTTCTGCATCTGGTGACACTCCATGCAATGAGAGTGACTTGCGTGACTAAGGCACCAGCTGGGGCTGGAAACATCTTCTTCCTAATTCAAGCATGCTGCCAGTGCAGCTCACAACAGAGAGTAACATGTATGAATGATGTTTAAGCATCCAAAGTTGCTTGTACAACCACCAGATACTAGTCCTCTCCATTGCTCTGTCTAGCACTGCTTGCGCATGACGCACCAGCACTCATCTGTTGGAGCTCTTCCACATACTGTTTGGATGATGAAACAAGAACCCATGAGCTAATGTGTCTGCAGGGTTACAACTTCACCTGGATCAGGAATATTGCAACAGGCGAGGTGCCTACAATTCAGAGTCCTCTGGGCTGCGTAACACCAGCCACAGGGATCAGTGTAGTTGCAAGCTCACCTACTGGGGCACCTGCCTCAGCACCTGCTCTGTCAGCAATTTCTGCTGCAGCTTCTGCTCCTGGTCCCTCAGGCAGCGACGCACTGACTGAGATTGTTGATGGTAACACCACAGCGTATGTGATCTGCCCTGTTGCGGCAGCAGAAGATGTGCCAACCATCTGTCCGTTTGTCTCCTCTTGTGGAGCTACACTGATGACAAACATCACGGTGAGTCATCTGACTCTGATGCTCATCATGCAGGCCTTGTGACTCACTTGAGTACTGAGTCGTTGGCACTGAATCAAACGCCTGCATGCTTGATGTGCATGTTGAAGATGTGACACATCATGACGGCCGTGTAGTGTTTGTTCTTTGCTTCTTGACACGGCAGCCGGTTTGGGCAGCGCGGGTGGTACTGCTTTGCGCTGCTGACCATTGTGGATGCAGCTGGCTGTTGCCTGTTTGGTCAGTCATGCAATTACAGCCAAAAGGCCTCAGTCACACACAAGGCATTCAGCAAGCAGCTCATGAATGCACCGTCTGCCATTCATGAGCTGCAGCAGCTGTGTCTTTATGAAACAAGCAGCACCAGCAAACGTGCACTTGCTAGCATCAAATGTTTTTCTTGAATGACAACTGTGTTCTGGTGCTGCAGAATGGCTGTCAGTACACACCTTGCACAGCATAGAGCCTGGGTTGCGCCACCATGCTGCCCAAATTAGCTAACCCCAGAATGAGACAGCTATTATTCTGGCACATACGTATATTTTGCAAAAGAAGGGGCAGCATGTGAGGCAATTTAGATCATGCAATATCTAAGCAGGATGTTACTGAGGCGTCGTCTGTGGGTTTGTGCTGCTGAAATAGCTTTTTGTCTTTGAGAATTATGGTGTTACTAAACTGTCCTGACCTAATTCAATGAAGAATTTTGGTGATAGCAACTCAGTGTGAGACACCTAATATGTATCTAGCAAATAAATAGCTAGCACGCATGTGATGATTGTGAGTTTGGTTACGATTAGCTTACTGTGTGACTTTTTGAAGCTAAAGGCCATGACCAAGCACTTTTGAAGTCCCCCAGCGTAGCTTTGTGTGCCTGAAAATAATGCTCTGATGAGTCTGACTTCCTGTTAGGGTCTTCTAGAGTTTGAGTTCTTGATGCCAAACTTATAAGTACTTTGATTTTGCGCAGAGCATTATTGGCTACAATACCTAGGTATCCAGTGAATTGACATATACTGGCTTCAAAGTTACTCACTTATTGCACCCACTACACGATTACGCACAGGCCTTGGCTACAGCTGTTGAAACATCACTGTTCCCTTGAAACATCACTGTTACTACTGTAGTTGTAACAACTTTCAGCTCCAAGTATGGCTTGCATACTATCCATTGGCCGCAGGGCTACAGTGCGATGTGGCATGAGTTGCAATGTTCCTCATGACAAGTCTGTATCACAGTGTGAGGATGTGCTTTTTTGCAGTGGCAGCGATTCATTAGCCAGTCAAGCGCCTTGATAGGCTTTGGTTGCTGAATGGCATAGAGAAGCACCATGCAAAGTCAAACTTAATTCAGGGTATCTCAGAATGACAGTCAGTGCCAGAACTCAAGCTATGCCACTTTCGTGGTTACTACAAAGAGCACACACTCAATGCGATGCTTTGAGTGTCATGCCAGCCCATGCTTTGATAGGAAGCAAGTGAGCCAAACAGTCAAAGAAGCACCAGCCCAACTTCTGAGGGTTTGAGGTCCTTCACCACCCTCCAGTTATACAAGTAGTATCGTAAGTTTCCGTCACCCTCCCCAAACTTGAGGTCCTTCAAAAACTTGGTGTTCTCAAAGATGTCAAGAGCATTGAACACATCATGATCCCTGCAAGCATGCAGACACAGGCTGTGCAACATGTCTGTGCTGAGCAGCCTCGCAAGTGGCTACACTACGAATGCATTTGAACGCTCACTGCTGACCATGGCGCATCATGACATGCAGCCTAGCACGCAACATCCTGTACTGTTTATAAACAAACTCAGGGCATGCACCATCCCAACAACGAAGCAACAGCTAGCTGACAATGCTGCACCAGACGCTGCACACGCACCATCATCACCAACCAATCATGTTTTTCTGTGCGTCTCCTGCCCAATGTCAGAAGGAACCAAGAAAGAAAAGGAAAGGACAATGAATAGACAAGGCAGCAAGGCAGCTCATGGCCTTGCAGATACTTTTTGGCAATGAAGACAGTGCATGCTTTAAGAGAGGGCATACTTCTTTGTAGCCAGGGTGAGGATGTCCTGCATGAGGTCCTGCAGGGGTGTCTCTGTGGCCACTGTGTAATACATGAAGGCTGCCTTCAGAGAGTCGTACTTATCATTGCCAATGATACTGGATGGCAGCGTGTAGTAGCTCACCAGGTCTGTGATGGTCCCACCTGTAAGCACAGTCATTCATTCATTCCTGCATAAATCCAACCTTTCATTCCCTCATGCTTTTACCCATTCATTCATTGATTTGTTCATTGATTCATTCATTGATTCACTCATTTATTGATTCATTCATGCATTCATTCGTTCATTCATTCACTCGTTGACTCATTCATTCCTTCCGTGTCATCCCCAAGGGTCAGGTGCACACATGCCTGTTTTGGCAGGCAGGACACCACCAATATCACCAAGACAAAAAAAGGCACTTAAGTAGGCTGACCTGCTGACTCAACCACGTAGCTGTCCACCACATCTTCCACCGGCATCAAGTAGTGCTCTACCTCTTCTTCAGTGAAGATAGGAATCAGTGAGTACTTTTCCAAATACGTACTCAGCAACCGAGTCACCTGTGTAATAATCACTCGGCCAATGATGCATGCTTATAGGCTGATGAGGACTTGCGGATACAAAGGAGTGCCATTGATGCGGGCACACTGACTGCATGATTGTTGTCATGCAATGCCTCAATGTATGCTGAACACAATGGTACGCCAAGATCTGCAGAAGCCTAACACACAGTGACAGCCTGAACACAATAGCAACCAGCTGCGAGCAGAAGCTTGCCACCCTCCATGCATGGGCACCGATGCTTGCATGTATTGTGATGCACATACCTGGGGCACATCGCGCTTTTCAAGGGGCCTGATGCCGGGAGTCTTAGGCTTGTCTGGCAGCTTGTACAGCTTGATGGTCCTTGCCATGGTCATGCGAGGCTGCAAGCGACAGGACACACTCAAACACACTGGGCAGCCCGGTACAATACTTAGCTTCTCAGTAAATTGACGGCGTACTTTTTTTTTTTTTTCCCTTTTTTTTTTCCTTTTGTTTTTTCTTCTTTTTTCTTCTTTTGTTTTGTTTTGTTTTGTTTTCTTTTCTTTTCTTTTCTTTTCTTTTCTTTTCTTTTCTTTTCTTTTCTCTCCACACTCAACCACAGAGGCAGAGTGCACAGTGCAACAGTGTGTCACAGAGCACAACCAGGCAGTACATAGCTCAGCCCAAGTCCCAGCTGTGCGCTGTAAGAACCGTTTCAAGTTGGCTCCTCAGGCCAACTTGGTATGGTTCTCACAGCGCAACAGCTGTTGCCTGCTGCAGCACGCATGTGGCATCTGTCCTCCAGATGACCCACTTCCATATGCAAGCATGGTTGCCTGGGGTTGGGATGTGTATGAGAGTAGGATGTGAGTGCTGATGATAGCATCCCAGGCTAATTTGACATGGTTCTCGCAGCATAACAGCTGTTGATGCTCACCTGCAGTTGCCATCATGATATGCTGGGGTTGGGGGGTGCATGAGGGTAAGATGTGAGTGGTGATGATAGCACCCCAGGCTAATTTGATATGGTTCTCACAGCAGAACAGCTGTTGATGCTCACTTGCAGATGCCATCATGATCGCCTGGGGTTGGGATAAGCACGAGAGCAGGGTACGAGTGCTGATAGTATACCTGGAGGCGTGAGAAGCCCACTGAGATGAGCTTCTTGGGGTTGAGGGAGCGGTGCCAATACTGTGTGGTGGACACCGGCTTGGGCAGCACCGCTCCTGCTGTGTAGGCTGCCTGCCAGATGTCAGTCAAGTTCACACGCCGCGTGATCTCCTACACACATGTTGAATTGCTGCTTAGACACAGACACCTGTTTGACTTTTGTACTGTGCTTACTTCTCTACCCTGTTTTGGTGTATGCTGCGTGGTGCTTGTGGTGCCTGTGAATCAGGAGCTCAATCAGGGCCTTAGTCAGGGCCTTGATCAGGCTGTTTGCTACAATGGAAGCTGTGAAGTCAAGATGATCTAAACCTGGCATGCAGCAGTCAGGCCCACCCCAAAGCATGTCCAGCCAGAGGGGACAAATACAGGTCTGGCAAAGCAGCAGCAGGCTCACTTGTCTGCACCACAGTGCATGCATGACTCCTTATATGATGGAGTGCACGCTGAAATCGAGCATAAGCGGCAGCAGCTTGCAATTAAATGCCTGAGACCAAATCCTGCTCAACATGCATGTGGCAAGAGTCAGATGCATCACCAGAAGTGGTGATCACCTTGATGAGCAGTGGTGTGAGTCGTTTGCTGCGCAGCTTCTTGTGCACACACAGGAAGTTGATTTCCACCATGCCTTTGGCGTTGCCTCGTATGCATATTGTTGCTGGCACCGCTGCATGCACAATCGATGTTTCAGGCACACAAAGGAGCAAGGCAGTAATAACAATTGTGATTAGTCATTAGTAAGTAATTGTGAATCGCAATTGAGTAATTGAAAATTGTGAACAACAATAATAATAACAATTGTGTGGCATCACCATTCAGGTGCAGTAACTTACCCAGTCAGACCTCTGTGATAAGAAAGCATGCAATCAGCTACTTTTGTGCAGACCAAAGCTGGTGACTATGCATAAGTGGTAAGGCTGGAATAGTACCTGTGATGAAACCAACTAGCTTGTTGTTGCCCTTGACTCTGACACCGATATGCCACTCAGGCTTGTACCCTGGTGGTTGCAGCGCCCATTGCAGAAAGTTGTGGGTGTACTTAAACCTGTTCTGGCAGGAAATGCAGTCAGCCAGGCATAAGTTGCAGGTTGCTTGGGCATGCTAAAAGGGGTGCAGGACAGGCACCTGAACATGGCGTCATCATCCTCAACATAATTCAGCATTAGCAGGTCATAGATCTGTAGCACCACACCTGGCGTGAGTTCTGGTAGAATGTCACAAGTGCTATCCAGCAAATGTTTGATGCACAGCGTGCCATGAAACTCTCACCTCCTTGACAACATTGTTGTTGTTGATATCACACTGGCACCAATGAAAGCTGCAGGTAAAGTTGTGTATCAACGCAGTGCTAGGGTGTGCCGCAATGCAGGTCTATGCTTGGCGCTGAGCAGCCACTGCTTACCTGTCTGGTAGAGGATATGGCTCCTGCCTCACCTCCTGCACAGTTTTTGGAGCATCGATTGCCCCATCTTCTTGCTGCGAGACAGAAACAATGTTACAAGTGATTAGGTATATATCGAGGTCGATGTAGCATCAGCTGAAATGTCGAACACACACCGGCAGTGTGCTGGGATCCTCATTGAACTGCGCAACAGGCTGCGTCTCCCAGAAGTCGTATTGTTCCTTGATGCCTTGTTTGTGCTGCTGCAGAGCCATAGCTTGCAGCTGACTTTTTAGATCCTCCGCTTGATTCGTCCCTTGCCTGCGTTCGGCTTTGACAATCTGCTGATCACCATTTGAAGTGTCCTGTTGCGACGAACCGGGCTGGCCATCCGCCATAGTCAATGCAATCTATACTTCTCAACACTTCACAGCATGAGCAGGCTCTCCGATGGTGGGGACGAACAGGTTCAGCAAGCGCTTCACAACATGCGGATGTTGATGGTGTCAGCAAAAGAAACGAGTTGCAGCAAATGCAGGGCACTGTGACTGGTCAGAACTGGTGCAAATCAGATCAACATTGCTGTTGCGAATGTTGCTTGCGCAGATGCATGTACCTCTGCAAGCATGCACTTCGTCCAGGAAGTGACACACTAAATGGTGACCTAGCTGAAACCCTAAACTCTGCATCCTTCTTATGCATGCAAGATGTCCAATCAGCTTACATGGAACGGTTGAGAACCAAGGACGTCGAGCTGCATATCGGCGCTCATGTCTCAAGAGTTGATTGGTTCGATGTCTGTTTTGCTGCACTGGCCAGACAACTATGCTAGCAGTTGACAGCGTCTTGCCCTTGCAACAATAGTCAGTCAATGAAACTACAGAATGTCAAATACATGAAGCGCGGTTGCAGGGATCGTGTGTGAGCAGGAGCTCGGGGAGCATGTCTGTGTGCAGTGCACTCAGTCACTCAGTCAGTCATGGGGTTTACAGTCGATGGGGGCAGCTAGCCCATTTGACCAAATTGCAGTCGTTCGTCAGAAGACGATACAGACATAAAAGAATGACATAGACAAACAAATTCATCATCGTCAGGAAACTGTTGGGAAAAAATTGCTGAACGTAGAACATACACATATGCACAACAAATGAGAGTCTCTGAGCTTAGCATGTGATTCAATATCAGATCCCACTGTCATGTGCCACTGCTTGCTCAATATGTTGACATGACAGTTGTAATACACGGTGTGGTATGCTACATGCAGAGTCATAGTGTGAATTTACAGGGCTCATGTTTGCTTCTTGCTCTTCTTTACCTTAGTCACCGGTTTCCTGCAGTGTACACTGAACATAGCTACGGGTGATCACGGTGCGCACCACGAGCACAATGTCGTTACTGAGGAAGACCTCTACCGGCTTGCTGCGAAACTTCAAGCCGAGGTCAGGTCACTCTGAGGGAGGCTTCTTCGCCCAAGGAGCGCAGGAAGGCAAAAACGGGTTGCTGTTTGGTGAGACACCGCCACCCCCTGGCCAGAAGCGCAAATGGGAATCATGGGAAGCTCCGTGGTAAGATGCCTGAATCTTTTGTAGTCTTCTCAGTGTCCAGTCCGCCTCGCATCTGTACCTGCTGACCTGCAAAGTGTTACCATCTTCTTATGTATTGTTCGTGTGTCGCACGCGTGCTAGCAGGACACCAACACAGCGTGCTGTTTGTTGCTTTGCTGCTTTCGAAAACACCGATGATCAGGCATTCAGTTGTGGTGTTGTTCTGCAGGTATTTTATGCTTGGAGGTGCAATTGTCATCTTGGGACTTGGGCTTCCATCCCGACCAGACACTAGCATCATGACATGGGCTAAGCGACAAGCAAAGAAAGAACTTGACGAGGCAGCATAAAGCTCACTTCGAAGTAACAACATTGTACCTGGACATGCTGAGGACACAAATCTTTCATCATATGACACAAGCAAGCTGCTGTGCTGCGTGCCTGACCTGTTTCACACAGTGCTTTACGCATCAACAGGTGTGCTCATGGCACCCATTGCACCCCCAGCTGTCCTGCAGACATTTCAAGTCACTTTCCTGGGTAGGTTTGACTATGACATTGATGCCTGTTTTTTTCAGTCCTGAAGACTGATGTAGGCCATGGGTATGGCACTATTTTTATTCATCAGTCTTGACGCTTTATTTTCCTGTGCTGTGCAATTCGCAACCTTGAAATGCAGGCTGATATTGACGGCACGTCAAACTGACCACTAAGCTTAATCAATTTTCAAGGCTGTTGCATCTTGGAATGGCATCAACAAGCTGCAGGGCTCATACAATACTCGTTGTCAAACTGTGGCAGAAGTTACAGTAGCATCCTCATTGACCGTCGCCTGTATTCTTTGGCAAGCACAGCTGAAAGTCTCTGGATTGCAAGTGTGTCCAGTATACAGTATATGAAACTGGTACTTTCGTGAAGCTTCGAAGCTCTGTTTGCGACCTGGCTGGTAGGAGGGAACATGCAAAATTGTGTGTGGTGTTAAAGAATGCCCAGCATAAGTTGAGACAGGGGGTGGTGTTGTTCTGTCTTACAAACAATCTGGTGGGGACCCATTTTCTGGCTGCTGGGGCAGCATAATTGAATACCATAAAACAATAACAAGGAGCATCAAGATCACTAGTTGAAGCTTCCTGAATACATGACATGCTTGTTGGGACTACAAGCCATATACACACACAAAGGTCTTGGGATAAAGCTGCATCACACTGGATGCAAAACCCAACAGAACAATAGATTCTGAATAAATTAAAACACCACCAGGAATTGCAAACTGCAAACTGAAAGGGATGCCCCACACTGCTCACTATGGTTTGCTACAAATGTCATCAGTGGATGACTGACCACTCTGATGCGATACACAAGTCATTTTGCCATGACTGGCCAAGCCGGCAGCTGAAGCACGGCCTCTTTCACAGATCAGCAGTAGTAGCAGTAGTATGCGCCACAACATACACCATCTGCAAGCATGCACAGCAGACTGAGTCCTTCAGCTCAGACAGTGCAGCAATGGTATGTGTTCAAGCACCATAGCGCTTGTTGTGCTTGCATTGTAAACAGATCTGCAAAGACCATCACGGAGGAATATGCATATGACGCAGCTGTCAAGCAGTTGTGTGTGACACTATATAGGAAACAACATGTGCAGTTTTGGTCTCTTGGCAACCTTTGCAAACAGCGCAAATCAAGGAACATGTGTAACATGTGGGAGTCAAATCCAGTACTATCTCCTGCAGCTGTTGGCATTACATACATACTGTTACCATTACTTCATGTAAGCAAGAGTTGATATTTTCATTTTGGTGTCTCCACATCATGGGTCATATGGGACTATTCACAAAACAGCGAGGTCTATCAGGATCTTAACACACACAAAGAAGCATGACACAATTGGACGAAGGAAAGAAGACTCACTTGTCCCATCAACATGACGGCTTGCCAGCACAGCAACTGCAATGATCACGCCTATCAGAGCAACAGTTCCTGGATGACACACCACATGCACGTCAGCATAGGAGTGGTCACTTGTCTTGTCTGACAGCCATGCCAGTCTTGTGCAGCACATGCACATGCTGAGCAGCTCATTTACATGACACTGACCATGCAGTGAAGAATGCACAATCTCAATGATAAAGCATCACAGCAACAGCATGAGAAGCAGGTGCTGCAGACACTGTGAAACATTTATACACCCTTTTTTTGTGGATGCAAATCATTATCGCGGTACGTTGGGGTCCACAGAACTCACCGATCACATTTGCTATCCAGCCAGCTTTATTCCTTGCAGCTGGGAATCTGGGGTGCCGACACAGAGGCCTCATGACCCCTGCAATCCAAGCTACGCCACAAATCCACCCAACAGCAAAGAAGATCCAGTCGCTCCAGTCTGCTGCTGGTTGACGCTTGACTTGTGCTACTGGCACTGCAACTTGTGAAGCATGATTAAGCTGCTGCCCTAGCTGACCTGCTTCCATGGCACTCATACTCGACCTGCAAAAGACAGCCTGTCAAGTCTGTTTTGTCTTGGTGATGCAAGCGTTTCAAACAAGCAAAAGGAAATCGGTAATTAAAGCCTTGCCAAGAGCGCAGACCAGCAACAGACGCGAGCATATGCAAGATGGCAACGTATAGTAACGTAAATCGAGATCCAACCTGAGGGAGCTCTCGGTCGATAAAGCCCACCTTCCGTATGAATTTACTGAGGACGAGAAACGGCAGGGGGTAACTGCTTCTGGCTAAGTCTGCAGTAGGATGCGGTGCAAGGAGGTTGTTTCTGCTCTGGTCTGGTCGCAAGTTGCCGTGGTTGTAGCTATACACAAGACGGCGTCCAACAACGTTGTTGAGGCAGCTGCAAGAGTACTGTGGCTCCATGCTGCCAACCTGACCCTTTTGAGGCGGTGTGGCACCACGATCAGCAGCCGATGGCAACGCTTGTCAACTTCGTGCGAAGGTCTCCGAAACCACGTGAGCTACAGAAAATACACATGACATTGCCAGCTGCGTCAGTAGCTACTACCTTCGGCGGGTTGTGCCTTGTGAGATATTTTCTGAGCATGTCGGTTCCATTGTGCTGTCGCTGCTATGCAGGCCTTTGCCACAGCATAGGTTGCATAGTCAATACCGTATTGGACACTGTGTTGGACCAAGGTATTGTTGATGCTTTTGATGCCAACTAAGGAGGACATGCACTTGCCGACAGGCGCATATCCTGAAGCAGATTGCTTGCATGCTTGACCACTTGTCGCACGCTGATCTAGGTCACCCTGCAAGTGGAGATTGCGTGTCTTTACTTTCATCATACCAAGAGGTCTTTCTTTAGAATATGCATCGCAGCATAACTGTCAGATCGGCATGTTTGAAAAGTCAAAGGTATCAACAGTCAGGTCAAGACAGAAGACCTCTAGATCAAGCTTGCAGATCTGCTTCCCTGTGCCTGGCTAGCCAGCTGCTTGTGGTGTTTTAGAATTTTGCACACGCTTTGTTGCCCTCTGGACACTCTGCACATGCAACCTGCCTGTTAGCATCAATCCACACTGCCATGTTGCAGTCTTTTGGTACGCCAGACCTGAATCTGTTGCCATGCCAGCTTGTCTATGGCCAGAGACAGTTGCAGCAGCAGCAAAGACAGTGCTTTGTGTTGTCTGCATGCAAAGCCTGTCTACATTTACGAGAAAGCAGCAGGCTGGGTTGCCAATTCAGGCTCTTCAGGCACGCTACTTGCACATGTTGCTTGTGAGAGGCCCTGATCAAATGCAAACGGTAATTTGGCGTATACCATTGCCAGCTCAAGTGCAGACTTGCACTTGAAGAACTAGTGTGCTGTTGATGCATATATATGCACAGAGAAGCGAGGTCAGATCTGAACCCTTGCCACAGCAGGAGTGGCAATTTGATATCACCAGAATTCAGCAGCAAGACAGCAAAAGCATTGCTCATGCAATTGCTGAGTGAAGCACAAACAAGCTAAAACACAATCAAAAAGGGCCCACAGAAGAGCACAAGCAGATTCAGGCCATGTCAGCACGCTGCCCCACAGCCCAGGCCATGTCAGCAGCAACACGATCACTAAGCTGCTTTGTCAAGGGAATTTCACTAGCCTGCTTTGTCACAGGAATCTCATCAGCCCTAGGTGATTCCTCTTCTCTCACATCAGACAGAGGAACCCTAGGCGTGCCAGTCTTCCTATCATACAGACTACCAACTCCCCTGTCACTGCGAGGCCCTTCCAGTCTGTCACCAGTCGGCCGCTGAGACAGCAACAGGGCAGGTACAACAGGTCCAGGCCGTTTGACCAGATCAGCCCCGAGCTGCTGTTGTGCCTGCTGTGATGATGGCACGAGTGATGCTGCCACTGATGAAGAGCCACGGTACAAGCGTGGGGCATATGCAGCACCGGTTGACAGCTGACTTAGTATTACTGATGTCTGTCTGTACATACCAGAGCCTATGTTTGACCCCTGGCGGTATATAGCAGGCCCAGCAACAGATCCCTGTCCAAAACTGGTGGGTCCAGCAATGGACCCTTGTCTGTACATGCCTGCCCCTATGCTTGACCCCTGGCGGTACATTCGGGACCCCCCATTGTTGCTGACCTGCCCTCCCGCCAAGATGACTGATCCCTGCCTCTCCATCCCGCTAGCCCCTGGCGGGAAAAACTTTTCAGGGAACTGAGCCTCCACTCGAGCACTGATGGCTGCATAGTACTCAGGCATGTCTGCAGTGATGCCTTCTTGCTCAATCAGATCATCGTGCACCTCATACGCAAAGTAGGTCATTTCGATGTCAGTCCCAAACCAAGGGTTTTTGGCAGCCCATTTGAGGGCAGTAGGATCTGGGGTATCTGGGGGCGGTGGTGGGGGGGTGGCGGAGGTAGGTTTTGCAGGTGATGGAGAGCGCCTTTGCTTGGGTGGTGAGGAAGACAGTTTGCGAGGGGCCTGAAGGGCAGGGCAGAACAGCTGAAAGGCACACTGATAGGAAGGGATGGCTAGGTTGAAGAGCAGGGCAAAACAGCTGAAAGGCAGATTGATAGGAAGGGATAGCTAAGTTGAAGGCCTAGATCTAGTTGGGAAACTTTGTTGTGCAGATGGGCTTGCTTGGTGGGCTGGTCAAATCCTGTGGAGGGGTTGCAATGGTGAGCCTGAAGTGGTTGACAGATCAGAAGCGACCACGCGAGCAGCAGATGCCGACAAAAGCTTGACATGGTTCGCTGCTGCCTGGATGATAGTGATGAAGGGTGTAGTGCTGTTTGGCTTAGAGAGGCTTATCAGGTCTGAAGGTACTGTCCTGACAACAGGTTTGGCCAGATGCAGCTGTGTGTTCAATACGCTGTTTGCACAGCCGATGCTATTGCAGCTTGATCAGGCAAGCATGTCTGTGAGTGTGTGTGTGCAAACATGGATGGCAGCTTGTCTTACACAGAGCTTTGCTGTCAGCAGAGATCCACATGGACCTGTCAGCAGGGGCCCATGTGACCATGCATGTTGCAATGTCTGCTGCAATCACATGCATCTGCAGCATGTGTACACAGCATCACCATGCATTGCAGAGTACACAAATGGGCAGGTACCATGTGCGGCAGGTTATGGATTGTGTATTGCTTGCAATGCTCAGTGTAAATGAACAGTTGACTGTTTGTCCAAGGGTATTGTGCCGGTGTTTTGTATCTATGTAGCCTCACACCTTACGAGCAACAGCGCTTTGGCTGCTAGACTGCACTGTATTCTTTTGGCTTGCTGCGGCCTGTTGCTCTTCATCTTCCTCAAAGTCTTCCTGATACTCCTCGGACTCGGCTTGATCTGACTCTGAATCGACAGATGAGTACACCTCTTCCTCGTCCTCTTTCTCCTTTGCACCTGAACAACAGACATGTCTATAAGTCATCAAATGATCCTACACTCAGCATGAAATCAATCAGACTTTAATGTAATCTCTGCTATGTCACTGTAAGAACTCCTGATGGATGTATGCATGCAGCAAGTATCAGCTCACTCGACAGCCACAGTGTAATGTTAGGCCGCAATGTCAAAACTGCACACAGCAAGGCTAAGAGCATGAACAGCCGCTGCTTACCATCAGTCATGTGCGTGCATCACACATACAGCACCAGCCTAGGTTTACCCTCAGCAATGCAAAGCTTCAGCCAATGACTGTCTGTGCAATGGCACAAATTGCTCAAGCCTTGCTCAACCTTGCAAAACCCAGCTAGATCCTAATAGTTGACTGCAAACAAGCTTGCATGTCACTGCTGCTTGCGCCTCCACAATATATGTGCGTCTCATGCAGCAAAAGCAGATTACTGCACCAACATGCTGGGTACGACATGCCACACACAACAAGCACCATTCACATATCAGTGCATAAAAAGACCAGAGTCCCTCCAGGCTCCAACATTTCATACCCTTATTTGCTTTGGCAGGTTTGCTTCTGGCTGCAGGTTGCACTTCTTCTGCATCAGATGCACTGGCACCAGCCTCTGACTGCACCTCTTCTTCGTTGCTGTCAGATGTGGGCTCTTCCTCTACTTCAGAGGCATCCTCTTCTTCAGGGGACCTCCTGGCCTTCAGGGATCAAAGCTCACAACAATTAGCACACCTTGTACGTTGCCACTACATCAATTCATATGTCATACTATCATCAACATCCTTGATCTTGAGCACTAACAAGGCAACATCTGTTGATCACTCCTTCTCTGAGTGCCGGCTGCTGCAACCTACGCTCTTGAGTTCTGTCTGCTGTTGCTGCTGTAAAGCTCAAATTCTGATAGGGTAGTGTGAAGAGATGCCTTGGCAAAGTGTAGGCTGTGACAGGCAGTGTTGAGACAAGGCCTGGCAACAAGCCATCATGGAGGATTCAGCCCTTGAGCCTTTGCACAGCAAGTGGGAGCCACAACACAAGCCACAATGGACAGCACATGGAAGCCTCAATACAGGCTGTGAAATGTGAATCAAAGTAATGTGCTGACAGGAACACAACAGATGCACATGGGCTTCAGCAGTATCAGCATGCTGCAAGTCCTCTGTTCAGTGTCAAAGCCATGCAGTGACATGGCTTCAGCAACACAACGCGCAAAACTCTGTTCAGCATTTGTTCCAGCTTTATGATCAGAATCACCTTGGCAGCTTTTGGGGTGACCAGGGGGGTAGGGCTGTACCCATGCCCCTGAGCAGTGCCCCTCTCAGCTGCTAGCTGAGCTTCCAGCTGCGCCCTCTGTCTTGCCAGTTCTTTAGCCTCCCTGGCCAATGCCTGCACACACACACTCACGTACTGACATGGTCACATACTGACATGGTCACAGACAGACAAGCCACTCATGCAGCCACACAGCCTGTCTCTTCAGACAGGCTGTATGGCTCTCTGAGCATCTCACACTCTCTTTCAGGTTGCAACAACTCAGTTTCCAGAGCTGAATCCAATGAAGCATTTGCCAGATCCAGTCTGCTTGTGACATTGACTTGGTCTGCTGTCTATCAAGCAATTGCAATATATTGCAAAAACAACATAACGTGATGAAATGTAACATAATTACAGCTGCTGTAATCTTATGTTCCATGCTTTCAAGTAATATAATGCAATGCCACGCAGTGTTATGTACTCTGGTGTATTATATTGTAACATAATACAATATATATGCAAGAGGTGGTTGGGCACCCGGTATTGCTAATGCACCAAATTCCATCTTGTATGATGGGACACATCCAGAATGCTAGAGACAACGTCTGTGCCTGGTGATGTTGCCAGCAAATGCATGGAACGTGTTCAGAAAAGGATCGACGACCTACATGAGATGCTGACACTGTGATTCAGTCTACTGACCTGTTGCTGGCGGCGCTCCTCTTCCTCTGCCTGCTGCTGAGCCAGCTTAGCATTCAACTCAGCATTCAGCCGCTCTTGCTCCTGCAGTCACATGGCAGCAGGGTTTGTAGGTTTAGGGTGTAGGGTCGCCGCAATTTTGCGGATTAGGATTCAGGCTGCCAAGTTCCAATGCATACCTTGTATCTGAACTAGTAGGACCCCTGCCGCCAAATGCACAGGTAACACTGTGTATATAGTCACACTGTGTACAGTAACTATACAGTAGGACTGGTAACACTGTACCATACAGTAACATTGCCTGTCACACTGGTGGTTGCAGTAACACTGTTTACAGTAACAATGGCACAGCAGCAGGGTACACTTACAGCTGTACCATGGCAGCACACAATAACATCTGTCAAGCAACAAGCTCCTGCACAATCTGCAGAGTCAAATCAGGATCAACACATGGGCCAAATTTAGAGTCTGGTGCTGATGTCATTCACGCCCTGGTTGGTGCATTTGCCATGAGATGTGTTGTGGCTTTCGCTCAAGTCTCAAGATTGATTGTTGACACAAGTTTTGCTCACATTGGTACATACACCTTCAAGCCCATAACAGCTTACTAAACAGAACAAAAAACCAGCCTTGTGTGGGGCCTGTGGGGCAGGGGCTAATGGAAAATGCTAGATGACAGACGCAACATACAGCTCTAGGTGCAATGGCACGCATTGACCATGGCAAATTCATCAAACTTTAGGTTCAACAGCAAACGTTCACGATGGCAAATTTCCTTGGGCTCTAGGTTCAATGGCCAGCACTCACCAGGGCAAATTCACTTAGTCCATTTAGCCCATTTAGCATTTAGCAAGTTCATTTGAGCAGTGGCATCACCTGTTGCATGCGCTGCTCCTCTGTGCGACGCTGCTGTGCCTCTGCAGCCGCTGCAGCCTCGGCCTCCTACAACAACACAGTATTGACAATGACAACAATAATATTACTAAACATGCTAAACATAATAACAATAACAATAACAATAACAATAATAATGATGATGATGATGATGATGATAATAATGATGATAATAATAACAATAATAATAATGATAATAATAATAATCTCGCTTTCCAGCTCATGATGAGCTAGCTACAGCAACCCAGATCCAGATGATTCCCTCACACGAATGTATGCTTGTGCACACTAACAATATGTGTAGTATACCTTTGCAGAAGCTACATGCACAAGCTGACACAAGCTGCACATTACCTCCGCAATGCACAGCTGCATTGAGCCAAATTTTGAATAGGTGCAGAGCAACCCTGTGTGTGACTACATGCTTGTCGCATCAGTCAGCAGCTGACACTGATGTGGATGAGTCACAGGCTGTTTTGAAATAGGTGGGTTTCAGGCAGAGGTGTGCTGAATGTTGCTATATAAGCCTTTCTTGCACCACAGCAATACAATACAATCAGAGGTGTGCAAGCTCTACATATGTACATGTATATACAGATCCAAGTCACTCATGCAAAGACACATACAGGTATGCATGTGTATATGCATATACACGCTTTGCACACCCCTGCCTGTATATGTAATAGCGTGATGCAAAGAAGGCGTGCAGAAGGAGCAACAATCAGGTGTGGTCGAGTCAGAATTATCAAAGAGAGAGATGATCATCCACCTGCTGCAGCCTGGCTTCCTGGTCACGCTGTGCCTGCTGAGCATTTGCCGCCTGCCGCTGCCTGTCCAAACTCTGCACAGTACATGCATCATTCAGGCCATGCATTTCAAAGCAACATATACGCACAATGACTGCTTGTGTCAGCCTTTGGATGCACAACAAGTGCTCAAAGCGCTCACATATCTATATTCGCCATGACACACATGAATCAATGACACACTCAACAAGGCCTAAAAATGGTTGTGACAGAACAATTTCGAGTTTTAATTTATAGTTCTGGTGGTGTTGCTGGATTTTTGTTCCTCTGCGCTGCTTTCTTTAAGGATTTGACACAATGTCAGGCAGTAAGAGGCAGACCTGCTGGTGTTGCAACTGTAGTTGAGAGTACTGCCTCTCCAACTCAGCCTGAGCACCTTTTCTGCGAGCCAGCTCACGAGCCATCTCAGCACCTGCAATTGCCTCAGCCTGGCCTGCCTGAGCAGGATTTGGATTCCCCTGCTGAACCTGAGACGAGTCTGAAGTCAGCGTGAAGCTGCCCTGCTGCTCAAGCTCGGTGAGGTCACGAGTGGGTGAGTCTCTGCCGGGCGCTGCTTGAGCAGCAACCAGCTCAAGCTCTTGAGGGCTAGGGCCTCTGACAGAAGGCTGTGAGGGGAAGCCCTGCTGAGGCGGACCAGCCTCAACCCAGCTGCCCTGATGCTCAAGCTCACTCAGAGAGTGCTGTGAGCGGTGGCCACCCCTAGGGTTCAAACCAGACATGACACTGTACTCCATGGGATCTCCAGCTGAATAAGCAGCAGGGCTCTGCTTCAGAGGGCTGATTGCAGCAGCCCCGCCCTGCTGCTCAAACTCACCCAGTGTGTGCTGAGGAGCTGCCTTGGCATTAGGCTGATGCTGCTGCGCATTCCACACTTCTTCCTCGACATACCGTGAAGGGGCTGACCTGCCCTGTTCTGCAACAGCCCTCTGCTGCATCCTGTACCCTTCCAGCAAAGAAGAAGAGAGGCCAGCTCCCTCCAATGACATTGACAGAGGGTTTTGTCCCATAGCAGGAGCATATGATTGCTGATTGTAGCTTGCCCCATTTGAACCAACATCTACCTGCTGTGGTATTTCAGACTGCTGCACCCTGAGCTGACTCGCCTGCTCCTGAGCAAAGCGTGACTGAGTTTGAGGCTGTGAGAGGGAGGGCTGGGCTTGCTGCTGGGCTGCCCATTGCTGTTCTTCCTCATACCTAAAAGTAGACAGCGCAACAGGATAAGGTAATATGTCAGGCCATTGTTGATTTGTATTCAGCCAGCAAATGACTCAGCACCATGTTTATGAACTGCAGACTGCACAATCCAGCTAAGCACAGCCAAGCGCAGCCACGGCACAGCACAGCACAGCACAGCACAGCACAGCACAGCACAGCACAGCACAGCATAGTCAAGCACAGCACAGCACAGCACAGCACAGCACAGCACAGTACGGTGCAGCACGATACGGCATGGTGCAACACGGCACAGGACTGCACGGCAAAGCATAGCACAGCACAGCCTTGAACACCCGTCCCGCTCAGACAATCTTACTTGGTCATGCGCTCAGAGCCTAGTCTCAGTTTGACAAGCACTCAAATGTAATCAACATCCACACGCACAGAGTTACTAACTGACCTGAGCTGTTCCTGCCTCAGCTGCTCATAGTCACGCTCCAAAGCCTGCTGCTCCATCTGCAGCTTCTCAGCAGCTGCCTGCTGCGCCACAGCTGCGGGGCCCTCCCGCCGCTGGCGCTGAGTCAGCACCTGCTGCTGCGCCACGCTGCACGCTGACATCTGAGAGCGTGCAACCACAGTGGGGCTCACCCCCAAGCTCGCGGCTTGTTGCCTTTTGCGCCTCTCTCCTGTAATGCAATGGGCAAGCGCTGATGGCGTGCAACACAATTGGTGCGAGATTTGCATGCCACGACTGAGCAGCAGAGGTCGAGCTTATTGTGCAGGCCAAGCATAGCACAATACTTCGCGCGTGAGTCAAATGCTGATTGCCTTAATTCTGATATGACACTGAACTTGAGGCATGCATAAGGTCAGAACCTGATCAAGCAAGAGCCCAGAGGCTCCACCATGATGCAGCAATAAGTTGCCTTTATATGTGCAGTATGCAGAACCCAATGCCAGAAAACTGCCAAAAAACGCAACACATGGAGGCGTTGATGCGCAGCAACACTCAAATATGCAGCGCATCGCAAGCATAGGGTCCTAATGTGGTTGTTGATGCACTTGAGGTGCAGAACTTGAGACTACATTTAATAGTGAAGGCTGACAAATGCTGCCATGTCTCACCTGCTTTCAACTGCTCTCTCTGCTTCTGCAAGCCATTCTTCTTTTTCACCTGGCTGTTGGTGAGCGACTTGCCTGGCCCCACCCTAACAGCACCCTTGGGGTCCTGCTGCTCAGCCTGGGATCCCAGATGGCCTCCCCTGGTCCCCAAGACAGCACCTGTGGATCCCAGAGACACTCCTGTCATCCCAGAACCATCTTCTGCCAATCCTGAATCGCCGGAGGAGGTGCCATTGCCAGGCTGACTCACGCCTGCAGCTGCCTCAGCAGCTGCTGGTGAGCTACTCAGCTGAGGTCCGAGCTGAGCTAGGAAGTCATTGACCACCTTACCCAACATCTCCATCTCGACCCGAGCCAAGGGCGCTTTGCCCTCAGGCCCCAGGGCAGTTAGCTGCTTCTGGGTCAGCTTGTACTGCTGAGTCACCTTTAGGCCCCTGAACTGCTGGAGAAGCAGCTTCAGGTCAGCTTCTGCCCAGTACCAGCTGTCTACCTTGTCAGGCTGACGCACATCCACCTGTACAGCAGCAGAAGCACATTCCAGCACACAGCATTGAGAGAACATGCTTGAAGCTGCCCTAACCATGTCTCAGCAGGTGCTTAAGGATTACTGGGATAATCAAAAGCTCCCCCTCCTTGCTCTCCCCATTATTATGGTCGCTGGCAAATTGGACTCATGACTTTGGACTGGTTTGCAAGCTGCTGGGCAGTCTAGCTGCTGTCTGCTTGGCTTTCAGTTCGGTGCTTGATTCAGATTGCCAGGCACCCATAACCGCTTGTGGCTCTGTGGACAGACTACCTTGTGCTTACGTTGCAAAATTGCTTTTCTGCATTCAAGATTCTGAGCCCCAAAGTGTTCTCTTGTTTGCTTCATTGTGTCCTCTTGCAACACCATTTGCAATTTGCCAGCCATTTACCCACAAAAATACTTGTGTTGCTACTGCATTGTTGGTGTTGGAGTTCAGGTATCTGCAGCTTAATGTCTGACGTCAACATCATGCTTCTGTTGAAAGGTTGGCACTTTGACACTTTCAGGAAAAGTGTCACCCTCTGCTCGGCTTAATTTTTGTGTTCTTTAAGCTTTCGTCTTTGGCTTAGATACAAGTTGATTTACCTGTAGCTTGATGTCTTCCAGAACAGCTCTGAGCACCTCTGGAAAGACAAAAACAGCCTTCATGGCAGCGAAGAAGAAGCCGTGTGCCACCATGAGGGAAGCGCAGGTGGCCTGAGTCTGGGCTGACTGCCCAGTCATGGCTGCTACTATACTATCTAACTCCATCACCTGTGATCAAACACCAAATGCAGTCACAATGGGCCTTAAGTCACCATTACATACAAATACAGATGACCATGCACTAGCAGGTGCAAATGAATGATGCTCTTCCGGTGTTGGAATGGCGACAATGCCGTACTGTCTGACTCCAACCACCTACAGAGGTCGGTACAGCCTGGCAGATTGCCCTTAATGCAGAGGAGACAGTGTGAGAAGACACGAAAAATGTGAGCACAGCAAAATACAGCGCGCATGCTGCTCATTCAGGGTGCAACCTGGACAACATACGCTTGGAAGCTTCTCAAACACTTCATAGTTCAAGCAACTCATCCTCTCACATAGACAGGGGCTTTCCGCATGGGCAGCTGTGGTTTGTGATTATCAAAAACCTAGCAAGACTCGAAGATTTGAGCCATGACAAGTCAGAGCTGAGCGCTGCACCAAAGCCGGGCAGCAGTGAAAGCAGCAAAGAGTACCTTCATGTCCTGCTTGTCAAACAGATGCTGCTGCAGCAGCTGCATGAAGGCCTCCTGAGAGGGCTGTTTGGCGACGCCCTGCAGGGCTTCTGGGAAAGGGGCGTGCCTGTTCAGGCTCCCTGCTGCACCGCTGTTCTTCCTCGAGGATGCCTTGCTGTTGTCTGATGGGCGGTCAAGCGGCCGGCTGTACACCACAGTGGCATCATGAAAGCTCTGTTGTGCAAAAGTGGGCACAGGTGGCGGCACATGGGCAGGAGCATTTGCCACAGCTGTGGCCGCCGTGAATGAGGCTTCTGATAGGACTGCAGTTGCTGCGGAAGCTGCAAGGGCGGCCTGCAACTGCCCTGAGGGCGTATCCTGATGATGAGCCTGGATGAGGTCAGATGCGGAAGGATCATCTCCGACTGATCTGGTGGAGTGGCTTGGCTTTCTAGAAGCTGGACTACTGACCAGGTAGGGACTATCAACAGACTGAGAGCTGGAGCGTAGCTCTGCATGTGCCTTTGCTGACAGTCCGACACTGGAGCTTTTGCTGCAGCTAGCGCCCATGTGATGGGAAGAGGAGGAGCGCTTGGAAAGAAGGTCTAGAGGTCGCAGCAGGTCAGGGGAGATGGACCGTTGTGCGCTGACATAACCAAGCACTTCTGCCTGCAGCTTGCACAATGTGAGAAGACACTCTTTTCTGCCTTAGGCTTGCACAGTGTGAGAAGACACTCTTTTCTGCCTTAGACTTGCACATGTGCACTCCATACACAGCAAAATTGGGTTGGCATCTAAGTTTGCTGGTGTATGTGATGCATGAGATCAAGCATGAAGCATACAGTTGAAATGCTGGTTGCCATGAGTGCTAATGGAAAGTTGCTGATGGACACAGGCTCAGAAGCACGCATTAGCAGCCAGCCTGCCTGGCCATAAAACGGAGTAGCTGCTTGACTTGACAATGTTTTCAATACACATAAAATTCAACATGGCAGTAGTTATATGTACGCAATCAGCATGGTGAACAATAAGCAAGAGGCCATTGGTGTAGTATCACAACAAGGAGGTCACCTTATGCGGTCTCAGCGGGTCTAAACTACTGACTCTGTGCAGCTGACTGCTTGCATGTGTCTTGGTGTCCTGCAGATAGTCTGCTGAATGAGAGCAAGAACACTGCTGGTGTCGTCTTGAAACCGCGAGTCGCAGCACTGTGACTGACAAAGCTGGGCTGCAACTTACCTGTGGCCTTACGACTTCCTGTAGACTGCTTGAGGCCATAGCTATGTAAAGTTGAGTCCGGGTAGAAAGCCTAAACATACACGCAGCTGCTGGGCAGGCATTGAGTGTAGCCAGGTGCGCCTAGCAAGCTGCATTGCAGTTGACCGTAACGCAAGACATGTCTAAGTGGCACTCTCAGCCGGCCGGGGCTGCGACACTCGATACCGACTTGCAAAGCTTAATCGCGATTCTGTGGACTTTCGTGTGTTAATTGAGCCGGTCCAGAATTTGCGGTGGTGAAATCGTAACAGTGTCAGTGCTCTGCAGTACCACTACTACCGCTGGCGTTACAGCGGCACCATGCTTTGCATATGCTTTGCGGTCATTGCCATTCTCCTCATCGAATCTTGCAACTTGAGTCATCCAGCGTGGTTCCACCTAAGTGTGGTAGCTGACAATCATGCGTGCACATTGTCTGCAAATCCGGAAAAACAGAAGGCTACAGCTGTGACATCCTGCTATCAAATTCCAGGGACGCCGCTTATTCGCTGCCCTCCGAACCTTTTCTGACTTGACGGCAGTTGCATCTCATCATAATGGTGCAAGCAAATTACGCAGCTGCCCAAGTGCCCGTCGGAACTGTGCCTGTTGCATCCCCAAGTACAACTTCTGCCAACAACGTCAACCAGGCTGTCACAGGTCTGATGTGCCTGCATTGTTACCCGGCCGTGTGATTGTTCGCAGACGAACTCTCAGGGTGAGTGTAACTGTTATGCAGAGGTTTTGACTCTACGTCTGGCGCCAAGGAGAAAAACCAAGGTCAGTCTGCAAGTGTCATCTTTTGCGCAACACAATTGCATATGCAGGCAAGCTAGGGCTGAATATTGACCAGTGATGCAATGTGCCAACTCCCAAAACGGCGAATTTTCAATGTGCAGGCTGTGCGCTGGTCTGAAGAAGTTGTTGACAATGAATTTATGAACAAGAAGAAGTCCAACAGTGAGTCCGCTTTTGTTGCTTTATCCTGGCATGCTTGTGGCATATGGTGTCTGATAGCCACTCTTGCTTGTTTGCAGAGTGCTGCATATTTCATAAGCAGAAAAGCTTTGGTGACTGGAGTGATAATGATAGCGATGATGAATGCAATGACTGCAACAAACAAGCTGATTGCGGCCAGTCAGATGACAAGCAAGAGGCACGGAGCTAACAACAAGGCCAGGAGGATCAATAGGTGCTATGTATCCTGAACAGACCTGACATGTGGCGCCTCAAACGCATGCAGCTACGCAAGCTATTGCTTGCAAGTGAGAAGAACATGGATTCATTGACAGCTAGGACGATGCACTCTCATGCCAGCATAGGCAAGAGCGTGCATCATTTGATACAGCCAAGTGCAATTTTCCGCAGGCCCCATGTAGACATTCATCACCAGCTTGCGTTAGGGCACCAAAGCAAGCAGTCATGCCCACTATGCTACTTCAGCGGTCACTCAAGAGGTGGTCAATGATCGTGGAGACATTATTTGTTTAGTGAACAAACCCCATGCTTTTAGCTGTATTTTACAGCTTGTCAGATTGCCTGTCATCATCGTTGCCTATGCCATAAAGCGTTACCTAGCACATTTTTGGTTTGCAAGTAAAATCAACAGCTGGGATGCATTGAGGCTTGTGTGTTTCAGACGTATGTGGCACCATTGCAATTTAAGACAACACATGGGTCATGCTCTGATCAGCATTAGTCAAGGGATGCAACTGTAGCTAGACAGCCAGAGGATTGGTTGTGAATGCACGAGTCTCGTTCGATTTTGTGTCCACAAGTCTCGCAAATGTGATGCTACCTCCCATAGAGCACGCCAATACATTGCACACTGCATGTAGTGCTTGTAAAAGAAAGGCACAGCAACTCTCTCAGGTATAGGGCCCAACAGACAATCGAGCCCGGATGCATGCTTGTACTTGACATTTCAAGACAATTCACACTTGCTGCTCATGACGGATATGGTGATCATCCCAGACATGCTTGTACAAGCCCAGCCAGCAATTTTGTTGCAACAAGCATCTTCTCAACAGGACGCAGCGAATTTTGAAACCAACATATAATAATCAAGACTCAATTTGATACAGCAAAAATGTCAGCAATACAATCAGATAGCACATGCTTAGCCCTTAATCGTAAATGTCTGCTATCCCCAGGTAGGATACCATCAGCTTGAGTTGCTGGATGAAATCTACACCGGTAGCATACTCTGTAAGCAGTCCGACTGCAAACCCAAACATGACCCAGCGTCCATTGGTGATTTCGTTTTTTGGGGTCCATCCAAAGACCCTACGCACACAATAAGACAGATAATGCAGCTGTAACAACGAGCGATTTCTGAGGTGCATGCATGCAAACAGTTTCTGTCGTAGCATCAGGATTGCTCTTAATTATGTGTCATATGTCTGACTGAGGACAGGACGCTTTTCAATGCAGCAGGAAAGCAAATGATTGTGTCATGCTAACGACCACAATGCAGTGCCTTACTTAGACTTGACTACTTCCTCACTGTACGCCAGGCTTTTGAAATATTTGCGCATGGCCTTGGCTTGCTCTCGCTGATACTGAATGGTCACCTGGTTGCTGCAGCAGCAAGGGCACGAGTGAGAGCCAGCTATGGTGCAGACCACCGCAGATGTTCCTAAAACAGTATCTTGATACCTGGGCTCTTGTTCAGCTGGTTCTGGCTTGTTGCCTGCACTGGCTTCTTTGATCTGAGGCTTGCTAGCTACCTCTGGCTTTTTGAGGGCAGGTGTGGACTCACTGACCGCTCGAAGTCTGTGTGATCGCTGCCAATGTGACTGCGACCAGTGATAAGGCTGAGGAACGCTTTCACTGAACAATAGCAGGGCCAAACACGGAAACCAACCTTGGGTTGTTGACTTTGGAACGGTCTGAATGCTGTAGTCTGGGAGAGAGGTCCACAATGTCTGGGCAGACATGAAGGATGGAGCGCGGCTTCAGATTGGGGTGCGGGTAAAGAAGTGTGCGAGCAGCGTGTGCAAGGTTGCGAATGGGCTAATGCCTGCATGGCTTTGATCCTGCGCAGGCGTCCTTTGACTTGCGAACCAACGTGACAGGCCTTCCCAATCAAGCTTGGCTCTTGTTTGCAAGCTTTGATATTTCACTAGAAGGATCGCAGACAAGCTTGTGGAATGCTGTTACTTCCGTGGCTGTTACTATTCTGTCTGATCAGATGCGTGTGTGAGTATGTCTGAAGCCAATCGACCCACGTGTAGATGTGTCAGTCACGCGACCCAAGGTAAGGTAAGGCTGCACATGTACTTGAGATGTGAGGGCGCTCAGGTGAGGGCAATTCTCAGTAGATGCATCACAAATTGATGCCGTATGTCAAACAGCCTGTGTTGGTAAAGCAGCTGCATAACAGCCCTGCATGTTGCAACAGTGCTGTCTGACTTTCGTCAGCAGCTTACAATATAGTCTGAGACCTCATCCAGCACTGTCATGATGATGTCCTAAGGTCAGCTATAGAGAGTGTAGGCCGTAGCTGTGCAGTTGCTAGATAGCAGCGCTATATCCCAGGCCTTACATGATGACTGTATGATGACTGCACACATGCAACCAAACGGTGCGATGGCCAGAGTATGAATATGACGGTGGTATGTTACATGAACACAACAATAACACATAGGGGCGACCTGCACCAAACACATCACACAGTCAGCTAAATGGCATGCGCAACAGATGCAAGTGTGCGCACAAATGCCAAGCGGCGTGTCATTGCTTCTGACAGTTTGCCACGTCAACTGAAAATATCAGACAGACAACACACTGAATTCTCTCCCAGATCACTTAGCAAGGTGCATGCTATAAGCATGAGCGGTTATTGCCTGGAGGACTTATTAGCTTGCTACATGTATCACGCAGAGCTTCCAGTGTCAGACTGCACACAATCTGCAGTGCCATGTCAGCAACAAGAAAAAAGAGTGTCTTTGTTAAAGGGAGCTGCTGACCTATGACTATTGCTGCAGACCCTCCTTGATGATATCGTAAGGGATGGGGGTGATAGATTCCATCTTGATGTCTTCCAATAGGAAGCCTGGCCGGGGCTGTGCCACTAGCCTCTTGCGGGGTGCTGGCTTCTCTGCAAACATACACACACTGTCACTCTCAATATTGACCCATATCAAGAGATGTTGTTATGGCAAGGCTCTGCACACACACACAATCACTCTCACTAATGACCCACATCAAAAGATTGTGTTGTTATGGCAACGCCCAAATAGCCAACAGCTGACACAAAACTAAAGAGATGCACAAAGAAGCAACATTCGCCTGGCAAATGGCTGCCAGGCCATTGACTGCCTCTTGCTGTATATTAGCAGTGGGACTGTCAATGCCGGAAGGTGCAAGGGGACTGACTTTGAACCCAGCGCTGAAGCTGGGATGCCTATTGCTGACTGCATTGGCTTGTATCTTTGTGATTCTCAAATTTGGCAGGTGAAGTGTTTGTTCCAAGAAACAGCTGACGCACTGTCTGAGATGCTGCATTGCAATTGCTACTCGCAGCTGACCAGAACGCTAAAAGCCCAACATTGACAACCAGTGTTGCTGAATATGCAGCATGCATCTGATGCTGGCACATGACAATCAGTGGCTGTGTGCATAGTCCACCAAGAAAACGGTGACATCTGCATGCAACAAATGCATGGTCACTTCTGACGTGAAGTGCAGATCTTCTTGTAGATTGGAGACTTTCTGCTGGGCTGCCTGACAACTGCTGGCAGCTCTGCTGGGCTGCCTGATGACTGCTGACAGCTCTGTTGGCCTGCTCCATTAGCAGAGTAGTGGCTGTCAGAGGTGGTGATGTGGACGCTGCCGCTATGTTTCACCTTCTTCCATCTATTGTAAAAGATAATCAGAAGGATACTCTGCTTACCGCCTCTTTGCTTGGCCTCATGCTTGATCTCATCATTCTCCTTGCTCCTCTTTAGGAACTCCTCTTTGCACCTTGAAGGCTTGACATGCTCGACACGCACGTGAATCCTTTTGGGGATGACACGGCCATTCACCTACAGACGTGAGCAGCCAGCTACAGCCTGATTCCCAGCTACATGGAAGATGTATGCAGCAGGCATGCGGGCTATTACCTGCTTGTTGACAACAACACCAACAGCTCTCTTGGTGACGTTCCAGACCTTGCCGGTGCGTCCATGGTACACTTTATGAGGCATACCCTGCAATGTTTAAGGACACGCTATGTAAACATCAACATTCACACGCTTGTGGTCTCTTTACAGCCTCTGGCATGCAAAGCTGCTGCTGTGCACCCACCTTCTGCACGGCTGAGTTGACCTTGATGTCAACATAGTCACCAAGTCTGTAGTTGGTCAAATATGTTGACAAGGGAATGTAACCCTTTTGTCTGAAACCACGGGAGAAAGAGTCCCTGGTACGCGCACGGGTACCGTGTCCAGCAGGCATTGTGACCTCCTAGTACGATCTGCAGGAAAAAACGCTTGTTCAGTGGGGCTGCGTTTGCCAAGGCCTGAGGCTGAGCAGAGTAGCTGGCACGAGGCAGACACAGTGAAGAGCAGGCATGACAGGAGAAGAGACGCACCCTGCGCTCTGCGCTGATCTGCTTTGGCGAAGAGAAGGAACTAAATTGAGCAACAAGCTGGTTCATCACGGCGGCTTCTTTGGGGATTTAATTGGGGATGTCTGCAATAACGCCAGATCTTGGAGAAGACGAAACAGCAGCCTCAACAACGGAAGTCTGGTGTACAAGCGCAATCGGTCAGTCGCGGCGTAATCAAGCTGCCTTTTAACCTCAAATTGACACAAGCGCTGTCTCCCGGTGGTCATCCGTGAAGATGGCCTCGCGCCTCGGCAGTACCGTCATGCAAAGTCTCGGCAGCAACCACTCGCTTCCTTGCGCTCTGCGTAGTCGAGCAGCACCCAAGTCATCGCATACGCACTCTGTTTCTAGAAGAGATGTTCGAGTTTACGCGAAGCAAAAGACACGAGTGGTTCGCGGACCGTGCTATGTAACGAAGGATGTAAGCGCTATGTCCTGTGCGATAGCGGCTGTCTCGACTGCACACCTGACATGACGGTGTAAGAAGCTCGTTTTCTCTGCAGAACATAGATACTGATCAGATCATTCCCGCTGAGTACTTGACACTAGTACCCTCAAAGGTGGGCAGCTGAGTCAGGAACGACGGCCATACTGCCTGGCCTGAGCACTCACAGCACACGTCCGTGTTATGCAGAAAGATGAGTATGAGAAGCTTGGCAGCTATGCCTTGATTGGACTGCCAACAGAGCTATACAAGAAAAGGTGCAGTGATGAACCCCCTCGAGCTGCATATCTAACCTGCATCGGACCAAACGCTTTGTCATTCCACAGCCATGTATGTGCAGCTCTTTATGCTCTCTTTCATGTTGCAGATTTGTCAATGAAGGAGAAATGAAGTCAGAGTACCCTATAGTGATAGGTGGAGAAAACTTTGGCTGCGGCTCCTCACGAGAGCATGCTCCTGTATGTATGGGTGCTGCAGGTGCCATAACAGCTTCATGCTATGCATCACAACGTCAACGGGGTTGATGCATGACTTTGACACTGATGATCAGCTAAACACATGTCCAGCACATGTCTCATGCCAAGATGACTGTGTGCTTGCAGGAGCCAAAATGGTGGTATCTCAGTCTTATGCCAGAATCTTCTTCAGGAACTGTGTATCCACGTATGTGTCAGTACACCATGCACTGTCCTTGTCTCCAGATCATGGCGATCTTTGCACAGCACTTTACAGTATTGATATGAACACTCAGCTATGTACTGCAGAGGCGAAGTATACCCAGTCGAGACAGATGAGCGCCTCTGTGATATTTTAGAGACAGGTGCAAACATGTTCTGTAATGAATGACGCTGCTGCGTTTGCTCGGCCATAACAGATTGTGGTCATCTATGTGTGCAGGTCAAGAAGTGGAAGTTGATCTTGAAAAGGATGTTTTGACAGTTTTGGAAAGCGGCAAACAGTATGCACTGAAGTCCATCGGCGAGGTATGAGCCAAAATCTGTGCAGTAGCTCTGTATTTGAATCCACCTGGTGTGCCCTGTGGCATTTCAGACATAAAGTTGTCCTGTTCACCAAACTACTCTTTGACTTGATGCAATTGTGCATCGAGCAACTGATCAGGTTACTGATTGTCACTGACTCTTACGGCATGTCTGCCATGCAGGCTGGACCAGTTGTAGATGCGGGTGGCATCTTTGAGTATGCTCGTCAGACTGGCATGATCAAAACTGCAGCTGCGTGACTATATATCTAAGCTGCTGGGGAACCTATATCTGTGTGACACATCATGCCAATAGACTTGAGTCATGTCATGACACTGAGGCAGCGCTGAGCTGGCTCAACGTCGAAACCCAATCTTCAGGTGGTCGGCCAGGCCCACTGGCTGTCACCTACACAGTGAAACAAACTCACAAGTGCAACTGCATGTTGCCTAGTGTGTCATGTTTATGCATGTCATCGACTTGCATGCTGACACATCCAGCAGCACTTGCTGCAAGGACATCTGCAAGGCATTGTAACCACTAGTGTGTGCAGGACATCTAGCAAAGGCACCAGCAATCGGGAATTAATGGCATTTGCCACTACAAGTGATTTTTTAGTAATGCAACATAGCAAAGTTTGGCATTTTTGGATGCACTGCAAAGTCATAACTCTTCCAGCTTACCTGGAACACAAGACCATGCTCAGGAGGGGCTTGCAGAACCCCAGCAAGCACCCTAGCCACATCTTCTCGGCTGCAAATGCATTGAGACTCACAATGAATACACTAGACACAGGGCAGCATACAGATTGCAGCTGGAATTTGAGTCCAAGCACACCTTGGCTCATCATCAGCATCCAAGGAACACATCATTCAAGCATTTCTCTGAATGTAGATTGATGCGCATGGGGTGACAGTGCACATGCAGATGTGTGCAGCAACACACACCCACATCTGATCTTGCACAACTTTGATGAGTGGCTGATCACCTGATTTCGCCTGAGATCTGGTCATCCTGACTGATATTCAGCTGCATGTTTGATCCGGGCTGGTTCTGTATCTTGCCAGCACGTACAATGGTGAATGGAATTCCGCTTTGCTGCACTGCAAGCTCACGCTTGGGGTCTTTGAGCAAGGCTTGCTCAGTTCCAAACAAAGCCCCAAAGTTGATGCCTTGGGACTGATTGATCCCTGCGCAGCAAGCTAGTGTAAAGTCATGTATGCCCATTTAGGGCAGAAGCAGCACATCACGCGTGCAAAGCCTTCTGACATGTGTATTGCACCTCTTTTGCCACAACAAAAGGAATCAGCAACATGAAACAAACGCATGCAACGGGTTGGGCATGCCAAAATGAGCAAAGCAGCAGCACGCCAGCTTGCATAAGCTGCATCAACAATGCATAATGTGGGGTTGTGACAAGTGCATCTGTGATTACACTGATCACTTTAGTCAGTTGAGTCATTGGTAGCAGCAGTGGCAGCACCTGCCTGAAGAGGACAGCAAGACAATGTGCTCAACTCCTTGGAGTGCAGCTACACTGAACAGAGCCCCCAGCTTGCCAGGGCAGATCACCGCCCTAACCCCCCGCAAAGCTCTTTTAACCACCTGTTCATCACCTGCAATACATTGCCATGTCTGATGCAAAAAGCAATTAGTAAACAATCATTTTGCTTGTTGTCCACCTTCAACTGAACAGCAGGATTCACTGGGGATACAAGCGTGATGAGTCAGCATTGGGCTTCTCACCTACATCTCCTGCAAAGGCGGTGACATAAGGCCCATACCCTCTTTTTGCCTCCTCTGCATCTTGAGTGATGACCTTGATAGGTAATCTGTAATGCAGCGCAATCGCTTAGCGACTGCTCAAAATACTTTTCAAAGCTGTATGCTTTGGTTGGCACCACACAGCAGCCAACAGTGCACTTGCAGTGGACTGTGCTACTGCACTGTTGCTTCTGCAACTCGTCTGACAGACTGGGAGTTGACCAAATCGACTTTGTTGTATAGTACCTGGCCAAGATCAGCTGCAGGACAATTTGCTCCCCTGTGGGGCTATCAGCTTCTGTTACAAGCACTGCATCTCGTTCGACGTCTTCAGGTGCAATGTCTTCTGGTTCTGGCATGTTGCTGACGATAGGGTTGCCACCATCTACTGGCAGATCACCCTCTCCATACCATTTACGAAGCTTGGGTCCACCTGTGAATATGGATGCCGCAGATTGACCGACGAGTTGTTGTGATAAGCATGCGGCGAGCTCAGTACGCAGAACTCGAAGCAAATGCTGACCCACCGTTTATGTAGTCAGTTAGCTGGTCCATGAAACCTTGACAGCGCACGCGGGGACGTTCATTGGGCTGGTACGGCCGCTGGAACTTGTGTTGGTGCGAGCAAGCATGGCAGGTAAAGACAGTGGCTGGGAGAAACCCCTTCACGGGTCTGCAGCTTGTCAGTTTCATACAAGCCAGCTGTGGTCGACAAACTCTCGGACAAGGCGACAGGCACGCGGCTCAATGAACGAGCCCAACGACTACGTGGACCTGAACATTTGAGTCAGGGCGTCATGTTGGATTGCTGATATGCGTTCAGCGCAGTAGAGGTTCTCGTGAGATGGAGTTGGAGCTTGTTAGTATCAGTATGTTAGCGTCCGTTTTCCACGTCGCAACTCCAACTATCTAAGTCAAGGTCACGAGTGACGATCTCGCAGCGATTGATTCTATGTGACCGAGATGCAAGTAAGGAAAGAGGTGCGAACGCGATCAGAGGAGCGCCATAGCTATGAGTCACGATTTCAACGAGCAGTGCCTCTTCTTCTGTTCCAAAGCAGAGCTAGAACCTGCGAACCGTGCCTGGCCTATTAGCGACATAACATTAGGCCAGATACCTTTGTGGGCTTTCGCCGCAGGCACCAGGCACGCCGCAGGCCCACGGGCAAACACCTTAAACGGATCCCAGCAATGTAGCAAGGACCACGCCGGCGTTTAAAGCAAAGAGCTGTGCTGTCCCTCGCTGTGCGTGCACATATGTTCGGTTCTGAGTGAAATTGCCGATCTACAACATGGCTAGCGACGAGCCAAATGCAAGGATGGCTGCAGAGCAGCAGGTAGGCCACATCGTCTACCCTTAGCATTTGCAGTTGTGCGCTTAATACTGCTCGTTGTCTGACACGTAGTTTCTCGCTGCAGCCGGTGGTCTACAACCCAGACATCGCCAAACTGCTACTAATCAGTAAAGCAGTCGTACTGGAGTGCTGGCCAGCTGAAGAGTATGCTCTGCAGAATGGTAAGCGACTGTGATAGGCTCTTCAGCAGCATCTGCAATGCTTGAGAACGTGCCAAAGCACGCTCGGGTCTTGTACAGGGGTCGGAAAAAAAGCAGCACGCAGTTTGCTTGGTGGATCTCTGGTGCGGCTAGCAGGTACAACTGACCTGGTGCAGGTCCACTTTGGGACCGTAGATACCAAAGGTCATCGGGTGCTTCTGCTTCAAGTAAGGCTGTGTTACCGTCACAACAGCCCAGTTCTTGCAACACACATCCCTGCACTGTTGTAGTCTTGTGCGAGAACTTGCTTCCTATTGAAACTGCTGGTTTGCTGGAAAAGCAGCAGGAATTTTGCTGAGAATAACAACTCTGTGATGCACCACTTGCACTGGTGCTTGCACACTAATGCAGGCCCTATCATGCCAACCTGGTCTGCTGCAGGAACAGTCTTGTTGCCTTTTGCATGTCCTGCTCACGTGTGCACACGACAGCCCTGAAATTGCATGCTGCTGTAGAGCTCAAGGGCAGTGTCTATTCATGACATCATGGAGGAGCCCTGGCCCACAGATCTGGCCTCCAGCCATGTCTTTGAGCATGTCTTGGCTCAAGCTGTTAATGCTGGCGGTCTGAAGAGCATGAGCGTCCTTAAGGTGTGCTGCATGCAATCCATCTGTCCCAGTCCCCACTCAGCATCAGTAAACCCTTTGTGGAGGAGTCAGCTCATGCTCACTCGTTTGTAATGGCTTGGATAGCAATTGTGTACTTTCCTGCCTAAGTCAGAAGCATGTTGAAGTCGTGTTGAAGCCCATGGGCTTTGGCATGCCTTTGATATGCTTGTGACTTGGCATGATAAAGAATTGCTGCCGGGCAGTCACCAATAAGTGTGCATGACGTAACTCTTCCACAGCGCACTCTCTACTGAGTGACTAGGTCTGCATATCCGCCTGCAAAGCTGCAGTGGCAACCACAGGCTTCAGACAGACAATCTGCGAGACTGTTACCACTGCTGCAGCCGTGGACTGTCCAACTTTGTGACATTTGGCAATGATGCTGACCTCCAACAACTAAGTTCTGCAATGTGACCTTATGACCACAAACTTTAGTCAGTAACAAATTATTCCTTTGCAGGTGGCAACCACGCTCCACAGGATTGAGCAAGCAAAGTACTGGGCGAACCTCAAGCAAAAGCACAGCAACCCATCGCTGCATGTTCGTGGCAAAGCTGCTGTGGAGGAACAGATGGCTGCCTGCTTCAAGAGTATGTACAAGCCCCCAGGAAAGGAGCTGGCAGGCATGGTGCAGGCTGGATGTGAGGAGGAGGTGATACACTTGCTGGCTTGTGACTCAGTGTTTTGCCACTGCTTTGCTTCTGCTCAAGCAGATTCTGCACAGAGGACAGGCGTGTCTGCTCACAGTGTCCCTATGCTGCATTGTGACATAACTACAGTTTGCCTGCAATGTGACAGTGGAGCCGCAACTTACAGTGTAGGAATAATGTTTCATGACTAAACCCTGTTTTGGAAAAGGGTATGGCTGTCACACACCTGGTGTTCTTTGGTGAGTCTTCAAAAGCTATGCACACCAGCCATGTGTACTACAGGAGCCCGGGGAGCTGTCAGAAGGCAGAAAAGCTCTGCGAGCCTTCCTACATAATTATAGAGTTGCTCGTCAGAAGGCCAACCAGACAGGGCCAGCAGCTTCTTCAGCAGCTGCTTCAGCAGCTTCTTCAGCAGCCCTGAAGCGGAGCACCTCTTCAACATCAGCAGCCCAGCTTAAGGCATCTTCCTCCAACCAGACACAAAACCCCCAGGGCAATGTCTGTCCCCCAGGGGCTGGGAACCCAGTGGGCAAATCCCATGCTCCAAAGGCAGCAGCCAGCAAAGCAGCTGCAACATACCATTCAGCAAAAGCTGTGTCTGCAGATCAGCCCAGCAGCAGCTCTGAGCGTGCCTTGGATAGCAGCAGCAAGCAACTGACAGCTACAGCTGCAGCTCCAGCGCAGAAAGCCAGCAAAGCTCAAGCATCCAAGCAGAGCAACCGTGATGTCAGGAAGCCTGACCTAGGACCAAGATCTCAGCTTGCAACACATGGTGATGCACAGTCAGCAGAAGCTGATGTCAGCCTAGGCAAGGTGCGCCATCCGGAAAGCTCCCGCATCAGCCATGAGCAGCACAGCAACACTGCTGCAAATGCTTCCCGGGTTTCTGCAAGTCAGTCCTGTCCATCAGGCACAGCTGAGATTGCTGTATCCAAGGGCGCTGGAAACACAGTGCTGCCGTCAGGTGCTCGCCCAATTCAAGCTGGCAGTGCAAGGATTGTTACACCTGTGGTGCATGCCACATCAGAGGATGTAGCAAAGCCAGATGATCAGGATGATGGCATCATCACATCTGCAACCATTGCCAAGCTTGCCTCTAGGTCCTCTGCACAGCAGGCAAAGCAGGGTCAGCAGGCAAAGCAGGGTCAGATGGCAAAGCAGGGTCAGCAGGCACAGCAGGGTCAGCAGGCAAAGCAGGGTCAGCAGGCAAAGCAGGGTCAGCAGACACAGCCTGGCAAGGTTATGGCGCAGGGACAGACAGCCAGCAACAGACCAAATGGTGTTGCTGTCTCAGCAGTTGTCACTGGCAAACGTAAGAGTCCCCACACGCAGGATTTGTCAGCAGTCACTGGTAGCACTCTGCCTGCTGTTGCTGTGAAGCCTCCTGTCAAACTGCATCCAGCCTCCCCTCAGCCCCCCTCAGATACCCCAAAAGACCCTGCCACTGCATCTCCCCAGACCCCCTCCCCCAATGCAGCCAGCCCTGATCAACACGGACCCGGTGTGCGGAAGAAGATCAGATGGGATCCTGAGGCAGCAGCTGTCAACTCTGCTGCTGTGCGCGCACGCCCACACAACGCAGACGTAGGGGAATGTTATCCTTGGACTGGTGAAAAGTCTGCACCTAGCACAGCTGCAGCTGCATCACTTGTCACTGCTGTAGGAGGCATGACAAGCCAACCAGCATCCCAGGCACCTCCCAGCTCAGCAGCAGTCACATCTGCATCGCATGCTCAATCAGTGTCAAGACAGCCCGGCCAAGTTGCAGTTGCATCTCAAGGTGCAGCACGTCAGCAAGGTGCCATAGACAGTAGTAGGCATGACAGTGAAGAAGGCGAGGAAGGGGCTGAAGAGATGCAGAGGAAGAGGACTGGAATCTTTGCGACAGTATTGTGCGGGGACCTGCATTGGAGCTGGGGCGTGGGGGCTGCTATCCAGGGGCAGTTCCCCGCGGCCCTTGTGAATGTGATGCCTGTCTCAGCTGCAGCATCTGCAGGTGATTGTTGCCATTCCCCTGCAGATGCAAAACAGATATTGACATACCATGCTGTTATGCAATCTTGCACATGGTACACTGCTCAAGCCTACAGCTGCTGCTTGCATATTGCATGATAGGTACCTAGACAACATAACCCCATATATAGACAATACAACACCATATATCAATCCAGTACAAAGAGCTGGGGAAGCAAACAATGCATGTAGCAGCTGTGAACATGCCTTGCTGTGCTTTCTGCTTTGCCTGATAGTCAACGCGATCTCCTCACCTGCTGCTGGTCCTACCTATGCAGCAATTGCACTCTGGCTGATTGGGCCGAGTAAAATGGATCACACAGCTCGTATGCTTTGGGCAAAGGGCTTCTGTGTCTTCCAGCAACTCACAATGCTGCAACTGACCATTGCATGTCAACCGTACATGTGAGTTAGACGACTGTTGTACTTGCCAGAGACCCATGTGCACTGATACTGCAACTGATCATTGCCCATCATGTGTAGGTGCAGCAGCCAACTCATCAGATGCAATGACCTTCTCCACCGTGGCGCATCTCAACACGGCCACTCAGCATCATCTTGCTAGTGCAGTCTGTGCCAGCATCCTGTTTGTGCAATGCACAGAGCACCCACCCAGTGCTGGGCAGGGAAGGGAGCCATTGTTGCTGGATTTGGACCACTTGAGCAGCTTGGGCAGGTGTGGGTACAACAGCATCAGGGGACTGGTGGAGCATGCACGCCTGCAGGGTTGTCTCAGGTGTGCTGCATCCTCACTGCTGACTGTGGGGTGAGCGGTGGGATGAGCTGTGGGATGAGCTGTGACCCTTGCTTACCTGTGCAACTGCAGCTGTGCCTGACTGCCTGGAGCAGCTGCTCACTGAGTTGACCACTTTGAGCAGCTACTCCCTCTGCATTTTGAACGGATGGCATCTGCAGTACACGTTGTGAGAATGTTAGGATGTACCCATGTTTGTGGGCAAAACTGTTCAAGAGTCAGTACACAATGCAAAAGCTCAATACTTAGCAGCAGCACCCCCATAAATAACTGCTATAGTCTGTTTTAACGATGCTTTTCAGCTGCTCACTCCCTGCACCAGCACCATGACATGCTGTATCATCATTTGCTGAGCCAAAAGCCTACTCTTGGCTGTATGTGTGTGCATCAGGACTTCATCACACTATCCTGTGACTGGCCACGCTCACTTTTCCTCAAAGTGCAGACCTGCAGGTCACCTCATGCTACGCTTTGCCTCATGCCAAGCTTGTGACTGAAACATTCTCCTATGCAGGGAGAGTGGGGCAGTGCTTGTGCTGTCATTTGCCAGTGCTGATGTATTTGATGCTCAGAAAGCAACATCAGCTCACCCCAAGGAGTCCTGGGGCCAGGCAAGCATCAACAAGGGTGCTGCCCCAGGCGGCCAGAGCACAGCGCAGGGAAACAGGCCTAGCAAAAGGACAGACCAGCATTGGCCTCTGAAGCAGTCTTTGAAAGCAAGCACAGCAGCCAATCCTGGGAGCAAATATTCAGGGTCGTTAGCACAGCCATGCTCATCCACTACGCCAACAGAGAACACACAGTCACAAACAGCACAGACGGCAAGATTTGGTGCTGATCCTGTCAGTGCTGGGCTGGTGGGTTCTGGTCTGCCAGCCCAAGGCCACACACCTAGTGCACACGGGGAAAGCCCTGCGTGCAGCATGTTGCTTGTGGCAGGTAGCCACCTGAGACGCTGGCTGTCCATTGTGAAGATGGTAAGCACCTATATCACTAGGCAGCTCGTATGTAATACTTGGCTTCTCATGAATTGACGCCGAAAGGCGCCGTCTTTTCTTTTCTTTTCCAAGCACCTATATCTCTTCATTGGTGGAGCCTTGCATATGTTGTCATGTACATGACTTGTACTTCTTGACAGGCGTCATGCATCATGCATGCTGTTTTGCCACCTGTTTGCATCCCACTTGCCTCAGTACTGAACGTGTCAGCTATACTGTCTTTGCTGCCAAACCCCTGTGACAGCACCTGCCTTGCTGCCATGGCATCTGCTTGAAATCAGCTTGTGCTTGCCCAAGCTTTTGCTCATGCAAGCTTTTGCTCATCCAAGCTTTTGCTCATACAAGCTTTGCACGTGCAGAGTCCAGAGCAGCAGCAAGCCCTGGACAGGTTTCACAGCACCCATATTAGTGGAGTCTATGCTCTACTGCTGGTGCATGTGCCAGCAGCATTTGCCCAATCCCCACCATCCCCCTTCTCACCACCCCTGCCCTGTCAGCTGCAGTCCGCTGCATGTGCGTCTGAAGCTCAGCCTCAGCATCAGGCTGCCTTGGAGGCAGCAGTGGCTGATGACGCAGATGTGGTTATGGGAGACGCTCCTGTCCATCAGTCTGTGATGCTGCATGAGTCCACAAAGCAGAGCAGCAAGCTTGATGATGCAAACCAACATGGCAGCAATGTTGCTGTTCACGTCACGGCCTTCCACCTTGGTTCCACGGCATCTGAAGAGAGCCCAGCTGCCCTGAATACCTCCTCTTCTCATGCTCTCAGCAAGGCTGGTGATGGTGGTCTTGCTCAGCCTCAGATAGTACCTAATGCAGTAGCCCAGCAGCCGACAGATCCTTGTCGTGCATTGGCAGCAGCAGCTGCAGCAGCATCAGCACAGACAGCTTCAGGTGCAGGCACAGATGCTGCGCGCACACTCAGAAAAGACAGCGCAGTTGCTGTGCAGCTCAGAGTGGACACAGATGACAGGACTCATGTGGAGCTGATGCTGAAGGCCCCTCCATTGGCAGCAGCAGCAGCAGCAGCAGCAGCATGTCAGCAGCCGGAGGCTCTGCCAGCTAAGGATCCATTCAAAGCACATGGCCCAAAGGTTGATGTGGGTCTTCCGGCGATGCCAGTCCAGGAGCCTGAGGCTGACTTGCAAGCAGAGAAGTCTGGCCTGCAAGGTCTTCAGCTGCCAAAGTCAGACTCTGCATTGGGAAAGCCCAGCAGCCCTAGCAAAGCCAGAAGGCAGATGCCTGATTCCTTGCTAAGCTCTCAGCCAGATGCTGACTCAAGCCAATCTCTAGCTGAGTTTGCAGCTGCAGTGTTCAGCTCAGAGCCCTCTCAGTCTGAGACAGCAGACAGGCACTCAGCTCCAGGGCAGTTGCAGACTGTGCTCAACCCCAGCTCCAGGGCAGTTGCCCTTCGCCAGCCCCCAAAGCCCCTGACAGAGGCGTCCATTCCACCCACTAGGGGCAAGGGTCCAGACCCCCAGCTGGACCCTGCAGCAGCATACATGCTGTCAGGCAAACCTGTGCCACCTCAAACTACCGTGGCATCGTCTGTCAGAACTGCAGCCAGTGCACCCACTAGAGGCAAGCAATCAGACACACAGCCGAAGCCCCCAACTGCTGATCTGATGCCCGATTTCAGACTTCAGGGGCTGGCCCGACCTGCTGCAGCAGCGTCTGTCTCAGAGCATCCAAATGTGGTACAATCTGCTGCGGCTCAGCCAGTTTTGGCAGCCACCCAGGGCTTCTCAGGAGCAGCAGGACAGACAGTGATGAAGACTGAGGCTGCCGAAGAAGCTGTAGTGGAAGGTGTGACTACAGACAGATCAGCAGCAGTGTCAGAGGCAGCCACAGGTGCTGCCTCAGCTTCCAAGCAGAAGCAGAAGAGGACTGACCGCCAGCTGGACACAGGCGCGCAAGAAGCGCCTGGACCCAAAAGAGCGAAGAAAGCTCCTCAGGCCAAAGCAGCAGCAGCTGAGCAGCCAGCGCAACATCAGCAGCAGCAGCAGCAGCAGCAGCAAGCGAAGCCCAGGTCTGAGTCTCAGGGCCGAGTCAGAGGCACAGTCAGACATCCAGTGCCCAAGCCTGACCCCCCTGTCGCAAAGCAGAGCCCCTTTGATCTACCCCCCTGTACCCTGGACAGCATCTTCCGCAGCATCAGGAAGCTGCGCCTGCTGGGCAGCGGCAGGAGCCATGAGCAGCTGTCCAAGTATCACATGAGCTTACTGACCCCCTTACTGCCACTAGTTCAGCTACGTGTGCTCTCCAAGTATGGTACAGAAGTCATGCCACATGGGAATGTGGTCAAGTTCTTCACGAAGACAATAGAGGTTATGGGGGGGAAGAGTCATGATACCAGGTGGTTAGTATGGCGTGAGAGGAGATCCTACAGGCTCTATGAGCCTGCTGCTGATCTGTGTAGGCAGCTGGGGGATTGTGGCCTGTTGCCAGAGGGGGCAGTGCCTACTGTGACCCCCCAGCTGTTGCCTTTTGAGCTGCAGGCCCCCTTCGTGCTTTGCCTTGGTGGCTACACCGGCAGCCTCCCTCTGGCAGACTTTGCTAAGGACCTCCTGCAAGCTCTGCTGTCTCAAGTTGTGTTGATGCTACACAAGTTTCGCTCCGCTGCTGATAATTGCAAGGCTGCCCAGGCAAACCTGGAGCTAGCTGGCGGCTCGCTGAGCAAAGTGATGTCATCAGTGCCAGCAGCAGCAGTATCACAAAGATCACCTTCACGTGACAGACAGGCACAGCAGGCACAGCAGGCACAGCAGGCACAGCAGGCACAGCATGCCCCCAAGACAGGGGTCAAGCCCCGCACCATACCCCCGGCCAATGCCATCCCCTTGAGCATCCGCCATGTTGCTCGTGCAGTGTTTGAGGGTCTGGTGCGCATCAACCGCCTCAAGGACAAGAATTTTGACCAGCTCAGCTACAACTTCCTGCAGAAGCAGCCCCCCTTGTGGCAGCTGCGCATCATCTCTCAGTTTGCTGAGTGCTACAATGGCGGAGCCAACAGCTCGGCCTTCCTGACCAGCATTTGCAAGCAGAACCGAAACCTGTTGTATCGTGAGAACTATGCATGGCTGACTCAGCATCGCAAGAGGGCTGCAGGCATCAGCCCTGAGCTGGTGTCCAGCGCTCAAGCTCTCCTTGATGATGCCTGCAAGGCTGATGTGTTCCTCAAGGGCTGCATTGACCCTGCTATCCTTGCTGTCCTGCCTTCCCAGTTGCACTGTATAGCAGTATGCTATGCCATCAGCACGGCAGGCACAGACAGTAGCACACACAGCAACGACTCTGCAGAGAGATTTGTTGCGTATGCCTGGGACCTCATCCGTGAGTGTGACCCCAAAGCTGATCTCAGAGAGGGGGGCCAGGCACCTAGCAGACCACGCTCTCAGTCAGTTGCCAGAGCAGCTTCTCAGTCAGTTGCCAGAGCAGCTTCTCAGCCTCCAAGACATGGGTCATCAGACAGAGAGGCAAGCAGAGGCAGAAGTGCAGTCCCAGCAGCAGCAGCAGATCAGCCAAGCAATGCTACTCAGGATCCCCTGGGACCATCTGATCCCCATAGATGCCACCCCTCCATCCCAGCCACCGTCCCCCCTACCCGTCAGGGCAGCCACATCCAGCCCTCCAGGCCGCCTCATCAGGCTCAGTCACATGGCCCTCAGTCACATGGTCCTCCCCGCCACTGCCTCTACTTCTTCAGCGCTAAGGGGTGCAGAACCCAGAAGTGCCCCTTCTACCATGGCTCCCATCAGGAGTATGTTGCTTACATGGCCACGACAGGTTTGGTGCCGTATGGGCTGAAGTTTGTGAGCAATGTGGGCAGAGACAAATGGATTGTTGATGAGGCTGTGGATTGCCTCAACAAGCTCATGCTGACTAAGCAGCTTCCTCAGGGCAGCTTTAATGAACATGATCTGAGGCCGTTGGCATTCCTTGAGGATCCAAATGGGGATCACTCCAAGCTACAGCTGCAGGTGGACTTTCATAAATGCTGCAAATGCTGCAAACGCTGCAGCAGCTGAGACTGTGTGCCTGCATGCAACCATGGCTGCATTCAGAACTGCTGCATCACATTTTGGAAGGGTCGTGGTTTTCCAGATTCATGGGACAACAAAAAGGTCATAAGGGCAGGAAGTGCTTGAAGATCTCACTTGTTATGCAGTGCATGCTACTCTGAGAAAGCCCATGTGCAAACATTTGTTGTTCAAACAGTATGGCTGCACATTCGTTTCCTGTAAAGATTGCCTGTTTTTTGTTTACATTGCTGTGTTGGTCCTGGGCAGCCCGGTAGAATACTTGGCTTCTCATTAAATTGATGCCGAAACGTGTAGTTTTTTTTTTTCTTTCTTTTCTTGCTGTGATGGCCTTACACTTTGTAATGTTTGCAGACAGTACAAGCCATGGCTGAGCATGGTCACAGCAACTACCCAGCTCAGCTGTTGCAAACCATATGTTGTGACGTACAAAATGAGCAGGGAGGGTACCCACTCATGCAGCAAGGGGTCTACCCTGGGGCTGCAGAGCCATATGTCAGCAGGGGTGTGGCATCTGCCCCAGACCTGCCCTTCTCTAGGGCAATGGATGAAGCGCCCTTTGCTAGCCCCCCCATGTTCAGAGGTGTGTGCCCCTTCACGTTTGTCTTCTGCTCACCAACTGTTGCATCATTCGTTGTATGTACGCTGTGTACAGGCTCAAAGAATGCAGAAGTCTCTGCATTGTGTATGCCTGTCAGGGTGTTGGGCTCCACAACATCAAGCAGTCGTGACCCTCTATACATCTTGTCGTCAGCTTGCAGTCAGCAGTCAAATGCATAATGGCAAACAATGTGAAGAAGTCTCTGACACGTGTTTTCCTGTTCTGCAGCGCCACCTGCATTCACCCCTTCACCTCCAGGCCCAGCCCCCTCACCCCTGCCCTTCAGTCAAGAGCCAGTGCCCTCTGAAGATCCTATTGATAGGGACATCCCTTTCCCATTGCTTCAGTATGAGGAGGAGCTGCTAGCAGGCTTGTTGCAACTGCAGCGTCAGCATGGTCCTGTTGAGTCTGTGGATCAGCTGCTACTCATGCAGCCAAACTGTGCCATGCCTGCTGATATTGCAGCACACTTTCCAGGTGATTTCCCAGCTAGCTGATATTGCAGCACACTTTCCAGGTGATTTCCCAGCTGGCTGAGGTGTCATAAAGAACCTGCTCTGTGTTTCACACATCATGCAAAGGTCTGCCAAGCCCATGCTTGCTCAGAATGCTACCCCAATGTTGCAGCAATGGCTGCTTGTCTGTTCTGCGGTAACATCCTACTGCCTGCAGTATCTTATGCGATTTGCGGCTTTGTGGATACTGCAAATGCAGCCATGTTGCTGTGGCCATGGCATGTCTTCAAGCCTAGGTTTACCATGTGAATTTCAGTAACAAACATCTTATCCTGTCGGCAGCCTCCACCTCTGTGAAGCCCTAATTTGAACCTGGTCTGGCTCTCATTTCTATCATGTCAGCATGTGAAGCCCTAATCTGAAACTGGTGTTGCTCTCATTTCTATCATGTCAGCATGCAAAGTGGGTCGCACTTGCATTGGTCTTCATTCATCGGTTTTGCAGACCAGTCACCTGAGTACTGGCTGTGTCGTCATAAGCGCATGCTGTGTGTACACCGAAGGGAGCATTGCCTGGTCTTTGCTCGACCATGTGCCTTGATTGCAATCATCTGCAAAGCTCCCACTGCAAAGCAGCTGCTGCTTACTAGCCTGTGCAAAAGCCCATCAGTAGATTGTGCTCGGCCTGAGCATCTGGCATTGATCACAGCTGTGCGCGCTTGACAGCGAAACAGTGCAAGCAAGTTGCAAGTTGAGAGCATGCTGTCAGGCAACGCGTAAAACATTGGATGAACAGCCTTTAGGGAGCCCTGGGCAGCCCGGTATCATACTTGGCTTCTCATTGAATTGACGCCAAAAGGTGTAATCTTTTCGATTCTTTTCTCTTCAGGGAGGGACATGAGGGGCAGGGTGTTGGAGCTGCTGCAAAGCCGGCCTTGGCTGTTCACTGTTACCCCCCATGGAGAAATCTCTGTTACCAGACTGGCACGTGAGGGCCTGGTGTACAAGCGTGATGTGATCACATACATGTACACAGCTCTACAAGATGGGGTGGCCCTTGTGACAGTGGCAGAGCTAGCTGAGCGCGTGCAGCAACCTCCTGGCATTACGGAGTTCATGCTGGTAGGCTGCCCAAGGCCTTACTACCTTCCATAGCTGTAAAATATCGAGTGTGCTTGATGTTCCTACTATGCTGTGCTGCCTTCTTTGGACAATCAAACCATGGAGGGCATTTTCCACAATGCTGCTCACTGTTTGCCACACAAAGCGCAGAAGCTTGCACTCTGTCATGCAGTACTGCGTTGATATGATTAGTGATTGCAGCCACTCGGCTGTTGTGTCTTCTCTGCAGCCCTTTCGCATGTCATCCGAGTGGCATTGAAGACAATACTGGGCCTCTCACACAAGGAACACACTGATTTCCTTTGCTGCTTCTGAGGCTGTAGCTATCTTGTGACACTGGTGCCATGTTTTGATAGGTATCATGATACATTGTTGCCAGTCAGCAGCTCACAAAGCAAGGCTTGGCGTGTGTACCAGTGAACTGCAAATTGAAGCTGCCTTTTGCAGGAGTGCAATGGATTGGCAGAGCTGTTGGGGTCCCCTCTGTTTGGGGAAGATGTCACTGTACACCACAATGGGCCCTATGGTCCTTATGTTGTGCTGCAGAGATCTGACATGTGATTAGGAACAATGCTGTGTAGAGGTACTGGTTGTCGGCCCGCTAGCAAACAGCATCTTCAATGCAGCAGCATCATGATGTGCAACATAACATCTGTGTGTGCAACACTGTACTAGGATTATGTAGCACAGCATACAGGTCAGTGGTGCTGTGCTAATAGGGAACTCTCCAGGTTACCCTTTTTTTTGGGAAATTGTTATCCAGATCGCCTATTGCATATGCAGAAGGCGCAGCAAGTTGTTGCCTTAAGATTCTGGAAGTCTTGCCTGCAGGGCGCGTAGTACTGCCTACTGTCAGTAGATAGGGGATTGCAGGTAGAGAGACAAGCGTTTCTGTTGCAAGCAAAGTCAGTGAACATGATCAGCAGCAAGCATGTGCAGTGAGTGAGTCAGCAGCAACTGCAGCGCCATGTCCAGTCTTTGTGACGCCTGATGTTTTGCAGTTTCTTTATCGTCCTAGTAAAATTGACCCTGATTGCTACACTTTGCAACTTTACATCAATTTTTGCAGTGTCGTTTCCCGTTTTTCTTGGCCGAACTGTTTTGCCAGTGAAGCAGTTAGTGAGGTAAATGTATATGTGGTTGAACCGCAAAGCTGCTGCCTCCAATCGCATTGAGCTGCAGACCATGCAATTGCTCAATGAGTCCTCACCAGCTGGTACTCACTATGGTGCAGTTTTCTGCTTGAAATTGTACGTGGTGCAGCACACAGCAAAGGAAGTCTTTGCTTTTGCAACATACATGAAACTGTGAGTGAAGATCAACATTTCAGCTTTTGAACCAAAGTCTCAAATTGTGTTCCTCAATTGAAGTGGCCAAGGACTTTGCTTGAGGAAGCATATTGACTTTTGGTCAGCCTATGTCTAGAAGGGTTCTTCTTCCTCAGCTCAAATCTTATCGTGAAGTTGTGAACGCCCACGCCTGAGGACAGTTGCAGCAAGCGGGGATCGCACGTTGATTCTTGGTCAATACAGAAACGTTGCTTCGAGTTTGCGTTTGTCAGCATCATGGCTTGCGCTCAGACTTTAGTCGGTACCAGCCTGACCGTCCGACAAACCCCTCAATCACAGATCGCTCGTCGGCAAACCAGGCGCCCTTTCACCACCTTCGCCACAACTGAGCGAAGGCAGGCAGCATATAAGCTGAATGCTGGGGCTCTCAGCCAAGTATTGACAGCTGGTGCAGCTGCAGCTATGCTTCTGGTGCGATGACGATGCCGCGTAGTCGAGCAGACTAGTCTTGCAGCAGCGCTACAAGCTGTTTTTGGTCTTTTCCAGGCACAGCCTTCTTTCGCTGACACCAATTTGGTGGGCGACCTCAGTGAGAGCTCTGGTCCTGTAGAGCAGCTCAAGTCCAAGTTCTTTGGTCCTCAGGTACTATCATCCGTCTTTGTTCCAACGGGTTGTCAGGCCAGCAATTTGTAAGACGACCTTGGATTCACAAAAGAAAGTTCAGAAATTCACATGCCCTCAAAATGACCATGCCTTGCAGGATGCTACTGCCCAGAGAGAAGCTCTAGGTAGCTTCACTGGCTCAAACACAACTGGTGGCTTTGATGACAAGGGCATTGGACGTCAGGAGGACGCCACTATTGACAACCCCAACGATTCACCTAGGCCAAAGGACCGCAGCAGGCAGGGCACAGCTCAGGCTCAAAGTAAGCAGTCTGCACTGCATGTCTGCTTCTGGCTGACAATTTCACAATGAGAACTGATGGCAGGAGGCTTGTTGACATGCTGAATTTGTTCGATATCTTATGTCGTCATGTTCCTGTGCAGGAGAGAATGTTGACAAGTTTGCCCAGACCCAAGCAAACACCAGTGATGTAGAGACACAGAACAACAATTGATCGACGGATCACACTAGATTGTTGCACACTTTATGAGCTGTCAGTATTTTACGAGGAGACAAACATGAATTGTAGTCCTTACTTGGCAATGTGTCTCTCAAGATGTTTTGTAATATGCTTGAAAGGGTACCTGTGCACTATTCTCTGCCAAGCACTATCAGGTCGGGCTGTGGGTTTGAGGCACAGATTACAATGCATGTGCCCTTCATGATTAGTGCATTGGTGAGACTATGGCATGTGTTATGTTTATCAATTTTGTTACATGTTTGGCATACTACTGTTGTGTCTCGTTCATACATGTTGATGACAGTCAGTGTTTGTGCCCGATGATCTTGGCTTGTGCCTAATCAGTAACTTGGTGCGCGAAACACCTTTTCAGTACACCATCTTAATGGTGCACCAGTTCAAGCTGATTGCCTCATGAGCGTTTTGACCTGTCACATAACACAGCCAGCCTTGTCAAGAGCTGATACGGCCAACAGCAACTCCTGCAAAAGGCTGCTCAGTCAGCAGTTGTCAGTGTGTGAGGATATGCCATGTGCAGCTGTTGCATGACCATGTTCATGATGTTGTGGCTGTAAAATAAGCAACATCAGATCTAGCCCTCATCTTTAAATTTGATTGTGCAGCTTTCCAGACATCTCTGTGCAGCTGCAACTTGTTTCTGCAAGTCTGTGACAGCTTCTTGCCTGTGGTGCAGCTCAGACTGCAGAGTCTGTGCCAGAGTTGCCCAAGCCTATGTGACGTTAGAAGGGTAAGTGCATTCTAGAGTCAGCCAAAACTGTTCATAAGCTTGCAATCCTCACCTGATGCGGTCTGAGCATGTTTAACAGATGGTGCATCTGTCTGAGGAGGGCACCAATATCAGCAATACGTTTTGGACTGCTACTAGGTTGATCAATCAGCACACTCAAGAGCTCTTGAAAGCTGAAGAGAAGCTCTTTGTTCATGTGCAGCAGCTCCTGCTTGATGTCTGAACACATTTACATGCAATGTAATTGCATAAAAAGGCCAGCAGGCGTGACTCTTTCCAGGCATTGCACTGATCAGCAGTAGTATATCCTCGCATGGGGTCAATGGGGGATGTGCAGGCAAAGATCGCAGGACAACGCATACCTATGCTTCCATTTGCCATTGTGTGGAAGAGTGACTGAGCTTGCAGTGCCGGTATGCCAGGCTCAACCTGCGTGTTACAATTTGAACTCTGCGTCGCCACATAGTAGAGCAACAAAGGCAGCGACCAAAACCCGACCGTGTGCATTTCTCCGAAAATCTGGTACGTCTCCTCGACAGGCTGCGGAGGAAGGGGGCCCAGAGGTCTTTCTGCGGTGCCATCGGCATCATCTCTGTACAGTCGATAGAACTCTGGCGGGGGCGGGTACAGAGATTGCTGACCGGCAGCGGACACTCCTTCATTCTCAGCCATTGCTGCGCGAACCACTCGCGGCTTTGAACTTCAGGCAAAAGCTAGACATCAAGTGTGCGTGCGTGCGCAGGTGCGTGCATGTGCATATGATGCAAACTACTGTAGGACAAAATCCCACATTGCGCAGTAGATGCTCTTTAGCTCATTGTACCCTGCTACAAATACAACTAGCACTTGCTGTTCCCTGAATTCACAAGTGACCTGTTACCAAAGACACTGCCCAGGGCTTGAAGACCAAGTTGGTTGAATTACGTCGGCAAGAAGTGAAGCATGTCTGGCTAGCAAAAGTGTTGTAAAATACAAAATTCCACCAGCACACATGGCATGTACACATGCACACAATTACTGTCATATGACCTGCATGCACCACAGAGTCCACAAGACCTGATCTTCACTGCCACGGGCTGCAAGCATGCAGGCACAGCACGTAGCTATGCTTCACGTGACACAATGGCAGAGGACTATACATTGTCTTTGCATGTCAACATCATTGAGAAATCACCACAGAAGCCCGGCCATGCTGCTTTTTGACAACATGCACACAAGCAGCATGCTGAGTCACAAAAGAGTCTGCCTGTCCAACCACCAACACTGAGGACTTGGGCAGCTCCTTTAACACCTTGACCACCCGTGCTTTACCTTCTCCATCCAGTTGCTGCAAAATCTGCAGCAGACACAAATGTTGTCAATGAGATGCAATCCAAGCAAATAGCCCCAGATGCACACGTGCCAACATGGCAACATTTTTATCCACATGTGCAGCAATGGGCCGTTTGGGCAGTCTGCAGGGTCTACAGCAGATGCAGGCCTAGAACAGACAACACAAGATAAATACAAAGCCAGAGTGATGCACATCTATACCATGTTGTGACAATCAGTCACATGGACAAGACACTTTAATGCAGTCACTTGCCTCATCAAAGACTGCCACATTGCAGCTCAGGTGGCCCCGAGTAGCAATCAGCTCTGCAAAGCCTAGCACCAAGGCAATGGCGACTCGCCTCTTCTCCCCACCGCTCAGTGATTGTGTAGATCTCTCCATCATTGAGCCTCCACTTTGAACATGTATGGTCTGCATTCAGCACAATGCTAGATGCAAGATGCAGTCCTACAGTTGGCTATGTCTCTGCACACTAACAGCATCCATGTGGCCTCACCAACCTACACCAGACGCTCTTGCATGCTCCATGTCTAAATCAGGCAACCAAAGATATTTAGTGCATAACATTCGGTACCACTGTACTTGTTGGCGCACAGAACTAGAGTTAGACAAGAGCACCTAGTGTGCACCTAGCAGAAACCAGACCCAGCTAACATACCTGGTTTTACTGTATCATTGAATGGTACGCTGAATTGGCCATGACTTGCACAAAGTTGGGCAGGACAGCCAACCGCAGTTTTGTACAGTGCAATTCTGTTTTTGCGTCAAATGCGACAAGACTAGGAAGTGGAACCACCTTTGTGATTTGCTCCAGTGTCCCAGTCTTGCTGGCTCGATTGGGTGAGAGGGAGAGTGTCATGCCAGTACTTAGCTGCTGCAGATACTGGCCTGTGATGGTCTGCAAGCAGCACATGTGGCTTCAGACTGCTGTTTGGGTCATTGGTCAAATAACAAATATTGACAAATACCATTATAGCACAAATAACATTGACAGTGACAAAACGCGATCATGACTCATGAACAGCAAACTGCTCTATCTAGCAGCAGTACCTAGAACGTGTGTGACCCTTGGCTTAGGTCTGCAGCTCGCAATTGAGCTAATGTTGCCAAGCAAGTTGGTATGTATCTCCAAAGCTGGGTCATACCTCTAGCTGGCCAAGCACGCCCTCAAGTGCAAAACTTTGGATTCCATCTCGCTTGAAAGCTTTGTGCACTTCCTGCCACAGTACTTCTGCAGCTGCAAGCTGCTGCTTTTCCATTTGAAGCTTGGCGCAGCCATCCTGTGCGTCTTTCAGAAGCTGGCGCAGCATGGTCTGCTCTGAGACATGAGGATTGGTGCTGTGCCGGATGTTTTCCAGCTTTGCTTGAAGCTGCAGTACGTTCTGGTGTTGAGATTCTGCTGTCTGTAGACACCTGTCACAGCACCCTTTGCTCCTGATTGGCAATTATGTAGCTGCTGACGCAAACAGCCATTGCAGCACCGGCAGTGATACGCAGGGGCCCCTGCCACAATGGCTGACCACAATTCATTCTCTAGCGCACTGCTTCATGACAGACAGGGATGAGGTCAACCCAATGTGCTGGTACATTAGAGACGTGCACTGCAGCCTTCAGTGTAGGCAGCATCGTGAAGCAGATAGCTTGATGACACAGCAGCAGCAGTATCTACCTGTGAAATGTCGGTCTTGTCTGTTCGTGGCAGCTTTGTTGGCGTTGCACCATCTTCAAAGTTTGCCTTCAATGAAGAGGTCTGCAGTTGAGCCAGCGAGTGCTGGACAATGTTGCGCAGTCCAGCATCAATCTGCTTTGACCTGAAAGCAGTTGCTGTGTCTCATGTTTGTGATATGTATGGCCCAGTATGCTGACCTGAGGTCAGTATTGCTTAATGTCATGCATCAGACCGACCATAGTGCAAGCTTGTCCATGTGTAATACACATCAGGGCCGCTGTAGCTGTTTGTGAATTGTCAGCGCTGCAATTGATTGCAGTGTGCAATTGAGCGACATGTTTGCACAACTGAGAGTCAGACACATGCAACAGAGTATCATACGCTTAGGTGTGCACTGCCATCCAGACCAGCCTGCTTCGCAAGTCATAGAACTCTCAAAGCTGCCTGTGAGCCTGCAGTTGTGGTCCAGGAAGGCACCATCAAGCAAGCCACGACCTTTGTGTTGTGCACAAACTCACTTGTCAATTCTGCTCTGGCATTCGTAGCAAGTACCCTGAGCGCGGGCCATCTCAGCATGAGCTTTAGTCAGAGCATCCCATGCTGCTTTGTGCTTCTTCCTAGCAATGGCTGTTGCCATTTCTGCTGCTTTCCGCTGTGCTTTCTCTTGCTGACGGGCTGCCTGCTGAGCCAACTGCATCAACAGAACATGGTGGCAGAAATTCCACCCAAGATTGGGTGGATATATGCTCACCAAGCTAGTGGTAAGAAGACCACTTACAGCAGAAGAAGCGGCAGTTTCTGATCAACAATGCTGGTTGTTGCTGAACTCAGCACTGACAGGGGTTGTAGCAACAGCATTAGTAGCTACTTGGTGAGCTCAGCAGCAGCACAAGCAACAATGGAAGACTGCATACCCGATCCTCCTGCTGAATGCGATGCATCTCAGACTCGCTTGTGCCAATGCGCTTGGTTGTCTGCCTGACTTTATGGTCAGACTCCTGGCGCTGCTGAGAAGCCTTCAGGCTCTTGGCCTACACAAAACCCACCCCCTCAACGATGGGCTTATCATGCAGTTTGTGTGAGTGCTGCAACACCTTGCACATCTGCAGTGACTTTGCCGCCACAAGAAAAGCAAATGTTGCTGCGGTCTAGCTGCGCTAGAGAAGCTCTCGACCTGGCATGTTCCAAAACCCTTCTTATGCATAAAGCCGTCCTGGGCAGTGGAAAACGGCCCGTTGGGCGGTGGTCAGACCCAAAAAGAGGCACGCCGGGTACTTACGTTGCATGGCAGGCAAACTTACAATACTCCTAAACAAGAAGATTTCACCTTCAGGACAACCAGGTTCTGTTCAATGATGCGTGCATTGATGGGCTGCATGCAACGATCACAAAGTGTCTCCTCATCCTTGCTGCAGCTGTGCTGCAGGGTCATGTATTGCTGATAGTCCTCCTGTGCCGCCTGCAACACACCACTTTCTTCAAGACCGGTCATCTTGAACAGACATTCCAAGTGTCCAACAGTGCTGAAGATAGCCCAGATAGCTTGTATCATGGGTGCATTGCACAAGGCAAGATCAAGCTAGACATGGGTTCAGCCAGAATGCCCAATATGCATGTCTGACCTTGTCCAGAGCCATGTGTTGACCCCTACTGCTCTGGTGCTCTGCCAGCTCTAGTCTCAGCTTTGCCAGAAGCACCTCCAAGCTTTCTTTTGTTGATGGACTGCTTGACCTACAAACAATGGCATGCCACTCAGCACCTTTGCAAAGAAGGGTATGTTTGGCAGTTGACGCTTGAATACTGGTCTGCATTGGTACTGCACAGTCATGTCATAAGATCAGCTGCAATATCAGGACAGCGCTGTACAACAGACAAGGCCACTGGCACACACGCTTGGCAGTGATGTCGGCTCTGTTAAGTGATGCTCATGACAGCACAATATGCCGATGTGAGCTCTGACCAGTGATGCTGATGACAGCACAATATTAACATGCCGCAGTTGAGCGCAATCGCTGAACTCACCTGTCTTGACTGCTGGTCAAATCAATGACACTGGAGTGCTTGACTGGTCCAAGTCCAACTGCAGGCTTCTGTAAGCCATCATCAGCTATGCCAGGCACATCAGCAGGCTCAGTCTTGACTTCAGAGGCTTCAGTCAACTGATCCACTCTCGCCTGACAGTGAATGGCTGCTGCTTTTGCCTTTTGCAGCTGTGCTTGAGCTGCTTGTAGCTGCATGAGATCATTCTCCGGCTCTTTCCATGGCTCCTTGAGCCACATACGCAGTGAGTGGGCATGCTTCTTGCAGTCTGAGATGGATGACTGAAGCAGTGTGTGCCCATGAGTAACCTCCTGATGCACTAGTCTCTGCTGGTGCTCCAGTTGCTGTTGCCACACCTCAACCTTCTGCTTGGACTCTTCGACCTGCAACACCACGCCTGTTTTGACACCTTCCAAGCATCTGGCTGTTGCTGCACTCATGCAACAACAGCCTCAAAGGAAGCTACAAGCATCTCTATACACAGAAGAAGTATCATTGCAGGCACTGCTCATGTCGTCAAACCGGTGTAACTTCATGGTGATCAGCGTGTCATGACAGCAAGCTGTGGCTATGAACACAGGATGTTGACAGTCTTGCAATATTGATCATTATACACAGGCATGCGCAGTGAGGTGTTCAGAAGAGATTTGGGACCCCAGTGGAGCAGAGTCTGCTTTGTGGCTTCTTCGATGCCGCATGACTCATTTAACAATCATAACCCACAATCACACAACAGTTGCAGGCCACAGGCATGATCCCTGAAAATCTTATGTCATAAGCTGAAAACACAGTTGTGCACATGATTTCGGCAAATTCACACCTACACCAAGGGATCACACCTTCTTCACAAGGCTCTTGTGGAGTTGTTGCAGCTCCTTTGCTCGTCCACGTGCCAACTCTTGCTTCTTCTCAGCTTCCTTGTACCACAACTTGGCTTGTTTCTGAGCTTCATCCCACATCTTGACATCCACAAACTTAGCCAGTGCCGCCTTGAAGCCAGCATCAGTCATCTGCAACATGAAGCCTTGAAGCAACATCTGACTAGAAAACACACTGTTGAGGAGCACTGAAATGGCACTGTTACATCAGGAAGTTCAAATAGCATTGCAAGCAGCAGACACTCACTGGTGAGTAGGGTCCTCTTTGCTAACAGCAAAAGGCTTTAGTGACAGCTCTACGACGGGACATTAGGCTCTTTCTCAAACAGAACTCCCACCAGGTTGCTTTTGTTGCACACCACATACACCTGTGCTTTCAAGCCAGGATCTCTGATGAGTCACAACTGGCTCCACACCCCAGACTGTAAGTTCTAAAATGAAATGCAAAAGGCGTTAGTGAAAGCTCTACAGGTTGTACCTCAAGCAGGCTTGTGATGTCAGCTTGACCATGGAATGCTGCTGAAACCAGCAGGTCTGGTTTCAGCTTTTGGTCCAGCTGGCGCTGAGTGGCTCTCTGATCCAGGCAGGTCAGGTCTTGCCCATTATGTTGGAAGCTGAGCTTGGATGATACACTGCCAGGCCTACGTTGCAGCACACAACGCTGACATGGTGTCCCATTTCTGAAGCATGGTCCTAATCGCATGCTTCTTTACTGCCTTTCTCTTGCCCGGTCAGTCACCTAGGGCTCAAAGTATAGCAGGGAAGCAGGCAGGCAACAAGCAAGCTTGTCAGTATACAAGCAGGCAGGCAGGCAAGTAGACAAGCAGGCAGACAGGCAGGCAGGCAGATACAGGAGCATGCAAAGCAAGAGCTTGAGGCTACCCAGTTCTAATGACGCGGCGCTCAACACAAAATGACTTCTGGTTGACAGTGCCCTCAAGCCTCACGGAGCCAGAGTCAGAGGAGTCATTGAGCACCTCGTCATTGAGCAAACGCCGACCACCACCTCCCTGTGCAAAGTCATCAAGATAGGGGTTTTGGGGTTAGGAGAGGGGTTAGGGGAGGGGTTTCAACCCTCCTGGTTAGCTTGTTTGTCTGGCCATGCACTCAGAAGCAGACAAGATCCAGCACATAGCTACACCCACAGTCACTCCCAGCTGCTCATTGGAAGTCATGACTTGGGCACCACCGCATACTTTGCTTGGACGCAAGTCTTGATAATCGACCTCAAAGTGCCTGGGGCAAAGCTGAAAGGCCCTGCTGTACTGCTGAAAACAATGTCATTGCAAATGTTTATATAACCCCCCCTCTCTACAAACAACCACAACTATCATGTAACGCTATTCAGGCCAAGTTGTTATTCTTTCCGGTGCTGTAAGTGTCAAATGACACTATTGTGCGAAATGCTGCTTTGGGAAGAGGACGACAAAGCCCAAACATAGAAGAGAGGGGATGATGCAGATAACTTGATTTGAGATGTGGAGGCAGTGAACTGCAGCTAGCCTTTGATGACCCATTGTGTCTGCGTGACACTGCAGCACTTGCCCTGTCTGACCATATTGACAGACATTGGCAAGCAGAGAAAACCAGCGCACAGGTGCACTTACCTCATTTCTGGCATCTGAATGACCTGTCAGAGCCCAAACAGCACTCATAGCCAGTGCACTCTTGCCTGCCCCATTGCTTTCTGCTGCTTGATCTTCCATGTTGCAACCTGTGATGGCGCAAAATCCCAGATTGGCCAAATCATAGCTGCACTCTTCTCTGCATACAGCAAAGAATGCATGATTGTGAGCGACATGTCAGATGTGCGGCAACACAAGATCTAGCAAGGCAGCACTTGCTGTCTGCCCCTGGCAGCTGAAGCTTGCAAACAGCATTACAAACAGCATTGCAAACAGCATCACAAACAAGGAGTTGTGCTCAGATCAGGTGCGCTTGATGGTCTCAAAGTTCGACGGGGCGTGATGTACAAGGAGCACAGGCAGAAACAGCAGCAGTCAGCTTCTGTACCTCTCAAATAGCACATGAGCATACTTCATGGCAATCAGTGCACAGCAAATTGCATTGCTGGTGTCTTACCACAGCATGGAAGCAGTACATCTTGTGTGTTTGTGCATAGTCATGCTACAGAGCTGCCGAGACTGCCATACCTGAAAGGGCCATAGCCTGCTAGTTTGAGCCTGTGAAGAACAATATCTGCTCGTCCATGCTGAGCTGTTGCGTGGCTGCCTGTAACATCCTGCACATTCCATGTAAACTAATTTTGCCAGCAGTTCATGGGTAAGTACAATGCTATGGTTGTTGTCACATACAAGACCACACATCTGAGTGAAAGAACGCTGAATGCACAACCACAAAATGCAAGGTTTCTGCCCAGGCTTCTGAATGGAGAGGCTTCAGGTGAACAAGAAAACACATAACACACAAAACACGATCTAGTCCAATAACCAACAAGTAAGCCACAACCATGGGTGCTGCGTCAGAGCTGGCATGTCATAGCAAGCTGCATTGGCTAAGAGCAAACTTTTGGGGGCAAAGAAGTCGCAAAAACTAGGCAGGCTTGGACCCTTAAAGAGCACTGGCTCCCTTTGACACACCTTTAAAAGGCTCTGAGCTGCTTGTAGAGCAACACCGCTCATGGTAACAGTCTTGGCATAGCTGTTCAGCAAAGCCTGGGGACTCAGATTGTCACAGCCTGAGATACGGGGCGCACTTTGAGCAGCTGCAATGATCACCTCAACTTCAATGCCTGCATTGCATGTAAATGTCTCAATGCCAAGATCAGAACAGAGGCAGACGCCAACTGCGCTTCATGTCACCTATATTTGAGCATGACAATGCAGGCATCCTCAATCACTCACAAATCTCAGCTCACCTTGACCTCGGTATGCTTCAGCTATGCTTTTTGTGCCAGCAAAGTCTGAATGTGGAACTGTCCATTTTAGCCTGCACTGGTCACACTGACATAGGAGCACAACTTTGCTTTCAGGGCATACATGTGCCATGCCTTAAGGCTTGTGTATGCAAGCTACCTTTCAGGTAAAGTCTGAGACTCAAAGCCTTGCTGTGACAAGATGGCTCTGTAATGCATGCTGGCAAAGATACCTGGCAGGTATGTACATCTGTGGTTGCACTCAATCAATGTCCATTATCAATGTCCTGTTTGAGTCCTGAGGTATGAGAGACCATCACAAGTGTGACAATGCTGTGCAACACCAAGTTTTGACTGCAGAGTGAAGGACATCCATACACAGCGATTCTGCCATTGCATGATCACATGACCCCAGTCAAAGCTTGTACACAAGCATGCATGACAAACCTGTCGCCTGCACGCAAGCCCTGTGGCATGGCCTGCTGTGCACCCTCAATATAGAAATGCCGGGGACCAATATCAAGATGGATCTCCTCTATTTGCTGATAGTCATGATCTAGCACAATCAGCCGCTTACTCTGCCCTGCTTCATTCATTGACACTGCAGTGCATTGCAATCAGCTATTCATGTTCAGCACCAGGTGAAACTTGCTGTGCAAATTTGTACTTTGAAGCATCTCTGCAATGCATTCACCAGGCAATGACAACGCAGCATCTTTCTTGGGTCAGATAAGTTGCTTTACCCTGTCACAGATTGAAATGGAGCCCAACCAAATCCGCAATGCAGTGATTAGCAGATTTGTTGATGTGCATGCAATGCTCTGGCGCACCAGCTTCATACATGCGTGTGTTATGCAGACACTCATTGGCCCTCGTCTGCAGTGCTTACAGCCTTGCAGGCACTGTCTGGGCATACAATAGGGGCCCTACCTTGATAGGGAGAGCCAATATAGTGAATGTTGGTGTTAGGAACCTGATGTGGAATATGGTAGTGTCCTGTGTAGGTGGGAATGCCAGCAGGAAAAGCAGCAGGTGACAAACCCTCCTGTGCCTGGTTGCGCAGGTTCCACTGTGCGCCAACCTGTGTATACCTCATCTTGTGAACCAAGTTGAATTGTGCAAAGCCACCTTGTTTAGGCAATGTACAGCGAGTCTATGGTCTGTGCACTCTCATGCCAGCCCAGCAGCTGCATAGGTACAGGTATTCTCAAATCTAAATTTGGTGCACCCAAACAAAAACAACAGAAGGCATGCAGGTTGATTTATGAAGCCTACCACGTCTGCATGGGCAAAAACTGCAGTGACTGATCCTGCCTGCTGCAGTGCTGCTTGCAGCTCAACCACATTTTTTCGGTATGGCAGCCACAGTGCGTCCATGAAAATACAAGGCTGATCAATCATGATCATGCCGCGGCACGCTGCTGCCAAGGGAGGCAGAGCATGATCTAGTCCACTCAGCAACACTTGGTCATGGTTTCCCACCAACATGACTGTAGGCTGTGTCCAGGTCTGAAGCTCAGCTATAACAGCATTCAGTGGCCTGACTGCCAAAGGTCCTTTCACATGCCAGAAATCACCTGCATGCCAGACGGCAACATAGACGGCAGGTCGAAAAATGCCAGCAACCTTGCTAATCAGCCCAGGACAGCGAGCATGAGTCAGCTCTTGATGAAGGTGTTTGTCGGCCAGGCTCATACCCAGAAACAAAACACCAGCTCCGCGTAATCTCGCAGCGTTCCTGACTTCTCGTAAAACTTCCAGGCAAACGTCCAGCGTCTTAGGGCTAACGTGCAGATCGGAGAACACCACCCATTTGCAAACGCTTGGCCACTCTGGCGGGCACTCCTTTGTGGGCACAGGTTTCCTCTGAACTTCCAAGAGGGCATCGCCGCCTGTGTAAGGTATGTCGCGAGTGAGAGCAAGATACGACGACAACGCCTTCGGATCGTGAGGTCGCGTTAACAGACCTGCGAGCACTGTATACACGTATTCTACGCGTATTCTACAGCGCTTTGACAGTACGGCTCACAGTCATAGACAAGAGCAGAAAAACTTGTTCGGGGTGTCGGGAAAACAGTCATGACCTGTGTCAGGTGCCGGTTTCTGCCCAGAGTCCTGCGGGTGTGAAAGCACAACCCGCGCCTGTTCACTGCAGTCGATCTGATTACTGACCTGCACAGCCGCTTGTTCGGTCCATGAATTCGGCAAGCGTCTCATTCTTTGACGATGTGACTCGACGAAGATTTGCCAACAGGCTTCGGCTAGGAATGTCATATCAGCAACATTGCAGGCGATTTGGCAAGCATGCTGCGCTCTGTGCTGCGCTTTGTGCTGTGCAGAGTCGATGACTAATGATGGTGATCGACATTCCATGATTTTTGCAGGCATAGCACCTGTAATTGACAAAACATTGTGCACTCAATCAACGGGTCTTTGTTTCAGCTAGCCACTACCGCCATTTGCATGTCGCATGCAACAGTTATTCACAGCATTGAAATAAACTTCAAAGCGTGGTCCTGCGGAGTTGACTAAGGTGGTCAAGCTGCACAAGGATGTAAATCATAGTTATAAGCATGAAGTACATGGTCTGCTTAAGCTTGGCCATCAAGAAGGGCTAAATATCAAGCGGGCAGTGTATCAGTACCTCAGCCTCCCTGATATGCAGGAATCGTCATTGACTATCCCAGAAATTCAAGCTGTGTTGTTAGGCTTTGTAGGTTGGATTTTTAGGTTCTGTAGTTCTCAAGACTGTATTGCAAATTTGCAATACAGTCTTGAGAGGTTGTGTTGAGCAGGAGCTTGGGTTACATGCTGGATGGTGCATAGTGCTTGAGTATTTAGTGTCAGCTGCAGAGACTTACAGCATATGCATTATAGCATATGTGATACAGCAGCAGGAGAGCCCTGGCAGGCACACAAGATACTAGTACCATTGCTCTGCCTGGCAACATCTGAGGCATGCACTTCTTGCAGTCGGTACTGTCCAGACGCTGTGACTACAATACAGGGCACAAGCAACAAAAGCAAAGCAGCAATGCAAGGGTGCAGGAGCAACAAGATCAGTTTCCCTTCATGTTCAACTGTCTCAGCTGACAAGGAATCGTACTGCATTACATGGTGCTGGTTCCCTGAAGCAAAAGCAAAACCTCGGCACAAAGCACAGAGTATCTGACGAGTACATAATTCCTAAAAGCTGTGTACTGCAGTCCCACAGACCGCAGCGTGTGGTTCTTGCAAGTGCCATCAATCTCAAGATGTGTGTTCGCATGTGTGCTTGCAGGTAAGTGCTGACAGTCTCTCCCAATGTATGCTCAGCTTGAACCCTGGCGGTGGCCTAATAAAGCACGGCTGCTGGATGTACTCATCTCTCCTGAGCTAGCACTGGCCAGGGACTCAAATGTCTCAGGGATCCTCAGCAGAGGGTTGCGAGTGGGTGACTCATCGCCTGCCAGAATTGGCTTATTACTAAACCGGCCCTGGTTGTACTCAAAGGGGGACGCCCCAATCTCCCCCTGGGTAGGGGTTGGGCCAGACTCCACATCTCCACTGACCCTCTTCTGGTCGCTAGGGCTTCGTCTGAGCATGCTGACTGAAGCCTTAGGGTTCTTGAGCAGGAAATGAGCAGCCTTGGATGTGTGATCAGCATCACCGGCGGTTCGGCGGGAAGAGGAGGTCTTTTGGAGGGAAGGCTTCTGAGTCACCTCTGTTGCAGGGACATGCACCAAAGAAGCATCATCCTTCCTGTCAGCCAATCTTGAAGCAGCAGCTCTGCAGCAATGCACAGTTTGATGTACTGATTTTTTGATGCTCTTCTGGACAGATAATGTTGTGTTGCTGCACACTCCTGAACTACTTCTGCGTGATTGGGGTTTAGGCAAAGAGGCTGCTTTCATCACGAAACGTCTGGTTTGAGAGTCAGGCTTGCACCGACAAACAGCTCATGCATTGCGGTGTCAACCTGATGCCATCCGCTCAGGTCATGCTGGCTGACATATGCATGCCCAGTACTTGCCTGCTTCCTCTCATGCAGTGCATGCTGAGTGATGTTTGCAGGATCATCAGAAATCGCATCAGCAGGACTGGCATCTTGCAATAGTATGCTTCTTGGGATGCATCTTGCAATACAGCCTAACGCTCTGCTGCTGTACATTGCATGCTTTGGCGAGACAGCAGAAGTCACAGTGTCTTGAATGGGCAAGGTATTATTCAGACCTGCGCATGGCATCTCCCCGTTTCTTGGATGATGACAATCCAGTGGCCTTGGTAGAGCTCAGGCCCCTTTCCCCCCTGGCTTGGGCCCCCCTGCCCACTGCCAAGCCCCCAACTGGCAAGCCCCCCAAGCTGTGGGCTGACCTCTGGGGGCTTGTTGCAGACTGCCCACTGAACTCCCTACACAGAGAATAGGTGGTGTTACAAAGCAGGATCATGTTGGCTTTTGCTATGGACTGTTACTCATAACGGTGATCTGTAGAAATTCAGCATTCTGCATGCAACCCATGTTACTTACCTTGCACGTACACACAAATCTGCAGGTCTGGTGCAGGCCGGTCTCACTCACTAGGCTGCACAAACAGCTTGCTGTACAGCCATCACGCATGTACATCTGCTGCAGATGTCAGAAGGATGCCAAGTGGTCCCATCCCTACTTGCACCACTGACGCATGCACATATGCATATCTGCAAACCTAGCTTTGGGGGCCCTGTAAGGTCTGGTGACATCAGCAGACTTCCGCATGCACATGCAGCGTACCTGCGGATGTTCTGAAGGCTGGCGCTGAGGCCGCGAGCCACGTCAAGCATGGACTCACTGCGGCTCTTGCTACCTCCATCCTCACTCATGTCATCCTGGTCAGGAGACAGCAGCAGCGTCTGCTTGGAGCTGCGCCTCCTCAGCTTGCCGCCCTTCTTGTCCTGCATACACAGGGTAGTGTGGTATAGATTCTGAGAGGTGTGTCGCATGCACTGTTGTGTCAACACTGGGTGTCGAGCATCAGCAGCAGAGCAGAGCAGAGCAGAGCAGAGCAGAGCAGAGCAGAGCAGAGCAGAGCAGAGCAGAGCAGAGCAGAGCAGAGCAGAGCAGAGCACAGCGCAGCGCAGAACGGTGCAGCATGACGCATGTGGTGCAGCACAGCACATCACATCACAGCACAGCACATCACAGCACAGCACAGCACAGCACAGCACAGCACAGCACAGCACAGCGCAGCGTAGCACAACGCAGCATGGTGCATTGCCAAAGAATATGGCACAGCACAGCAACTGCAGCACAGTGCAGCATAAAGCAGTCAGCAAAGCACAGCACAGCACTGGACAACAAGGCGCTGTGCAGCAGCCTGCCCTAGCACCGTGAGGTGCAAATGTGTGAGCAGCAGGCCTCGCCTTCCTCCACTTGTATATAATGACAATGGTGATGCACATGAAGATGCCTCCCAGGGCTGCCAGGGCAATGCCTATAGCCAGCACAGCATACAGAGATGCTGAACCTGACCGGTCTATGTTGGGCAGGGCTGCCTTGATGTTTCGGATGCAAGCCCCTCCTGTGGTTGTTCTGCATCATACGTGACATGCTGTCATGTTTGAAGAGCGGCTGCATGCTTTTGCATGTCATGCTGCCCCCAGGGTCAGAGGCAGTATTCTGGGAAACTTTCCTGAGCAATCAACGGGCTCCCTTTTGCAGTGCAAAGGCACAGTAATGAACTGACTTGCTGCAACTTGTATCCTTACAGCATAGCACAAGCCAGCCAAGCTGTTGAGTAAGTCATGCAAAGGCATGATGTCACATTGCGTTGTCTCTGTGCACTGACTAAGCGTCTCCATTCACTGATGAGAAAATCAACAGGGACAGCCTCTATATGTGTTCAGGGCAGCAGGGCAGGGCCATACCTGACATAGCCCTCATCACATGAGCTGCAGTCATCCCCAGCATACCCCAGGTAACACTGGCAGATGCCCTGGGTTGACAGGCACCACCCCACCCCGGAACAAAGGGTACCCCCTGATGGGATCGGACACTGATCCAGGATCATCAGGCAGTCTTCTGCACAACCTGCAGTGCATTGCAACATGCCTTTGAGTGCTGTTTTCAAAGGCAGCATAGTGCCCTGGGCCTTGAGTCGAAAGGCAGCTTCACGCCTTTTGGGCTTGACTTGAAAGGCTCTTTCAAGCCCTGGAGCCAAAGGGGAGAAAGAATAAAAGAAAAAAACATAAGAAAAGAAAGGAAAAGAAGACAAAAGGGAACAGAAACGAAACAGGAAAAAAAAGCAAAGGAAAAAGAAAAAGGGACACAAAAAGGGGGGGAAAAGGAAAAGGAAAAAAATGCCCCATACAGAGCCCTGATTGTGAGACACATGGTGCAGTATGCTGTGAGCCATCAACAGCATGCTGTGTGGGCAATGCCAACAGTCTGACAGCACACATACACTCATTCAGGTGCTGAGGAAAGTTTCAAATGTGGTAAACCTGACCTCCGTTTGATCCATCAACACTGGAGGGTCTTTCTCCAGCCTCACACACCAGGTTGCCACACACTGCCTGCCTCTCCACCAGATCTGCTGACTGCAGGATGAAGACCTGGTTGGTGCCGGAGCTACCAATGGAGTCTTGCAGGTTTCGTGTTGCCAGTGCAGCACTCAGATCCTGCAAGCATCAGACACAAGAGTCAAGAATGCATCTTGGCAAAGTCTTATGTTGCAGGCTTTGTGTTGCCAGTGCAGCAACACTGAGGTCCTGCAAGCACCAGAAGCAGAGCCAGGGAACCTCTGGGCAAACAGACAGTGCTTTTATGGGAGTTTGAGTTGGCAGTGCAGCGTTCAGGTCCTGCAAGCAACAGAGGCGACAGTCAGGAATGCTCATCTGGGCAGAAACTCTGTTGCGAGCTATGTGTTGCCACATCACTGAGGTCCTGCAAGAACCAGAAGCAAGGGTAGCCCTTCAAGGCAGCGCATCTGTTGCACGTTGCATGTTGCCAGAGCAGCGCCTATCTCCAGAAGCTATGCACAGATCTTCATAGAAAGAGCTGTATTAGAAAGGGCAAGAAACCAGAGAATAGGTGTTGCTTCCTAATTTCTGTCCAAAACAGAAATGTTCTGATAAGGCTGTGCATTTTACAGCACAAAGTAAGTGTGAATGGCAACCACAAAGCTGTGGCTTTCAGTGCAGAAGCGCCTGCTGAAAGCCTTACCATAGAGCCAGAGAAGGAGTCAGCAGGAGTGACCAGGAAGTCAGCCCTCACTGTGATGCTGGCCTGGTTCTGACTGGTGATGGTGGTACCTGGGTCCAGGGTCAGATCTGTCACCTCAATGTAGGACAGATTCACGCCCAGGATGCCCGCAGCAAAGGAGGCAAAGGTATCCGCAAAGACATTGCCGTTGGTCAGCGTCAGGAACAGAGCCTCCTGTGTGACCTGTGACAGCGGAAAGTGGTGTGAGCAACTTCAGCAGGCATGCGGTTTAGTCATGCTATGTGGGCAGGGCATTCTTTGGTATCGTGTTGGTGGGTTGCATGTTGTTGGGAATGCATAAATCCTCTGACATCATATTGATGGGGTGCATGATTTTGGGAATGCACAAACCCTCTGACGTCATGATAAGGTTGCATGTTGTCTTGAAAACGCACCAATCTTCTGGCATCATGTGGATGGAATGCATGTTTTTGGGGAAGCACAATGCTGTTGGTGACAGTCAGCAACAAAAACTCCTGGGGAACCTAAAGCAATTCAGCCTATGGTACACTAGTAGTGCTTGATCTACCTACACATGCAATGTCAGGGGTCAGAGTCTCAGGTTGCAGGTGCAAGCATGCTTTCAGTCAGCAACGCAATGCACAGGAAGCTTCTGACTGATGCGACAGGTGCCTGAAAGACCAAGAGTGGAGCAGTGAACATAAGACGAGGAAAGAGGGTGGGGTGTGTAATAATGCGGGGGGGGGGGGGGTGGTGAGGAG
>JAABUP010000507.1_pt1 | contig 85662 bp, 127 predicted proteins | sample 5559201 | NCBI WGS metagenome assembly JAABUP01 (sample SAMN10711887, study PRJNA513373) | rock metagenome | isolation source: Antarctica rocks | place: Antarctica
AGGAGGGGCTGACCTACATGTAGCTCTTGTCCCATTTCAAGTGGCTCCTGCTTGACAGCTAGCCTTGTCAGCAGCTCTGCATACTCGTCTGTCAAGCTTCCCAGCATGTGCATGATGCCTCGACACACACCTTCCACCTGTCACAGCACCCCTCATCAAGGCGGCCAAGGCCAAATTGTTTAGAACCCCAATACATGCTTGCTAATGCACATGTGACGTTTTGCTCTCTTGCGCTGCCACAAGTGCAGAGTGCAATGTCGAGGGGTGTTTCAAGTTGTGCGCAGGATCGGTAAGGTGGGATGTGCAGATTAAGATGTGGCACAACATTTTGAGCTTTGACATGGCTGCCTGCAGAATGCATGAAGATGTCACAAGGATGTGGTGACGCTTTGGTGCACCAGCTTGACTCAGATGCACAATCTTTGCAGCAGACATGCATGCATTGCAGCAGGCCAAAACGGATGCATGCACAAAGACAATAATGATGGCTGCTGGAATGGATGATGATGCCTGCCTGGAATGCATTGCATCAGTGGAAATTTGCATGCATGAAAACAGGATGGATGGCTACACGGGCTGCCTGTTGGTCCCTGTATGTGCCTGACCCTAGGGGAAGGCACGTGCATATGTACTGAATGAACAAACAAACAGACACACGCACGATCGCATGAAATGCGAGTGAGTGAGTGAGTGAGTGAGTGAGTGAGTGAGTGAGTGAGTGAGTGAGTGAGTGAGTGAGTGAGTGAGTGAGTTGGTGTCTGACCTGGATGGTCCTCCTCAGCATGACAGTGAAGAGGTCAAAGGAGGCCTTGATAAGCATGGCCCTGGCCTGCAGATCACTCTTCATGAAGTCCACAAAGGGCTCCTGCACCACCCCACAGTCCCTTTTGCAGAGGGAATCAGCTCTGGACTCAAGCAATGCAATGTAAGGCAACAGGCTGACAGCGCTAATCAGTGGCAGCTGGAAAACATCAAGCATGGGGTCTTCTGCAGTTTATCAATGGTCATTGCACCTACTTGACAATTGCTCTGCCTGCAACTCCACAGTGCAGCAAGACATGATGCAGCAGCCGCAAGTGGGGACTGTATTCTGGGATCGTTTCACATCTATGCGTTCAGTGAGGACTGTACTGTGGGATCCTCTCATACCTATGCTTTCTGTCAGGACACATCAGACCGACAACAGACAAGTAGAAACAGCTTTGGCCACAGATAGAAGCTGCAACACTGTTTTTTCTGCCAGGAGCTTGTTCAGAAGCCACATCAGAATACAGTATCACACTTGAAAGATACACAAGCTTCCTCTCTAGTCAATGGACTAGCACACAGCATGACATGTCATGCCTGATTGAACAGCAGCCTGCAGACGGTGAACTCCACATCCTGTTCTGGCAGGGCCTCTGCAGCTAGTAGCAGGAGAGCTATGGCATATCTCAGATCCGCATGTGACTTCAGGTGGGGGTTTGGGGTCCCTGGGGATCCCGCCTCAGCATTGGCTGGGGCTGGATTGAAAGCCAAGGCTGTGATGCTGACGCCAGTTGTGTGATCTAGGGTCAGTTTCTCCAGCAAGCCCTTGACCAACTCGCTGTAGCCCTCATGCATCTGCAAACAGGCAGTTGATGTTGTTGCTTGATGCTTCAGCATGAGTAAGTCTGTATAAGAGTGTGATGGATGCTAACAGCTTGGTTGCTATGGGCGGCAGCTGAAGAGACAAAACCACATCTCAGCAGTGTATGGAAGAAAAGATGTCACAAAGTGCGAAAGATATACAGAAGGGGTTGAGGATGTAAAAACCATGTGTTTTGAATTGTTCTTGTATGTGTTTTGGAGTATCTGTATATGGGTCTTGTGTCTACAAACAAGTCAGCAGAGCAGTTCTGCGCTGATGGCAGAGATCAAGCCTTACTGCGAATTTGGGATTGGACTTGGTGCAGACTGCAAGGCCTGCGTGACAGCTTTGACCTGACCTTGGCGTCATTGCTCTTCCGAACAAACTGCCTGGCCCTGACAGCCATCTGCAACAGGTGCCAGCACACTCCACCATTGGCCACACGGCACTGCTCCACCGTTGCAAGGTGCCCAGGCTTATCAGGCAAATCACCAAGCATGCCACTGTGCTGCTGCTGCTGCTGCTGCTGCTGTTGCTCCTGCATGCTGTCTTCTGCCTGTGCCCCCTCTGTGATCCGCCCCCTGGCAGCACTTTGCTCCCCTTCCTGTGCATCTTCCCCCGGGATACCGTGTCTACCAATGAGTGGACCTGCTCGAGCAGCTGTGTCATCTGCTGTCTCTGCTGGCTCTGCAGAGCTTCTCAAAGCGGTGACTGCTGTGGCGATCGCGCCAGGTTCTGTTGGTTGCCTGGGTCTGTGGTCTTGCTGTGACAGGGACCCTGATGCTTCTTCTTGTGATCCTACTAACACACGCGCAGACATCCTCAGCCAGATGTCAGTGGTGATTGCAGCTTGGAAAGAATGCTGTGATGTGATTTTCAGAGCTTGTCAGCGCTTCGGCATGCAGATCAGTCAGTCATTGCTGCTGCCTGCTCACATTGCATGGCCAAGTGTAAAGAGAAATTTACGATGGATACTTGAATGCATGTTGAAGCAGGGAACGTTTATGCAGAGAGACTTCTATTCGTTCAAGATGGTGCTTTGCGCACCTGACTGAGAAGGGCCTCTGTCTCTTTCAGTCTGCTCAGTCACCTCAATGATGTCACTATGCTGCTGCTGCTGCTGCTGCTGAGAAGACTTCTCCTCATTGGGGCGCACTGAATGGGAGCCAGACATGGCAGGGTCTTGGGGACTGGCATGTGACCCCACCGAGGCACTAGGGGGTCCTGCCTGACTGTTGTGCACATCTGAATGTGCACCCGACCTGTGATAACAATAACAATAACAATAACAATAACAATAACAATAACAATACAAATAACAACAACATCAACAATAATAGCGCTTTCCAGCTCACGATGACCCGACCTGTCAGCAGACTGAATTGTCACTGTGCTGCATTGCTGCAATGCTGACCCTCTATACATTTCTTGCTAGTGCACTGATTGAGTGGAGGTCAGATTCTGTGCAAGCATCAACAACATCCACTGCCACCTCTCACAGCCCATAGTATGTGTCTGTCATGCAATGCACCACGCACATATATGACAATCAAGCCAAAGTCTTGATGGGGAGCACTTTTGAGCCCTGCTTGTGCAATCTAGCTCACAGGCTCAGATATCCTTGTTTATGCATGAGGACGCTAGAAAGGATGCCTTATACATGACCAACCTGTGCGTGTTGGACACAGGCTGCCTGCTGGACCCCCCATCACCCCCCCTTGGGGCCCTGGGGGGTCTGACACCCCTGCGCTGGGGTGCTAGCAAACTAGCCGGCAATCTGACGATGCCTATAGGGGCTCTGCGCACTCGAAGGGCAAAGCCAACACTGGGATTCTCAGCAGCTAGACCGGGATGAGGACCATCCCAGGGACTGGTGCTGTCAATAATGATGGACTCTGCCATGTTGGTTGACGTCGGACCTGTCTGGAAGGCACCTATGCTTCCTGGGTTAGGATCAGGTATGACAGATGCATGGGTGCCAGAGTTGGTGCTGGCAGCCATACTGGTTGCTGCTGTGTGAGATTGGGCAGCACCTGAAGCATCATTCATTCAGTCATTGATGCATTCATTCGCTGTTTCACTGATCCAGTCCTTCCTCTCTGAATCCATTCATTCATTTGCTCGATTGTTTGTTGACTTGATGGTTCGTTCCTTCATCTGTTTGTTCGTTCCTTCTTTCCATCACTCATTCAATCAATACAAGGACCTCCCCTAGGGTCAGATACCTCCGGCATTGGTAGCTTTGGACAGAATTTCTGCTGCAACTTTACCTATGAGCTGCTGCAATCAAGCTGAGCGATCGTCCTTGGATCTTGTGCTTTCGCTCATATGGTCTCTGTTGCTGACCGCTTTGGTACACAGTTGCTGAGGCTTAAGAAAGGTTCAAGAACAAGGCTGTCCATGCTTGCAGTTGAGGCATGCTTGACAGCATATGTTGCAAACATTTATCGCAGGACATCAAGCATGAGAACCCTTTTTCCCACTGTGCAGACAAGAGAAGTTCGCAAAAAACTGTGTCATACCTCTGGAGGCACTGCTGACAGCAGGTCTGGCAAATCCCCAAGCAAAGGCTGCAAAGCTGGTCCCGGGGACTTCCATGCCGTCCTGCATGTACATGTGAAGAGCTTAGTATGCAATTGTTGCTGCAACCATTATCCAATTGCTTGCGTCACGATGGCAATGCAAGCAGGCGAGCAGCTTTGCTGCTTTAGCCATTTTCTGAAAGTGTATGGGCGTCTTGCTGTTGGGCAGGAACAGCAATTTCTGTTCTGCAGCAGTTTGGTTCAAAGGCACCGGACTGTGCAACACAGAAGTTCTACAGGGATGAAAATGTGCAGTCAGGATACTGTTGCAGCCATGCAGGCTGCCGGAATCTGCCACGAGACCAGTTGCATAAAATGCAGTTGTTGTGCTTTCAAGCCAGGATGTCTGATGAGTCACAAGTGGCTCCACAGCCCAGACAGTAAGATATAAAGTGAATTGTGACCTGAGTGATGAAGTGATCCTCGCGATGTATGGCAGAGCCTTCCCATCGTGATTCCCCTGGCAGACCTGCGCTTCTAGCTGAGCCCTGCGGCATGAGTATGTAGCAGCTGAAGTGTCAAACCAACATACACAGTGACAGTCCCAGTGTGAATTAAGGAGTGGCTGTACAGTTTCATGAGCTGATGCCGAGCTCTGGAGGACAGGTGACCTATGCTCTCCAGCGTACCCAATGTGTAACATACCTTAATGCATTTGCCACTTCAAGTGAGATGTGTCGTGCCTTGATGCACTTGTCACTTTGAGTGAGATGTGTCATGCCTTGACGCATTTGTCACTTCAAGTGAGATGTGTCGTGACTGTAAGCAGGCAGTGGTAACCAGCCTCTGTAGCAGCAGACAAGCAGGTGTGCCAGGTATGTCCAAAGCTTGCATGGCCTCATACGTAGCATGGGCGTGAGAGTTCAGCAAGGCATCAATGCTGCATGAGTGCTGTGTCACGCACAGACATAGGCTGAAGATTGACTGCAGGACAAACATCTGCATCGAGTGTGATGCTCCCTGTCCACAGCTTGACCGGTACTAGCATGGTTTGCAAGGACCAAAGCTACAGATAGTTGCTGGAAGCAGCCTGAGCCTAGTCAAAGGCTTGGTCACAAAGGCTGCGCATGCAAAGCAACTCATGAGATGCACAAGCGCTCACTGGTCGGCCTGCTTCAGGCAGGTCTCCTGGAGAGAAACTGCGCCAGGATGTACCAGAGGGCAAAGTGTTCCCATGCTTTTGTGGGGGCTGCCCTTCAGCTGTGCCCATGCTGCCTTGAAGACCAGTGCTTGATGGGCTTGCCACAGAACCTGTATAGGAAAGCCCAAAAAAGTTCAATGCAATGTACTGTACATCAAAGCACTGTGCCATGGCATTTAGTAGTTGCCGGTAATTGGACTTGGTAATTGCATTCACTGAGGGACTAGTCAGCAAATGCATGTTGCTGGACCACCATGCAGCTCTGTATGCTGTCCGTTTGAATGACTGTGCGTTGTAGGCTTGCAGCAAGGCGTACAAGATTGCCAATGACTGCAGCTGGGTCTGTGATGGGCTCTGTGCAGTCCAATGGGCAGCAAAACAATGGCACAGGATGACTCAACTGCCCATACCGCTCAGCTCTGCTGTGTAAAGCAATTGCAAGGCTACATTCTCAAGACTGCAACATTGTGAATGTCCTGTCAATGACAGTATGCTGGACAGACAAGCTGGCTGATACATGGAACACCACTCAGGTGACGAGCGGCCCCATGCATTGTCAAGCTTGGTAACAAGGCAACTTCATTGTGGCAAAGGCCACAGAGTGCTGACCAGGCGTTGCTTACAGCTTACAGCAAAGTCACACATGAGAATGGCCGCCTGTGCTATTGACCAATGCAGATTGCTGCCCCAGCGCATGCAACCTTGACATTTCACTCCAGCGTATGTTAGTGTGCAACTGAAGGACATACTCAGTTGGTCGCCATCATCATCCTGTGAGCCTCCGGTGCAATGTTTCACGTCATGTCACTTGAGCACATATAAGTATGCAACTGAAGGACATACTTAGTTGGTCATCACCATCATCCTGATCATCCTCCAGCACATGGCTGCCAAAGCCGGCAGCTGCCATGAAGGCCAGGCTGGAGTCATTCTCAGGAGGGAGAGGCAGCTCGGCCTTCAGGAGCTGCAGCTGCTTCCGTATCTGCTGCGCTGCTGTTTCATGAAACCTGGCCCTGTTCAGCATGAAAGGAAAAATTACGCTTTTCAGCGATCAGAATGGGAGCCTCCTAAGGCGGCAGCCTGGAGCTATGACCATAGGCCATAGCCCAAAGGGAGAGGAAAAATCCTGAACCTAAGGTGGATCTGGCCTGTTCTGTCTGCTGTTGTCTTTGTTCAGCATCACACTGCATGTCAGCAGAGCACAGCTACTTGCGGCGCTGTCGCAAGTCGATTTCATCTCTGTTACCATCCAAGGGTAAGAGCAGGCTCTCTCAGTCAGAAGCTGCTATGGCTTGCGCATATGCTGTACTACTGCCTTTGTTTGTCCTATCCTTGTGCAAACCCTGACTCTACCAGTGTGTCATGTCACAGCAGTTTGCCATATGACATGTGGTACATGGCATGTGCTTTGGACAGACTGTCACAGGTGCAATAAAGCGCAGACAGCAGCTGCATCTACGCAACTTGCTAGCAGCGGCATGTGCGCTATTTAGATTCTGTTAAGCCAAGCCAACAATGCCATTTCATAGCCTGCTTGCAGTAGCATGCAATCTCAAAGCAAAAGCCTTGTTTCAAGTCTTTTGGCATAGGTACACCCAAGTGACCAGGGTCAGCATGCAGACTTTTGCTACTCATTGCCAGAAACAATGAGCTTTCAGCTGCAGAAGGCATACCCTGCCCTCTGCCGTGCTTCTTGTGAAACATCATAAGCAAGGCGAGCCTGCTTGAAGACCGGGTTGTCCACCAGCTGGTCCTCCTCTTCAGGCCTGGTGCGTTTGCGCATGTTGGTGATATCCATCATTGGCATGGCTCCTCCTTGCTCACTCAAGTGAGTGAGGATCAGGTAATGAGCCACCTGTACACACAATCTCCTGATCAGAAAAGAAAAGACAAGACAAGTTTACGCCGTTAGGCGTCAATTTGATAAGGAGCCAAGCATTATACCGGGCTGCCCAGGAACTTCTGGTCAAACATAAGAAAGGCAGCAGTCAGGAAGTGAGCACATACAGCATGTCCAAGGCCTAACGTCAATGCTTTGCTTCGTTGCCATGCGTTGTGTCACCATCTGTGTACGCAAGCACTGTGTACAAAAGCTGGCAATACAGCTTGCTTGGTGCAGAGCTGGGAGTAAAAGTGAAAACTTCAAGGTGACAGTCCTGATTGGGCATTATGATCTTGACACTATCAAAATTGGTGTTTTCTTTTCTACCAAAGTTGGATTTTGGACACAATCAAAAACCGGGCCTGGCACCAGGCAGCAGGAGGCACCAGATGTGAGACACAGCATCGGCACAGAACCATGACCGCAGGGAGCACGGTCACAAGCAAGCCTCACAGATTTGAAGCCCTGTTTGGTGGCCTCGTGAATGAGCTGGTTGGTGACAGCCAGGTTGCGTCTGGCACGCAGGCAGTTGACTCCTGAGCAGTTGCAGATGTCTCGGCAGCAGGGGCAACGCCAGTCGCTGCGGTGCTTCACCTCATGAATGTTCTCACCCATCCTGATGTACAGGCACGACCCACACCAGAACCCCCTGCCCTTGCCTCCGACAATGCGCTTTGTGGAGTTGTAGCAAGGGCAGTAGGTCTTTTCGTCAATTGTCTTCTGCCTGCCGAGTCAGTGCAGATTCAGTGCCAAGGCACACACTGAGCAGAGTGCAGTGCTGAGTGTGTTTTTTTGTGCACATTCGAGTACATGTTCAGTGCTTGTGTTCCATATGCGCTTTGCAGCGGAGGTTGTTGCAGGGTGCTGTTGATCGCAATCTTTGTGCAAAATCAGTTCCAGCTTTGTGCAAAGAACGGTGACCGGGGAGCAAAGAGATGAGCTGTTCAGGTGACCCTTTGCATTGCTCACAAGGTTTGTAACACAAGGAGAGTGCACTGAAGACCCTGCAGGTTGCGTTCACTGACATACAAGTCACTGCAGCTCAAGCAGCAATGCAGTGTGTTCAATGTAGTTCAAGTTGTACAATGCATCTGGATGATTGGGGGCATGTAATCATACCAGCAGCAATGGCATGTAACCATACCTGCAGAAATGGCATGTAGTGCAAGCCCTGCATGGCTGTACATGGTAGTCCTTGCAGTAGTCTGAGCACTTCCCTTCATTGTATGATGCTTGGGCCTCAAACAGCTTCAGGCGGCGCAAGTGATCCAGAGTGTAGTACTCTCTGCATTGCACATGGCCAGGCTTTGTAAGCTCGGAACAGAGGTTCAGCTGCAGCTCAAGGTGTGAGTGTTTTCTGTGGTCAAACTTTGGTATGAGAGCTGTACCAGATCGAGTAGGTGTGCAGCAGCCCAGACAGACAGCCGGTAAACAAAGAGCAATGATTCTGTCATAGGTACGACATGCATGCACACAAGATGCATGCAAAGAAGGTCATGTGAGGATCATGGTGCAAGCGCTGACCAAGACTACACTCATGTGCCGCTGGGCAAACACCAAAGTTGACGGTTGTGGCAATACCTGTTCCTCCCTTGAGCCTGACGCATCTGTCGTAGCTCCGGGCCTATTCTGTTCTTGTAGTGCTGCAGAGAGGCAATGCCCACATGGACAGCGTCTGCTGGTCTGCCAGATCCAGAGCTTGCTTCTTCTGACAAGGCTGGCATGCCGCCTTGGCCTGCAGTGGTTGCTTGAGGTAACATGATTGAGTGATGCAGCGCACAAATCACTGTGCTCTCAGAAGCCATGGGCTGACGTGTGTACGATGATCTGTACTGCCTGATTTGCTGCCCATTGCTGGACCCACCAGGCAGCACTGGTTGCCGCTGGGCACTGGTAAGCAGGGTGTCAAGGAGATCTTCGCCCTCCCGAGCAAAGTCTTGCAGCAGTATGCCACGCGCTAGGCGGGGCATAACTGGTTGCTACAAAGAGATCTCTGCTGTGCAGAAGTGATGACGAAGACCGGCTGTGCCGGATCAGTTTCGGTGATCAGGTATTGAGATCTCTCTGACAAGCTCGGCGAACCTCGCTGCGTGTTGTGCTAGTAAGTGTCTGCTGCTCATCTGCAACATTTGCCGGATCTGTCAGGTAATCCATGCCACTTTGCAGCCAGAATAGTCTATTTGCACCGCTGCCGTGCATCGTCAGCCTTACGGTTGTCTGTCCCAAAACACTCGGTACTGCAGGCTTGCAGCAACGGCAATTTGCTCACGCAGCTTCATACTTGTAATCAGCCTTGATGAACGCTTGCGGTCACCATTGCTCAGAGGCACAACTCCAGGCTTGCCAACAATCAGCGACAGCTTTGACCTAGCAATGACTTTTGAGTGGTCGTTTGGTCAAACAGCAAGTGCAGTCTGTCGAAGTTGGATGTTCCGACATCATCTGTTCCGAGACATCGCAGCGTTGATCACTGCAAGATTGCACAAGAGCATTGATCAGACGTGTGCCCCGCGTTAAGGAAGTAGCTTGGCCATGTCTGAGGTCAAACGGAAGTTGAGGAACAGTAAACAAGCCGATTTGACAGAGATGCCTGAAGGTATCGACTCAAGCGACAACAGGAGTGCAATCGCCGGCCAGGTGTCGAGGGAAGAGATCTTACGACTCCATGAACTTTGCTTCAGGCTCACAGAACAAGAAAAGGAAGTCCCCAGCTGCAAGCAAGGGTGTCAGCAAAAAGAAGAAACACGAAGATGAAACAACAAGTGCGAACATGTTCCAAGCAACAGTTGAGGACCTCTCAGCAGCCAAAGCATCCACGTCAGACGCAAAGCTGGTGGACCCCAACACAGGTGAAGAGGTGCAGGCTGCTTCAGATGACAAACCAAGCAAAACTAACAGCAGCAAGGCAGCAGCCAAGCCCAAAGGAAAAAGCAAGAAAGCTGGCCAGCTCGTTGATCCAAACACTGGTGACGCCACTGACCCTGCGGCTACTGTAGAAAGCAAGCCAACTGCCAAGCCAAGCAGTGGCAAAAATGTCAAAGAAGAAGCCAATGACAGCAATCAAGCTGGCCCATCGACAGCATCAGCCAAGCAAGAGCCAACATGTGACCAAGAGCAATACGTTAAAATCAACAGAGCGCCTGTGCTGACTCTGTGGGTGGCTGTTGTGGCTGAGCGACAAGGATTCAGTAAAGAGGCAGCGCTGACATTTGGCAAAGCCATCAGCGGCATGCTGGCACAGAGCAAGGGCAGGTAACCAGCTTGCAAGCTTGAGACCCTGTCTTCAGCCCCTATATTGCTACTCACCATGAACGCAGCTGTAGCAAGCCTCTGTGGACAAAGTCCAAAGTCTGGAAGGCCAACAACAAATGTGTTTGTAGCTCAAGCAATTATTCTGCATAGCTGGCCATGAGTAACTCCAGTCAGGAAGCTTGACATATCAGTCAGGTTCAATTCAGCAGTGTGCTTGACATTGACCAGCATGATGTTGGTTGAACCAAGCCTTAGTAGATTATGGTGACAGTCCCTGGATTGTGGTCGCAGTCACTGGGATTGTGGTCGCAGTCACTGGGATTGTGGTCACTGTCCCAAGGGTTGTGGTGACAGTTGGGATTATATTGACCGTCACTGGGATTGCAAAGCCTGCCATTGTCCTCAACCCATGCTAGACTCCTGCTGCTGTTTTCCCCAAGTCACGCTACTGAAGGGTCCTTCCCAATGTCATCAAAAGCTCCAGAGGCAATTTGGAAAGACTCAGAACATAGTTTCGGGCCCAAAAGGCTCACATCAACAACACCAGCAGCCGACATATGAGCAGGCACCTGTTGGTTGTGCTGAAAGCAGAAGCCGCATGTGATTCCTTGATAGATTGGGTCTCAGACGCACTTTCCCAAGGATACACTAATTTGCAGAGCTTGGTAACATGCCTGGGATATCGGGGTATTGCATCAGATACAGTATGCAGTCAAGCAAGGTTGTGTTAGGCTGCGCAACGCATTGCAATGCATCTCAGAGGCTATTTTTACAGTCCTGGAGAGTAGATCCGCTGACTGAGCCGCGTGTGGTTGCAGATCTATAGGCGTGTTTGACAACAAGGACACCGATGACGATGCCAAGCATGAGAGGGAGGAAGAAGAGCACGCACAAGGCATTGCCAGGCACGATGTCTTTGGCATGAGCATCAAAGCCAAGGACGTCGGCGATGAGGGCGATGTGCGCGCTATGGACACTGACATGAAGGTACATCTTCTATGGACACTAACATGAAGGTACATCTTCTATGGACAGTAACATGAAGGTACATCTTCTATGGACACTACGATGAAGGTACATCTTCTATGGACACTAACATGAAGATACATCTTCCGTGGACACTAACATGAAGGTACATCTTCTATGGACACTATCATGAAGGTACATCTTCTATGGACACTAGCATGAAGGCGCATTTCCTATGACAGACGCTCCCTGCTGCTTTTGCATTGCACTGGGCTGTGCACAGTGCTCCAGCCTTCAGAATGCCCCAGCGTCCAGATCTCATCAGATCCCAGACCCTGACAATGCAAACCGCAAAACGGGCAATCCAATCCCAAAACCCTACATCATACCTCACTCCCCTAAGAAAAGCAAAATTTTCAAACAAACTTAAGGTGTTTTAATTCACCCAAGCGGGCCCAGATCTGATGCAATGTAATGCTGAGTTCAATCTGTCTGCTTGGGCACCCCATGCGTGAATATGCATTTGATTGCCTGCTGTTGATGCTCCTTTCCTCAACCAGCAATGTGCCTACCTACTAGTACCATTCACGATGCTGTATGATTGCAGAGCCCATGTTAAATGGGGCCTACAGACAAGGCCAAAGTCCATGTGTATGTGTTGTCTGTGCTCTCTGTCACACAATAAACTCAACAGCAAGCTGCACCTGAAGGGCTGATGCATGTCGCACAACTGGGCTTGTTCAAAGACCAGTCATGGTGCAGCCTTGCGTGCACCAGCTCACTGACTTCATGGTAGGATCCTCCCATAAGGGTGTATGAGGCGCACACATGATGCTGGTTGATCTAATCCACTTCACTGGGTCACCATGCTGCAGGCGCTGAATCACAAGCAGGTGGAGGGCTACCTGCAGAGGGCTTTTGGGCAGCAGCTTCAGGTGCGCCTGAAACCTGCCTCTTGCACTGTACAGATGCTAAGCATGTGCATAACTCAGGTGCATACAGCACTTGCCACCTGCATGTTTGCTCTGCCATCAGCAGCACCTGCTTGCTTCTTGGTCCGTTTTAAGTGAGGATCAAAAGTCTGAGCTCACCCTATCAGCTCAGGGCTCAGAGCTTCTTCCTTACCTGCCTTCTGGCAGTAGCACAGTGGCTGAGAAAGTGATCGACTACAGGTTACTAAGGATGCTTTGTCAGAGCTGGCCGACAGCTACAAGGCAGAGGAGATTGGTGATCACTGCTACCACTTGTATGAGCAGTTCCGCCCCAGTGTAGCATCAGGGCAGAAGGGGTGGGGGCAGAAGGGCCAGTTGGATCTGACCCAGATTCGCCAGCTGGCTGAAAAGCATTAGTCATCACATCTGATGCTGCCAGGTGGCATCAGACACATGAGTGTCTGAACTTGTGCAAGCCATGGACAACGCTTGAATATTTTGCGGTCGATTGGCATTAGACTTGACAGCATTGCTGTGCAATGCTGTTAGCACGTGTCAGAGTGTCATAGCATGCTGTGATGACAAGTGGTAGCACCCCAATGCACCATGTGTATATAAACAATGTCTGCTCAGTGAGTACATAATGTACAATGATTGCACATTTTGCAAACATTATTGCTTGTTTAATATCAGGACAGAACAGTCAAGGTTTTCAACTTTGCACAGCATTGCATTCAACTGAAATGCAAAGCGTGCAAGTTGGGCAACTGCACCCATGATGAAATCTAGAATATATATGTACACATGGCATGCAACTGTCATGCTGTTGATGATCACCCATTCAGGCTGCCGTACCAGTACTGGACAGTTCACGATGCAGACACTCAAGCTCTACCATGGCAGAATTTGACCCTGAAGGCTCCCAGTCTACTTGATCAAGAATCATGATTCACTCAACTGTCTATCTACAATGTATCAAACTGAACAAATTTGCCAGATTTGATCATGTATAGTTGTGAGTACATGTGTCTCCTGTATAATGTATACCGCAAGGCAAGTAAGCACAGGTCTAAAGCGCTCAGCTTTGCATCAAGCAAGCTTTGCCCTTAAGGGTGCCCATGCCTCCCTGCTCAACAACACAACTGGAAGCAGGAAGTGAGTGTATTTGATCTGAACAAACATACCCAAATATACTCAAATATACCGGTGGTTGAAGTTAAGTTTATTTTGCTGTACTAATACACTGCAAGTTGTGCTCTGAGTTGACAACTAAACCCGAAACATCTACAGCCCCAAGCAGTAACTAGTCACACAGTTTGACACTCAACTTTCTTCCAAGATTTGCTGCTGCTGCTGGAACCCGTTTTCCACCACAACAGCGGCTGCTTCAAACAAAATATTTGTGCCAATTATTTTGCCTTCCACTAAAACTGAACTAGACGGTTCTAGGCCTTGCAACACTCGGTACTGGCTGAGGAAGAAGGAGAAGGTGGATGTTTCAAAGCCCACAAATCTATGGGCCTTTGCCAACACCAGCAAATCAACCAGAGCCTTCTGTTCAGAATGCAAACCATCCAGCTCAGCAGAATCAAGAAACTGCTCCTTGAAAGCAACACGTTCACACAGACCCTCAGCTGTCAAATTCGCCACGAAATGGTCTAGGGTTGCATGACCTGCCTCATAAGACAACAGCCCAGTGGCAATGTACATTGGCGCCTTGTCATCGAAGCCAGCTGTCTGCATAGCTTTCAAATATTCACCCCAGTACACATCTACCCCACCCATGGTCCGGGCCCAATCCATAGCATCTGCTTCCACCCTCAGATGAGCCCCATTGAACAATGGGGCATGCGCAGCCATACCTTGCAGGACCTGATCTGCTAACTGATGCACCTCAGGAGCAAAAAAGAGGTTCCTTGCGACCTCCGAGACAAGCTCCAAATGCTCACTGCTTCTGAACATGAAGAGTGTGACTGGAAGGTCCACAACAACATATGGGGCCTCTGTTTCAGTGAGCAGCTTGTACTCTGTGGCTGCTGTGAGCACAGCTTGTGTGACTAACTCTGTGAGCTCATTCATGTCATATGCTCTGAGGTAGACATCTGATACATTTGTGATGAGCTTTGCGTCGTGCTGATCGACGTACCTGCAGTGGTGCAAACAGTTGTCATGCTGGCAGTTCTTTGAATTGCTGTTGCCCAGAAGGCATCAAACAGCAAACACTTGTGGTGCTGATAAAGCAACCAACAGGATGATTTGACACTGGGTGCTGCTTCTAGGGCAGACATACTCCAAATACAATGGCGAATGTCATGGGGAGACAATCATGCAATGTTGGTCAACACTAAACTGTGTAGAATCAATTGCAAACCTCTCTCAAAGGCGCAATCTTGGTGTAAATTGTGTTGTGTCAGCAGTTTTCCACTGCCCATCAAGCATTACCTGGGAAAGGCACTCTCAGGCTGTACAAGGGCAGGCAGCTCCTGCAAGGCTGGTGTGTTCCATACTTGAAACCCCATTTTGGCCCATTCTTCTGTTATCTTGTCTGTGTCATACAGAGTCTCTACAGGCTTTGCAGACCACTGCACTTTGTTGAACTCCTTGAAGACGCTGAAAGCATCTTGGAAGGAGCTCCGAGCCACTGCTGGCGGTAGCACGATCTGCATATACAGTTGCAATGCTTTGTGCATGCATGGTGAAGGTGAGTGTGATGTTTGCCGATTCAAGCTGCATGAAAGTTGTCTTGGCAGCACCTGTTAGTGCAAGACAAAAAAAGACACAACATCACTGATGACAATCACAAATGGCGTGCTGGTCATCCTCAGCATTGCAACAGACTGCCAACAGCGTTGCATGCAGTCAGATCTGCAGGATCAGATGCATCAGGAGCAGGATCTTGCGAGGCAGGTGCAGAATCAATATCTGTGGGCACGCAAAGGGTCAAGCTGCAGCTCACCGAGCACCTGCCTAGCACAGCACAAAGGCTGAAAGCTGCAATGTGGCAGTAATGTTGGTTGCTCAAGCCTGTGGCTGCCGTGTAGCGCAAGATGATCTGCGGCAACTGGTGTTGCCTGTTCTCTTGCTCACCAAATTCTCTGCAGCCAGCACAGTAAGCATAAGGTATGAAGTTGGATGCTCAGAGAGCATAGCAAGCTTTTCAGCAGTTGCGTATTGAACATGTATGCGCCATATATGGACTTCCGGAGCTGCATGCTTCCTGATACGCACGGCGCAATTGCAAGTTCGCTGAGCTGACTACACGTGCACGACACTATGTCAGCTTGTCGCTTAGGCTTGTGCACACTTCTGCGTTGCGTGGCTTTGAGTTACAACCTGTAGTGCCGCCACGCTTTGATCTCAGACCCGTATCGCTGCAGTGAGAGATCGGGGTTTAGGGCGAGATATGCTTCCCAGTCAAAGCCGGTCACAGGTTGATCGGTATCAACGCTCTGTCTCTGCCGCTGGAGGCGGTGCACCCTTCTCCGGAGACGAGGTGAGCTATCTTGATGTTGCTCGTAGATCTTGACGCTGTGGGTCAAAGACAGACTTGTAGTTGTTTCGCCTTGTTGCTGCCCGTCTACGAGCTCGAGGTGCAGGTTGTTCCGGCAATTCACCGGCGAGAATACAGATACGATCAACGCGATGATTGAAACGCATTGCCGAAAACACATTGACCAAGCCACGCCAGCAATGGCCCTGTTAGGCGCACGGTATCCAGGTCGTACTGTCGCGGTTTTAGACAGTTGCTTCTCCTATTCCGTGCACGCTGTACTGCAGCCGGACCGAGGAGAATATCAGGGCTCTTCTGTATATTATTTGAGAATTGTCAGAAGATTGCGGAAGGCTTGCCGTAATCTCGAAACTACGCATATTCGATATGGGCCCTGCATACCGGTAACTGAAGAGACAATCTAACAAGCCAGGGGCCACGTGCCGACGCATGTTGACTCATGCTAGCTTCCTCACTCAGGAGCGACGTGTGACAAATGGTGCGGTTACCGTGACAAATGCTGCTTTTTACATCGTGACCCTCCTAGCTGCAGTGCTTTCCACATTTCAGGACTTGGCCGTGCTCATTTCCGGGTTGGCCATGCTCTTCAGCAAGGTCAAAGTTAGGTTGACCTTTTCACCACAATCGAGTAGTAGATGCTCCTAGACATTCAATGTTTGCAGCTATAACAGATACTTGGAGAACCGAAATGCGAGCCTTGAAGCTAACAGCTGATATCATAGCAGTTCCTGTTTCGTTAAGAAACAGTCTTGGACTTGACTCAGTGAGCTATGAGGCACTGTGCCTCAGGCACAAGCCTTGCTCAGCTTTCACTTGCTCAGCTTGATCTACCTCACAGTGTCAAAAGCCCGCACTGACAGCATGCTCAGCACCTGAGCTCCCAGCACTTGTAACATTCCGAATTGGTCCTCAGGCAGAGCCTTGGTCACAGAGGTACGCTGTTTCATCATCATACATGATGGGCACTGGCACATTTGCCTTGTCATTCTCATAGTCAAGAGCCAATTCTGTGAGAGCCTGCACTTCCACCAAGTTTGTTTCAAATTTGGTGATGATGGTGCAGCAAGGAGTGTGCTCGTTGCTAAACATACAACAGGTGACACCAATGTTGACTGTGCCATATCGCCTGAAACACTCAGGGTCTGCTTGCACATACACTGCACAGCGCATGACCAGCCTGTGGCTAGCGAACGCAGACACATTGTCAGCTTTGTGATAACATGGAACATAGCTTGTCTGCAAGCCTGGCATCCCTTGGAGCTGAATCCCAGTCTGGTTGATTAGCTGCATTGGTACTGATGCAAACACACAGCTGACAGGACATAAGCAATCCCTGTGACGACACTTCAAGACACCATGCCAGAGCTCACTGTCAGCTTGTCCCTCAGCACAGAAGTGAAAGCAGTGGTACCTGATCAATCTGAGAGGCTGTGGCAGGCGCACTGGCTTTCTGGTTGTACTTCTCGACCAGCTGTGCCAGCTTCACACTATGTGTGCCACTCTCCTTGTCCAGGAACATCCCTCTTAGAACCAGACCCATGTTGGTCTTCTGCGCAACAGTCATCGGACCTGCCGGGGCGCTGCTGACTCTGGGCACAGCTGTGGCGCTGGGGCCTGCAGCTGGGGCAGCCTCTTCGTCTTCCTCCATCATGTCTGCAGAGGAAGTCAGTCACATGGTGCATGATGGCCTGTCATGTTATGCTAATCACCCCTTGAGGGTGTGAGTCTCGTGACAAAGACATATGAGGTAATGCTGAGTTGGCCCATTGTGCATATTACGTCAAGTGATGTGAAGCAGCGCAACAAGTGCAAATCCCACTGAACAAAATGCTGAACCACGTCATACACAACAGGGTTACAGACGCTGCCACACATCCAGAATTCACATGCAGCACACACGCAAGGACATTTGCGTTGCCGTTGCTGATGTGGGCTGCTGTGTACCTGTGTCAGGGCCCTGTGCAGCAGCCCCTGCTGATGCCCTGGTGGCCCTGGCAGCCCCACCTTGTGCTCCAGGTGCAGCATTGTCATCATCCTCTGCAATGCCACCACCTTTATTCCATCACCTTTGTTCCACCACCTTTATATGGTGCCAATGATAGCTAGCGGTGCCAATGATCAAGCCAGAGATCCAGGGAAACAATTACAGAATTGTACTCGGAGGCATACAAGGAAAGGAGGAACAAGGTGGCAGGCAACAGGTAATAGTTTCCTTTGTCTGGGAGATGATGGTGACAACATGAGGTACCTAGCAGTCATGAGGTGATGTACCTGAACACCAGTTGATGCTGGTGCATGCAGCAGGGCATGTATGTACCTGAGATTGCATCACTGTCATCACCATCGCGTGTGAGCCGCTTGCTTGGGTGGTTGCGCCCTGACCGGCCCCTGCCACGGCCCTTTCCATTGCCCCTCCTGTAATCATAAAAATTAAGAAAGACAAATATTATTGCCCCTCCTAAGTAAAACAAGCCAGTGGCCAGCTCTTTAGAGGGCTGAGATTCGAAAAGGCACAGCCAGGGATGTCTATGGTGTCTCTTTTTTGGCGGCTTTTGGAAGGAGAGATGGAGCTGTGTAGAGCAAGATAGCAGCATCTTGAGGTGTCGGCAGCTGTGTTCTGACCCCCAGCTGAGCATTGACTGGGCTTGAATGGTATGAAGTGCAGCAATGGACCACAGTATGTAAAGCGCGACAAGAAATCAGGCTCGAATCAAAGCAGCAGATGCACAGTACTACGGAAGGCTGAATTTGCATGCAGCGCCATACCAACTGTTCCAGCCTGGTACTTGTTTGCATGCACCTGTGATCAAATGCAAACAGTGATGAACCATGTGATTCAAGCGTCAAGACACCCTGGGTAACAAGTACTCGGATGACCAGAAGAGTCAGGGGCTTACAGTGGGGCACGTGGGGAACCACCCTCCTCATCTGAGGCCTGGTCTGGGTGCCTGTCCTCTGCTTCATCTCCATCTGCCCTCTGTGTGGCGACGTCATCCAACACATATGTCAGGATCCTTCGCGCCACCTCTACATCCACCTATACCATTGGCATTGTAACATTAGTAGTCACAAACGAAATCAGCGATAGCATTGACATGCTGCTTTTGACAGTAACAATAGTGATGATTTGAGGACTTCACAGTGCGTAGGTTGGAACTCAGCATGCAGAGTGTAAGCATACTGTCCGTGGCACCCTGTCCCTTCTCAGTCTCTTTGCATCTCCAAAAAAATCCCTGCCCGTGCAATTGGGTTAGTATGGCATGAACTGATGAGGTATGACATGTTCAGCATAGGCTGACCTGCCCTGTGCTTTCTTTGGTCACTCTGGCCTTTCAAGCAGCAGCAATGCCGCATGCTGCTGCAGTGAAAAGCAGCTGTGAATGTGAATGCAGGCTGAAAGACACCACACCTTTCATCCTGAAGCTGACAGCTGCACTAGATGGAGGGAGTGTATATGCAGCTCGCAGCAAAGCAAGCAAAAGGGCGGGCACGTTCTGTGCTGTGTGCTGCTTATCAGCTGCAAAGACAGGTAGAGATTATCATGCATGCTGCCACTGTAGCGCTGCACCTGAGCTTGTCAGGCAGCCGGGAGGGTCAATACTGGCTGGGAGGCTATGTTTGGGGTCCAAACTTAAAGCCTGCCCCCAAACACTGCAGGCTGGGAGACTATGTTTGGGGTCAGAGTCTCAAGCCTAACCTCAAACACTGCAGGCTGGGAGACTATATTTGGGGTCAGACTCTAAAGCCTGACCCCAAACAGTGCACGGCTGGGAGACTATGTTTGGAATCAGAATCTAAAGCCTGACCCCAAACTCTGCAGGCAGGGAGACTATGTTTGGGGTCACAATCTAAAGCCTGATACCACACTCTGCAGGCGGGAATACTATGATTGGGGTCAAAATCTAAAGCTTGACCCCAAACACTGCAGGCTGGGAGACTATGTTTGGGGTCAGAACCTAAACCCTGACCTCAAAACACTTCAGGCTGGGAGACTATGTTTGGAGTCAGAAACTAAACCCTGACCCCAAACACAGCAGGCTGGCAGGCGCTGACCTGTTCCACCCCTTCTTCAGACTATGTTTGGGGTCAAAACCTAAACCCCGACCCTAAAGACTGCAGGCTAGGAGGCGCTGACCCTGTTCTACCCCTTCTTCAGACTATGTTTGGCATCATAACCTACACCCTGACCGTACAGACTGCAGGCTAGGAGGTGCTGACCTGTTCTACCCCTTCTTCAGACATCCTGGCCTTGGCAGCCGCGGTGGAGATGCGGATGATGGTCTCCAGAGTGCGCACTGTGATGGGCAGGGTGAGGTGCTCACTGTTGGCCCTCAGCTCTGAGTAGAACTCTGAGATGGCCTCCATGGCGCCAGCTGTCAGCTCCATGTTCCTGAAAACAACAGGGGTCAGGTGTTTAAGAAGAAGAAGAAACTGTTGGCCCTCAGCTCTGAGTAGAAGTCTGAGATGGCCTCCATGGCGCCAGCTGTCAGCTCCATGTTCCTGAAAACAACAGGGGTCAGGTGTTTAAGAAGAAGAAGAAAATGTTGGCCCTCAGCTCTGAGTAGAACTCTGAGATGGCCTCCATGGCGCCAGCTGTCAGCTCCATGTTCCTGAAAACAACAGGGGTCACGTGTTTAAGAAGAAGAAGAAGAAAACTTTGGCTCTCAGCTCTGAGTAGAACTCTGAGATGGCCTCCATGGCTCCAGCTGTCAGCTCCATGTTCCTGAAAAACAACAGGGGTCAGGGGTTTGAGGAGAAGAAGAAAAAGGTGTATGTGTTTCAGCAATATGTAGCAGTATAAAATGAGTTAAGGGGCATCTAATGTGCAATGTGGGATCTTGCCCTACAACACAATCATAATGGGAGCCTCTTAAGGCGGCAGCCTGGAGCGTCAGGGGTGTAGGCTAAATCCTAGAACCCTGAATGGAGGCAAACATCAGAGCAAGGTGACTGAATGTAAAGAGTGGATGGATACACCTGAAGTGTTGGATCCAGAAACAGGTCCCTTAACTTGCACTGATTGGCGTGATGCTATGGCAAGATACAGGAAGACCTCTCCCCAGGGTGGCCCCACCTGGGAGCTGCCCCTGCTAGCAGCTATGCAGGAGCTGAATGACAAAATTGAGGTCAAGAGTCTGGTCAAGAGAGCCTTGGTGGATCAAGAGATGTTCTTCGTCAGTGTCGACTACAAGCAAACAGTGACATTGTCTTGCGCTGTCACTGTGGGCATGCAGTATCAGGGTAAAATGGAGCAAATCCGCATTGTTGTAATAGGGCTGAAGCATGGCTGTCTACACACACAACAGCACATGTTGGCTCACATGTGCCTGTCTAACAGGACCATGTGCTGTGCTACAGTTTGTGACATGGTGTGAGTGGGAGCTTACTGTGTCCTGTTCTTGGCAATCTTGATGAACTTCTTGAGGAAGTTTGTGGACAAGGGGTCTTTCTGGCCTGGCCGCTTTGGTCCGTGCAGCTTGCGGTCATACTTGACATACATGCCCTTGCGTGGATCGGGATGGTTCTCATCATTCTCTTCGTCGTCATCCAGCTCCATATCCATCCTGAAACGGAAATGGCAACATATTGATATTCCTGTGGCAATAATCATGCACTCAGCATTATAGCCATGATAATGATGACGGTGGGAAATAAGTATACTGACAGTGACATACTGCAAAATGATTAGTCATGCACTGAACATCACTGCCTTGACAATGACAAGCTGTGAGCATTACTGCCTTGACAATGACAGGGTGTGGACATTCCTGCCTTGACAATGACATCATGTGAAGCACTCAACCTGCGGTGTTGGGCTGCATTTATGGTCTGGCTTTTTGCAGGCTGGGACTCAGTAAGTGACAGTGTGCCTAATCACACAGGGGAAAAAGCAGAATCGCATGCGGCAGACAGGCAGACTGAGTGTGTGTATCTGCACAAAAACTTGTAAGTGAGGCGTGGAGAGTGGGCAGCAGCAACACCAAAGAGGACACATCTGAGTGTGACAGGCCGGCTGCATGGTCACTTGGACATTTGACGCTGGCATTTCTGTACACAGCTCAGCGTGCAAAGCATGCAGGTTGAACAGGCTCACCTTTCCTGGGCATCAGTGATGATGGAGTGGCCATCTTCACCAGGTGCTCTGTAGATGTGCTGCCCCAGCACATGCTCTGCTATCTGCATAATGACAATAACAACAACAATAATAATTTACAGGCGTTCCAGCTGATTGTTCTTGCTAGGTACCTATTAGGTGTGCGTAAACCGTAGTCCTGTGAGGCAACATGCGCTAAAATGAGATACTATGCTATCTGCATGACATACCCAAATCACCCACATGCAAGATCCCTGCCACTCGGCGCAGATTTGCATGATCCACAGCTGCTTGGCAAGAGCACATCTGTGTTATGGGTCAAGCCATGTCAGACTGAGGCATGAGGCATGTGATGCTGTGAGAGGTCTGCCAGAAATCACTGTTGTGGCCCATACAGGCACACATGCAATGACATAAGATGCAACAATCCAGGTGTGTAGACAAATGGCAATGGTTCATGCAATGACATGTGATGCAACAATCCAGGTGTGTAGACGAATTGCAATGGTTCATGCAATGACATAAGATCTAATAATCCAGGTGTGCAGACGAGTTTGCAATGGTTCATGCAGTGACATAAGATGCAACAATCCAGGTGTGAAGACAAATGGCAATGGTTCATGCAATGGTGTCCCACCCGCAAGTCTCTTGTGCTGGTCATGTTGTCCAGCACAATGAACAGCATGTCAAATCGTGACAGCAGGGAGTCTGGCAGGTTGATGTTCTTGTGGGGGCCCATGGTCAAGTCATAGTTGCCGTACAGAGGATTGGCAGCAGCCACAACAGAGCATCGCGCGTTCAGCTGTGTTTGGATGCCTGCTTTGGCAATTGTCACTGTCTGCTGCTCCATCACCTGCAATGCAGCGCAGGCCTTTCAACTGAGGCATGTCTGCCTTTATCAGACTGGTACTGCCCATCGGCTGGGCCCATCATCCAAGGGCAAGTACTTAATGAGCATATTAGGCAGTAGCATGGGCTACATGTTCAGTGACACCAGGGCCTCAACACAAGCCTATGTTGAAGTTGCCAGCATCAGGAAGCCCAACCTTGGCAACCTTGATATGAAATTTTACAAAGACAAGATGGGCAAGTTCTTATAACGTTAGGAGCATACAGGATGCATGCAATGGTGCCAAGAGCTATTGACTGACCTCATGAATGGCAACTCTGTCTACATCGTTCATCTTGTCAAACTCATCAATGCACACTACCCCTCTGTCAGCCAACACCATGGCTCCTGCTTCCAGTTGCCTGTCACCTGCAGCAGCAAGCACACTTATTAGTGTGGGTTTAAACATCAGTCCACTCGACAATGACGCAGGCTACAAAACATCCAGCAGTACTGTTTCACCTACTTTCAGCGATACGGTCATGGTCAATGGCAGTTCCCAACAGCCCTGACAGGCTGCAGAGAACGCAGCAGGAAAGTGCTTTGCATTCATCACTGTCAGTGCTGTATACACAGGCAACACAAGCAAAGGTGCTTCAAAGACTGTCATTGTGTCCATGGTGTAAAGGCATGCTAGATCCAAGCTGTGGGCAAGCTGTTGCTGCGCAACCAGAGTTGCTGCAAGCAATACAAGAGGCAAGCTTTGCACACTCAAGTCACTAGCGCCACTCTATACAGGCTGCTCAGCAACCAAGGTTGCATGCTATTGGGATCAGCTGTTTGATCAGTTACCTGTGTCAGGGTCAGTGGTGACAGCAGCAGTGAGACCCACTCCTGAGGAGCCTCGGCCAGTGGTACTGATGGACAGATCTGCAACATTCATCACTGCCCTAAGCAGCTGAGACTTGGCCACACCGGGGTCACCCACCATGAGGCAGTTGATGTCCCCTCGCAGGTGATGCCCGTTGGCCAAGTTGCGCTCTCTGCCCCCAAGAAGCAGAAGTATGAGGCCTTGCTTGATGACGTTGTGGCCGTAGATGGAGGGAGCAATTGAGTTGGCGAGCTGACTCAGGACGTCGGGCTCATGAGCTAGGGTTCGTGCATTCCTGCAGTGCAACAGCCCAAGGTGTGTTTGCACAAAGCAGAATAGGTGTTGCAGCGCAGAGCAAAGTCGTGTGATGTTGCAGAACCAACATCCTGAGGAGATCATGTCATTATGCCTGGACTTGAGCATATCTGGCCACAACATCAGAAAATGTTTGACCCATCAACGCCTAGCAGGTCTCAATGAACAAAGTGCACACTCTTCAAGAAACAGCTTCAGATGTTCAGGGCCTTGGTGGGCCATGATGGCTGGATGACAATGCTGATGCTGCTGAGCAAGGCAAGCAAGCGCACCTGATATCATCAGCTGTCAGGTCTCTATCAGCTTCCCTGGACAGCTGGCGCACAGAATTTCCCACCACGACAGCCTTGAATAGACCACCAACCTGGCCACTTGCCCTGGGAGGAATGGCCTTGTAGACACCCACCACACTGATGCGCCCTCCAGGCTTGCATGTGTCTACAAGATCATCCTCCAACATGATCTGAACAGCAAACACACTGACTGTCTATTTGCAGTAGCGCAAGCTGTGCACCTGATGTGAGTGTGATCTTTTGTCAAGGTGCCAACACTTAATGTGCTGTAGAAGGGACGGCCGTAATTTCTTGAGAGCTGTGTGACACGTATTGGTGTGCATTTGAAAGGTAGGCAGCATGGACAGCAGCTATGAAATGAACTCGCCTCTGTTGAACAGGGCAATTGGCCTGCTGGTGCAGTCTCAGGCAGCTCCTGGACAATGACAGTCTGGTGGTCCTTGTATTTGCAGAGACCAAACTCAGTTGTGAGTGGATTGCCCTGATCGTCCCGCTGTGGGTACACTGCTCCTGTTGGCTGGCCACTGTTTGAGGTGACATCACGGTACTCCTTGGTGGTGAATTGTCTTGTCTTCTCACAGTAGTGCACTGACTTGACGACCTTGGGTCTGACTAGGGAGCACTTGGTCACGATTCCCTCCACTCTGACGAGCTTGGATATGTGAGCACAAGACAAGGCTCTGGGCGACACAGTGTGAGGTCCAAGCTCGCCCACTATGCCGATCTTGATCTGCTGATCTTCTTGAAGTGTCTTGGGAAACAAGTTCCTGACCGTATCCTCTACAGCGATTTCGAATGCTCTGATCACTGCTTCTGGATCTGTTACCAACCGTTGGTGCAGGTGCTGCTGAAAGTCTTGTACATCCTGCAACTTGATGTCCAGGCGCAGTTTGCCTGTTTCAAGCTTTTCCGTGGTGAGTACATCGTGCTCAAGCACCCGCTTGTAGGGCCCGTCTTCGTGATCAGGCACCAGGAAGTTCTGACAGTTTCTAACCAGCTCCTGCCGATCCTCGGTTGCGCTGTCCATAGCGAAAGCACAACAACGATTCTCGAGCTCGAGGCCGGCAGTGCTTGCCTTATAGGCTTACAATCGTTGGTCAGGCCCAGTGCAAACTGCAGCTGGCCTCCTTGAATGAGGAAGAAGACCAACAGACGCAATCAGCCAATTTTACACCGTTTCGGATTTAAAATGTCTCATTTTAAATCCGAAACGGTGTAAATGTTTTGTTCGACATTTTCAGACTACTGGTCCAATGGTCATGGTTGGCCCCAAGCCGTTGAGATTAAAATTGTGGAAGCAGCGACTGGTGGATCCCTGACTGGCAGGAATGGAAACGTGAAGTTCTGTATAGCCGCCTGTGTCCACTATGTAGCTGATATAAAGTGCAGAGGCTGCATTGCCTGCCACTTCGACTGGCAGGGTATTAACATCACAAAAGCACTACATCTATACTATCTTACAGCAATGTTGCTTTTCAGCCTCAGCTGCGTTGTCCTGCCTGCCACTCGGGCCTGGTCAAGCTGGAAAGTGTAAGACTGTCCAGGTCTTGATACAATCGCAATTCACCCCTTGAGCGCACCTCGTCAAATCAAGCGGTTCGGGGAAGACTGCAGCAGCTGCTGTTGGTGCAGCTGTTGTTGATAAACTTGGAACGCTGCAGCCACAATGGATCCTGCTTGCAAGAAATGATAGAGTTTGCCATGTCAGATAAATGCGTTTAGTGCTGTAAGGAACAAGAAATTGAACAATACATTGTTGCTGCCCTGCAGTAAGCAAGTAGTACTGGGCATACTACAAAACTACAGGCCAAAGTACCCATTACCCAAGTACCCATGAATTCAAATACAGTATTTGCAATACTTGTAATCAGCTTGGCAACTGGCAACAAGCTGCTTCTATTCCTCAGCAAGCCTGCTGCGCTTGTTTCCCGTGACAGTACGAGCTGCTTCTGCTAAATCTGCACATACCATTTGCTGCGTCATTGGGTTTGTTTGTGTTGGCTGTCAGCAGCAATTATACACAAAAGGCACCTGCTATGTCCATGTCAGGCTGTATGAGATGGGCTTCCATACCCTTTTCGGTGACCTGCAGCAAGGCAAGAGTGTGCACTACTGCAGGATGCCAACACAGGCCAGCATACACACAAGCTCCTTCAAACGACAGCTTGTGCCCTTACTACAGATGCCACTGGCCATTCTGATCCAGTGATAGTCAAAAGACAAGGCGGTGCTTTGGGAGGAGTAGTGAGCAGAGCTTTTGCTCGCGCTATGCTGCTTCTCTTGGGTGTCTGCAGAACCTCGCCGTTGCCGTTTCTGAACTTGTACATGTCAGCCAAGTCTTCATGTCTCGCTTGGTACTGAGTGCTGTGTGACACAGAGCTTGTCATCCCGCTCTGGGAAGGAGCGGCATCTGTGTGATCAGTTTGCCTGTGAGTCTTGTTGCTCATGACTAACAGACCGCAGGATCAGCAGCATGTGCTTGCTTGATTTTGGGTCAGCGGTGTCGTCGTCTGGTCGCAGTGAGTCGTCGGTGCGCGCTCTCGGTCAACCTTGCAAGCAAGTGTTTGACCATAGCACAGCACGGTAAGGTCACACTTGCAGCAATGCTGCAGCAGCATAGAATTCTTGCAGCTGAGCTTCCAACACGAATCCTAGTCGACGTCGTAGTCGGAACTGCTCACCGTGGTAATCTGCAGACCAGTCTCAGCGTTGGTGTCCGGTTGCACCCTGCACGCTGCTCCTGCTGTCACACGCTCTCTGCTCCTATTTAAACTAATTTGCACCGTTTTCTGCGCGATTCAAAGAAATTTGAGACGCAGAAATACAAGCCCAGCGCCATGACAACCTTTGGCATACATCACTGCAACCTTGAAACTTTGCATGCGTGACACTCTAAAGCACCTGATCTGCCATGGTCACACCTTCTCAGCACACTCAAGCATCTGTGAAGGTTCCCAATGTCAGGGTGCTGGTCCAAATGCTGCAAGCCATCAAGTGCACCGGAAAACAGGTGACCAGTGTAACCTGACGCAAAACATCGCCCGGTCACACCGTTTTGGTGCTTGCAAACCTGTTGCTGTGCTTGTACAGTACTGCACTGTGCTGATGGGTCCCGAAGGACTGTCAGTGCGCTGGGAGATTGACTCTAAAACACTTCAGTCCAGCATCTTTCTGAGACCAGAAGTAAGATTTCTTTGGCTTCACGCGGTACAAACGCAATGACATCACCACAATTAGAGCATGTCTTTCAGGAGCAACTTGATGCTGGAGCCAGATATTTTGCTGTGGTTCAAGATCAAATCCATAATTGCGTCATCCATACAAGGTTATGTATGATGCTGCAGATGTTCAGTGAGTACCAGTGTTCAGGAGGGGTCAGGGTTTTTGGGCTGCAGTTCAACCACCTCATGGATACCCTTCAAGTCTTTGCATCCAGTGGACACGAGCTAGTGCTAAAGTACCCAAATGCCAACATGCAACTGGAATGCCAGTAAGTGCCAACTCTGTACTGACTGACTCTGAAGATGCTGACTTGGGCAGAGTTGACTGCATGGCAGTGGTGAAAGGGGACAATGCACTTGTGAATGTACACCGCAGCTTGCCTGACACACTATATTTTGCAAAGGGACGGCAATGTACAGCTTACCCGAGCCACTACATGTTGCAATGGGGCACCTGATGTGCCAGTACTGCGTGAATGAAGGTGATACAGACAACCTCTTCACAAATCACATCCTGCTTAGCTGCATGGCTGCTCTTATGCCAGTTGCACCCCACCCCACCCTCCCTCCACTCCCCTCATTCCCTATTGAATTGTGCTCAAGTACATGTGGTTGCAGGATGAATGAAGGTGGCGAGGGCAGTGTTGTGAACATGTATGCTCAGCTGGACAGCCAGGAAATGCCCATTCCTAAGGACCTGTCTGACTACTGGCAAGACCCTTCCTCATACTTCCTCATACCTGGTGACTACATCTTCCCTTGAACCACTCCTCTATACCCTCACTCACCTTTGCCCTCACCCTTACCCATACCCACACCCCCACCATCAGATTTTGACTTGTTACTCAAATTCATGCTCTTACACGTTGCTGTTGAGCAGTCAGTTAAGTGTGTTTGTCTTACACCACCCACTGATTGTCTCAACTGCTGAAAATTGACTGTTCATTGTGGCGGTGCTGTTGAGAATCATGCAAAGCTTGAGATTTACATATGATGCTGCTGCTGACTCACAACGTCAGTCAGCTTCTTCTGCACTCAAACACATCACATCAAGGTTTATGGTGGATGGGCATGCATTGATGCTGCAAATGTACGCCGTTGCCAAATTCAGAGACCAAAGCCCTTTGTTTGTGGCTTCACTCATGCAAGCGGAACCCACAGAGTCAAGGATGTCCATTACAACTTGCCATGTGCATCATAGTGTACCAGTGTGCAGCATTCAGATTGGTCTACACTTAGCGATTTAGGCCCTGGGGCGCTTTTGGCACTGTAGGGACCTTGCTGAAAGAGACCATTGAAGACCTGGAGTGGACAGCCATTGGCAGCAACAACAGCACTGTAGAGGTGCTCATGCAGCGCCAGCCTCGCAGATTGAGCTTCACAGCTCAGGCAGCTGGCAGCTTGCAGGTTTGCTCTTGATGCTGCAATCTCGAGGCAATCCTGCACATCCTGTGTTTTGTTGATATGCCCATCTTGTTTCTGTGTAACGTCGTGTTTCATGGTTCTGCAGCTGGTACTCATCAGGGCCACTGGCTGTTGCACAGATGGTCGTCTGTCACTACGAGCAATGCATTTTGACTTGCACTGATGCTTTGAGTGTAGTGCATGCTTGACTCTGGTTCCCCTTTTTTTTAGAGAGGCGGAACACCTACCCAGCTACCAGGTATGCCAGATGTGTCACATGATATGAAGCACCTTGTGCAATACTCAACAACAGTTGCATGAGGCTGCAGTGCTTTGCCACCAGTGCATTGTGAACTGTCAAGTGGCTTAAACAGGCCATTTGCAGCACAGTTGTCAGACCAGACATGCTAATGTGTGCTAGTAAGCAATGTCTGTAGCTGGATGTTGTCCAGTGCAGCCTTAAGTCAAGTCGCAGCACTCCTCAAGATCATACTGGTTTTTCCGGGCAGTTGATTTGCAGGCATAGACATTGTCACAACGTTGTTGTTGCAGTGCAGATTGACTTTCCAGTAGGCGATCTGGGAGGCTTCAGCTGTGCAGAAGCAGAAGTGCGCTTCAGCTACAAATATAAGAACCTACGCACTGCGCTGTCCAATATCCCCCAGAAGGATGCCACAGGAGTCAACAGCAAGGTGAGGCTCTGCGCCCCATTCATCCATTGGTTGATTCATTCTTTTTCTGTCCATTGGTGCATTCATCCGTCCATACATGCACCTCAGTCAGACACCCATCTATCCATCCATCCATCCACTCATATTCAATTTCATGTTCACATTCATTTGAATTGTCGTTTGTTCTGAGGTGAAGAGTTGCTGGACACAATGATGACCATTTGACAAACAGACTGAAACCACCAAAAAACCTTACTCGAATGTCTACGAAGGTTGCAACTGGACTGTAAGCTTGAACTGCAGCTTGAACACCAGTGTGGATCTGAAATAATGCCAGCTACAAAAGTCAGCCGGGCTGCTTTAGTTACACCTATGGGGTCTTTGTTTGTCGCAATTGCGGCAGCAGGGCATTTGCAAACACCTGCAATCCCTAGATTAGCTTACCCTGCTTCTTGCTCAGCTGTGAAGCAATTAAGTGCTGGAAGCACATCATAATCAGGCATCCTTATCTACATTTGATAAAACACTGAACCTAGCGCCTGCATGGTCTGATGATTGTACTTACTAAGGCAGTCTGTCAGTCAGTCAGCCCGCACCTCTGTGGCATCACCGGCATAGCTTAAGCACACAGTGTGCTTTCTGAATACTCGGCTCAGACCTTGCTTGACTGCATACGGTATCTGATGCAATCCCCCTATGATCCAGGCATTTTACCAAGCTCTGCAAGTTAGTGTATCCTAGGGAAAGTGTATCTGAGATCCAATCTAGCAAGGAACACTCTGCTCAGGCTCAGCTTGCTTGACATAGGTCGGCATTGATGCACAAAGGGCTGATGAAAATCACCCTCGTGGTCCATACACGGCGTGCTCTCTGAACACTCGGCTGAGACTCAGATTGCTTGACATAGGTCAGCATTGATGCACAAGGGCTGATGAAGATCACCCACATGGTCAGTTTGCAGCACATCATGGACCAAGAGGGCTTCCTTGGCCAAGCTGCTTATACAGAGTCTCAGGTAAGACCTTCACCAGCCCTTTGTGCACACTGCCTTCAGCTTTCACAGGCCAGGTTGCGCATAGATGCTTGCTGTTGTGGCAAGGCCAAGTCTCAGTGGGGTGTCAGAGGTAATGCCTGAAACGCTCAGCACCTGTTTGATGATGTTGCAGTTGGCTTGTCTTTGATGTTCAAGGCAGTAACTGCATCCCTAGAACCATTGATACAGTGCTGTTCTGCTGTATACTTCCATTGCTGCATTTGTTGTGTCACATGAAAAGGTATGCATGTAGCACGTCTCCCAGCATCAGTGACAAAAGCTTTGCAGCGCACATACAATGAGGTGTATGACCGATGTCATGTTGTGTGCAGGTCGATATCAGTAGGACAGGCATAGTGTCCTTCATGATGGTGGCTGAAGAAGAAGGTGCAGATGGCAACAATGAGTAGTGATTATAGAAGTGATCAATTGTCATGATCAGTGCTGGCATTGAACGAGGCCAAGTACAGTGCAAGGGCTGCCATGGTCAGGTTTTCTTGCAGGATGGAGCATGCTTCATTCAGTTCAACGCCCCATTACCACAGTGTGGTCAACTCCCTTGGTCTTTGAAGCATCCTCAAATAATTATGTCTGGGTGCCAAGTATACTGCCAGACTGCAATGCTATTGTGCCTCATTGCAAGCTGGCATTGCCCTTGTATTCTTTGCTAGGTTAGCAAGCAACACAATGAGCATCACATTTTCCAAATTGTGTTGATTTTGCAAGGTTCTGTTGCAACGGCAAAGACAGGCGCGTTTCGTCGGGCGCTCCAGATCTAGAATACACTGTCTGTTCTCCCAGCTCAAGTCGTTCATCAGTGGGCGCAGTAGTTCTAACACATACTGTCTGATCTTTAAATTCAATCTGCGACATTGAAAAGTAGGGAAAGTAGTATGGCATGACGCTTGAGTATAGCAACACGTTACAGTAATTCACTACACTCTGCAAAGAACAAGCAACAGGCTGCATCGACGCATTGCAGCCAGGAATGAACGCAGGAGCAAACAACTTGTACACTGTGGATTGCTTATCAGCAAACATCTTTTACTACACTAGCTGCTGCTCATCCTACTGAACAAAGAGACCTGCAGCTGTGCTACCTGTGTAGCCCATGCGCGACTGTAATAAGATCTTGTGCCCAGTAGCATTAAACATACTCTTTGGCATCCACTGGTTTGTAGTCCACCTTCATGTCATCCACTACTGGGACACTGTAAGAAGCATCTGTTGAGACTACAGGGGTTTGGCCGTTCCATGCACCGTCGAAAACATTGTTTCTCCAGATTGTACGGGTCTCTTGGCACAGTGCGCAAGGGGCACACCTGCAACATAAATGCATACGAGTCAAGGCTTAGTACTTACATGAACAGCAGTTACTGGCTACACAGCAGGTCATAAGTGTGAGCTATTGCACTGGACCACACATGAATGCTGTTTTAGCTATACATGGTGCTGGAATCAAATTGGCCGACATAAACATTATGTCTGCGTGACAATACATAGCTGGCATGATGCATGGTGTGATATCAAAATTGGTGTCACTGTTCAGGACGTGTGGGATGTAGTCAACAAAACGCAATGACACGTTATGCCACCAATATTGACCCAATCTGAAATGACTCACCAGCACCAAGCACAGAAGTCTCCCATGCGGCTGCCAGCAATGCCAAACTTCTCACGAATTTGCGTTCTGCGCCTTGCAGCATATACAATTCCAACAACTGCCAGCAACACCATCAAACAGTAGGTAGCACCCATGGCTGCCATAGCTTGATGACACTCTGCATGCATGACATCAACACATCAGCCTTGGTTATCAAACAGTGCCGCAGCGAGGAACACTGGGTTACCTCCTGCCGCAGGAAGGGTGTGGACTGCTTTTACGCCAAAGTAGGGCAAAATGCAAGACTGATATCTGTGCATCAGACCCTACCTGGGGTCATGGGGGATGGTGACATATGGTGGTCATCACCCATCTCTGTTTCGTTGAAAGACCCAGGCAGGGGAATGGTGTTCAAAGATTCAAAGCCTGTATGGTTGTGGTGACCAGAATGGTTGTGGTGACCATGATGACCATGGTGTCCGTGGTGTCCGTGATGACCGTGGTGTCCGTGAGGTGGAGGAGGACATGCTGCGTGAACTGCTTGCGAGCTCCACAGATACAAACCTCTGCCGGTCAAGAATAGCAGGACATAGATTACAGCTTGGCTCAAAACTGACAGATTCAATGCCCGCTTCATGTTTTGCCTGTAGCAACGGAGACGCCATTGAGACAACGTATGAGTGTGTACAAAAACACCTTCTCGCAGTGCCAAGCCGAAAGTGTCAACATACCCGAAAGCAACGCAGGGTACAAAGTAACTGAAAAGGCATGACCCCCAGCCCGTAGAATCGCAACCGGCACAGCAGCTAATCAAAGATCCGGTCCATGTGTTAGGCGTCTCGTCGAAGGCTACTGGGATGGCCAAGTCGGATTTGCTTGCAGTGCCGTGAGGCAGCAAAGGGGCAGTCTCGTCCGCACCCATACTACCAGAACGCTTGACTGACAAGCAGTGCAACCTCAAGCTCAACAAGCACAGAGTGATAGCTTGCGCGTTGTTGGTCGCAGCGTCCCTCACCGTGGTTTTGCAGCTGGACCTGGCTTCATTACTCTGACCTCTGAGCTAGTTACGGTTGGGATGACGATGGCTGCAATTGAACCCTTACTAATTTTGAGGGATGACATGGCACCTTCCTGCAGAACGGGCAGTCAAGATAGCTGCCACGCGCCTCATACTTTTTCGAAAGGAAAACATTTGCCCCAAAGATCCTGGGTTTCTCACAGCCTGTATCTGTGACAGTCACAGGTAGTCACTATGCATCATGTTGAGGCTGCTGCCTGTAACACTCAAGGAACAACGTGCTATGCAAATAGGTGATGTCCATGCTGACCTGCAAGCAGTGGAGGGCGTGGCAGGTTGTTTGAATCATGTATAGCTGTAGACACCAGTGATAAGGTAGTACGCTGAGCTCTGGTAGGTTGCAGCCTTCTCATGTGTCATGAACGTATCGTATGGGGAGGGCATGCATGCGCAATGCTGGCTACCTGAGCACAAAGCTTGCAGGTCATGGAGATCTTTCACAAGTCAAGATTCAACCGTGTACACCTGGTACACTATAGTTGCAGACCAGGCAAGCATTGCTCGAAAGTTGCCATGTCCGACATGGACGGTCCCAGACCGCCATACATCAATGAGTCTTTGTCGTTGGTTGCTGACAGCAACTTGCTGTTTGAAGTACAGGAGTAAAGTCATGCAATGAACTGGCCAATGAGCACGGTGCGCTGTAAAGCACTGGATCATGTTTGCCCAAATCTCCATTAATTTGACTTTTTCATCACATGCATGCAAATAACTCAAAAAAACTTCAATTCACTGGTCCAGCTGTACAGTTGACATGTTCATTCATTTGTATAAGCTAATTAGCTGCACTGTTGGGCTCATTGCTGAGCCCTGGGGGCTCATTACGCCATAGCGGCAAGACTATTGCTATATGAGGCAGAGACATTCAGTACTTGCTGATTCCTGAACAACGTGCTGCCTGTTAGGGTGTCATTGACCACTTGTGTGTAGCCACCAAGAGAGTAGGACAGGTCGAACATGTTGGCAGCATTTGACAAGGGAATCTGAGTCTTGACTGTGTTGTACTGCTTGACCCACTGGGCAATGAGGGCAGCCCCTTGGTTCCTGGCAGCTGTAACACTGGGGGGGTCCTCTGGGTAAGGGGTACCCACATCATAGGCATGACACCCCTCTGCAGATGCATCAAAACAGCATCAGCAAGCAAAGTAGCTGTATTTCAAAGAGCAAGGACAACCAGGAGCAAGGACAACCCAGAGCAGGCACCAACTTACAGGTGGGTAACATCTGAATTACAGTTGTGCAGCAACATATGGCAAGACTGCAATATATGAAATGCATCATGTGTGTGTGTGTGTGTGTGTGTGTATGTGCGTACCATAGACTGCAGCAATGATGGTGGCTGAGATGTTGACGATGGGACCACAGGCGATGAAGGGGTCGTAGTTTCCATTGGTGAAGAAGATGTTGGACGACTGCCGCACTGCTGACAGCCCAAAGCTGCAGATACACAACAGAAGCATCAGCAATGCTACCAGCTTCAGTGCAATGTTCGAAGAACGTGCCATGGTACAGCACCAGGAACTCTTGTCTAGCTGCACAACTCGGATAGGAAGTTCGCCTGTGGCACTGCTAATAGATGCTGAAGCAGATGACTTCTGCTGAAGCAGTATCTTGCACTATACGACTGCCAGTGAAGTGATGAACAAAGCAGCCCTGCATTGGACTATTCAAAGCCACCAAGCTGGCAACTTGGGTGCTGACTCACGCTGTGCACACCTGCTGCAGAGCCCTCAAACGATGGCTGGTATCACACACAAGCACTAATGCAACATTCTGCAAGACATGATATCAGATGGATGAGACCTCGGGAAGCTTACTTGTAAGCAGCCCAGTTGTATTGGGAGTGAATCCCGTACTGTTGAACACACTCTTTGTCGGTTTCATCCAAATCAAATGGGTAGTCAAAGAACATGTCTGTCACTGCAAGGCATACATATTGTTGTCAGTGGCTGGAGACACAATTGGTGGTCACTTGATAGGAAGACTTGACATTCATAATGCCAGCGATCATCCATGGCACATAAGTCACACTAAACTTTGTAATGCAACGGCTAATCTGCTTTGCACACCTCAGCAAGTCCAACATGTATCACAGAAATGTACAGGAATGCAAATGAAAACCATGACTGTGACTGTACTTCACATGCCTTCCTGAACAGCACAGCTTCTTGACACACACAATAAGCTTTTCGACATACAACGCAACACAAAGGGTCTGCCAAGAAAGCAGGTCAAGTGCAATGGCATGGAGTCATAACATACCTCCATCAAAGGACACAGGTGTCTGATCCTGATTGCAAACCTGCAAAACAGCCAGCCAGAGGTGTCAGCAAAACAGAGCATGTTAACTGGCTTGCTGCATGTAGCCCAACAAGTTCCCCAATCAATTTACAAAAAAGTACAGGCTGCCCAATCTGCACTGACCAGCAGACACTTGCTTGGCAGCCCAGACTGACTCAGAAGTCAGCATCACTCTCTTGTGAAAGAGATCATGCAGATGCATGCAGTCACAAGGTTTTGGTAACAGATGCAAGCTGAACAATGTATGTTCATCCACACACAAGGCTCTGTCCACAAAACAGGTGGAACTGAAAGACCTCCTCAGGTAGACAGCGCACCTGGTAAGCAAACTTGTCTGAGCTGGAAGGCTCTGGAGTTGCGTTAGGTTCCGGCTCAGCTTCTGGAGAAGCTACACTGACATCTAGTGTAGTTACAGTAGGGGCCTCAGCTGTGCCGGGAGCTTCCGGCTCAGGTTCTGCAGTAGCTCCTGATGTGTCCAGGCACCCAGTGGAGGTAGTTGTGTTGGCATTGAAGATTGCCAAGGCACTGACCATGTTGCCCATCAACTCAGTGGTAGACAGCGTGGTGGACTTGAAGTAGTCGCAAGCAACCCTGACGCGGTATGCTGGCACTCCAGTCGTTCCCAGATCCGCAATAGGAGCATTATACTGGGCCTGCATGCACACAAATAGTATCATTCACAATGTATGAAAGAGCATAATCCAGATTGCAAGAGAGTCTTATGACATTGTTGATACATCTTGCAAGCCTGTCAGCTCTTTGTGTAGCCCGAAAATGGACACAACAAGCAAACAACCCCCTGCAGCATCTAGCTTTGCTGATTGAAGCAGGTTTGCAGATACTGGGCTGGTGCAAACTTGATGCAAGGCACTCATGCAGAAAAGCTGAATGCAGCCAACACAGTGGTCACCAGCATGCAATCCAAGCATGATATCCATTCCCAATGCTGAACTGACTGAACAAGCTTGAACCTTGCCCACAAGTCTTCCTGCAAGTTTCACTGTTCTGAGGAAACGACAACTTCACTTACAGCAGTTGTCCACTGATCCTGCACATACAGCGCCAAATTCTCAACATCATCACTGGAAGCCAAGGTAGAATCTGAGCAGAGGCTCATTTCAGTGTTGATTGTCTTGCGCCCAGATGCAGATGCGCCCAGGGACAAAATGGTCTGGAAGAACTTCTGAACATTGGCTGGGCATGCAGCTGCGGAGCCACCTTCGCTGGAAGCTGTTCGAGTAGCTACCTTAGCAAAGCCATAGGGGTCATAGCTGGGGTCCTGCAAGGTTGCAGCTAGGATCAGGCTCTAGGCTTGACTCAAATGTGTCACGCTCAGCAATGATCTGCCTGCTTGTCACTACTGCAATATTGCAAGGTTGTGGACATGTAACAACTGTAGTGACAACTGTAGTGACAATGACAGACTGAGGACATGTGCATGCAGCCCCATATGGAGCTTCAGACTTGTGACGCCTACAGCGCCCAATACAGATGACATAGACAGATGCAGATGCAGGTGAAACAAACAAATGCAGGTGACATCAACACCCTCAGCTATGAGTTTGCATTCTGCAAGTTCCAGCAGTGCTGCAGGCACTAAGAGTTGGAGCATGCAGCAGGCATGGACTACATTTGATGTTGATGGCGCTGAAAGAAGAAGCAGAATGACTCACCAGGCCAAGTCCAGGGCAGCCAAAGGAGGTTGGGGATGATGAGATGGCTCCAGCAATGACATCTGGATAGCGCATACGCAGATAGGATGACAACTGCCCACCTGAAACAAGAGCACGCAGTGTGTCAATCCAGACGTTTGCTGGTGGCATCTGAAAAGCAGACATGAATTGGAGGCCAAGCAGATGTAACATGGTTGTGTCATGCATGGCTTGAGGGAAGTGAATCTGCCATGGCAAAGCTTTTGCATTCAAAATATGCAGCATCTGATGCAGTCAGGACAAAGGTCAGGAGCCTTGTTGCACAGTGACTGCGCTGTGCAATGACACTACTTGTAGGCTGGCAAATTCTGTTTTCATGCCGGTGCAATGGCCTGTAGCAGCATGGAAATGAATACTTACTGTAGCTGGATCCAATTGCAATGACTGGATTGGTTGTCAGATTGAACATGTTCTGCACATACAGGACCAGCTCCACATGATCAACCAGAGCTTGCTCAATTGTGAAGTGAGCAAACTTGTCCGTTGGCGTGTATGGTGCTGAGTTAGCATAGTAACGGTGCTCAGGCCAAATTTGCAAAGCCCCTGTTGAGTTGGCGAGAGCTGAGTAGAAGCCAGCCCCAGGACTAGCTTCGCTGCAATACAAGCAGAAGAACTTCATGAATGTGTGATTTACACAAGCATAAGGGGAAGGCAGCTTCCTGCAAGCTTCTGGCTGGATACAGGTATTGGGGAGCTCCAAAAAATGATGGACAAGCTGAAGGACTTACGTGAGGGAGACTTCCTGCCCGCAGAAGAGGTAGATGGGTGAAGAGGCGTCTGGCTTGGTCTCTGGCCAGATGAGGATGTACCGCATACTGTACGTGTCGTTGTGTGAGTACTGGACCTACGTATACGCCAGAACGGGTGAAATTGAGAGCTCAAAGCAACGCTCTACCAGCGACGTTTGAAACAGGCAAAAATTGGGATGCTCACCGAGCCAAAGTGATCGACTGAAGTGAGCTTTGAGGTTAGCTCGGCTACAGGTTGACCATACGATGTGGAGTCGGCAGAGGCAGCCTTCCTTTTCAATTCCTTGGCAATTTTAGCATCATCTGGAGTAAAGCGTCGCAGCGCTTCTGTGCTGGGACATAGCGCGAATAGAACCAGCAGAGAAAGAGCTACGCACACGACGGAACGCCTAGGGGTGTACTTTGGCGCTAACATTGCAACCATGACTGCCGGTGCTTAAGGCTGCGCAAGGTTGACAACAATTGCCTGAATGGTGATGGCAACGCAAAGAAGTCAAGTGCAGGGAGATAGGTGATGCTCCGGCTGCCAGGTGCTGGACGCCCGCCCAACGATTGCTCTGCAGCGCTGCCTTACTCATAATATATAACGACGCAATTCACCGGCACGCCTGCTGACGCACACCTGGAAACTGGAAACTTCTTCTTCCAAACAAGTTTCCCCTGTGGCCACCTCACACTAGAAGCGACACTAGCATTGGGGTTTAAATGCTACCTTTCAAGTGACCTGAGACCTTTGCACATTGCATACGACATGTAAGCATGCAAACACATCAATCATACACATGTGCGCGACATCTGTAAGAATTGTAACGATATGTACATGTATACGTGTGCATGTGTACACACATGTACGTACTCCTGTAAACAAGCTTATGAGCCGTTTACAAGCGAAAGAATTGAAGGACGCAGATCTGCTCGAGCTCGGTCACCCACAGAAGGATCGATCCGTGCCATTTGCCTGGCTCTTCAACCTGTCAACCTGTGTGCCATGAAGTGCACGTGCACTTTGCCTTGAAACTGTGGCGTTGCAGATCCGTTTTGTATCCACATGGTCTGTGCAGTTTCAGCAGATGGGGCTTACAGACTTCAGCATGTTACAATGAGCAACTTGCAAGGAGGTGTTCCAATGCATTCTGCTCCTGTGCAAACACACTGCTCCAAGGTGTAATGTGCATGTGCTGTACAGCAAAATGCTCATGAGTCAGAATATATGCAGTAGGCCTGTCATGCTCCATTCACAAGGTGCCTGTGCTCAAGGTTGACTTCTGGTAGCGACAGCTAGGCCTTCACTCAGATCTGAAGAAAAATAGCAAGCAACAGCCAGGTCTCAACACAGATTGCACAATAAGGTCAAATTGCGTTGAGCTTATTGCTCAAGCTGAGCACATGCTACCAAAATCTCAGCGAAAGCGCAGTGGGTCCTGTAATCAAATCAACTGAGGTGCATGCTGAAGCGCCTGTCTTCAAAGCTCGTGCTTATCAGAAAATGACACATGGTGCAGTACTAGGACTAGTCAGCTGAAGGAACAACAACACATGTATGCACAAACTTAGCCCACTATGCCTCGGCATCAAACCATAGCATCAGCACTGTTGCTGTACTCTGCGCTAGGCTCCAGCAAAGTCTGGTTTCTGAGAGTCTCGCTGCCAGGCAAAGTGTCATTGACAACTTGTGTGTAGCCGCCTAAAGCATAATTCAGCTGGAACATGTTGGCAGCGTTGGACACGGGAAGCTGGGTCTGCATGACATTGTACTCTTGCACCCACTGGGCAATGAGGGCAGCCCCTTGGTTCCTGGCAGCTGTAACACTAGGGGGGTCTTCAGGCATAGGGGGCCCCACATCATAGGCATGGCACCCCTCTGCATGACAACACCGTCTTTGCTGCACAGACTTGACCCTGTCATGTGTGATCATAGTTGAGTTGCAGAATCATTGGCTATATGAGGCAGTGAGCAGGTAGGATAGCTGGTCTTCATGTGGTCAGATGCACTGCTGCATGGCAGGTCTTGCAAGAAACGGAGTGATTTTGCAGCAGCAGCCCGAGACCAAATACAGCCTGATCCCCATGATGCCACCATTGCTACATGCTTACACATGAAGGGCGACATGAATGTTGTGTCACTGACTGCATGCTGGCAGCTATAACAGAAGCAAGCAAGCATGCGTGCGTGTGTGGGTGCGAGGGTACCATAGACAGCCACTGTAATGGTGGCGGAGATGTTGACGGTGGGGCCGCAGGCGATGAAGGGGTCATACACCCCATTGGTGAAGAAGATGTTGGACGACTGCCGCACCGCAGACAGCCCAAAGCTGCACGCAAGAAACACATGTCATCATGATCACTGTAGTGCAAATGCGCTCTGCTTTACCATGCAACGTGTTATACAGCAACTTGCACAGGTACAAATGACAGGGATGCCTTGATTCTGCACTTAATGTGTGTACATGCACCTGGATCCAGATGCATACATATGAATGTTGTGATACATGTTTTTGCCATTTTGTACACACATTCTGATGCGTTTTGAAAAATTGGTTCAAACAGGCAGAATGCATGCCTGGGCACAGCAGCTAGCCAAGACAGCTTGCAGGCTTACTTGTAGGCAGCCCAGTTGTATTGAGCATGAATGCCACATTGCTCCACACACTGCTCATCATTGCCATCCAGGGAGAAAGGAGCATCATAAAACATGTCGGTCACTGAAACACACAGAAGCCTGTATGTAGCCATTTGCACAGTCTCCTATCATGCGCTTACAAGCAGCATAGCATTGGTACAGGCTCAAGCTTGTTTGCCAAGATGCTGTCATTGTTTGCAAAGCCTTGACATGATCCATACAGCCATTTGGACTGACAATGTATGCCTGATCTCAAGCATGCAAATGAGAACACCACAGACTGACAGCATTCCATACCTCCATCAAATGAGGTTGGTGTCTGATCCTGGTTACAGACCTGCATTGCAGCACAGACAATAGCTGTTTAAGACTCACAAGCGCATTATGTTTCCCATGCATGATCTGACTGCAAGTGCAGCCAACAAGTGTACATGCAAAGTATGACTGCTTCTTGCAGTCCCATAGATGTTGCCACGGATGTAGGGATGACGTCTCTGAATTAAAATAGACGTTTTGGGATTGAAAAGAGCTATGCTTCCATCAGCAAACATACAACGGCAACAACACAAACCTGGTAGCTAAACTTCTGTGAGCTGCTCAGCTCAGGCTGTGCAGCACTTGCTGGAGCAGCTTCTGGGGCAGCTGCAGGCGCAAGAGCAGCAATGTAAGAAGCTGGTGCTGAAGCCGTGCCAGGAGGTTCAGGCTCTGGCTCTGCTGTTGCTCCAGTTATGTCCAGGCACCCATTTGCAATGCTCGCATTGGCTGTGAAAACAGCCAGAGCGTCGACCATGGCAGCCAACAGGTCTGAGCCTTCCAAGGATAAGTCACTGAGGAGGTCACATGCCACCCTCACACGGTAAGCTGGAACGCCAGCAGTTCCCAGATCTGCTATGGGAGCATTGTACTGGGCCTGCACATACAAATCAGACTGAAGCAAGCTGAATGTACTGCCTGCCTTGCCTTATTTAGCCTTGTACAACACAGAGCGATTTGCATAACTTCATGGTCAGACAGCAGGGCATGTTTGGAATGCTGCTTGCTGGAGCATCCTGTTGCCATGCAAGCAGACTGTTGAGGTCTGCTGACTCGTGGAGACACAGCACATCTACCTTGATTAGCTGAGCAACCTTTGATGTACGTCGTAGATGTGAAAACAATGGTGCCCTGATGTTTGCAGAGTTTGCTGCCACAGTTGCATAGAGATTGCCTAGCGCTTAGGTATTGAGGCATTGCAACATCAACCATTCCTACTCACACAAGCTCTGCTCAGGCAGGTGAAGACCAATGCAGCACTGATTTGAGCATGCAGACAGGATTGAAGGGCAGGCTTGTAGAGGCTGGGCATGTTACTGCCAGAGTAGGAGCTGACATGCTGCTCAATGCAGGGTGCTACAAAGCATGGCAAGGAATGAACCAGGCAGCAAGCCAATCGTCTGACACAATGTCTGTGCGGCAAGTGATGCAGACCAAGAAAAGGTAGATGCATGCTGGTATCAGGACTAGGTACTTGCAGAACTTCCTTCACAGATGCAAAAGATGTCTTACCAATAGTACTTGAGTTGAGCATGTCAATCACTGCAATGTCATGCAGAGAGTCGTGAGTCACCGCAGAAACCCATTGCATCTGTACATACTGCGCCAAGGTCTGGTTGACTTGGTCATATGACGACACCATTGAGTCTGAGCAGAGGTTCATGTCTGTGTTGATTTGGTTGAGCCCATCTGAAGTGTTAGCCAAGGAAAATATGGTCTGGAAGAAGTCTTGAACATTGGCTGGGCAAGCCTCTGCTGAGCCCCCTTTGCTGGAAGCTGCCTGAGTAGCTACCTTGGCAAAGCCGTATGGGTCATAGCTTGGGTCCTGCGAGACCAACAACAAACATTCAGGCAGGTTCTCCCATAAAATCCTGGCACTTGTCATGTCAACAACACTCGTCAGGAAGATGCAGCTGCTGACATGATTGCAGGGATATATGACAGCAAGATGAATGCATGATGTGGCTGTTTGTAATGTGCCTCGTCAGCAAGCTGTCAGCTTTTTTGGTATTGTCCAAGACGCCAACCTATACACGCTACAAGGAGTGAGCGCCATGCAACTAATCAGTGCTGCACTGTAAAGTTTGCAATTTGGGGCACATGGGTCAGGTGCAGTTTGCATACCAGGCCCAGGCCAGGGCAGCCAAAGGAAGTTGGGGAGGAGGAAATGGCACCGGCAATGACATCTGGGTAGCGCATGCGCAGGTAGGATGACAGCTGCCCACCAGTATAGCAGCACTGCATGTCGTGAGTACATGAGTTGTCTGCAGGCATTTGCTTTGTCTATTTGGTGCATCACAACTTATAATTTGCAATACGTTGCACATTGTCTCAGTTCATTTCAATGTTCAGTCTCAGGTCACTTCAAGTCTCAGGTCGTTTCAATGTTCAGCACTGCAGGAACAGTTGCAATGAAAGGCGTTGTACATCAGCAGACAGGACTGAAAAGTATGGTCTGCATGTTTCTGCCTGGGAAAGTTGTCTGCACATCTTGATCATGATGCGTGCAGGTGCATAGGCTGTTGCAGACTGAGCCAGATAGTAGAAGCACATCTGCACTGCAGCAGCAGCAACGCAATGGCAGACACAATGTGGCTAAGTGATCATGCACTTACTGTAGCTGGACCCAATAGCAATGACCGGGTTGGTGGTCAAGTTGTACATGCTCTGAACATACAACACGAGTTCGATATGGTCCACCAGAGACTGTTAAAGTAACGATGGTAAAGTGAGCGAAGTCGTCTGCAGGCGTGTATGGTTCTGCCTCTGCATAGTAGCGATGCTCAGGCCAGATCTGCAGTGCTGCCGTTGAATTTGCCAACGAAGAGTAAAAGCCAGAGCCCGGCGTGACGGACCTGCATGCAACACATATTGCACTCAAAGAAAACGTGAACCCAACTGCCAAATAAGTGCTGTGGCTGCAGGTAACCGTTACGTGCTAACATCAGTGGCGGAGCGTACGTGATAGGATTCTCCTGCGCGCAAAACAAGAAGATAGGTGTTGAGGCATCTGGGGCATCTACTGGCCAAATCAAGGCGTATCTCAGCTCGTAGGTATCATTCCGAGTGTATTGCACCTGCGCAGCACGACCAACAGCTAGTGCGCAGGCAAAGCCTTTGACGCAAGCCAAGTAGCCAAGACAAATAAGTCAGTTCCGCAGAAATTCAAACTCCTTACCGAGCCAAAATGGTCAACGGACGTTGGTTTTGCCAACAATTCGCTCACTGGCAGGCCGTACGATGTCATCTCGGGCGACGCAGCTTTTGTCCATAGAGCGTCTGCAAACTTGTAGTCCGCTGGCGTGTGTCCCCGCAGAGCAGTCACACACGGACAGATAGCGATCAATAGCAGCACGTATACGTATATCACGGTCATTTTAGAGGACCCAGGACGTACAAGTCGACTGTGCATCGCGGAGGTCGCCAGAGCGGCCGTGATATGGAGGTAGTCGTCAGGATCGGCACGAAATGTGAACGTGACCGAACGCGTTCGAGCTTTAGCCCATGCAGCTGTCACATCAAGTCATTTAGTGAGTCAGTCTAGATAAGCCTCCTGAGTAATGATCGGCATTCGGGGACACCAACTGGGGACAGAACTTGTCCTCTCCTTGACGCACCGATATCCAGACTCAAACATTTTCCGCTTCGCGGCTGGTTAGTGTGAGTACGGTACGGTAGACCCAAGCTCGTAATTTTGCCAGAAGTTTAAGGCCCTTTCCACACCAGGAAAACGGAAGCTCTGTAAATAGGCTCGGATTATCGGAATGCAAATCTGCCTTCGTTTAGAGCCTCCATTCTTCAACCCTCACTCGAGGTACATTTCAACATAACGGAGGCTCTGAACTGAGGCTAATCGCGCTCTGGCACTGTGAGTAAGGCAACTCAGCGGCGAGACCTGCCTTAACGGAGTGTACAGGTGTGGATTGAACCTCCATTCATGACTTCCACTTTCCCTTTTTAATGGATGCACTAATCCGTTAATAGGAGCTGCCTCCATTCAGGTGTGGAAAGGGCCTAAAGAGACTGCACGAGGCTGCAGCTGTCTCGTGATGTACACGAACAGTCCATGGATGAATATTCTGATTCATGCACATCGATATCGATAACATCGCAAGCTCGATGCAGTACTGTACAGACATGTCGCCGGCTGCGCCGGACCTGACGATCTCATGACTAGGTCCCAAAACATGTCAAAATAATGGGGGATTCATCCCATATCGGTGTAATTATATAATGTAGTTATATATATATATATATGTTCGTGGTGCTGTTTGTGGTGGTGTACATGTTCGTTGCCAATTTACGGCTTCGGTGCCTCATTTCTGCACACATTGAACTACCAGGTGAACTAGTGCTACACTCTAGAGCGTTCTGTTGTCGGCATTTGCCAGAGATAGACCATTTGTGGGTACGTCAGGGATTTTACAGTCATTGGGGGCAGGTAGCCTTGCTGGCTATAGCCCATTGCAGTCTTTCAGAAGTACATAAATCTGGTATAATTTGGGTGCCCTTAGTGGTATAATTTGGGTTGCCTAGTCTGACACTCTTCTTCGTCGTGCATACTGGCTTGCACATTTCCCCCTTGCCTGCGGCGTCCCGTCATGCGATGCTGCTCCCAACACAACGTTGGGGCTAAGCGGTGACATGCATACTTGTGTTTGCTCAACGCAATGCAAGGTCTGCCGCTGACTCGACTCGTCTCGCGGCTATCACAACGCCGCTTGGTCGGACAATTGCGTGCCTTTCAACCTGCTTTGCGGGTACCAATACTCAACAGCGGTTTGCCGGACTTCACTTACCGAGCCCTGCTGGTGGATGCAGCAGGTACTCTGCTAGTTCCAAGCGAGCCTGCGGCCGAGGTAAGCTGAATGCACGGCTTTGCTCGTCAGTTGCAGTAGTCTATCTGTGCTAACATTCCCACATATGCAGGTGTATCTTCGTTATGGGAGCAAGTACGGTGTGAATCTGCCGACGTCGGAAATCTTGTCGAGGTTTCGCAGGTGACCTGTCCAGCCTCAAACTGCAGATCACTCAAGCTTACAAGTTGTGTTGCTGACGCGTATTCTGGTTGCTGCAGGGCATACAACTCACCTTGGACATTGACGTCCCAGCGCTATGTAGGAGACGGGAGACCCTTCTGGTACATTGCTGTACCTGATAGCAGCTAGACAGTCTAAGTTTTGCTGCGCCAATAACTTGTTTCACAACCTTGCAAGCTTGAGTCAGTTTGTCTGTCCCACAGGCAGAACATTGTCACACAGTCTACAGGCTGTGACAGCTCTTTGTTGTTTGAAGAAATATATGACTACTACGCTCAAGCTGCAGCTTGGTATGTGGCTCCCGGTGCACACGCTGCGCTGCAACGGCTGAAGGACTCAGGTGTGCTGCAGGCCCATTTGAGTCTTGTACAGCTGTCAAGTATTACGTCGATAGTTCCTTGCTATGCGCTCTAACGCCACCATTGCACCACAGGTCTCAAGCTGGGCAGTGTTAGCAACTTTGACACACGCTTGAGGCCCATACTGAAGGATCTTGGGCTTGATCAGCTTTTTGACACAATTGTGATCAGTGCTGAAATTGGAGTGGAGAAGCCAAACCCCATTATATTTGAGGCAGCATGTCAAGAGCTGGGAGTTCTGCCAGAGGAGGCAGTGCATGTTGGAGATGACAGGAGGTACTCATGCTCTTTCTTGATTGTTGTCTGTTGTAACATTCTACAGACGCAAGGTCATCAGACATGCCTTGCAAAGTCTTCTCATTGCCTGCAAGGTTCCTTGCATCAATGCAGCACCTCAATGCCCAAAGCCTTCGGGCATTCCTGGTACCTTGGTGCACTTTTTGTATGTGGCATCAAGTGTGCTGACGTCAAGTCCAAAACTGTGGCCATTGCTGTACAGAAATGACATTTTTGGAGCAAGAGATGCTGGCTGTTTTGCCTGGTTGTGGGGCATGGATGTCTTGACATTTGATGAAGTGTCCAGAAAGATGCTGCACGAGGAGGAGCATGATGACCCAGACTCAGATGCAATTTTGTCACCAATATCGTGAATTCAGCATCTGTGTTCTCAATTTTGCTGGCCCACCTTAGAGAGGTTTGAAATCAGTCAGAGTAGTGTGTTACACGGTTGTGGGTGGTGAGAGTACTGTACGAGTTGCTGTCTTGTGTACTAATTGCTGTTGAATAATCTCAGGCCCTCTTGCTGTGCATAGACATGAGAGAGCAGCTTGGCTGCTGCATTTGCTAACATTCACACATGCAGCACCACTTGCCTGAGTGCTATGCCTGTGCACTGTCCTGCTCTTTCTTGTTTTCTAGTAAGGTCGACAAAGGGAAGAGTCTTCATTCCCATTGATGTAACATGTACTTGTAAATCAGGCACTATACAGCCTTTGCACCCAGCTGGTGATAGCATAGTCTGTAGCCAGTCTCTCCATATGTGCGTTTTTCATGCTTTACAGCAAAGTCACAAGACAACAACAGCACTGACAGCTACAGTTGTGGGATGCTAATGTACAGTGCCAGACATGGCAGCTGAGTCCCCCGCACAGCACACCCAGCAGCAGAATCACAAACAGATATGCACATCTGGGTGCATCAAGACTTGACATGCAGCTTTGGGTGTGTCAGAATCGATGTGACCATATATACTTCAGCACAAAGCAGATGCCTGGAACAAGTCTCAGTGCATGTTCTTTAAAAGCCTGCAGGACCACCATAACCTCCACCTGTATTACTGCTGTAACTGTTCTGCCCTCCTGCATTGTACCGCCCCCCTGATGCTGGGGCACCATATGTGCTCTGTGCTGGCGCAGCATTGTATCCTCCACCTCCAGCTGGAGAACACATCACTAGATTAGGCCTCAGTATTTACTATAGCACCAACTGGTACAAGGCCACACAGCAGGAAGAGAGGATTATGGTGGCATTGTGCCGTTTTTGCCTCACAATATGCCAGCAGAGAATTGCAGAGTTGCCCTCAATGAGGCAGCAGCGATGTAACAAACAGGCACTTGTGATTGCCAGACCACCATAGTGGCAAGCAGCCAGGTTCTGCCAGCCTAGAATGCACTGTGCAACATCATGTCCGGTAACCAAACAGCTAAAGTGCACATGACTGGCACAAGAATATTTTGCAACTCATCTCCATGTCCCTATTGATCACCTGCTTCAGAAACAAGGCCTATGGCATGCAATGCATTCCAAACACATATGCCTGAACTGTCGAAATGCTCACTGAGAGCATGCACTGGATCCCAAACACATATGCCTGAACTGTCAAAATGCTCATTGAGAGTCTGACCTCCATAAGCTTGTCCACCATTGGCAGCTCCATAGCCACTGGCTTGCACTGGTGCTGCATAGGCGCCACCTCCTGCACTGTACCCCCCACCCCTACCACCAGTACCCCTGTTTGGTGTGGTGTACCCTCCTCCCCCTTGACCATAACTGGTCCCTGCCTGCATGACATAATGGCACTTTTGGTACAAAGGCCTGACGGTACTGCAATACTATTATGTATTTATCAGTACACTGTTGTTTGCATGCAGATCATAAACAGACCTGACGCAACAAGCACAGGCTGACCGCTACATCTGCAACAAGACACGAACTTGCACTTCATTGCAGATCTGATGATCCATCTGTTCTGCGTGAAGGATACAGCGTATGCCCGGGTAACAAAGTGGTTCCCAAAACACCTTGCATGCTGAGGACTCTGCTGATAAGAGGTCCTTGCATGCAGGGGAGACTACAGCTCTTTGCAATCCTGAAACGCCTGTTCTAATTCAGCAACATCATCCTTACACTAGAAATCTAAACTCAGAAGCGCCTAGGGACAGTAAAAACGCGCTTTACATTGGGGACATGTGTTAGCTACAGCGATGAGCTTCAGAGTGGTGATTCCTCATCATTAATGCAACATCCATGTCAAAGCAAGGCATGAAACATACAACACAGTTGCAACATAGAACACAGTTGCAATATACAGCACAGTTGCAACATACAACACAGTTGCAACATTGAACATACAACACAGTTGCAACAGCAGCCTCACCCGTGGTGCAGCAGGGGCCCCATAGCCAGTCTGTTGGGGTGGGGCTGCCCCTGGGGCCTGCATCACCTGCTCCCCCCTCTTCAGCTTCTCAATGTAGTCCAGCAACACCTTGCTCTCTTTCACAGAATCAGTCTCCATCACCCTGCATCATCATGCATGGTCTGGTGAGCACAATCACATTTGCCGAAACGACACAGATTCATATGTCAGCATTCGCTGATGTCAACCACAAGTCAGCTGTCTCAATGTAGTCCAGCAACACCTTGCTCTCCTGCACAAAGTCAGTCTCCATCACCCTGCATCACCATGCATGGTCTGTTGACCACAACCACATTTGCCAAAAGGACACACAGATTCACATGTCAGCGTATGCTGATGTGATCCACAAACCAATTGTCTGTCATGCGAGGCACAGTGCCTCCTGCTGCGCGATGAGTATATGCGCGTTTGGTTGAAAGTTAGTATCATGTGTGGGACAGGGTCTGCTGCCTGGCCATCAAGCTCTCATGTTGTAGACTGTGAACTGTGATGGTAGACTCCCTGAAGGCATGTATTCTGAGTTGGTAGCCTCTCCTAAGACATGCTGACAGATACTGCAAACATAAAAAAGAGCCTCTCAAGTCAGGTCAGCGCTCAACACTTATATGCTATTATGTCCAGGAAATTGTGAATTTGCCACTGGTGCTGGTCCCATTGACGTCAACTGGGTTGAGTTGACTCAGAGCAGAGCAGCGGTGGAGTTTGAGTTTAACTCCGTCAACATTGCTACGGGGGAAACTAACAGGGGTGTATTGACAACCAGCCTGCCTGAAGCACATGATCAAAGCATTGCTCTCAGCACATCAGCCAGCAGGTTGCTTGCCTGTTGACCGACTTCTTGATGCGCGTCTCATCATTGTAAGTGTCCTCTGCGACCTTGAGGGTGAAGGTGAGCGGCCGCAGGTTGGCAGACTGCAGAGCAGCATCGTACTTCTTGGCATCCTCCTCCAACCCTTTCAGGTCTGTTGCTGTCATGCCCATGATCTCCTCACCAGCTTCCTGCAACAGTCGCATGTTTGTTTCCCTGGGCTATGACTTCAAACAAAGCCGATCATCCTCCAACCCTTTCAGGCCGGTTGCTGTTATGCCCATGATCTCCTCACCAGCTTCCTGCAACATTCACATGTTTGTTTCCCTGGGCTATGACTTCAAACAAAGTCGATCATCCTCCAACCCTTTCAAGTCAGTTGCTGTCATGCCCATGATCTCCTCACCAGCTTCCTGCAACATTCACATGTTTGTTTCCCTGGGCTATGACTTCAAACAAAGTCGATCATCCTCCAACCCTTTCAGGCCGGTTGCTGTCATGCCCATGATTTCCTCACCAGCTTCCTGCAATATTGATGTTTCTGTTTCCCTGGGCCATGACTCTTCACAAAGCAGGGTGTTGGTCAATGCTGACTGAGGGTTTAGGCACATGAGGTGATCACCTGGAAAGCTGTGAGCCACTCCTGCCCGGTGTGGTCAGAGACTTGCAAGGAGAGCATGTATCGCCATTCAGGAGCGCTGGCCGCTTGACACCTCTCACACCACCTGCAAGCATTGTAACCTGCTGATGCTTGCGCAGGGCCACCATGCATGACTGCTCTTGCTGCATATGACTGACCAAGTCATGTAATGCTTGCATGAGCGACAAACCAAGCTATGTGGTTTCTGCACATGTCACAGAAAGAACAGGCTTGATGTGCATGTGCAAAAAGCAATGCCTGGGCAGGCCACCATGCATGGTTGGATATGCTACATGATTGCTTTTTGCTGCATGATTGCTTTTGCGCTTTGGCCGCACACAGTAAACTAAGCTCTGGCATCTCTGCACATGTCACATGCAAACCCAAATGCCCAGGTGGTTGCTGGCATTGCGGCCATGCCGCGAAGCTCACCAGCCATTGCCTTGGTCATTCAGCTTCTTGTTGCACTGCTTGCCATTGTAGTGGCCAGTGCAGGCAGGGTAAAACAGGTTCTCCCCTCTGATGAAGTTGACCCATGCACTGACCTGCAGCAGCAGGGCAGCAGTATGTTTTGAGCGTCACAAAGAGACTGGAAAGGGAGGAAGAGCAACAGCAGAGTGACAAAACTAGAAGAAAGTGCACAGGATACTGCATATACCACCAGCTTCGCCATGATCATTTGTGAGTGACAAACTACTAGCAAGTCTCCATTTGTATGCAGACCACTAGCGTCACAGTCATCATTCGAATGTAAAAAACAGAGTGGGCAGACAAGGCAAATGTTGGTGTGAACCACCAGCATGGATCCAGCATTGCTATCACACAGGCAATGCTTTTGCAACAGCCAGACTTGTTTTAGGCAAAAACAAGCCTGGAGCATGCTGAGCAATGACAAGGCGTACAATATGTGGCTGGGAACACTGCAATGAGGTCATGACCAAACAGATGCTGACTCGCAAATTGGCAATGCCCAGTATACCTCACACTCTGACTTTGCTTCAGTCAATGCCAAGAGGCACAGTCCTTCCTTCTCTGCACATCTGGTTTGCACATCTGTCAGCACGCTTGTAGTCCACAACATGATGCCTGCTGGGATACAGCACAAAGCAACTCTTGCATCAAGAGTGTGTCAAAGTACCTGGACGAAGGCTGGCTGGCCATTGGTACCCATGCCTTCATCTGTGATTTGAGCCAGTGTGCAACGACGTTCTGCCATACGCCCACCAGAGGCTCTTGCATCACTCAGAGGCTGAGCTGCCTGCTGAGCACCGCCTTCACGGTCATACCTGTCAAACCCAAAACCAGGCAGAATAAGGATATATGCATGTATCGATTGAAAATAATTTTGTTTTCAACACTGGCCAGCTCATTGTCCAACATAAGCTCAATCAGATACTGAAGGCTATGCAGTGGCAGCTGTGGTCTTCTTTCTCCTGAGCAGATGACTTATCACATGAAAGAGCAGTGGCAGCTGGCAACCACGCCTGTTTAGACACAAAAGCACTGACATACTGAGCTCTGCAGGAGACAGAAATGGCACTCAAACACCCCATTTCCTAGTGTACATCAGACGCAGAGAAGCCTGGGGACTAGCATTAAGCATCACTACATCAGGGAGGTTTGTTAGCGCAATGCAGCGGCAGCTGCAAAGCTAGCCTGGCTCCTGTGGTGTTTAAAGACCACGGCAGCAGACTAAAAGCAAAAGTTAATGCTTTTCAGCAATTCAGAAGCGGCAGCCCGGAGTCCTGTAGTCTTACCAGTTGCGAAGCATGCCTGCTTCAGTCACATCTGGGTCAATCTCCACAAGGGAGGTGCTCAAAGTGGATAGAGTCTTGCCATTGAAGTCACCCACACGAGCAGTCTTGACAGCCACCACTGGATGTCCACCAGTCTCAGCAATCTGCAAAAAGATAGTCACCAGTGACATTTCTTGCACAAAGGTATGTTCTCCTACATATTTACAGCAACAGCCCCATACCCAGATTGGGCAACAACGCAATAGAGCAGATGCCGGTTGTGATACAGGCCAGCGTAGTCATAGAGCATGGTGTGCAGTGCCACTCTTCACAAACATGTATTGCTACGGACGTTACTGGGGTGATGATGTGGGAGGACACCAAAGTAGCACTCAAGCGCAACCCATGCAAGCGTGTTCTTAGAGAGCTGACACAAACGACAACAAAGATGTCATGTGAGGTGACATGAGACAATGCATTGCAATCCATGAATGCCGTAGCAGGACACAGCATGCACAGGGAGGGTGTCAAAGACAGAGAGAGATGAGATTGAACTAAATGCAACTGTGCAAGTTTGTGCTGACCTGTGCTAGCTGGTCTCCAGGATTGCTGGCAAATTCACCCCATAAGGTGAGCTCTATGGACCGATTGGAGTTGTCCTTCAGCACAATGGAGCGCTTGGTCTGCTCAGTGGCATTCTTCAGTGTGAGGGTGACAAAGTCTCCTGCAGACTCTAGAATGCCCACAACATCCAGCATGGTGTTGGCAGGCAAGCCCTCAATCTCTTCAATGCGCTTGAACTGCATGACAATGTTGACAAGCTGTCAAGCTGCAGGGTTTGCATGCTAATGAAGCTTCCTGAAGATTGGACCAAGCAGCTTGCATTGCTGCAGGCATGTCGCAGCATGTTGACAGACATGCTCTCACTGTCCCGAATGTGTTTGACAAGACAGGGTATTGCACCCAAGAGCAAACACTGATGGCATACGCAAACCTTCACAGCGATGACCACCAAGCAATGCCTGAGAGTAGCTTTATATGCATTGTGCTGCCTGGCAAACAGACAAACAGAAAAGACACAAGACATGGTGGTAAGAATAGTCATGATGTCAGCAAGGCAGCAGCATCATTGCCACAGGCAGGTGGCAAAGCAATGGCATGTCAATCAATCAATCAAGAAGACAAGAAGTGTAAATTGATTGACTGAATGGCATGTGAGTTTGTCCATCATGGAGCATGACTCACATGGTACAAAGCATTGGGAATAGCATCGTGTGGCTCATCCTCACATGGCTGGACGACAGATGCATTCTCCAGCTGTATCTCAAAATCGTGCCTGGTGTTGTTGAATGCCTGCAAGCACAACACGAAGAGTCAAAACTACTGCAGCAGCATTTCTCAAGTTGTATCTCAAAATCGTGCCTGGTGTTGTTGGATGCCTGCAAGCACAACATGAGTGGTTGCAACTTGTGGCGACATGTGGTTGCAGGACAAGTGTGCATACAGCCACAGCACACCCAGACGACATCTCACAAACATCATGTGCATATGTTAAAATTGTGCTGCAGGGAGGATCTTGTTGCAATCTCATTAACAAGTACTGGGGCAACTTGCTTGACCGAAAGGCAACCAAGAAGGAAAGCTGAAAGTAGGGTTTATGTGACTACAAGTGAGCATGAGATATATGATGTGAGTGTCAGCTTACCGGCCTCTTAGGCTTGAGACTAGCTTTGGAGATCATGTAGACCTTGCCCTTCTGGATGACATCAAAGAACTTCTCACATGCGTCTGTGAAAGCTGTGACCTTGATCTCCCCACCAGCAGCATCCACCAAATCAAAGCTGAAGACCTTCCCTTCACCACGAGCATTGCTATATCGCCTGACTGTGCCCTTCACTGACACCCTTGCTTTGATGGTCCACCTATTCTGGTAGGCATTCAGGCTGTTGATGGGAACAATCTTGGCTGGTGCTTCATTGCGTGCTATAGCAGAGTTGCCAGCTCGGTAGTCTGGGGCTGGCTGGCCATAAGGACCCCTACCCCCTGCTGAGGCCCCGTACTGACCCACCCCCCTGCCTGCACCATACCCACTGCCCCCTGCAGGGGCGCCGTATTGTCCTGCTGGCTGCTGCTGCTGGTAACCCCCACTGCCCCGTCCATACCCCCCTGGAGCGGCGCCAACACTTGGGGCCTGATTTTGATAGCCAGGGCCAGATGAGGCACCATAGGGAGCTTGGGCAGACTGACCATAAGGTGCAGCTGGTCTGGACCCATTCTGATAGATACCTGCAGCTGGAGCGTAGCCTTCTTGCTTGACAGGACCTGATTGCTGTCCTGGGCCTGGCTGTTGCTGAGACGCTGCTCTACCATCTGCAACATAGGGCTGCACAGGGTGGCCTATGCTGGGTGCGCTCTCCACGCCCGGATCTATAACTGTCAAGCTCAGGATGATGATGATCCTGCAGCACGTCCACAGTGCCTAAGCTGAGCAGTCTGCAAACTTTCACAGCAGAGTAACATCAACAAGGGTACAGCTCAGATGGTTACAGCAGAGCAACATACTTTTTGCCCTGAACTGCGTTGCTAAGATAATCATCGAGTCTCATAACAGTATTGTTGCGGATCTGGTCCGTCTTGACCATGTCGTTCAGCTGCGTGGCCAGCATGGCTGTACACCAGAACTGGCCGTCACTAATAGCCAGTCTATACCGTTCCGCTTGAGCAGTTGTAGCCGTGTTGCTTGTCATTGCCTTGACACCTGCAGGCACCTTAAACGCGTCGTTTGCTGGGGATCTCATCGCAAGGCAGCTTGCTCAAAGCCTTACCGATACACTGCATAGTGGGTTTCAGATCTAAATTGTCCCCCAGGATCTGTGCAACGGCATTCGGAGTGAGTGCCATATCTCGCAGATCAAGCTGGAAACGAACTGCTTGCAGCCCTTGGCACAATCCTGCTGACGGGCAACGCGCCTCACAACAACCGAAAGAACGAATACAGCAGAAAAGAGCAGGACCGGTAAACAGAACGGCCACTTCTTGCTCAGCACCGCAATGTAAACACCCAGTGCTGTGCGTGCTGTGGCATCTCCATCTGATGGCATTGAGGGTTTTTTGTTTCGCGATTTTGACGACCAAAATTGTTAGGGTTTGCATGGCTTTCTTTTCGCATCTCAGTATTTACAAGGATGTATGGTGGAGTCACAGTGTCTTATTGCCACTACTCTAGCAATGAAGGCCTAAGTACTACAAAGGAAGCTTTTCCACAGAAATGAGTGGGTTGTGACAACTCCTAGCTAGCTCTTATTATAGAGCAATATACAATGAATGCACAGCATGTTCAACACGCATGCACGCTGTGTTCCAAGCGTTTGCAATCAAAGGTGTTACAGTACCTGTCTGTGTGTGACAGATGAAACAGATGTCTCGTCAAAGCGACGGCTCATTGAACAGAACTATGTCAAGGGTTGCGCAACACTGAGTGCTTGGATCTAACAGCCTGTAATGACAACAGCTTCGTGACATACACGAGTGCTGACTTATCACTACAGCGCCACTCAAAGAAGCACTTGACAATTGTCTTCAGAACAGAGAGCAATGATGCAACTATTGAGTATGAAAACAGCCATGTATCAATATACTGACCAATACCATTTGATGTGTTGCCCATCAGATACAAATTTGTCTGCACAACAGACTGTGGCAAGGCATTCAGGAAAGACTCAGCTGCAGCATTCAACCGGTAATAAGCAGAGCAATCTGGGGAATGGTCCTGCAACCATGCTGGGATTGGAATGCCCAAGCTGTCAATGACAATCCCAACTTCCATGATGACAAACATGACAGGAGTCAAGAGCAAGCCATACAAAGTGTAGGCAAACTTCCATATATATGTGGGCTTTGAACAACTATCATAACCCCAAAATGCACAAAAGCATGCCAGCACTAGAATCAAAAAAGCATACGGCAGCACAAGCAAGCTCAGCAACACATATCCATAGCGTTGCTGACTTGAGTGCAAGACTTGAATGATCACCTGCAAATCACTAATCTGCGAGTAAAGGAAAATCGCAACATCAAAGAAAAGAAACGACAAAATTGATGCAACCTTGATTACGGATTGCACAACGCTGTGCGCGTACACAGTTTTAGTCTTGATAACAGCTGCATGAGACCTGAAAGCCAGCAGAGGCTTAAACTTGCTTGCACACATGCAGACAAACAACAGACCCACAAGCAGTGCAAAGGTAAACACAGCCCAGACAATAGCAGCATTACGAGCTGCATCAGGCACGCCACAGACTGACTTCGTGTTCTGATATGTGAAATACCAGTCCTGACCATTAAGCGTGAAGTTGATAGATGCATGCTGGGTGTCCAAAACCACTGGCGCTCCTGATGACATGAAAGTGTCGCCAACCGTTGTCTTTATTTGGATCTCAGGTGGTTGGAACAGCACCTGAGGTGCAGAGGTCCTTGCAACGTGCAGGCAGAACTGTTCAACCCAACTTTTTGGCACTGTGCCATGCAGTGAACAGTTGTTGAGTGTAAGCTGCAACGAGTTCCCCGTGCGCTGTCCAAGATCAGCCCATTGCTCTGGGAGAGTCCCAGCTAGAGCGTTGTCATCCAGACGCAGCACTGCCATACTGCTTGAGTTGCCCCAGGCCGAAGGTAAGCCTGATTCGAGCTTGTTTGCAGTCAGGTTCAGAACAGCCAGATTTGCAGGCAAGTCTTGTGGGAGGCTGCCCACAAATGCATTGTAAGACAGATCAATGTATGTCAGGTTCGGCAGCTGGAAAGCTTGCACTGGCAAACTCCCGTTGAAATTGTTGTTGCTCAAATCTAGGAATGCGAGCGGAGCATCCTCCAATAACGTGTTTGGCTCAGGGATGATGATGCCGGCAGGAACAGGCCCTGACAGCTTGTTGGAAGCCAAATTCAGCTGTTGCAGATCGTTCATGCGGTCCCTGTCAAGCTATTGTTGTTCAACAGTATTGCATTGGCCTGCATTGCAGCAGCTGAATTTACTTGCAGGTAAACCAGTGCAAGAAACCTGTGGACAGATCTAGCTCCCTTCAGCAGCACCTGACACCCTAAGATGCAGACAGCAAACCCAAATGCAGCTTTGCAGAATATTCATAAGACGTCCACCGTCAAGCTTTTGTTGAATAAGTCGACCTAAGATCTGCATGACAGCGCACAAGCTTGAATGCAAGCGATGGTGTAGCCCGGTGGCTGTGCAGATTGACTGAAACAACGCAGGCTGCATGGCAGTCATGCAACGTGGTCACAAGCAAGCATGATGACAGTCATGTGGAATACTGTGTATTGTTGTGGGCACTCACTAGAGTTTATTGAGGCATTGAGTGCATGAAGAATACAAGTTAAAGTTGGGTCAGGTGGTTTCTGCTGAAGCATAGCTATGATGCATTTGACCTACCAAATACCAACTCCCCCAAGACGGCGGTAACGAAGAACTGAAGTTGTTTGAGCCCAGGTTGCAGAGCTGTACATGTGTTTGGCTCCAAGAATCTGGCAGGGCACCATGTAGCCTGTTTGAGCTGAAATCCATGGCTGAAGCCTGCATGGTCAAGACTCAACAAGCTAATGTACACAACCTTTGCATTAGACACGTTCAAACTCAAAATGTTCTTACGTTTACCGGATTGCCCCATCAAATTGAATTAAAGGTGATGGTCACGTTCTCTGTCAGCAAAGCTCAAGCCGCGTGCCAAGTGTGAAAGCGACAAGTCAAGCCAGCTGAAATTTGTACTCAACATGTCAAGCCTAGCAGGGCACTGTATCTGTTGTGAAAATGAAATGATGACAGTAGACACCCCGTAGATGTGTAGTGGTGTTGCTTGTACACTGCTAATTGGGAATTGGATAGGACACAGTGCTAAGCAAGAGTGCTTGCCACTTACTGCAGAAGATGGCAAAGTGCCCGTGAACTGGTTGTTTGCCGCCAGGATTGCACTCTGCGGCAACACATGATTTGCTCAGCGCCTGGCGCAAGCTGCCAAAGTCTGCAGGTCAACAAGCAGCAGCGCAAGTACATGCTGCAGATGTAGCAAGTTGCATCTGTAGTAGCCAATGCTTTATAGTTGCAGCTAAAATCTGCAGGTCAAAAAGTAGCAGCATGATGATGCGCCGCCAGTAACATCTTGACATGTGCGGATGATGACATAGGTAGATTGCAGCTCGAGTGCGCAGCATGTGCTCTTGACCCATTTTGACAGGGCATCAGCGTCAAATCAAAAACCTACCACATGCATGGTGCACCATTCTGGCAGCGGTCCCCACATGTTGTTCTGGCTCACCTTCAAACTGTAAATCTGTAACACAGCTGTCAACAAATTACAGCAAGTATCTGATAACTTGAGCAAAAGGACGTATACGTTGTGTTGCACAACGCAATGCTGCCTAGGCAATGCAACAAGTGTTCTAGACTGCTCTGAGTGCGTGGACCTAAGAGATGTGAGTGTCGCACTGTCACACCAAAGTCGCATTGAGTCACTGGCAAGATGTGTAGCACACCTCAACTTGCACTGACCAATTGGGCAGTGTTCCAGTCAATTGGTTGTAGTCAAGCTCTAGATCTAAGTCGTACAAGTGTATAGTGTCATCCTGCACCACAATCTGCCGTGATGCTCGAGCTTCAATGGCAGTAGCTGCTGTGGATAAGCACACAACAGAAGACAACAGAAGCAGCAAGGCTTACCCAAAGCAGATCTGGGATTGTTCCAGAAAAAATGTTGTGGCTCAGGTATATAAACTGCAGCTGCAGCAACATGTACCAGATTTGAGACAGCTGCATCTTGCATGACATCATCGACTATGAGGTATGACATTTGCTGGCGTGAAGCCATGTGTGTAGCGACGAGGCTTGCAGTTTGCTCTGGTATCATGTATATGCATGTGACAGCTTAGCTGTGCAGCAATGCGTTTAACTTACCTCTGATATATTGCAAAGAGGCAGTAATGATCCATTGAGCTGATTGTTAGTCAGGTTGAGACACTGCCACTGCAGGCCATATATTTAAGTTAACATTACACACATGTACAGCAACAAAACCTGTGCTTGCTTTGAAAGAGATGTGACCCAGCGTGCCACAGTCGCTCTACTTCATTTCAATGTGCTTGCAAGCCAGCTGTTGAAAGCGTGAATACTTTGTGCATGCGCATGCACATTGACTCAGACAACCTGTGCGCCTGCCCATGCAGTTGGAAGAGAGCCTGTGAGTCTGTTGTAGCTGAGGGTCATTTTACTTGTCACTGGAGTACAAACAAACAGTCACACCATTCAAATGGTCTCTCGCAAGCGCTACACAAAAGGTAAAGATATGTACAGTGTATGGACAGATGTGCAATGTGCAGTGAGGAGCATGCAGCTGGCGCTGTTGAGATGTGTATTTGCAGCCAGGAGTGTGAGGCAGCGGGCATAAGTATGCACGTTTGTGCGTCGCATCTCATTGGGCTTCCTAGGCAATGAAGATTTAGCACAACACTGACCAAGACTACATGTCTGCAATACATAGCTTAGAGGCAGGATGTACAAGCGATGCATGAAGGCAAGATGGATTGAAGGGATGCTAGAATTTGTAGACCTGGACGATGCACATGATATGACGTTGGGTTGTTCAGCCAAGACTCACCATAGTGTTCCAAGCTTCAGGCAAGTTGCCTGTAAGTTGGTTCATTGACAAGTCTAGCTCAGCCATCTGCATCACAAGATGTCAACTTTGCCTGATGACATAACAGTCATGAGCAATTGACCCTTGTAAACCTACACAAGCTGATGACCATCGAACAGATTATGTTACCCCCCATGAGTCAGTTTACGAAGTATGCCAACAATCTAAACCAGTCAGACAATAGTCAAAAGCCATATACATATGTTCTTTAAGACGCATGCCCCACCAGCAAATACCAAGATGGCAGCCTACTAGTAGTCAGCCCAATGCAAGATGTCAAACTCAAGCTTTGCTGTGACAGTGTAGACATTAGCCTATACTGTCACAGCAAACTTCACTCTACTGCACATGACACTGTTTGATGTGTAACAGTCTTGCCCCTGAAAAACCCCCAGATCTGCGAGGAACGCCCAGTCCTGCACCTTGCTTGCAGCGCTTCAATGTTTCAGTGAGCAAGCTGGTGCTGGTAGCTTTTTGCTGCACACTTGCGCACAAAGATACAAGCCCCAAGAAACCTAACAGTCAATGACAAGCAAGTCAACTTCAAGGGCAACCATTACACCTGTTCCTGTGGCTCCTGCATACGTGTGTTGTAATATACTTTGGGGCTTCATAAATGCATCTCTTGGCATACTTTACATGCCTGCGGACCAGGCATCTGGCATGATGCGAGAAGATATAGAATGCTCTAGGCTGTGACGACACCTCCTGATGCTACAGTTGGTGGTGCGCCTGACCACTTGGCCTCGAAGTTGTCAAAGACGTAGTCTCCAACCTTCACACAGCATGCTTGTTTAGCTGGCTAAGGGGAGCAAGGGAGCCCAGAAATTTGTTACGTAAACACAACATCAGCAAACACATCCAGCATTTAGTATCAATGTATGCACTGGTTTGGCCGTATGAACACAGTAGACGCTGCACTGATGCATAGCTGACAGAGGCCATATTACTTGCATGTGCAGGAGAAGGCGCATTGCTGATGATACCTGCACAGGCAGTCCAAAACAGAGCAACTGAAGAACAGACAGAATATTGCTTACCTGATTGCCAACAATACGCCCATCAGTCACATCGTGCAGGAAGTGGATACCAGCATACACCCTGCACATGTCAGCAGCAAATTATGTCATTGCAAGACAACAGCCACAACAGCTGCTAATGCAGCATACAGCTGCATTGAGCACCAGGCATCAATCTTCCTGCATGTCTTTGCAGGGCAGCATTCAGATTGGCACAAAGGCTCTTACTGACACTCTGCAGCGGTATGGTTGCTGAGCTACATGCAGAACATCGCGCAAATTAAAGCTGAAGCGTACAGAACTGAAAACTAGGTAACTTGGAGCATACAGCGATGGTTGCATCAAAACTCACACGCATCTTCATGTGACACAGGCACCAAAACAGTGATGGCATAGCCATAAAATCATCCTTGCCACAAAGTGAAAAGTGATTTGTCTGTCTGACCTGGATATGCCGGTCTCCATTGCAGCAGAGGAAAAAGAAGTGTAGTTGCGGCTAGGCAGGGGGGTGGTGCCGTTGGCTGGGTACACCCCCAGGGCAGGGTACTCTGACACCATGCTGAACGTCACATTGTCTGTCCCAAACCAGCTGCAACCACACCAGAGTTCCTAGTGTCTTGGACAAAACACAAGGGGTCGTGCAGTCTAAAGATTCTATGGTCCTGCCTTGACTCATTTGTCGGCCATCGCAGTGATTGTTTCAAACAGTGCATGCCAGGGTGATCGTAGTTGACCTGTGTGTCGCCATCAACTTACGACTAACAGGTAGAAGATTGGTCAGCAATGCATGTCCCGCAAAGATGAACAGCATGTGCTAAAAATCTATGAGTAATGACAGCATTCAGCAGCGCAATGTTTCCAACTTCAAGTCTGCCAGGCAAAGACCTTGCCAGCATTCAACATCAGAGCAACACAAGCCTTGTCTGCTGAGAACTGCGCATAAACGCACAGTCCCCTTTCTGCACAGCATGAAGTCTCTACAGTATATCTGCAGCATTAAAATGTAAGAGTCATACTGAATGCATGGTGTCATACTTGCGCAACAATGCTTTACAATGTACGTGTCATACTGAATGCATGTGTCTCACTTGCGCAACACTGCTTCAGCCACACCGCTGAGAACACCATGACCGCTGGGGTAGTCGGGCTCAGGGACTGTGGTCAACAGGGGTTGCCAGCTGGGGTCTGCTGTCACCCCAGCACTAGAGTTTCCTGAGCTGTATGTCAACACATCCAGGTTTGTTCAGCATGAGCAGATGATGGAGTCAGACAATCTTTGAGCTTGTCACCACGCAGCTGCATAGCGCACAGAGGACAGCATGTGCAACCGCACACCAACAAACAACCAAGTTGGATGAGTGTCATGATGACAAGAAAAAGATGAGAACAATCTCATGTAGCATGCATAAAGTGACTGCTCAGCATGAATGTAGCAACAGCAACAGAACCAACTTGACACTACTGAGAATCGCTTGTGTGATTAGACCCACTGCATGGTGCCTGCTTGCTGTATTGTGGTACATACATCCACATTGAATGGTCATCACATGTTGTCATACACATTGCTGCCTTTGCCATAACTGCATAGCACAGCCTAGAAGAGAGAAAACGAGGACATGCTGACCTGATGAGCTGGTATGCAGCTGTGATGGGTCTCCAGAATAGGTTATCATATTTCATCGTGAAGTATGCAATTCTGCCATCAAACTGAGCAGTGTTGAAGATGGCAAAGAAGTGTGCAGTGTCATACAGAGATGTGTTGGCAGGAAGGCTGGCTAGAGCCACGTTGTTGTAATGTGCTGTGATGCCTTCGTTGCCTGCGCATGCATGAACCAGTACATAATTATAAGGATACAAGCATGTAAACATTGTGACGGGCAGCTTGTGAAACGGCCTGCGCTGCTATCAATGCACACCAAAAGAGATGGCAAGATGTAGCTGGCCAACGGCCTCTTCAGTTAAACTGCAAAGACACTTTATACACTGCTTTACATTGGCGGTGCTTAATCAAGCATGCAGCAAACACAAGTCAGGACCTGAATGCTGCTCAACAGATGCAGCCATGCTTTTGTTGCATTGCTGCTTGAAGGGTTTTAGGGCTGATTGAAACCTAGAACCGGAAAAGTGACCCTTAAGCTCAACCTGTACGAGCCGGACCAATGGAGACGCAAAAGGCAAAAAGGCGGGAACACTGGTGAATGCATGAGATGAGGTCACAAGCATGGCATCAAGGAGAGCTTTACCTGTGGACTCGTCATACCAGAACTTGGCAGTATCTGTCTCATATGCTGTTCTATTAGTGCTGTTGATGGCGCCGAAAGCCAGAGTGAAGGCGTAGTCAGCGTCAAACTCCGGTGATGGAATCGCGGGTGGTCGCATGTTTGTTGTGTTCAACTGCAAAAGGAAGGCACGACCTTTCGCACACAAGCATCAACTGACTGGTGATCATTGTTGCACCTTGTGCAGGCTTACTCAGACTGAGATGGTATACGTGTAATGGTGATACTGTCCTCTGAAATTTCCCAACAAACGGTTAAGATCCTAGCAAACCCCAACAGAATACTGATGAGGTTTTTCGGCTTCAGACGGCAAGCAAGGCCGCATGCAGGGAGCTATCAGCATGCTGGGTATGAGTGCTACCATGGCTGAAGCATAAGCTTGATTGCAAGCTTGCCAGATGGGCCCTGAACCCTATACTGCTGCAACTGTAAACATGTAAAGGATTGTGCATGTTTCATGCTCTTAGAGCTGCATATCACCATAACTGCACGCGCAAGTTGCTCTCACATGCATTCAGATGTTTTCCAGGCAGATCAATGGCAAAGTCACGTCAATGAAAGCAGGACAGATACTGATGAAGCATCAGACATGCTTTGCTACACACTGTACCTAGATACTGAAATGGTGTAATGATGGTGCTGACCTGAGAAAGTGGGAATGGAATGACATATGAGGTGGCGTTTGCCTTGTTCTGATTACGAGGGTAAGTCTGGTTAGGGGCGTACTGGTACTCTCCCTGGGGAGACCCAGACTGGGCAATAGGCACAATAACAAATCTCTGAGTTCCATCATTTGTCCTGCAGCAAGTAGGCACCAGAAATGAATGTCTTGGTGATAGCTTGCCCACAACTCAGTTGTGTCGTTCTATGCGCAGCATCAGAGCCGTGCAATAAAGCAAAAGCAGCATTAAGAAATTCATGCTCTGTATGGCTCAACACAACAGGCATTTGATGAACGCTCTGACGTGCCTTTGACTTTGACTGACTACTAGGACAAATGCATACACATACAAGCGCACCTAGAGCAGCTGATGTCACCTCATGAACAGGGCAAATTGGGCAGGCAAATCAGTCCGCTACTGTGACACTACATCCAGATGTTGGCAACAGTGGCAACAATGATGATTCTGATGACACATGGGATCAACAGCAAAGCTGACCTGTTCTGCAGGAGTAGCGTTGCAGCAGTTGTGGCAATGGTCTGGGCTGTTGTGGCATCAGCAACTGATATGTTGCCCAGTTGAGCTGCCAGAAGCACATCATAGTCCTTCAAGTTTGAGGGCAGAAGCTGAGCCATCACAAAGTGACCGGCATAACCTGCAGAATTTTGATGTGTCTTCAGCAAAACACTGTAGACACAGCTAAAGCAGAAAACAGTCAAGGTGAGATAGGTATGAGAAGCCCATGTTGTGTGCTGAATGCAATGCAGTGATAAGAAAATTGATGGTGCCAGCATCTGCATGACATTGTCCCACATGAGGTTTCATGTCATGTCATGTCAGGCAGTCTGTCAATGGCAATATAGCATTTTGTTATACTGGCTTGTCATGGCAGTGTTTTTGTATGCTCTAGCTGCAGCTGAGCACTGACATTGGACAGCAAGTCTTAATGCATTCATTACAGGGATGAAATACTATGCAGATCAAGCAGCATGACAGCAGAAGATGTGGAAAGATTTGATCCTGGGCCAAGGCTGCAATCATCCATTGGCCTGATAAAATTATGCATGACAGCAGAAGATGTGGTGATATATACCTGCAACTGCTGACATGCTGTAGTTGGAGGTTGGGCCTCCTGCTGCTTGGAGTGCCCTCCACTGGGCCAGATGCACTAGTGACAGGAGGCGAGGAGGATCATATCCTGATGTCCTTCCTAGCTGCTGTGCTGCCTGTTACAGTTGCACTATTTATAGCATCTGCGAAAATACATGCCTAGTGCTTTGTTTGCAGGAGCAGTTCCTTGTTTGGTCACATACCAAATTCCAGTCGACTATGACGTTCTTCAAGTTGCCGTATGGGTTCCGTCCTGGCGCAAACTCGGGCGCTGGTGCAACATTGGTTGGGTAGTACCCGGCGGCATCCTGCAGTGACCCATCGCCACTCAGCAGACACAGCGGAGAGCCCAAGAGACTTAAAGTGCATAAATGAGCAGGAATAGCACCGTTGCTGCTGCACCCAATCCTTCAGACCCAGCTGTGGAGTTGGGCCCGTCGGTTTGAGCGGCTGCCGGTACCAATGGCGTGCACAGCAGTGCCACGGCAACTGAGGCATAACAAACAAGACGGCATGTGCATGTGACTGGTTTCAACTTTCGGCTCTGCTGTCGCTGTTGCTCACTCATAACGTATGCGGTCTGTCTTGTCAAGCTCTCTCTGAACAATCGAATGATGTCAGATCTCACAAAAGAGCCCGCTCTTCTGGGGAGCGGTTGACGAGGGAACAGTTGCTGCAAGATGTGTGAAGAATCGATCACACGAGCCGGAGCCTGAAAGCGATCGTAACGAACAAGCCGAAAGACTATGTATGCTGAGCGGTCCTCTTATGCTGTCACGCTGTCGACATCGCTGCAGTCAACAACTGTGTCCGCCGAGCTTGAAGGAGCAAATGCTCACGTGCATGCAATCTGGATAAAGCCTGAGGAGTCCAAACTAGGATGTGCAGATGTGCCAGGGTTGTCAACATTATGGTAAAAACATCATTCAGTTTTCATCATGTCTGAAGAGTCAGAAACAAGTTTTTAAACAGCTGTAATGTTCCTTCTGGGCAAAGAAAGATCCCATCAGATAAATTTGGGGCTTTAGACGGGTGTGAGGTGGCTGGTAAGCTAGACATTACCATTCCCGATGCTAGATAGGGGACAATGTGTGAGCAATATAGATGATCGCTGTCAACTCGTTTCATCTGCGCATTTGAAGGTAGATTGTGTCATGCCCAATGACCTGCTGTGAGCGTTTCACCCTTCCTTCCAGATTCCGCAGCCAAGCGAACAATGCTTGTCGCACTACCGGTAAACTAGGTGTAGTAGAAGCGCCAAGCCACGACATTGACCCAGCATGGCGGACGAATTAGATTGGCTCGAGTTGCTTGTTGCCTCAGAGCGGATCGAGAAATGGCTGAGCATCTTATGCCGGACCCAAAATAGCCTCTCTACCAGGTTTGTTGGACTCAAACACAACGTCATGCTTCTGGACGATCCGTCAAGATTTGGACCATCCATATGTAGGAGGCAGGCAATGCAGCAGATGGCTGAAGCTGTCATGGAAAGGGAAGCATACGCTGAGGAGGTCAGATCGCCGATCACAACCTTGTTCAGCGTTGGTGAGGTGGCGCAACGATTGTGGCCTGGCTGATGGTTGGGTGCATTGCAGGCGAGACAAGCAGGCGCGGTGTCCCGATTGACAAAGGTGCTGGCCACGACAGGTGAGGCAGTCACAGCACCTAGTAAGCTTTGCTTCTCTTGTGCGCCTCTTCTCTGCTTGACACTGCTAGCAATGCATGCAGATGATGAGGTCTTACTTGATGCAGCAGCTGATGTCATTTCAGCCTGTTGTGGTCTGCTTGCTTGTGGTGGCAAGGTACACAACCTTGCTGTGTATTGCCTACATGATCGACTGTGCACATTGGCAGATAGGCAGTCAACAGTGAAGCAGCCACAGACTCACTGCCAATCAGAGTTGTGCATGTTGTCTGCCTGCTGTCATCATTGACATGGCAATCACCTGTATATGCACATTGCAGAGGACATGGTTCTCAAGCAAGCCTTGGTCAAGTTCTGCACCCATCTGGAGCTTGCCAGTGCTTTCATGCACAAGGTAGTCAGAAATGGCAGCTTGTCTTGCAGTAACTGCCATGTGGTTGTGAGTGTTGCCGCTGCATATTCACATGCATTTTCCTTGCATGCACGATTATTCATGATTTTTTATGCTAAATTTATTACTTTAACAGGCTCACCTATGACTGGAGTGCCAGCATAGTGCTGGTGCTTGGGCACCTAATCAAGGGTCTCAGACATTCAGAACAGCAACTCTGAAGCACTTGCTATAGCCCCAAGCAAAGTTAACGTCTTGCACTCTTGAAGGCTAGTAGTGGCATAGCCAGCAAATAAATGCAGCATGCTGTCTGTGTCTCAACAATCAACTGTTGCTGTATGGTGTGTGCAGTCTTCAACAATTAACTATGGTGGACTGTCAGTGAACATCAAAGAGGGCCCCTTGGGCGATGGGCTAGGAGCCAGGGTATGGGTGGTAGCACACACGCTATGCAGGTCACCTTTTGCTCCCACACAAAGTGCCAGCGCTGTCTCTGATGCGTCACTTCTGTGATGCATTGCAAGCTGACTAAGCAACACTTGCATACATGTGACTTAGCATGGCCGACCACTGCTAACTCACTGTCTTCTTGAAGCTGCTTGTCACATGTCACAACCATATACTGAATCAGGTCATCAGTGCGTAACATGTCTGCAATGGCTTGAAGCATTGCCTCATACGGTTTCCAGCTCTTTGAATAATGTACCCATTAGTGACACGCTGGCATGCTTGGTGATACGCTGCAATGTGCTTGATGCCACAGGGAGCTTATAGAGCATCCTGGCATTATCGCTGGCAAGAATGTGCTGGAGATCGGCAGCGGGTGTGGGCTGTGTGGCATTGTTGCAGCTAAGCTAGGGGCAGCACAGGTATTGCTGATGTATATGTCGTTTTTTTAATGCCCCGTCATTCCATCCATGCACATGTCATTTTGCTGATACACATGTCATTTTGCTGATGCACATCTCAACAATGGACCAATTTATCAATCAACCATCCAATGAATCATTTAATAACTTGGAACTCTCAGAAGCTTGAATGAGACGACTCAGCTGTCCAGGGCCACAGACAGGTCCAAGGCTTGCAAATCACACACATGCACCTGAATTCACAAAAACAAGTCTGTGTGCTGTGCACCTCTATAAGACATCTTGCTCTGCTGACAGTATGCACCTCACAGTCCTTGAGGCATTCTCCAAGCTGTTGCATTTTGCCATTCAAAGCCCTCGGTCACAGCTTCTATAGCTGCTTTTGTCATGGTAGTAATCCAAAGACCTCCCCAATAGCAGTGCATTGAAGCAGGACATAGAAGATGCTGATATATTTCACTCTGGAGCATATTTGCATTTACCACCTGCATGTTTTTAGGCCGTGCGCATGAGTCTGAATACGCTTGTACCTGTTTAAGTCTTTGCTACAGGTTGTGCTAACAGACAATGAGGACAAGGTCCTGTTCAACCTTCGAGACTGTGTGGCTATCAACAGCAATGCTTCTTCTCCGCAAACTGACATGCCAGCACCAAGCAGCCCTACCAGGGCAGCTTCCCTCGGCCCTCACAACATGTCAGCCCCAGCAGAAGCCACTAGTGACACATACGCAGCTGCTGCTGCAGCACAGTCTGGTCAATGTCAAGACAGTGTTGCTGCTGTGGCCCAGCATGCAGCTGCTGCAAACAATGGCAATGTGTCTGATGCTGATGAGCCTTGTGAAAGTCTATTTGATCCTGAGGATGCTGATTCATGTGACAACTTGGATGGTTTCTTCAATCATGCAGACCCATGTTCTGTTGCAGCAAGAGACACCACATCTTGGGACCATGTAAGCATGTTCTGACTCCCCATCAATGCTGTTTAAGTTCCTGTGTGTTGTGCAAGATCCTTGCATGCACATTCTGCTAAGCTAGGTGATTTGCAGTGTGATCTTCACCTGAGTGCCTGACAGCATCGACATGCTTGCAACTGTGACAGCCAGATAGTGTTTGTTATCTCGTTTACGTCTTGTTGTTTGGGCAATATAGCTATGTATCTCATTCATGGCTGATCCATGAGCATTTGTCTTTCTGTTGCACATGCTGAACTGGCTTGAATCCACACCAGCTCAGGGTCAATGCAGGGCAACATGCATGTGAGGTATTTGGACTGGGCTGAGGCAATTGCGATGGAAGGGGCGCAGACAGCACCACACCCAGACTCCAGCAATGTTGCTGCAGCAGCAAATGACGCAGCAGCTGAAAGCAGCAGTCAACAACAGGCAAAGACAATAGCGCCACATGTCCAGTCTGATGAGACATTTGATGTCATCATTGGCACTGACATCATATATGAGGTGAACCCAACCCTGAATATCTTGAGTCTCATGACACATCTCATTCTACAGAATATATTCTCGGAAGATTGGCTGCTATGCAGTCTCTAGCATGAATGTTTGTCTGTTTAGGATAGATTGGCTGCCATGCTGTCATTAGCATGAATGTTTGTCATGTGTCAAAAAGCTGACTGATGTTGATGGTACTTGACGCGCAGGCGCCTCATTCCTCTCTTGTAGCTGCTGTGCTGCGGCAAAGGCTGACTCCAGATGGACAAGCTGTCATTTGCTGCGCTGTCAGAGATCAGGCAAGCTTGCGTACCCATTCAAGACATTGCCTGCTTTGTTTGAGCACAAATTTGTTCTTAGTTTTGCTCAGCAACTGCTGACAGTGTGTCAACCTCTGTTGTAGGGCATGTTTGATCAGTTTGAGGTTGAGCTCAGAGACAGACAAATGAACTTCAAAATAGCTGCTGTGCAGCCAAGAGTTGATGACCATGGAATTGCTGGCAAGCAGCATGATTATGAAGGAGGCTTCATTCTGATTGTTGTGCAGCACACATCATCGTCAGCAGACTGGCATGGAAACCACCTGTGATACGATGCTCTTCCATTATGACAATTGCAGCTCTAGGCATGTTAATTGTCTTGCATGTTCATGTCAAGGGTCAGTCTATTCTAATGACAATTATGCCACAATCTTTACAGGGTTTGACTAACACTTGCAGGTTTGCATATGTTTGGTGTTTCTGTACACCACTTTCCTTTGACTGATGCACTGCAAACTTTGTCCCATTGACAACAGGACTCCACTGTCTGTCAAGTAACTGCAAATCAGTGCTCAGTTCTAATACTTGAATCTCATGTATCAGGACTACATCATGTTGTCCCAGTAGGTGATGGGATATTCTCCATGCCCATCTGAGGACTGCTGCGCATGTCTGCCATGGCCTTGCTGCTACCAGTGCTCCGCCGCTGCCTGACAATAGCATCTGAGCCTTGCACTGATTTGTGCTGAACATACATCTCACGAAACAGCCTCTCCTTCTCCATAAGGTGCTCCACCCTGCATGTCAATCAATGCATTGACAACTGATCTGAGCTGCATGCCATTAAGATGTTGTACTTCCAGTCATTGCAGACTCTCTACATGCATAACAGATAAGGAAATGCACTGTGCCACATTGCATGGAATGCACTCACGGCACAAACTTTCTGTAACACACAAACACCTTACGCAGCTTACCTGGTGTCAAAAGGCGTCTCATGGCGCTTGAGCTGTTTGTTCTCCCTGAAAGCTGTGACAGGGTTCTTCATGCCCACAATCTGAGGCGTCTGCATGCCCATGTAATCCCCTTCCAGCATGAAGTCAGGAAGACCAAAGACAGAAGGGGTAGACAGCCCACTGTCTGAGGGGGTCTGCATTACAAACCAGTATATCAGTATGTTAGCTAGCTCAGTGCAATGACAATGCTTGGTTCCAGCTGAGTAGATCACTGACCTGCTGGAGATTAGAGACCAGAGTGCTGTTGGACAGTGGGGTTCCTGCGCTGTAAGATGTGGATACAGGTGAGGTGGATGCCGGCGAGGGGCCACTGAGGGGAGTCCTGGCAATGATGTTTCTTGTGCGCAGTTCCAAAGGGGAAGATGAATCCTCAGGACTTCCTGTGCCATCTGGAAGAAGTAATATGTTGCCAGGCTGCAATCCTGGCGTAGGAGGGGCACCAGCATCAGCTTGTAGTGCCTGTCAAACGGCACTAACTTGAGAACCAGGTCACGACATTTATCTTAGCTCACTGATCAAAGACAAGACAATGTAAGCTCTGCCAAGAATCAATTACAGTATGCGAGCACACTGGACACTCTTAGTACAAACCTGAGCTGGGAAGGCATCATGAAAGACAAAGCCGCTGTCATGATTCAGGCTGAGCTGCTGAGGCGGGCTGTTATGCTGAGCCAAAGGAGGCTCAAATGTGTTGACCGACTTCGCTGATGGAGTGACAGGCTTGGGGCATTCATCCTCGGTGTGTGTTTGAGTCACAGGCTGTGGATCACCAGTGACCTCTGGCTGCACACTATCTTCCTCAGTGCAGAGAGGGCGAGTTTGCTCAGATCGAGGTGATCTTCGTCTGAAGCATCTCAGCAGAAACTCGAGAATCGCCATCACAAATGCCAGCACGTGTATCAAGAGATCAGCTGTTCGGCTGAGACTTGGCATCAACTTGCTTCGTCAACTTGCGGCAGCTAGCCTGAAGTCAACACGCTTGTTTGGCCAGGAAACTTTGATGTAGACCAGCCTGGCGACTTCGCCGCACGCGTCTGATGCGCGGTGCTCTGTTTCATCAAATGCTGCCTGGTGGACAAAGCAAATTTGAAATGGTAAAAAATGACTAACTGGGGTGCCCAGGGTGACCGGCAAAAGACTGAATGGCAGCGCAAGATTCCCGTATGCGATGGAACACTTGCAGAAGACCTTGTTCAGCGACTCCCGTCCAAGGTGTCGTATGCTTGTCCGGGCTAAGCGCACAATGTAGCCTCCAATCAACAAGATAAGCCTTGTGGTCTTCGGAGGTCCCAGACAGGCTATTTCGCTTCCAGCTGAACCGGTTTGTCACCTCCCCGGGTTGCGCAAACATGTTAGAGCCGGACAGTCCGCACACACCGGTTGGGGACAGCCCAGACTCGCAAGACTCGTATATGGCTCGCAGCATGTCGACGACTCTTGTTACCAAGCATCGCAGGGCTGACAGATCAAAGAAACAAGAGAAGAATAAACCAGGCAGCCGACTGGGCAGGCTTGACGAGTCCATGATGAAGCGTGTACACTCGGTAAGAAGTCGCAGAACATGGGCTCCTTTGTCGGTAAACATTTGCCCGGCTTTCAGGAATTAGTCTGGAATTCGTAACGACCAGACCTAATATTGGCAGTGACTGCTGGCAGCTTGCGCCTGCGTTTGCGTTGCGGTCACCGCATGCGCCAGATGGCTGCTGAAAGCATGGTTCCTTCCGATTTGCAGGCCCCAGGGCTGGCAGATCAGGATGTTGAGGCGTCGTTGCCAAAGATCAAGATTGGCATCTGTGCTATGGACAAAAAGGCTAAGTCAAAACCAATGAAAGCGATATTGCAAAGACTGCTAGCTTTCGGGGAGTTTGAAACAGAGCTTTTTGGCGATGACAACATTCTCAATAATCCCGTTAGCCAGTGGCCGAATTGCGACTGTCTGCTGTCCTGGCACTCTGAGGGGTTCCCTCTGAAGAAGGTGACTTGTGGAGCTATTGCTGTCACAGCTGCCTTCAGATGTTGCACTCTACACTTGAATTGAGCCTTTCATTTTCACAGGCTCAGCAATATGCAGCACTGAGGAAGCCATACCTCATAAACGATATGCTCATGCAAGACATCTTGCTGGACCGCAGAAAGGTCTATCAGCAGCTTCAGGTCAGCAGCTAAACGTTTGGAATCTGCTTGGTGGCTGACAACGCACAATGTGTGTACATTCAGCCACTGAATTTGATGATATATCTTCGCAGAAAAGTGGCATACCAGTTCCTCTTCACATCATCGTGGACAGGGACTCCTTGTCTGGTGACCAGAAGGATCCTGAGGGGTTTGTAGAGACTGAGGATTATGTGGAGCTCAATGGTATCCAATGCCTTGTCCAGGATGGCATGCATAGTCATGCAGGCATTCACATGGACGCATAACACATTTGAATGATGTGTCACTTGCACAGGTTACAATGCCAAGTGTGTCAGCACCTATTGCACGCAGCTGCTGATGCACCAACTGGTGCATCTCGAAATTGTACCTATTGTCTGCTGGCATAAAATGTCTGTCGTTCTGCACAGGCTATCCCTGATGAATGACATGTGTTTTCCCTTTCCATCAAGCTGAATGAAACAATGGCATGAGGTGTGCTATCAGCATACCTATCATGTCTGCTCTGAGATGTTGACAGGCACGTTTTGATGCCCTGACTGTAGGTGTGCAAGTCAAGAAGCCCTTTGTGGAGAAGCCAGTCAATGGTGAGGACCACAACATCCACATCTACTACCCTCACTCGATGGGCGGAGGAGTGAAGAAGCTGTACAGAAAGGTTGAGAATCGGTCAGGGGATTATGATCCGAATCACCCTGGTTCTACCAGGTGCGCTTCTTCAGCAGCAGCATGCTGTGCTGTGCTGACTCATTGCCCTCTGACACATCCTTTGCACAATGAACTGCACAATGAACACAGCGTGCATGCAAAAGGGATGCAAAAGGGATGCACGCTCTGCACCCTCATGTTTTTTATGATGGTTCTGACCTTTGTCACTCTTCCTGCTGTGAGCCTTTTCATCTCTTGTTGAAAATGCGCTAGGTCGTGCACACCGCCCAGAAGCTCACAGCTTACACTTCTTGTGTTACTCAGTACGTTGTCACTCAATGTTAGCGGAGACACTAGTGGCAACAGGGCAGCCCGGTATAATACTTGGCTTCTCATCAAATTGACGCCAAGAGGCGTGGTCTTTTCTTTTCTTTTTCTTTTCTGACGACAGTCTATCAAGACTATTGGTGCGGCCCCACCGATCATTTTGGCCTTTACAATACAGGCGAGATGGCTCATACATCATAGAGGAGTTCCTGACAACAGGCGGTACAGATGTCAAGGTCTACACCGTTGGTCCACGCTATGCTCATGCTGAGGCCAGGAAGTCTCCTGTTGTGGATGGCAAGGTTACCAGATCAGCAGATGGCAAGGAAGTGCGATTTCCTGTCCTCCTTAGTCCCCAGGTATGTGTAACATGGGTCTGGTCAATCTGCATCTGGGCTTTGCGGTACCTCAGGACCAGTGCTGCATGCAACGCATTCCTGTGGAATTTGTCACTGCGGTAGTGAAAGCACAGACGCACATTCACAGATTGCTCCAGTTTGGAGCTGTTGCCAAGGCCACTTGGAAGCCCTTCAGGTGATGAATGATCTGGTGCCTGCATTCCTGAAGCATCAGGTGGGCATGATCCCGCAGCACATGTGTGATGACAAATTTTCTTCCCTTAGTTTGTTGTTTTTCCTGATAAGAACTTTGTGCTGAGGCTCATTGTTGGCCGGTCCTGCAGGAGAAGGAGATTGCCCGTATGGTCTGCCTTGCATTTGGGCAGAAGGTGTGTGGGTTTGACTTGCTCAGGTCAGAGCGCGGCAAGTCATACGTCTGTGATGTCAATGGCTGGAGCTTTGTCAAGAATTCTGACAAGGTACACCATTCTTGCTATACTCGTCCTCACAAAGTCAGCTGATCTGTTTGTTGCAACTTTGTAGCAAGCCACCTGTGCTGTGTTGACTGGTTGACCCATGTCAGCCTGCATCTCAGCAGGTAATGCTGTCTGTCTGTCTGTCTGTCTGTCTGTCTGTTTGTGCATCAATTAGTCTTCTTGTCTGTCTGTCTGTGTGCCTGTCTGCCTTGATAAGCTAGGCACTGACCAGCATGTTGTGTGGCTGCTCATCCAGTACTATGATGATGTAGCTGTGTGCTTGAGGGGTATCATCCTGGCTGCCTTGGCCCCTGCCTATGCTGCGCGCAACTCCCGACAGGTGCTCCCTCCCGCCACTCATTCCCCAACCTGTTTCGCCCAGCATAGGCAGAGGCCAGGGCTGCGCTTTCTCGCCACACCCTGTCATCTGTGTGTGCTGTCTGTCACCGTCCACTGCCTTGATACAACACATGTACTTTTTGCTTCTGTGTGTCTGTCTTGCGCTTGCTCGGGAGCAAGTTGTGGTTCAGTGCAGTTACCTGTGCTATCTTATAGTTTCTTTTTGCATGGCATATGTTTTGTGCAGCATACACTTCTCGTTGTGAGCTGTGCCCCATCATAACATCACCATGTGGTGCCGCATAGACCCTTGTCCAGGACTGTCACATCCACAGCTGCTGGTGACCTCATCAGCTCATAGTCGCTGCCCCTGCGCTTTGCAATCACAAGCTGTGTTTGAAGACTTGTGATCCCTCTGCAGTACTACGATGACACTGCTGGGATACTGCGGAATGTCATTCTGAGTGCCATTGCCCCCCACCGCATGTCAGCCAGCCCCATGCCCCAGGGAGCCTTCACCAGACAGGACAGCGCAGCAGGACCTACAGTGCTACCCATGAGCAGCCCTCTGGACGAGCCTATGTTCTCTGCCTTCGATGATGACGTAGCAGACTCGTAAGCTCAAGCTTCTCATTCGAATCAGAGCTGGCATGTTCCAAAGTGTGCGTGCATCTTCGTTTTGCGGCTGTGCTCACATCACAAGAAGCATGTCTTTGCCTGCGCTAGCAACTCTTTCACCACCCACATTGCACATTTAGCTGCATGATGCAATTTGCATGCTGCACATCAACATGCCTGTGTGACATCTGTCTGAACAGTGTGTGCTGGCATGCGCATTAGTATTGAGGATTTTGTCTCCGGCTGCTGCCTTAGGAGGCTCCCATTGTGATCGCTGATCAGCGTAAACTTTTGTTTCTTTTCCTTTTCCTGTTCCTTTTCCTTTTCCTTTTCCTTTTCCTTTTCCTTTTCCTTTTCCTTTCTCCTGAGGGTTTTGTGGTTTGGCAGGTCAGAGGAGGGGCATGAGGAGCTGAGGTGCGTGCTGGCAGTGGTGCGCCATGGGGACCGCACCCCCAAGCAGAAGATGAAGATGAAGATCACGCAGGTCTGCATCCCATGCTCATGAGTCAGAGTCCTGTTTGTTGCATTTGGTTTTCCTTGCACAGTGACAACTTCTCGACAGTTTTCTGATGATGTTTCCTTTATTTGTCATTGTTTCTCTGTTTCGTTTTCTGATGGCACATTGCAATTCAGTCAAATGGGCGAGGTGGCCCCCAACAACTGTAAAATCCCTGACTGACTGACTGGCTGGCACACATGACATGCTGTCATACTTGACAATGGCAGCGAAAGATGGTTGGGGGACAGAAGGGTGTCAGGTTGTCTGAATGTCTGTGTGTCAGTGTAGGCACCCATGTTAGACCTTCTTCACAGGCACATAGATGGGAAGGGTAAGCAGGCGAAGCTGAAGAGCCCCAATGAGCTGCAGGTACAGCTATGATCCCTCTGTTTGCGTCTGCTGTTTGTGTAATTTCGTGCCTGTTTCACATGCAGACGGTGCATTGGCTGTCTGGCTTACTGATAGCAAATGTGCCATCAATTGGCATGCCAGAACAGAGGTGCAGCCAGAACTAAGTAAGTAGTATGGTGGGGGGAACTTTGGTGAAGTTCTTCTGGCCAGCACCCCATGCACCTACCCTGAGTTCTGTATACAATGCCATACCTTGAAGCCCTACGCAGTGCTGTACCCAGAGGCCAATGTGCAAATTCAACCAAGGCTTGGAAGCATTGCACAGCAGCCACTTGGAACGCTGCAGTTGTGCATGCTGGTCTTGCTTTGACTCTGGGCCATTCAGCTTGGCGCATACCTTGCACCTTCACAAGCCATTCCAAACTTCAAGTAACAGAACTATCAGTTGTGCATATTGCCTGGTCCTCTTACTACACGCCGTGATACACCTGTTCTTATTAAATGGTGCACCAAGCAACAGGCATCATTGTATGAGGTACCTACTGTATCTCTACTGTATGACCTGTGTCTGCAGGAGCTGTTGGATGCAACGCATCACATCCTGGGTGAATTGGAGAAGGAGCACAAGGCTCACAAGGCCCCCCAAGGACTTGATGCTCTCAAACCGGATGCAGACGCTGACGAGCTCCGAGAGAAGTTCAGAATCGTCAGGGTGAGCCTTGCAAGCAGATTCATGTACACAGATGGCATTGCACATCACTGTTGCTAAGGCAGATTCTGTGTTGAGTGTACGTGTCCTCTCCTTGTGACTCAAGCAGATAGAGAGTCAGGAGATGATGGGGTTTGAGTCATCATGAGACGGCAAGCAGGCAAGCCTGTCTAGATGTGAACAAGCCAGCATCAAAGCAGAACTAGCATACACAACTGCAGCATTGCAGGTGGCTGCTGTGCAATGCTCCTCAAGGTGTGGTTGAGTCTGCAGATGGGCCAGAGAAACAGCAACGATAGCATAAGCTACTTTGTCCCTTGTGCACCTGTGTGTACTTCACACAGCAGCTTCATCCCACAGCCGAAGTCTTGCATCCTGACTTTACTTGCCTGCCAATCATGTTTCAATGCATGTCACAGCAAGGCTGCCTCACTGCTCCACACTTCTATGTTCCCAACCCCAGGAACCTGCTCAATTCAGGAACAAGATGTCCCCCTGCAGGTAACCTGTAGCCTCAAAACCCAGCAGACATGCTATCGACACCAAGTGTGCTTGTGACACAATCCACACTTGTCCCAGAGACACTGACAGTCAGGCCTCTGGGCAGCCCGGTATAATACTTGGCTTCTCGTTACATTGACGCCAAAAGTGGTAGTCTTTTCTTTTCTGACAGTCAAGCCTGCCTGCAGACAGTGCTGGAGCAAGGAGGCAGCTTTGCTGGCATCAACAGGAAGGTGCAGATCAAGCCCCTGAAGTGGAGCCAGCCAGAGGAGGGCTCCAAGGAGGAGCCCCGGGTCACAGAGGCCCTTCTCATCCTCAAGCATGGGGGTGTGCTGACGCATGCTGGCCGCCAACAGGTGCGTGCCAGTGCAGATGCTTACTTGCCTGTAGACTCCGGGCTGCTGCTGCTGAACGCCCCTGTCACGATTCCCGAAAGGCTTCATCCCTTCTTTTCCGCGTGTTTTTAGTGCAGCAGTGCTGTGTTGCCCAGGTGCATTGGCATTTGTGCGCAGGCTCTTTTTGCTGCTAGCAGTTCAATACCGAAATGGCTTGCTTGCAAGTAAGTCCAGGCTCTTTATCTAGAAACTGACAGGCAAACTGTCAGGAAAGGCAGTATGGGTTCTGCTTTCTTGGGGTTGCACCACCTGCATGAGTGGCAGATTGTCTGAGCAAGAGGCAACCCATCCCTTTTTCAGAGTGCTGCGGCGTGAGGTCAGGTCACTGTGGTCCAACACAACTGAGATGCTTTGGTATCAAGACTAAAGGCGGATCACTGTCTTGTTTTTGGCTTGGAAACTCCATCTTTCTCAACTTGGTGGGGAAACAGTTCACAAGCATTATATAGATCTATATATATGTATATAGATGTAATCCTCCAAAAGCACTTTTGCACTGTCACCTTTATGCAGAACATGGAAATCTCACCATCGCCAGCAAGCCTCAGTGCATTGTCACACAACATGTGACATCCTGCAGGCTGAGGACCTGGGGAAGCTATTCAGGACAGTGATGTATCCACGCTATGGCCCGGCTGGCTCATTTACTGCCTACATGCATTCCTCCAAGAGTACTTTTTCAGTGCATCTTGTGTGCAGAAGATGGAAATCCCACCATCGCCAATAAGCCTCAGTGCATTATCACACTGCATGTGATATCCTGCAGGCCGAGGACTTGCCAATGCGCCTCAGAGCATTGTCACACTGCATGTGACACTCTGCAGGCGGAGGATTTGGGCAAGCTATTCAGGACGGTGATGTACCCACGCTATGGGCCTGCTGGCAACGGCTTTCTACGCCTTCACTCCACCTACCGCCACGACCTCAAGATCTACACCTCAGATGAAGGCCGTGTGCAGACCTCCGCCGCTGCCTTCACACAGGGCTTGCTTGACCTGGAAGGCACTTCTCTGACACCAATTCTTGTCAGGTAGGAGCTGCACTTGTTGCTGGATAGAGGATGTTTGTGTAATGGACAAAACGTTGAATTTCACAGCTTGCAAAAACCTGCATCATGGCACAATGCAGATGCCAATTGTAACATGATTGCTCTTCGCCCGCTATTTGAAGTTCCTGATAGTAATCCTCATTAGATTGGTCTTTTGCTCTTGGTCATGTCAGCCCGGTTCATCCTGTGATGCAGCTCTGCACAGACATTAGCCAAGGTCACTGTTTCAAGTACAAAACAGGTAGTCCATGGGCGTGTCTGAGGATAGACTTACACTGTGGGCGGCGGCTTGTCTGAAGATACTACTGTTCCTGTATCCCAAAAAGATATACCAGCCTGTGAGTGTGCTTGTAATGTAGACTGCGGCTTGCCACCACTCTGGTTTATGATGATGACACAGACAGCATGTACGGCCAGGGCCGTTTTTGCTGTCAGGGGCCTCAAATGACAGCTTGCATGGCAGTGATGATGTCATATCCTCTTCCAGCTCTGCATCTGCATCAGGTGTTGGAATCTGATGGCAAGACATGTTGAACAAGAGCACGCACAAACAAACAAACAATGAAATGTGCACAAGATCCTAGTCTGGCCAGTCAGAAGGCAAACAGCATGTCAGTATTCATGGACTTGAATGCAGTCTGGTGAAGAAGGATGCGGGCATGCTAGATGCCTTTGGCAAGGGCGCCAGCGAGGACATCCAGCTGGCCAAGAGTGAGCTGTACAGTCAGATGACTTGGGACAAGGACTCTAAATCCTCTGCCTTTGCTGAGCCCCAAGTGACCACAACCCTGCCCTCCCCCCCGCCCTCCCCCAAGCCTCGCAAGGCCTCCCTTGAAGAGACAAGTAAGCAGTCTCAACCCCAGCATTGTAAGTAAGCTCAGTTGCTTTCAGTTGTAGTTACTCAGTTGCTTTCAGTTGCTGTTACTCAGTTGCAGTTATTCATTTGCAGTTGCTCAGTTGCAGTTACTCAGCTGTAGTTACTCAGTTGCAGTCACTGACCATTTGTGACTGAACTTGCTCAAGGGTTGCAGTTACTCAGTTGCAGTTACTCAGCTGCAGTTAGTCAGTTGCAGTTACTCAGTTGCAGTTACTCAGCTGCAGTTACTCAGTTGCAATTACTGACCATGTGTGACTGAACTTGCTCAAGGGTCGCATGTTGCTCTGCATGCTGACCTCGCTAGCTGTTTGGTACAATGGGATCTTGAACTCATGCTTAGGCTGGGTTCGTGCCATGCAATGCTGTCCTGCGCAGTAACCTCACATAACCTGCTCTGCAAGCTATTATTAGCTCTTGGCCATGGCAAGATACCTGTCTTGCTGTCAACTTGATGCTGAACAGACGCATGGCTAGCAGGTTAGCAACGACACATTGTGCCTTGCCGTCTTTTGCCTAATTGTTCATACGCTGTTCTCACGCTGAGCAACGCCTTTTCCCCACTAAGACAACAAGGCTGTGTTTGAAACTTGCATTTCTTCTGTTCAGAAATTTTCTGCAGTTAAAACTGAAGTTTTTCTGTTCGGTTGTTGCACATCTGTTTGGTTCTTGCCCAGGCGTGATGTATCCTCTAGCCAGTCCCCGGTCTGCCAAATGCATTTCTTCTGTTCAAAATTTCTTCAGTTAAAAATTGGATGTTCATTCTATTCAGTTGCTGCACAATTGTTCGATTTCTGCTCAGGTGTGATGTCTCCGCTAGCCAGTCCCCGGTCTGCCAAATCCCTGTCCTCAGTGGACCTCACCCACCAGTCAGCGTCCTCTCCCTCTGCCCAAAGCGCCCTCAAGAGCCCCCAAGGTACCCCCTGTCACACCTCCATATTGCAGAAACGCTGTTTACCAGTCCTCAAACACTACTTTACGTTAGATTTACGCTGTGAATGTGACGGTTTTCCACAGAAGCAGATAGCGCTGCAAGCCTACTCTGGACTGTAGACCCCCTCTCCCCCCCCAACCCCCAACCCCCCACAGATTAGGTATACATGTGCCTGGCAATGCTGACACTGCCCAAAGTTACTCAGCATTACACAACATGTGATGAAGGGCGGGACATCACCAGACGGCCCTCCTTCAGCGATGCCAAGAGCCCTCCAGCCCGAGTGGCCTCACGAAGCATGCTGGAGTCGGGCTCCCGCAGCAACATCCATGAGGCTCTAGCCAATTACAGGAGTGGGGCGGAGATGAGCGCCCCCACCAGCCGCCGCCAGACGGGCGATGGGGATCGCCCCAAGATCCACCCCATGCCCCCCAACCCCCTGTCCCTGCTGACGAAGCTCACTGCCTTCATCAAGGTGTGGGTCATGTCACCCTGGCCTGCCTGTGTGCAACATCCAACAGCTCCTCTCAAGCTGAAAACATATGTTTCAATTCAGAAATGTCATCCCTACACTGGAAATCTAAATAGAGAAATGTCTGGGGACAGTAAAAACGTGTTTCTACATTGTGGAGATGTTTTAGCACAGTGTGTGACAGAGCACGGGGCAAATTGTGCTGGTCAAGGTCTGCTGGCCTGCCAGTGTGTCTCTTTGAATACCTTGATCAGCATGATCTGTCTCTCGCTCCTTTGCATGCTCTGTTAGTGGACTTGCACACGTCTTGAGCATGAATTGGCCTTGTTAGGCTTCATCAGGGCCTTTCTGGGCTTCATCAGGGCCGTTCTGGGCTTCATCAGGGCCTTTCTGGTCTTCATCACAGCCTGTGCAATGCCATTTACACCTGATGATCGGCCCTGGGTCTGTGTTATGCATTACTTGTGTGTGCTGCGATTTGCTTGATTTAGAAGTACATTGCAAAGGTTTCATGTGTTTTGTACGGCCTGGAGTCTCCTTGTACATTGCATGGACTCTGCCCGCTATGACAGCTTCAAACCCTTGTCCATGCGTCAGTTGTGAGTACTCCAGCATCAGTATCTCACTCATGGTACTAGGTACATTCTTGCGTCGTGGGTCTTTGTGATGTGACGTTATCAAGGCAATCCTTTGATGTAGGTCCTTGTAGAGCAGCTGCGGCAGCAGTGTCTGGAAGAGAAGGTGGACAAGCATGCTGAGGCTGTCAAGGCTTACAGCGCTTTGACCCAGTCTCCAAAAGAGTGGACACAAGAGGTCTGTCTACACTTATGAGCACAGCTCCCTTCATGCGTTACTGTTTGAAGTGGTTGCAACATTGGCCCAAAAGCATGGCCCCTTCCAAGAAGCCGTTTTGGGCCAATGTGACTTGCAAGCAGCCACCATTTGAGTCTGATGCTTCTGAACACAGCTGCCACATCAGGACGCTGCATGTGCTGCTGGTTGCTGTAGATAGTATGTCTGCATGCGTGGCAGCCCATGCATGAAGAGTGCATGAAGACGGCTTGTGCACACTGCATTGCAAATTCCAATAGGGGAGGACATGTCATGCAGGCAAGGCACCTTTGACTTGTCACTATATGAGCACCTGTTGATCAGCGTTTGACAGCACACACGAGCAGAAACAAGACCGTCACTGTTGGTATGCAAGCAAGAAGGCACAAAAACAGTCATGCTGCCATACAAGTATATCAAGCATGCGACAGGCAAAGTTGTTCTGGTCTTACATTGCAGCTCCATTGTGCGATGGCCTATGCAGGGAGGAGTGCCATGTGGCGGTGAGAGGCTGCTGCTCATGTTTGACAGGTGGCGCAAGCTGCTGAAGGCCTTCCACAACGAGAAGAAGAAGCAGTACGACATCAGCAAGATCCCCGATATCTATGACAGCGCCAAGTACGACGCCATCCACAACTCCCACCTGCCTCTGGACCTTCAGCCCGTTTACCAGGTGACCTGCTCCTCCTGCTTGCACCATCAGCTCCTCCACTGATAGCTGCTTGCCTGGTCCTGAACAGATGAACTCTACATTGGGCCACAGCGCCTCTGTCTGTATAGTGCTGAAGGCTTCAGACAAGAGGATGTCTGAGCTGCTGTAAGTGCCACAATCCCAACGCCAGCTTGGTGAGTTCAGCTGGGCAGTCTTGCCTCTGCAGAGCCATACGACCTTGTCATGCATGACCTGTCTGTCCTTGGGGAGAAACAGCAAAGACAAGGTTGTATGGCACTGCTATGCCTGAACACCACCTGTAGGGATGCACAAGACAGGCTGCTCTAGAGAGACAAGACTTATCCTGCACATACCTAGCTCATCATGAGCTGGAAAGCATTATCATTATCATTATTAGGATTATTATTGTTAGCATTGTCAATGACAATAAAAATAAATAATTAAAGCTGTAATAAATCATAATAACAATAATAATGTTATTACCACCTGTTGTGTGCCATGCAGCGTCTCGTCAGCAGCATGTGCAGCTGCATGAGCAATCAAGGTGCACGTCAATGACTACTGTTGCACAGGTCTGACCTTGCTTGTACCTGATCCATCAATCTCCATGCATGCATCAGCAGCACGCGCAGCTGCATGCGTGGAAGTTTGTGGGTCAGGTGCCGACAAGGTCGGGCTTGTGCATGACTAGTTGATGCGCACCCTGCTTGCTGCACGAGCAACTTCACATGTAACTCGGAAGAGTTACAGTGAATGCTTGGATTGCAATATATTTAACAACATTTTCTCATTCGTCAAGAATAACAGTGATAATCATATTTACGTTTTCGAGCTCATGATGAGCTAGGTATTTGCGGGACAAGTTCTGTCTCTCCAAAGCAGCCTATCTTGTGCATCCCTGCAATACCCACCAATTTGACACTTTTTTCCTCTTCAATACCACTGAAACGATTAAAAAGAACAAAAACACAATCATTGTCTGGTTTGTATGCAGATTGCCAAGGTTTTGGCCGAGGCAGTCATCCCCAATGAGTATGGCATCGACCCCGCTCAGAAGCTGCGCATTGGGAGCAAGATCTGCAACGCTCTGCTGGGCAAGCTGCTCGCTGACCTGGCCAACATGAGGGACGAGTCACTGGCCACTGCTGTAAGCTGCTGTCCTTCACCTGCTGTGCACTGCACTGCATTTGCGCTGCATCTAGCAATGTTGTCATGCTTGACCAAGCTGTTATTCCAGGTGCCTCACCAGTTAATGCCGTAAGCTGCTGTCCCACACTTGTTTGTCAGTGGCCGCCTTGCCACAACTTGAAGCCATTAAAGGATGGCATAATTGCAACAGGTGCAGCCTTTGAGTAGCAAGCACAGGCTGCATCTGGCAATGTTGTCATGGTTGGCATTGGCTGCTGCTGCTGCTGAACAAGCAGATTTTGTCAGCAAAGCTTATTGTTGCTACAGTGATGCTGGCCGCTGCGACTTGGTCTCTGACAGTGGGATGAGATCCACACAGGATGCAAGTGAAAGACAGGATGTAACCATCCTGTTGGCCTGAGTGAAACTCGAGCTCATGAGCAACTTGTCAGCCATCTGTTGGCAAGTTTGACTGCTGATGTGGAGGTAGTCTGGATGTCTGATGAGTCACAATTGGCTCCACACCCCAGACTGTAAGTTATAAACTGAAATGAAAAATGAGCGCTGATGTGGAGTCAGTATGGATGTAGGGTCAGGAGACCCCCACAGATGAGGCCTCCCCCTACGGCAACCCCGACGAGGGGGACCTGGGGTCTCTGAGCATGCAGGACACCAGCCGCCCCTCTGACTTTGCCTCTGAGGCTGCATCCCAAAGCAGTGCTCAAGGAGAAGCTCTGGGAGCATCTGGCAGCCTGCATTCCCAGAAGTCAGGTCAGTCTGGCCTTACATTGTGCCTGCAATTGTAGCACTTGCTCAAGTCCAGGCTGAAAGCTTCTACACTGACTTTGTGTTCTCCTGTTTTTACTGTGGGCAATCATGCTTGGCAGGTGCAGAACGTGCTTGGGATGCAGACACTGCAGATATGGCCTTCTGAGATGTATGGCAATGCGTTGTGCAGCCAAAAACCAGCCATGCTTGTACACATGCTTCATGTGAGTCACATAATATGACTGTGCCTCTTTAGGCATTTGCAGGTCATTGCGTCCCTGGGGACATGATGCTGAATTGGGGACGTGATCCTGGATCCCAGCATTCAGCACACATGCCTGGGGACAGCAATAGCAAGCTCTGATTTTGACTAAAACCTGCAGATCTAATGGGGACTGGAGACTCCCTAGAGGATGGAGAGGATCCCGAGTCCAAAGTGGACAAAGAGACCATTCATCTAGCAAGCTGTGATTGCTTCACCCTTTCTGATTCCCATTGAACCCCGCAGGTCTAATGGGGACAGAAGACTCCCCAGAGGATGGAGAGGATCCCGAGTCCGAAGTGGACAAAGAGACCATTCATCGCCTTTGTCCCACCTACGCCACAGACATCAATTCCCCCTTGCGACATGTGCGCACCCGCATCTACTTCACCTCTGAGTCCCACGTCCATTCCCTCATCAACGTGCTCAGATTCAGCCATCTGGCAGGTACCTGTTGGCATTCCTACATACCTTTACTGCAGCTAATGTACTCTACTTCACCTCTGAGTCCCACGTTCATTCCCTCATCAACGTGCTCAGATTTAGCCATCTGGCAGGTAAATATTGCCATTCCTACATACCATCACTGCATCTAATGTACTCTACTTCACCTCTGAGTCCCACGTTCATTCTCTCGTTAACGTGCTCAGGTTCAGCCATCTGGCAGGTGAATATTGGCATTCCTACATACCTTTGCTGCAGCTCATGTACTCCAGCAGTCCTTACTCTGATGCTAGTGGTAAAGATTGGCATTCCTACATACCTTTGCTGCAGCTAATGTGCTCCAGCAGTCCTCACTCTGATGCTAGATTTGTGCGCTACGAGCCTGCTGTGTGTGAGAACTGGCTGTTGGTATGCTGAGACAAGCTGCTGCTCCTGCTGCTGCTGCTGCTGCAGAAATCGTGTTCCATGTACACTGCCTATGCTGTTGAACATCCGTCTATCTGCCAG
>JAABUP010000508.1_pt1 | contig 85445 bp, 124 predicted proteins | sample 5559201 | NCBI WGS metagenome assembly JAABUP01 (sample SAMN10711887, study PRJNA513373) | rock metagenome | isolation source: Antarctica rocks | place: Antarctica
AGCGGTATGCTCCTTTGTTTTCCACGGACACAAACACCATGAGATCCTTTTTTGCGCAGCAAGATCATATGCAGGTTTTCAAGTTCGTTCTAGACTGTCTTGATGTTTTCCACATTGACCTTCGTCTTCTTCTATATGTGATCAGACTTGCTGGCTGGCTAAAGCATTGTAATCTCTCTCTCTCTCTCTCTCACAGCAAGATGATTGTCAGTCATATGTGTGTCTGGTCCCACAGCTTACGTACTTACGAACGCGTGTACATCAGCATGGAAAGGTGATGCCAATCCGGGGCGGTAGATTGCAGCATCAGTGATGATTTGGTGTGCCAGTACGGACTGCAGTATTGTTCGTAGTACCAGCTAGTCAAGCAGACTTACTTCAGAGCCAAGCTCAAGCACACTCATTGAGTGTTGGTTCAGTAAGATTTTTTCTTGATGACGCGTGCGCACCCACCAAGCACAACAGTGTAGCGGCGGTCATGGGTCACACAGTCGTTGTACTGTTTTTGCTGCCTTGCTAGCACATCAACTACACCACTTTGGAAGTTTCAAAGTTTGATCTAGAGAATTCAGGGTCACGAGTGCTGTAGAGCAGCATGTTTAGTCACCGACTTCTTAATTATCAAGTAAGCCGAGCAGCAGTGCAGAGAAGCACTGCGCAGCGCCATAAGTTTGAGGCTTGCAAATCCGAAGCTTTGATTGCGTGGGCAATGAGTGCATGAGAAACAGTCGCTGGGCAGTCGGTGCTTCCGCACATCGAGGCGCCCAGCTTGCAAGCTAAGCCTTAGACGGAGTCTTCGCTGTCTGACCTGCAGTTTTCGGTCTCAGAATTTGAGCAGGCGGGATTGCTGCCCGACCTGGACAATGAAGTTTTTAGCCGTGCAAGAGCAAGTCCCGCGCCACACGCAATTGACGGCCCTGCGTCAGGAGTTGAGAGTACCTCCGTTCTTAGCGGCAACTTCAATCAGGATAGTGGTCTTGTCAGACCCGTTGTGTCTGACCAGAATTTGCTTCCGGGGCCGTGGAATACACCAGACCTACTCCACGCGTCCAGCGCTGCGGGTCGAGATGTCCAGCACCAGCAGCCTGGTCCATTGATATCGAAAGAGCCCTACAGCAAGAAGCAGCAGCAAAACCGTGAGCACCAGAAACGCTTTCGGCAGCGGCAGAAGGTATTTGGCCACGTTAACCTGGCAGACGATGTACTAGACGCTGTAGGACGACGCACGGCTGCTTGCTTGCACGTGCCAACCAGATTGAAAACCCTGCAATGCATTGTTTCTGACTCAGGCCAGAACGAACGTTGTGGAAAATCAGCTTGCCAGCACTTTGACTGAATTGCAAGAGCTGAGGATTCAAAAGCAACAGCTAGAGCAGGACTTGCAGCAAGCTCAGGGCAGCCGTGCCATGCCAACAAATCAGGTCAGCAGGTGAACGCTGCTTAAACTACACTGCCAAAGTTTGAAAGTGCTAGCAACAGTGACTGGACTGCTCATTGCAGAGTATGGCACATTCTGAAACACAGAATTTTGAGGATGCAGACAGTGATCCTGATGTGGCACCCTCAGTGACCATTTCCATTCAAGGCAGAAGACAGCAAGTTACTGCTGAGCAAATTCTTACTATGCCTGCAGAGCAGTATGCTATGCTGTGGAAGGTAACTTTATAGTTGCACCTCCTGTGCAATTCACGTACATTCAATATGCTCTGCTCCTCTGCATGGGGCTGATATAGTTAAATGCATACCTGATTGATTGTTTCAGCTGGTTGTCAGGTAGCCGCTTATGTTCAGCTACAAAGCATTGTAATGTCAGCTGGTTGTGATTACAGGCCTACACCACTGAGCTAAAGTCCTGCTTACAGCTGTGCGCAAATGCAAACAGTCCTGCTGAGGAAAGCAGGTTGAATCAGCTGACCTTTGAAACTATCCTGCTGAGGGACAACAGGCTGAAGACAGATGTGAACTCAGCCAGATTCATGAGTAGTGAGCCAGCATCCTTCTTTGCCGAGTTGCTGGTGAGGCCACTTGGAATTTTTCAGAACACTTTCACAGCAGTATGCATGCTGCTGTTGCTGCTGCTGCGCCTGCTGCTTTGCATCACGTCAGAGCAGCAACTTGTTCGTCAGCATGCGTTTGCTTGCATTGATGTGTCTGTACGCCCTCAAGGTGTCAAAACATAGTGAGGTTAGTTTGGTCTGCGCTGTGCCAGCAGTCCTCACACAGGGTCTGGACTAATGCAGCAGCAGACATGGGTGGTTAGCACGCAGGATTCTGCTTGCTGAAATGTGAGATGCTTTGTATCACTTGGCAATTTCATCTCTGTTGGGCAAGTGCAGACTTTGCTGAGCTTGTCAGAAGACCAGGTCCAGGACCTGATGTTGCTGCGCCGCTTGTACATTGTGAAGCGGTGTCTTCTGGGATCACAGCGAGCAAGACTAGTGGCCAGAATGCAGGAGCCAAGCCCAGATCTTATCTCTGATGCTTTGAAGGCATCTTCTGTTGCTACTGAACTGGGCAACAATGCTGCTCAGGATCGGCAGCTTTTTCATAGGTTCACATGGGGAGTGTACTGCGGGGTGAGTCATGCTGTTGCCTTCCATGCAGCCCTTGGCAAGTCACACTGGGCATCCATGCATCTGCATGGTGCCAGCCCTGGGAAGAGGCTCTGGCACTGCTGAGGCTTGTCAGCCAGAATCATGTGGTGCACATTTGGTGCACTCTGAGCGCATTTGCATGAAGATGATCTCTGCGACGTCGTTGCAAGCTGCATGCTTGTTGCTGGCATGAATGTCAGTGCAGCTCAGCTCTACACCTGTCAACCCTGACTGGTGATAGCCACACAACTCTATCCAATTTGCTGCCTGCAGATCCTGAGTGCAAAGCAAAGCGCTGAGGTGATCGTGCATGCTGGCCCACAGCAGTGCATGATACCAAGCCTCCTCACATACATAGCGAATCAGAGAGGCTTCCCCAGCAATCAGCACATCAAAGAGACAGCCGATGGCATTGCAGTTGCGGATGAGTGGGCTCGTGTTTGGCGTTACACAGAAGCAGTCAATCCATACGTGACCCAACATGTGGATTATGTACCTATACACCGGCACAAGCAAGCTGCAGCCTCCCTGTATTAGTCTGATCAACAAGGTTCTCCTTAAATTGACGCCAATAGGCGTAGTCTTTTCTTTTCTTTTCCCTGATCAATAAGGCTGCACAGCCCACAGTTGATAGTGCTTCAAGGCACAGTCATAGTTGGCAATGAGATGGCTTACCTCTGATGGCTGACCACCAGTCAAGTGGACATGCTGTTGGCTGTTGCACAGACTTGCAGCTGTTGCAGTATACGTTGTAGTGTAGCAGCTGTTGTGGGAGAATATACGTATGGAATGGAATGGAATATATGGCATGCGGAACTTGTTGTGATATGCTGCTAGTTCTGCTGCGGTTGCCTGCAGATTATTTGGGTGTTACCAATAGCACATGGGGCAATGCGTGACATATGTTGCACAAGCATTCCGCCTCCGGGCCAGTGACACTTTTGGATCTGGAAACATTATCGTTGTGCGAACATGGTCATGCCTTGTCACATTTGCTGTAGCAGACTTCTGTATGTGGTCAGTCTGCTGTACTGACAATTGCTGATTGCTTAATTTCGTGATGTTGCTGATGGTGATGATGTGATTTTGGCGTTGTGCTCCTTGTTTATACTGCTTGCATTTGCGCAAGAATGGCCAGGACGTGGACAACAGCCCATTGAAGTTGTAGTTCCTCATTGAGCTTGACAATGGCCACATTATTGTCTTATCAAAGCCCGGTTCAGAGCACACAAGGGTGCATTGGATTGGCGTTGTCCACTAGGGAATTGACGTGAACAACCTGTCCAGTAATTTTACAAATGATGAGCAGCACGTGTATTGCTGTGATGCTACCAAAAATTTCTGTTGACAGCATTGTACTGGTACATGCGCTTCACAATTCTAAACTTGCTGAAAGATCTGACGGCGGACGACTGTAGTTGCGAACCATTGGTGCTATTGTATCAATGTGCAGACCATCTCAGAACAGTGTGCAAGCAGAAATATACTGGTTGAAACCTCTACTGTGTAACACGTAGAGTGTTTACATAGAAGCTTGGGATCACATGGGGATTGTGCAAATCCAGGGTCACATTATGACCTCCACATGTGAAGAGATGGGTGCCCTGCAAATGGGACATGTTCTAGGTCTAGACAAGCGGCGGAAACAGTTGTTGCACACGTGATGATGACACCCAAGAGCAGCCATCCTTACATTGCTGGAGTAGGTAGACAAGCACACAGGGCAGGCAACACCTTCCTCAGATGCAACACTACCGCTGACCACAGCTCTGCTGTTCATGCCTCCACGCACAACATCCTCATCTTCTTCTGTGTCATGGTATAACTGTTCATCATCAGCCTCACTAGCTTCATCGTCTCCATATATATAGATTGATCTAGCCATGATGCCTTGACCAATCTTCAATTGCAAGCCGCCTTCTATTGTATGTAGGCGTACCTGAAGCTCTGACAGGGAGTCAATGACCTCAGCCTCTATATATTCGCTAGGATCTGCCAAGGAGGACACAAGCTGAGTTGCTGCCATCCATGCTGCTTCTTGCAAACTAGGGTTCAGTGTGTCATCACCAACAATGAAGGCCTGAACTGCAGCAATCTGCTCTTCATCTGTCATACCATGTGACTGTTGCTGAAAGTTCCTTTCGTTAGATTCACTGTCACTGCCAGCCTCAGAGTCCACATCAGCAAAGTGTTCTGACTCTTGACCATCATCAGTCTGATTATCCTCAGATGCATTGACATCCAGACGATCAAGTGCGCGTCTTAGGTTGACTTGAGGGGACATTGTTTGTGTGGCCTGATCTGCTGTGGTGTCAACTCCAGGAGGGGCTGTCTCCATGTCCTCAGCCTGAGGACTCCAGCCAACGAGACCATTGGCAAACAAATGTAGCTGCAGCCGCTGAAGGCCCTCAGGAAGCTGAATGGCAATCTGCCGAATGCTGTTCATGCTGCCTGCTGCAGGCAGCAGCCTCTGTCAGAACTACAGCCACCACGCGTCAAGACTGCATGCAGCACACTGGTTTCATGTAGTCAGACAAAGTTGTGAGAGGCAGCTCAGCGTATAGTGCAAAGTGGTGAGCAAAGAATGAGAGCTGTTTTATGAGCCTTTGTGAGGTACCGGACGTTGCACAATCAGGGTCTATACCTGGATGTAGCAGCAACGGCTTTAGGTCTGTAACATCCGGCTCACGGCACGGCTGCTCCTACAGAGCACTCAGCCGTGGTGCCTCCAGATTACATGGAAGAACTCTGGTAATGATACAAGAAGTGTCGTGCATATGTATATGTAGACATCGCTTGACAAGTAAACTTGACGCATAGTGTTTACCTGGGTTGTTATGACGTAGCCGAACGATCTGTCACGAAGGACTACAGTCTTACCGCAGTACGACGGGTTCAAACTGCAAGGCGGCGCTTGTGCGCTAGTTCTGCTATGCCTAACAGGAGGCCTGTGCCGTGTCAAACAATTTGCACAATTGTGAAACGGGAGCCAAGCTTGTGTCATAGCATTCGCGCCCCGTAGAAATATTGGTCGTCGTGCGTGACGTATACGGTCAGATTCAGTCACATCCAAAACACCGGTCTGCCATCAGCTTACCTCCTGACCACTGTAAATTGGCTGTCATGTTGTTGAGGATCTCCGCCTTTCCGTGTTGTCAGAGCTCTGGTGCAGACACATAGTTCAACCTGATGCCACCCAAAGAAAGTCTGTGCAACAGACACTGTTAAACAGACACGTTCCTGGTGGGAAGGCAGCTTTCCTGCAAGGTCCCTTCTTGCATAGACTCCTATCAAACTGTCAGCGGGCAGCAAGAAAACCTGCGTCAAGCGTCACACCTAGTTAAGCAAATGGTTAAAGGACACGTAAGGGCTCGCTTCCTGCATATATTTCTTCGTATTTTGCCACGATGAGATCACATTTCTTCACAGTCGTTCAGCACGGCCGTTATGATCCTGTGGCTCACTGTGTGCTACTCGCTAACTTGCTGTGCTTCATACCTGCAGGCAGGAACCATGACCAAGCGAGCAACATCCAGTACAAGTGACCGAGGTTAGTGGTTGATAAGTGGCGCAATCTCATGCTCATTGCGAAATTTGAACTGTAAAGGTTTGAACACGCTTTCTTCGCAACTTGATAAGCAGGTGTTTGTCTGCAGAGACACGAAGCAGCAACAGAGCTCTTTGTAGGGCTCTGCTTGAGATCCGAAACAAATCATTAGAGGAAGGCCTGGGAGCAGTGGTGCAGCAAGAACTGTTCAGGCCCAATGACACCTGTCATGTTGTTTTGACAGCTGTTCAGGCCAAAGTCATTGAGGACTCAGCTGCAAAAGAGGCTGACCGCGCTTTGACTGCGCAAGCTGCAAGTAAGCCTGAATGATTTTATGCATCAATGCAGCTCGTGTCAGTGTGCAGCAGCACAAATGGAAGGCTGTGCTGCGCTGCACGATCAGCTTATCCAGACTGTGGTACCCAAATGTCTGCTGTTTGGCAAGAATGAGCACCTGAGTGACAAACCTGACTTCATGCACAGTGTCATCATGAACTGATGATGGATTTCAACTTGGTAGTCATGCGCTCAGTCATCTTTGCCTGTGAGCCATGCCTGCTAGCATTTGCAAGAACTTGCAAACAGCCACAAGTGTACACGCTCAAGAGGACTGCATCGTTTCAATAATTAATGATGCGTGACATGCACCAAGCTTCCTGCAGCCTTCAGGGACGACGTCAAGGCTTCAACTACACAAGTTCTTGTTTGTAAGACTTGACATAGTTGTAGGACATGACTCTGGTCTCTGGTCTGTCCACAGGGGTGGCTGCTGCTTGCCCCAGGGTCAATATTAGTGTGAACATGGACTCCCCGAAAGCAGGCTCATGAGTGATGTCACAGCTGAACTGTCCTCACTTGACTGTGTGCATGTAGGCCATGCTAGGGAGATGCTGGAGCAGCAGCTAGCTGAGGCACAGCAGCATGCTTCTGCCAAGGAGGAGGATTTGAAGAAGGCCAAGGAAGACGCAAGCATTACTGAAAGCACAGCTGCATTGCGGGAGCAGAAACACTTGGCGACCATGACTGAGCTCATCGACGTCAATGACAGTTACTCCAGGTGCAAAGAAGCCCTTGACTCTGCAGCTGCGCAGATCAAGGGCCTCCAGGAGGATCTGGACTCTGCTCACAGGGAGGCCACTGACAGTGGTAAGCCCTCTGGTCGAAAACTCTCTGCTTGCTCACTCCTCTCTGTGATCATCCCAGGCAATCTCAGATCAGCTGCTTGCTGTATGTTCCAACCTTTTTTCAGGGGTACAACTGATCTTCATTCACCATTAGCTGTTAGTATCACAGAGTGGACTGCAGGGTCTGCAGCAAGTGATGAGATGGTGTGCGTACACACTGCATTCGTACCTCTGACTCCTGACTGCACCTCCTTGTGTGCAATGAGTGCCACAGCCAATGCACTGCTCCCTTGTCGCTGCCATTGCAAAACAGCTGTTGTGTTGATATCATCTTCTGTACTGGATCATGTCAGGCATGTGCTGATTGCCATGACAGACTCATGTAGCTTTTGGCGTAAGAATTGTGCTGGGTGCACGCAGACTGTTGGTCACAATCTTGCTGTATTGTGATGCAGCTGCCAGGGCCAGTGCCAACATCAAGAAGGTGGAGGATGAGGTGAGGGGTTTGGTCACAGCGCAAGAGATGCAGGCCAACATGCTGTCAACTGAGAGGCAAAAGCTCTTGCAACTGGAGGTGGATGCCAGGCAGGCACAGCAGGCACAGCGTGATGCTGAGGAGAGGGCACAGCATGCAGAGACAGAGACTCACCAACATTGCCGTGAGAGTAAGTGGCCCTTCAGCAAGACAGCAATTTCCTTGTGTATGGGATTGTCAGTGTTCTGCTGCCTTATTCCTGCTGCCACTTCCTTGAAGATGCGCTGAACTTTGCATGCTCACCTGAAACAGCTTGGCTGTCTACATGCACAGCATTGCCATTTCAAAATGTGCATTACTTTGACAGTAATCTGCAGACTTGCTGTCCAAAATGTTTCTCTTGAATGAATCATACTTAACTTCCAGCTTCATTGATTGTTCCTTGTGCTTCTTTGCAGTTGCAGACTTCAAGATTGAGCTACAAGCTTTGCGCGACAAGCTGGCCAAGATGAGTCAACAGGCCAGGGCTCCAACCTTGGTGCCACCACCTGTTGTACCTGCGCCAACGGCTATCCGCTCACACACTGGACTCCCTGTCACAGCCATGAGCCATGAAGGGTCACCCACACAAGCACTACAGATTATTTCAGCTGGTTCAGCATGTGCTAGTGAGCCCACAGCATCTCCAGTGGTGCTGCCTGGCCAGGAGCTTGCTCCAGGCCCCAAGGCCATGCAGCAGGAGGACAACGCCCCCAATGCAGCAGACAAAGCTGTTACTGCCTTTGCTGATGGCTCACTGACCCCTGGCTTGACCCTCATGGACCCCCCTCAGGCTCCATTGGTCCACCCCCAAGCAATTTTGGGTGCTCCCAAGGCCTGCGAGCCCACACTCATGCGCAGCACCCCCACAGCACCTGCGTCTGCCCTCACAGCAAGCCCATCTGTGAGCCCAGCAATCAGCCTGGCCCCACACAGCAGCAGCAGCAGCAGCACTGGCAGCAAGAGGGGCTTTGCTTTATCCAGCAGCAGTGCCTTTGGTGTCATGGCTTCTGCCTTTGGTGGTGGACACAGCAGCAGCTCCGCAGCTGAGCATGCGGCTCCCCTTGCTGCTGCTATGTCCCCTGGTACTGCCAGTCCAGCTGTAGCTCTAGCTGCCTTTGGCAGTCCTTTTGCTAAGACACCGTCCGCCATTGCTGCTGCTACCACTGGCAGTGACCTGCAAGCCTCTCCGGGTTCAGCTGCTGCTTCTGGCCCTCCAGCGGCTGCAGCACCCCCTCACGCCCCCGCTCCTCTTGCCAACACTCCAGCTGCCGTCAGAGGTGGTGGCGGTCTTGTCATGCCAATTGTGGTCGCTCCTCCTCAATCACTGACACCTGATGACGCTCCTGTCAGTGGTGAGCCTGTATTTGAGAAGGAACTGCCACCAACAGCTGTGGCCACTACTCCAGTCTTCACAGACATTGCTGGTTTGGCTGAGGCTCCTGCCCCTTTCGGCAGCCCAGTTGCCAGTCCTGAGCCTGCTGCAGCTGTGGGCAACAGTGGCGTTGCCTTGGGCGTGATCACGGCCACCACCTGCTCAAGCAGCGGCCCTGCCACCCTTGGCTTCACAGCCACCACCGCTGCTATGCCACCTGCTGCTGTGTATGGCAATGAAAGTGCAGAGCCGGCAGTCCCTGAGACCACCATGCCAGAAGAGCCAAGTGGCAGCTTGCACTCACTGGCCCCAGCTGGGCCTCACAACTCTGCAATGCCAGTCAGCACTGCAGGTGACGCCCAAGCCCGCCCTTCTGATTTTCTGTTGTTGGAACTCCAGACCTGTGTCAGGCTTTCACATGCAAGGCTGGTCTCAGGCTTTCATGTACAAGGCTGGCCTGGTCCATTGCTTTGTTTGACACAGGCCAGCACTTTTGGTGATGACCATCCCCCCGGCCCCCCCCCCCCTCCCCTAACCCCTTGTTGCTGCGCAGCTTGGTGACGCTGTTCGGTATATGCCTGCCAAATTAGCGTGCTGATGGTCTTTGCATCTGAGAGTTGATTATCTGCAGGCGCTCCTGAACAGGCCAAGGCATCTCATAGTCGTCCTGCTCTGCGCCCAATCAACATCATTCTCAGGAACGGGCCTCAGCCAGGTGAGGGCTTAGTGACGCCTGGCTATGCCAAGGGAATGGACGAGGGGGATTACAAGACTCCGCCCTCAGGGCAATGGAGGTCTTATGACAGTGCAGGCAGCGGCGACCGTGCCTTCCTGGTAGGGCTTGTTTCACTTGAAGGTGTCATTGCGTTGGATGTCAGCTGATGTCATCAACCTGAGCATCACCCTTCTTGCCGCATTCAAGGTGGACAGCAATGGAACTAAGACAGTGCTGCTTGTTTGACAGCTCCCACAAGTTCATGGCCTGCCCAGCCACATGCATACGAGTGCAGGGTGTTGCTCAACTGTTAGGGCATGCTGTGTCTGGCCCCAAATGCCACACCCCTGAGGTGCTTGCATAGGCTGGTGCAGCCAAAAGGGCACAGCCTGTCCAAGCTGTTGCTCCAACAGCTGCAATGGCTTCTGGAGGGGTAGAGGGGTCAGCTGGGATCAGCCACCCCGCTGACTTGGCTGTCCACCAACCTGCAGCGCAAGTCAGCATGGCTTTAGGTGAGTGGTCCAATGGTGTCAAGACTCCTGCTTGTTGCAGAGTGGGCACTGATTTTCTGGCTTGAAAGTGGCCATGTTTTGCCTGGAGGTCCAGGGCTGACGAGCTTTCTCATCTGTGCATAGTGCAGAAACTGCTTGCATTGATCACAATGAATGCTGCCACAAGTCTAGTGTTGATGTCCTGGCTGCTAATGCTTGTAGGATGATTCATCAGCAAGCATGCTGGTTAATCTCATTGCCACAAGATACTTGCTTACATATGCCTAGCTTTCAGGTGCTTCTGACAAGTTCTTGGGGGTGACACCCGCAGCAGCGCAGAGCTCAGCCCATCTGGGTGTTGGGTCCCCTGGGAGCAGCCACGCTCTGCAAAACACGCCAGAGTTCCTGGCAGCATTGTATGGTATCCAAACTTGCGAGCCTGAGGTAGCAGCCTGTCCCTGGTTTGTGCACTTCTCAAGTCCAGTTTGCAAGTTCAACACAGTGCTGTCTGTAGCTTGCAAGAGTACTGGTGCACCCTGTCTCTCATGGCTCCCAGCTGTAGAACCTTGCTACAGCCATCAGCAGAAGTGCGTAAAAGGCAGAGCTCTTTTTGACGCTCAGGCTTCTGCACTGACATGCGGTCTGTGCAAAACTAACCAGTGCCCCCATGTTGATATTGTGTTTTGTGTGTGGCAGGGCGAAATGCAAGTGGATCAGTGGTGTCAGGTTAGTAGCAGTGGCCAGGACCAGGGCTTCATGACCATGTCTGTGGGAGGTGGTGTAGCACAGCACTTTGCCCCATGTGGCACATCAGTGGGTGAGCATTGCCTCTACAGCCAAACATGCTCATGCACAAATCGCCACCAACCCCCAAACTAGCACCCGCAGGCAGTCTGCCTTGCTCGGGTGATGATCACCTGGGTAGACCACCCACCTCATTGCAGTCATGCACATATAGCACTGCCTTAAATATTTGTTGGTTGATTGATATATGCACTCTCTTGTGGACAATTGCTTTGCTGCATGCAAGCAACATGTTGAGCAGTGTTGTTTAGCATTGCTTCAACACCAAGCGGAGCCATGGTACCCTTTCTGCATATCATGTACTGATGTGCTAACTGTTGCAAATTCCTTGATTCTATGATGCGCCATTGGTGCAGGTGACGTGGACCTCAACACACCATCAGCGACTGCATCTGCTGACTCACCTTCTAACCCCACAGTGGCTGTCGTTGCCGCTGCTGAGTCACCTGCTGCCTGCACAGCAGCTGCTGAGGCGTGTGCTGCTCAGTCAGCCGTTGGTGCTACAGCAGCTTCACCTGCAGCTGCTAGGTCATCTGTTAATTCTGTGCCAACATCTGCTGCAGCCGAGCTTGGGGCAGTTGCAGCTTTGCCGCTCTTTGGTGGTGCTTTGAAGAGGACAGCTCAGGAGGTACATCTTTTGTGCTATCGCTACTTGATGTCATGCCCTACATTGCACATGTCTCAGAGTATATGCTGGAGCAAGCTTGACCTTGTTACAGTCCTGTTTGCACAAGTGTCACAACTGTGGTCACGCCTCTAAGTGCAGCAGTGTCAAGGTCTGGTATGAACAAGCCTTACTACCAAGTAATTCTCAAGCTTTAACTTTATGTCTTGGTGTACAGGCAAATGAGGCCAATGCCACTCCCTCTCAGCTGCACCGCCTCAAGAGGCAGAGACAGACTGCTGACGGAGATGCAGAAATAGGCGCTGGTGCATGTGTCCCACAGCAAGCTGATGAAGAGGATGGTGAGGTGGGGAAAAGCCCAGAGGAAGGGAAAAGCCTGGCTGTTCAAGGTAAAGAAAGTGCCGGCCCTGCCTCACTCCATGTTGTCATGCCACAGACTCTACCTGCTGGCAGCCTTGTTAATTAGCATGCAAACACAGTCTCCTCCTGTTTTTGTGTCCCATCGTGTGAACATCCCTCCAGCAGCTGCCTGTGGCACATGCTGTTCAGACTTGCAATTAGCATGAGCTCTCTCTGCTGTCTCTGCTTCTCTTCCACTGTGAAACGTTTGTGTGGAGTTGCCATCTTGCTTGAACTTCTGCTCACTAGCGCTTGGCTTCTGGAGGCTGACTAGTTGATGTATGAATCAGGAGGTGACGTTGGTCCACACCCATTCACCATGGGGGTCAGTCAGCCCAGCAAGCGGGTGCAGAAGAAGGCAGACAGGAAGGGTCACTCCAGCAGGCAGAAGGGTACCAGGTCCACCAGAACTGTGGATGCAGCACCATCAAGCAAGGACCCTGCGCCACCACAGGTAGCCCCCTCTGCTGCATCATTGCCCTGCACATGCTTTGAGTGCTTGCAAGGCAGTCTGCATGCCTACCATCTATGTCCACGCTGTCTCTGGGCACGCCAAACACGCTATGCTGCACACCATGTTACCACAACTTCCACCTCTTCTTCAATCAACGGCAGGCGTCAAACTTGTCATGTTGCACAGCATTGGTTGTGCTGAAGAAGTAACTTCTATCAAAGAGTTGCAAGACTTGTAGTACAAAGGTCTGTAATCGCAGAGTGGTTGCATCTTCTGTGCTTCAGCTTGTTGACACGGTCTGTCAGTTGACAGTGTATCCAGTGCCATGACCATGGTGTGCAGGACGCACAGCAGTCTCACGCTGCCCAGCAAGTCTCACCTGTGCTTGCTATGTTGCCTGCCCAGCAGCAGCAGCCAAACCTGCCACCGTCTGCACCCTCAAGTGTAGCTGCAGCCAGCTCTTCCTCACATGTGGTGGACGCCACTGGTCACCAGGACACAGCTGACCCAGCTGCAGGTGAAGGGCTGCTGCCCAAGGCAACCAGCCCCACGACTGACCAGTGCGCATCTAGCGCTGATGAGCCGCCTGCTGCAGTAGTTGGTCAACCCCAGCACCACACACCTGGATCTGAGCAGTCAGAGGCGCCTGCTACTGCGTGTACCAGTACAGTAGACACAGTCCCTCAGCACGTGGTTAGTGCTTTAGTACCCGCCAGCCAGCCAAGCACAGCTGGATCCGGCCAGTCAGGGGCATCTGCTTCTGCATCTGCCCACGCAGTGGACATAGCTCAGCAGTCAGCTCCAGTTCCTTGCTTGCCCCCGTCTGCAATCAGTGCCCAGCCATCAGCAGAGCATGCTGAAAGATGCGGTGATGCAGCGGGCACAGCCGGTGAGCACACTGCAGGCCAGGCGGCAGTGACTGATGGAGTACATATTACTGTCCAGCAGCAGTCACCTGGATCTCAGCAGCCTGAGCAGGCCAGCCAGACTGTTGCTCACCCAGTCCTGGCTGAGGTGGACACCAACAGTCAGAACCACACAGCTCGGCTTGGCAAGCGCCCCGCCCCGCCCCCCTCTCATGAACCAAGGCTTAAGCAGTGCAAGCTCAATGCTGCAGCAGAAGATGAACAAGAACAGCAGGGAGGCTCTGAAGGCCCCTCCCCTGCTGGCCAAGATGCCACAAGGCCGATGCCTGCTGGTGAGGGAGAGCAAGGAGAAGAAGCTGTAGGGGGCCACGTGGGGGAGCAGGGTGAGGCTGCACCTGCTGCGCAAGCTGCACCAGCTGTGCCATTGGGCAGCATGCCGACAGGTAACAGCCTGCCCCATGCTGTATGCATTTGCTGTGGGTCTATTGTCACAGGCTACCTGGCCTAACCTCAGCAAGGGCACTTGTATTCTGACCAAGCTGCATTTTCTTGCCAGAGCGCATCAAGACAACCTGTGTCCTCTCCGATCCGAGCTTCACACAACAGCTTTTTGTGATGCCATACTCCCCAAGCTACTGATGTGCAAGGCATTGGGTGTGCTGCAGCAAATGCCAGTCAGGCAAAGATGCAGAAGTCGGCCAGACTCAGGAGGATGTTCCTGCAGTGAGTGTCACGCATGCCATGTTTTTGCATACATGCGAAGCATGCTGTGGTTTGGCGCAGGGGGTCTCAGTTTCACGCAGGGCACTGCCCAGAACCTGGCTCAGGGGAGGAGAAGAGACCAGAACAAGGGGAGCAAGCTCAAGAAGAGAGGTGGCACTGCAGCCCCGACAACACAGGTGCGTCTTTTGTAATCAGCTAGTACCAAGACGCTTATGCTGCTCGTTTTGAAGAAAGTATGCCCTGCACTTCCGCTTGTGTGCATTTGTCATGCACTCTATTGGACATTATCGCTTATCCAACCCTTGCTCAGAGCCTCATCTGCTGTCATCATGACTTGCAGACAAGACAACTTGACTAAGGATCTGGGTATGAGTGTCAAGAGCTTGCCTTGTGCCTTGTATTCACAACAACATTGACATGCAGGGGGCAGCGCAAGCAGCCCTGCAGGGCCTGAGCCAGCACCCTGCTGCCCCAAGCCGGCTAGCACATGCCTTTGGCCCAGCCAATGTGGCTGCTGCTGCAAATGAATCACCTGCTTCTGTGGCTACCACGTCGAATGTGGCCGCTGAGCCAGCTTCCATTGAGGCTGTTGAGCCAGCTGCTGGTGTAGCTTCAGAGCCAGCAGCTTTTGTGGCTGCTGAGCCAGCTTCCATCATTGCTGGGCCAGCTTACACGAAGGCTGCTGAGCCCCCTCTCCCAAGCATTGGTGACACACCTCTCCTTGGGGTTGAGCGGACTGGTGATGGTGCAGCTGAGCCAGCCTGCCTTGTGGCTGGTAGCGCTGCAGAACAGGAAGCAAAGGAGGCGACTGGTCTCACTCCTGTAGTGAACCGTATGTTGGAGTCCACCGTCAGACAAGGTGGGTCACGTTGCACAGGGACAGGACTGATAGCCTTTGTAAGTGGAGTCGTTCTATAGCCTCACATTACCCCGGTCAGGCTGACCGGCACTTCACCTCTCAAGCTTGCAAGGATTGGCAACGATGCATTTGACAAGTTTGTTGTTGGTGATTGATGTCCCAACGGTTGCACCTGCAGGCTATGCCTCAGTGTCAGTACGACCAATTGCCGATGTTGCATTGCCCTAGATGTACTTGGCCGCACACTCAAGCGACTCAACAGCAATGCTAAAGACCGGGCACGCTCAAGACGTGCAAGTCTGGATGGGATGTCAGGTTTGCATGTTGTCCAGGGTGTGGCCTCTGGAGCCCACTCCCTCTGGTGACAACCCCCCCAGCGCAAAACACCAGCGGCAGCCATGTGGCAGGGAACAGTGCAGAGCCCCAAGCTGTGCAGGCTAGTGGGCAGCACACAACCAGCACCGCCCAATTGGGCGGGGAGACCAGTGCAGAGCTGCCTCCTGGTGCCACCAAGGAAGAGGCTGCCTCCACCACAGCTGCTAGTGCAAGAAATGCCAGTTCCACAAGGGCAGACACTACAGTGGGTAAGACCTTGCTTTGCACTGCATGTTTGTGTGTGCAAAAGAGGTGGCAGGGTACAGTGAAACGTGCCATTCAGACTATTGCTCAGGCAGCATGATCTGTACAACAGTTGTCTTGTCAGCATAATGTGTACAAGAGTTGTCTAGTCAGCATGATCTGTACAACAGTTGTCTAGTCAGCATGGTCTGTACAACAGTTGTCCAGTCAGCATGGTCTGTACAATAGTTGTCTAGTCAGCATGATATGTACAACAGTTGTCACACAATGGCAGGTCGCATGATTTCCCCCATCACTCAACATGCTTACACCACCATCACTCAACATGCTTACACCACCATCACTCAACATGCTTACACCACCATCACTCAACATGCTTACACCACCATCACCCAACATGCTTACGCCACCATCACCACACTTGCTTACACCTGATTGTTGCAACAATTCCACAAGCAGCTGGCACCTTGACGCTACACTGATGGGTGCGCCATCAACCTGCCGCAGCGGAGATGAGCTAGCTGTACCTTCAGAAATGCAGTGATCACTCCTCTGTACCCAAAAATAGACATTGAAGCTTCCTGACATTCTCTGCATTGCCTGATCAGCAGCAAAGCCAGCTGTTGCAAATGGCAACTGCAATGCCTTAGCAGGATGTGCTTGTGTGCAGAGACTCCGGAGGGCGCTGTCCCAGTCACTGATGATGCTGCTGGGGAGGAGGCTGACCCCAGGAGGGGTGGAACTGCAGGGACCCCCAGCTCAGACGTTGCAGGCAGCAGTACTGGTAAGACCATTCCTACCAGCCTCAACATCTGTTGCTGTGACCATGATCTAGCCAACCACCATCACCATCAGTTCTCTGACTTGACCACCGGCCTTTCCATCACCACCACTTCATCTCCATGATAGCTCGCAGTTCCATGTCTGCATCATGATCTCTTGGAGCCTAAGCATGTGACGGGTATGGCTGCCACATCGCAGCTAAGCTTATCATGTGCTTCTGTCAGCTGAATCAAGCTGTCTGTATCTGTTGGCAATGGAGCATCGTTTGGTGACCCTGTTTGCAGCTGTGCGTCAAGCATTGATCAGCTGTTTGCATACCCGTCAAGCATGAGTTGACAGGGCATCAGAATGTTGTGAGGTACTTGGGTTATCAAGACACACAGCCCAGTCTGAATCACACTGTTTTATATGCACGTTTGCCATGCCCAACAAAGGTGCTTATTTGCAGGCTATGGCGACAGCCAGGCACAAGCTGTTGAGGGGGGTAATGCCCCAGCCAGTGAGCAGAAAGGGTCTCCTGGCCCTAGCCCCCCTAGGAGGAAAAGGCCCAGGCAAAATCTGGATCAGGTACTTGCATTCCTGTGACTTGTTCTGCAGTGCAATTGCATCAGCTTACATGAGCATGTTGAAGCTCTGCTTGACAGACAGGATGAATTATGGTGGAGTTGGACATGTGTTGGCTCCTGCAGGGCTGCAATGTCAGACTGATCAAATCTGTACCTATGACTGTCACCCGAACCAGCTCTGCATTCTTGCTACACAAACACTCGGTGGCACAAAAGCCTGAGTAGATAGTGCTGTGCTACAGGGCAGTGAGAACGGTGAACTGGTGGCAATGGAGGAACAGCCAGCAAAGAAGCACAAAACAGCCAGTCCTACTGACATGTAATTGCAGATGCAAGTCAGGATTTGGGCTCTACCTCAACCACCAAGGTTGCACAGCTCCTTCAGATTGTCCGGTTCAATACTACCCCATCTCCAGTCCCAGTGACAAACATCCCAGTACTCTGATACACTGATTCTGTTCATGTCATGTGTTATTTCCAGCTCTGAGCCACTCTCACTCATGTTGTTACGCCCTTCAGAAGCCAAGATCAGACATGCTGTGACCATATGACATACATTGTTGCATTGTTAGCATGGGTCCAGACACCGTGCTAAGTCCGCTTGGCAATATCCAACAGGAGCATACCGTAGTGCGTGTGAGTACTATGAAGCAGTATGCTTTGTGATATGTGGCAACGACATGGTGAATTTGTAAGGCAATGTGGCCCAACCCTTTGGGGTGAGGGGCAGGCCATTCGATTCCAACAAAGTGCCTGTTGTACCTGTCAGGCCTGCGTCTGCGGCCTCACATAGCTTCAGTCCATTGCCGGCGGAAGATAATCATGGCAAAGTGTAGGACACCGTTTTCTGGTTACAAAAAGAAACCTTGTTCATAATTCTGCAAGCAAGCAGCAGCATGTTCTGATCCCATTGCAGGGAGGGCACGCAAAACTTTGACATGGGTATCATGGGTTGTTGATCAGTCCTGGCCAAGCATGAGCTCATTTGTCCACTGCTACAGAAAATACTCCAACAACAATATGCTGCAGTGCTGTTTCCAGAATTATGGATACTACACATGCTGCAAGATCGCCTCAGTCTTGGGATCTATATCAGTTGCCATTGCTTCCAGATCGCCCATCATTCCCTCTTGCATTGCAAAGTGAGCAGTACGACAATCTTATGTGCTGTGTATAGAGATGAGGTTGTTGGGAGTGACATATGACAAATCAGCAAACTTTGTCAAATGCTTTCAGCTCAAATATTACAAAAAAACACCACTCAACATCAGTCGCCCGGCAACTTAACAGCCACCCATGTCAGCCAAAAAATCAATGGTAACTGCCATCAGAATGCTCTATTTGGATGCCGCTATCCACATGATAGAGCTGTACTGTGCAAGGCTGCAATGCAAGCTGCATCATTTTCCTGAGGACCACTTGGGGCAATGTGCTCAACTCGCTTTCAGCGCCCAGCCTGCATCCAACAGTCACTCTGACACTGCTGTATTACCAGAAGTAGCAACAGCAGCAGAGGTAAGCATTCCAACAAATACAATCTGATTGATCAACACGATTCTAGGTATTGCAATCATGGTAGTGGCTGAAGCAGTTCTGCTCAGCATTTTGAGCTGCTGAAGCTCTCAGCACAATGCAACAGTGCCCAATGAGTACATCACATGTGTAGTGAATTTAACAAGCGGTGCTGAGCACTTGCGCACACATTGACTACCACAGTGCAGCTCATGCTGTCAAAGGCAGTGCTTGGTGGCATGTGAAGACTGGGAACCTACCGACGATGCGTGCCCATCAGGACAGCTGTGACCTGCGCAGACTTCCTGTGCTGGAAACCCCGCATAGCACTTGCTTCAACTCGTTTGACACTATCAAGCAGGGAGTCAGCACAGTGTGGAAGTCTGAAGACGGCACACTTGTCCACAATGAGCACATCAGCTTGTTTGTCATGACCTACATGAGCCATGCGAGGCAATGCAGACCCCTGCTAGTGGCTGACTGGACATGCTGACGTCAAAGCACTTTACTTGATGCTCATGACTGGTGTTATAAAGCGACTGACATCAGCAGAAATGACCAAACAAACACATGCAATGCAGCTTTAATTGATGCTTATGACTTGTTTCATGACGCAACCACTATGTCCTGATCTACAAATGATGAAACCACAACATGCAATGCAAAGAGGAGGGTTTGCAGCCTCTAGCTTGAGGCTTGGGTCGAGGCAGGTGGGTCAGAAACTTGTGGTGGTCAAGACTATGCCTTACACCCAGATGCTGCTGTGAACATTTGCTGCAAGTATACTCTCTGCAGCTGTGTACACCAGTGGCCAGGTTGCAAGAAAACAAAACTACAAAACTTTTGAGTGCAGCTATTGGCATGCGAGCTGTGTTGTGATAGAACACCATGCATAGCATTGTTGAATAAACATGCTGTGCCGGTCAGCCTGCCCATGGCACCTCAAGACAGAGCAACATGCTTTTCGATTGCCAACCTCGTTGTCAACTTTCAAGTGGTGCACTGCATCTTCATGCTGGTGTGTACCTGAGCCTGAACATGCAGCTACCCTCCAGTAGTCTGCACACTGATGTCCATGCTGGGTAAAACATCTGAGCAGTGATTGCAGACACATGTCGATATGCCTCGAGCTCATCCTCTGCCTCTTCCTCTAGCATTTCCTCTTCTTCTGAATCCATGTCTGATGTAATGTTGTCTTCCCAATCAGGCAGAATTGCCCCTCCGAATGCAATTTCCACATATTCTAGCTGAGTCTGGTTTGAGAGAGCTTTGAGTAGAGTGTCCACTGCAACAGCATCTGCTACATGCAGCGAGCAATCATCGCTTTGTTGCCCTGCAGAAGTCAATCCTTATTGTCGGATTATATCTTTATGGCCAAGCTTTGCAATGCTTCAGTGCTGCGCCCCAAGGTGGGAACGCAAAGCATATGTGTTACATGGAATATAGCAATTTGCATTGTATGGCAGTACAAAACATGGCAAAATTTGACACACGACCCACATGTGGTGTCCCAACTGCATCTGTTGCTGGAAAAGACGCCACGACTCAGTTGTACTTCTGTTATGGTTGCAGGTGGTTGTCAACACAAAGTGATGATTTGCTGCACATAAAGGCATGATTAGAAGTTGCTCTAACAAAACCCTTGACCGCAATGCCGACTGTGTAACATGCTGGTATGAGCAGCTTTGCAAACAAACCAGCATGCAAATGCATACTTTTATCACAAGATCAGCTATAGCCAGGAAGCATAACGACAAGCACTGACATGTGGGACACAAACGTTTTGGACAGAGCGTCAACAAGCATGAGTTGGACTTCGACACCATGCTAGCCACATTTCCGAGCTAATGTTGAATGACATGTCACTGTTTCCAGGCATTGCAAGGTGCAAAGTCAAATACACCCAGAAGCAAATCAAAAGAAGGTTTCTGTACAAATCCTGGTAGGCCACTTCCCGCTGGTATCACAGACAACAACTTGTCTCACCATAGACAGAAATGCTGCGCAGGTTCTGCTTTTGTTTCAGTAGTTCTGCCAGGCACATGACTTCACTGGCCTCAAAAGCAATGGTCAGCTTCTTGTCTTCTTTCTTAGCAGCACACGCTATCCTCATTGCCATAGCTGCCCAATCAGTGGAAAGATTCCAGTAAGTAGGTGCAACTCGTCGTGAACTGGTAGGTCCAGCCAAGCGAATCACGGCCTGCATCACCATGTCAAATCCAAATGTACTTCAAAGAATAGTAAATGTTCAAATGTAATACTGACAATACTAATGTAATACTTTCGAGCTCATTCTGAGCCAGGTGCGTGCAGGACAAGCCTTGCCAAAATCATGTATACTTCATGATGCAACATTCCTGACACTGTCATTATCAGCAAGCTACAATCAATGCCAGACACGTCATGCTATATAGTCAATATTGGTGCAAAGCTAATAGAGCTGAAGGCGCATGGTGGCTGTGCATTTTAGTTTGAACATGCTGTGGCATTCTTGAGAAGCTTTGCACAGGTCAGGCACTTGGGTCAAGTGCATTGTGAGCTGTCCAAGCCTTGAATTACCATCATTGCTTTCAATTGTAGATCATTTAGCCGCTTGGTATCATGGCAACCAAAATGCTGCAACTGCTGCTGGGTAAACATCACTTCTGAGGTGAAATGTTCACCTGCAGGAGCACTCTGCTTGCTGGCCATATTTGGCTTGCAACAAATGTTGCTGCTTGATGTCATTTGACTTTCAACTTACCTTGGGGCATGTGCCCCAGCTCACCCTCGCTGCAAAGGCTGAGAAGCTGGCACTGGTGACTGACCTCTTTCGAGTGAGCTCGCCAGTCCTGCTCATGAGCAGGGAGGTATACAGTGCACGCCTCACAAAAATGTTGCTTTTCAGTCGATTTTTCGCTGCTGGGGTTATTATAAATTGCCACTACAGCATCCATCACCAAGCGAGGCCCTAGTTTCTTCTTTAGGTGAGCAAAGTCCTGGAGAAATTGGGTGTTCTGCTTCCTGCCAGCCAATCTACGGTGCCGGGGAAAGACAGGTTGGCCATTTATCGACCGGAAGCTGTCCAAAGCAAGTTGATCTTGCTCGTTTAGACCAACAAACTCGACTTGAGTCTCAGCCATTCTTTGACTGTTGAAGGAAAAGCACTACAGTCCTGCTTAACGACTTAAAAAGTCACTCCGACGACGAGGACGAGCGTTACAGCTAGCGTAATTTTTTCATCAAAAGCTGTGGCCTCTCGTGCACTTAAAGCCTAGCGTGATAAACAAAGAGTGCAAAACAGATTAATCACAGCGCGATGGCGCTGAAGTCGAATCTTTGCACAAGATTTGCACCTGCTCTCAAGCCCAGCAACCTTAGTTGCTCCAGGCCCTTGTCACTGCAAAGCCGGGCACCACGCACCTACCAGCGCATTATGCCGTCTGCCGCTGCAATAACAAAGGGGCAGGAGCAATTTGTCGACGACAAATCCCAATACGGGGCTCTGCAAGGCGTCAAGGTTGTATGCACCCAGTGTTTACCTCAGCGTAGCTACAAGTTTTTGTGTGTGCTGACTTTGCAGTATTTTGCAGGCTTGGCTCGTCTCTGAGCAAAAGCAAGTAGACATGGGTTCACTTTGGAACGACGACGATGTGATGGTGCTGGTAGCTGCACGCAGCATGGGATGACCCTTCTGCCAGTAAGCCTGCCAGGACGCATGCTTGCATGCATACACCGTCTGCAGGGCCTCTTGGAGACAGCAAAAAAAGCGCGTGTGCAAACTTCAGCCGTTACCATAACGCGCTTGCAGGGAGTTGGCAGGCCAACTCCGTGAGGAGGTTGTTCAACAAGTGAAGGAGAAGGGTATCAAACTGTACTTGGTTAGCCTTGGACCACCAGACAGGGGAACAGAGTTTGCTAAGCACACCGGCTTCCCTGAAGATCAGCTGCTTGCAGACCCTGAGAGTGCTGTGTATGAGGCACTTTCTCTACACAACAGCGCCCTTGACACCTTTTTCAACCCTAAGGTGTTATTAGCTGCCCTTTGTCTCTGTCATATTAGCTGCCCTTTGTCTCTGTCACATTAGCTGCCCTTTGTCTCTGTCACATAAGCATGATGATGGTTGTCAACTATGTCCTCATGTGGCATTGAACTCTGTGACATGACTGAACAGCCAAATCATCCACATTCTGTTGATGTCTGAAAGAGGTCTGTCATATTTGCAGACCCCTTTGGCCTTGCTGGACCGAGTCAGGAAGAATGGAGGCAAGGAAATCCGCAAAGTGATGAGCGACTGGAAGTTCTGGATTCCCACCAAAAAGGGACAGGTGACAAGGCTTTATGTAGTAGTTACTACACACTTTGTACAAAAGTAGTCGTACTTGTCTCCAGCAGTATTCACTTTCAGTGTGTTCTCAGCAACTTGTGTTGATGCTGCAGAGCACACAGCAAGGAGGTGCTTTCATTTTCAAGGGCGAGACTTGCGTTTGGCAGTACTTTGACCCAGCAACTGCTGCTCACGTCAATGCTCAGCAGCTACTGAAAAGAGCGCTCGAGATTGCTGGCAAGAACTAGCTTATTGATGTAGCGTAGCTGGATGTGCTAAAGGCCAGAACAATGTCAGCACTATATGCTTAGCCAATGTTGTTGGCATCAGTGACATCAGCTTCTGATGCAACTGAAGGTCTGCGCTGGATGCATGACGGACTGTTCTAAAAGCACTGATTACAGTGCATGGATCTGACCTGAGATCTCCAATGTACTCCTGACATTGCATCTGGACTGCTGTCGTTGCATTGCCAAGATTTGATACAATTCATGTTTCTTAGCTATTGTGATATTCTGCTACTTGATGTATGTATAAGCCTAGATATCAAAAGCAGCTGGTGAAGCCATCTAGATCCTTGCCTAGATTCTTGCCAGGCCACTTCTGAAAGCCAATAGAATTGTTCAATGTGTGGAGCTACCCTCTCTACCCCATACCAGTACCTTTGCAACACATAGAGCTTCTATGCTATCTCCTGTGATAAAGTCTTGCAGAAGACTCATTGCATGCAGATTGGAGTCCATCATGCCTTCTGCCCATAGATTCTTGCCTCAGGTCGTATGCCTACCGTGTTGCGAGCACATGCATTACAATGTTTTCATTTTACTTGTCTATGTTCCAAACAAAGTTGGTGCCGACTGTCATTGTTTGAACAGAGCTAGCCATCCGCAAATGCATTGACCTCCCTGAAATACGTCAAATCTGCAAGGCAGCTAATGCTTTGCTGCATTCTGCAGCTTGACGGTCTTCTCCTCTTCTGCGATGTATGAAGAGAAGCTGCTGCAAAGCGTGTGTGCGCTCAGCTGTAGTGGCAGCATCTGATTGGACTGCTTGGTACTGAGACTCCGCTTGTACCAAGTCTCCCAGCTCACACAAAGCATCTCCTAGCAGCCAGCGTGCATGTGGTGTATCCTTTACCACCAAAGACTGCCTCAGCACGTCCCTTGCCTTATCATACCTGAGCACCACAAATCTGCCTCAGATGAGAGCCCTAAGATGATGCCAAGTGCCAGGCAGGATATATGACAAAGACTGCAAAGCATGCACCTGTCCTGAGCAAAAGCATTTCGGACACTGCTGGTCCTGTGCTGGATGTGTGTGGTGACCAGCAAGCATTATCTGAGTGTTGATATACAGACCTATCAGAGCACCTTGTCAAGATCCAAGTTTAAGCATCATCAGTGGACTGAAACAAGGCATGTGTACAAGTGACAACTGACCTTCCAAGGGTCATGTATTGCTCGCCAATCTCATCCAGCAGCTGTGTGTTGCACAGCTCACATCTGAGAGCCCACATTGTGGCCTGCTCTGCCTCGGCAGCCTGGCCAGTGTGCAGTGCCAGCAGAGCCAGGTAGCCCCACACCTCAGCATGGCGGTTGTTCATGACGTTGGCCTCCATGAGGGCCACATCGGCATTGTCATAGTCTTGCAGGCGGAGGTAGGCGATGCCGGCCCCCAGCCATGTAGAGGCACAGGGCCGCACCGCACAGGCCTGTTGCAGCAAGGTGCTGCGTCAGCAGCTGGAAGACGCTCGTCTGGACAATTGTCTTTGGCAAAGGCAATAAGTTTTGCATGCGGCATGATCATCATCCATGAAACGCGATGCAGGCGCAGGCATCAAGCAACTTGCAGACTGTTACCAAGAGTCATGCCTGTATGGGTTTCAACAAGCATAGAGCACGCAGACATGCGCATTCACGTCAAATTTTATGTTGAACAGGGACATCAAGAACAACATAACACACCCTGTTCTGTCAGCACTATTGAGCTGCATTCACCTGCACATACACGTTTCTGGCATACTCAAACTCGCCCTCTGCCAAGAAGGTGGTGCCCAGCCTGAGGTAGAGGTTCAGGGGGCAGGAGGTGGGGCCTGCCCTCAGGGCTCCTTGGTACTCCTTGGAGGCCTGGCTGCCCCTTCCTGCTGCCCAGTGCAGGTTCCCCAGAATGATGCGTGGCCGCACATCCTCTGGGTCAGCTGCTCTGGCACCTTCCTTGGCAGCCTCCAAAGCACCTGTACAACTGTCGTTGCTTTACAAAACAGGCAGAGTGCTCTGGCACTGTGGAAAGACTAGCATGGCCAGTCTGAGCCATGGAGGGGAGCAGAGAAGCACACAAACACTAGACTGCGTCAGAAGTGAGCAGGTGCTGCAAAGACTTCTCTGCAGGCGCAAGCTCAAGCCTGGGGCAGAAGTCTGTGCCCTTGCTGAGAAGCGTTGGCGTACTCTTACAGACTATGTATGAATGAGGTACCTGTTGCATCGCCTGTAAGTGAGGCGGCTTTGCTGCAGCAGAGGGCCATTTCCAGGCCGGGCACCTCTTCATCTCCCTGCCCCTTACCTGCAGCCTGCAGCGCTTGCTGGGCACACTCCCCCAGCTGCAGGTCTAGCAGCAGCAGCGCCACCTGCCCAGTCACATCTTGTCAAATGTATGCTGCTAAAGGCTGCTACAGGGCCGGATGTGCCAGACTTCATTGACCATTTATCTTCTTCTTACAGTCTATTCCAAAGATGCCATGTCTGTTGCTGATGGCTAGATGCTACCAGTGTAGCTGCAAATGCCTAGGCCAAACAAGTGGAGTTGTGCAAAGTTGAACATTGAGTGCATGCAGGCGCTCTGGTCAGAAACGGAGTGCTAATGGCAGAAGAAGATGCTGTGGTGCTTGACCTCTTGAGTAGTGCCCGAAGGATTTTCATCAGTGCAACATGCATGTGACACAGGGCTTGATGATGTTTGGCGTTGCCAGTGATGGAGGAGGTCATCATGTTGCAACCAGAAACAAGGGCTGAGAAGCTCTCTTGGACTGACTGTTCTGCACATGATCTAGCAACCAACCTGCAAGACACCAGGCTGTGGGGAAGCTCACAGACAGACAGTGGTGGGAAGGGGGAGTGAGCAAGGGTTGACCTGGAGGTAAGGGTTGCCAGCCAGGCTCCTCCTGTTGTGCACCTTGCCAAGCCTGCGCATCTCAAAGGCAGCATTCCTGTGCTCAGACACACGCCTGGACGCCATGCTCTCATACACCAGACTCAGCAAAGCCCAGACAGCAGCATCATCAGCTGCAGCTTCTCTGGCAGCGTGCAAGACTGTCTCTGCCTGGTCTAAATAGGCAGCATCCGTGTGGAGACCCACGTGCCACAGTAGGGCTGCCAGGGCTAGTAGAGCAGCCTTATGGCCTGGCTCTATGGCCACAGCTTCCTTCAGACACTGCTCCGCCTGGCCTTGCTTGGCTGTGCGCAAACAGAAGGTGCCGTAGTCATACCACACCTGCAAGAAGCCATGCCTGTGATGCTACCAACTGCAAAAGCCTGCTTTGCAAGGAGACAGTGGCCATTACATTTGAGATGCTAACCTAGCAGCACTGCCAAGAAGATCAGTGCAACCAATTGTTCTTGACGGCAGAAGATGTGTACAAAGCCCAAATAGAGGCGCTCATGCTGAGTCAAGTCAGAAGCAGAAGGAAAGAATGAGTTGGTGGAGTGAACAAGGGTGTGACCTGAGGGTTGGCTGGTGCAAGGGTGCGCTCCTGGTGGTAGCGTTCAGCAGCAGCCTGGTCCCCTGTCAGCTCTGCTTCATCAGCCAGGCCTTTCAGGACTGCCAACTGGTGCCTTGTGGGCCCTTCAGGCCCCTTGCTGCTGCCCTTTGCTGTGGCTGCTTTTGCCACAGAGGGCTTGTTGGAAACGAGCTGGTTGAGAGCCATATGCATGTCTGTGGCTAGATGCATGTACAGCTTGTTGTACAGCTCCTGCAAGCCCAGTATCTTTTTTCAGGCCCGAAGTGTCTATTGTAATTCAGTAACGTCATCCCTACACTGGAAATCCAAACTCAGAAACCCCTGGGGACAGTTGAAATGCGAAGTTGAAATTGGGGAGATGTTTCAGATCCTGTAAGCCCATTGCACAGGTGTACCACTTGCAGCAATGGTTGGCAAAAAGGCGACCATTCAGTGAACAGGATTTCTTTGTGAAGCGTCAACAAACAGACGCTATGCAATACGCAACTAGTAATCTGGTTCCTGATCTGCAGAACATGTATGCTGAGACATGACATGCTCCAGCAGGTAATCTCCTGAACACGCTGACAGCTGAAGAGATGACTAGCAAGGCAAAGGCTTGCCTGCATCTCTTCTCTGCCCATGCCTCCAGACTTGTGGTACGAGTCCTTGACAATGCCTATCACAGCTGCCTTCAGCTGCTCCTTCAGGCGCAGGTACTGCCCATTCTTGTTCAGCTCAAACACAAGCTGCTTACGTCGCGCAGCTGCCTGATGGGGGTCTGCAGGGTCACCCTCCTCTGCCCCAAACATCTGCACAACATGTTGCGTAATGTTGCCTGTCTGTAGCCAGCATGTCTACCTGCACCAGTGGCTGACCCAAGGTGCTTCATGCAATCATACTCATCATCACTCAAGCTGGTTGCCATTGCTTACTATTGCATCTTGCATACTCAGCAGCTGAGCTGTTGCATGGCCACCTTTGTGCACCCCACTCAGCTGCTCAAATCAACACAGCAACTGTTATCATGGTGGACACTTGACCAGTCACGTGCAACGGGGATCACCTTGTGATAGTCTACTGCCAGTTGCTTGACTGCTGACTGGACCTGAGCCTGGAACACCTGACTGGCAGTGGGCTTGTCCTCTGTCTTTACAAACTGCCTCTTGGGGATGAGCTGCTGCAAAGAGACAGCAGGCATGGGGGGAGGCTGCCAAGGGGGGTACAGGGGGTCCTGCAGCTGCAGGGTGGCAGTGATGGTGGTCTGAGCCTTGGCCCAGGCACAGGGTGGCGGGCTGCCATCTGTGGAGGCACCTGGAGCCTCCTCAATGGGCTTTGCCTGCATGCCATATGCCACACACTGCTTGCTAGGCATAAGAACAGACAGACTGGCAGGTTAGGATGGCGAATACAGGAAAGCAGCAGTCATCGTTGATCAATTGTAAACAGTGGGCAGGCACATGGACACAATTCTGTGCGGAAGAGACTACAACAGCTTTGCATGACTGACTGGGAGGCAAACAGAATATGATGATATCAGACAATGAATGCCGTCAACTTGCTACATTGACTGGTCATCAGCCTAGAGCAGTACACTGCATGTTGCTTCAGAGCCATGCGTTTAGAGCCTATCAAGCCTGTATGTCTGAAACACATGAGTATGCCTTCGCAGAAGCTGGTCAGCAAGAAACTGGGTAAGCTACCTTGGGGTTAGCAGGGGGGTCTGGGCGGGGCAGACCAGGCTGAGCCAGGCTGCCAGCCTGCTGCCCTTCCAGACAGGACATGCTTACTGCAGCCTGCAGGTTGGCCACCTTCTGACCAGGTTCTGACAGCTGAGCTGCCACAGGCACAGCTACAAGGCCATGATATGCCTCAAAGGCTGGGTCTGTGAGTGTGTCTGTGCCTGGGGCTAGGAAGCGAGCCAGCTCAAGGTACAGAGGCTGGTTTGCTTCGACTGCTGCCTGACAGAATCACATGAACACGCTGTGTCACGGGAATGAGTAGCCGGGTGCATTGTGAGTGTATTATTCTGGTACAAATGACACGGTTGCTTGTGTTATGCTCAGTTATTAAGCTCTCCAGCCATTGAGTTGTCCAGCCCAATCTAAGGGATGAAATCCACAACACAGCTTGGCAGCTGTCCTACCACTACAGGACAGGCAGACAGACCCAATCATTGATCCAAAAAGTTAAGATGAACAACAATATTGCTATGCTGTGCAGACTGTAAGTTGGAGTTAGTCTTTGAGAAGGACCACTACTGCATGCACCGCAGAAGCCAGGACACCATATCGAGCAGAGGATTGGAATCACCTTGAGGCTAGCAATAGCAGTTCCAGGTACAAAGAACCTGGTGGGGTCAGCTGCCCACTGCAGCTGACCATCTTGTATGGAGGCTCCAGCAGGGACCAGGCAAACAGGGGCCCCAGTGGGGGGCCTGCTGAGGTGCAGCCCACAACTAACAGTAAGGGCGCCACCTGCCAGCATTGAGATGATGAGATTGGGCTTACAAGTCTGGGCATTGTTGCATTGTGCTCATCTCAGAAAGCCATCCAGAGGACATGTTTGGAAAGTGAAAAGGCAGCAAAGGAGGAAAAGCAGATGCAGCAACACAAACTGGCTTGATTGCTGGTTGTCTTTGAGAACACAGAGGGCATGTTGCTGTACACAAGAAGAAGTAGCTATAAGCAAATGAAGCTAGATTCACACATTTTGGGAGCAAAGCAAACAACGGTGCTAGCTGACCTGCTGCTGTGGCAGCAGCCTGCAGAGTGTCAGGCAGAGGCCCTGCAGACTGCAAATGCAGCTGTACCACTTGTGCTCCAGCTGCCTGGTCTGAAGGCACCAGGGTGCAGGGTCCCAAGGTAAGCTGAGACAGGTCCACCATTCCAGGAGGTGGTGTGGCGGGAGCCCCCTTAGCTGGGGGTTTGCCTGGGGTAGTTGGGGGTTCCTCCCTTGGCGTGCCTGTTTCCTGCAATAGCTGGACCTACAGCACAGAATAAATGCATTGACTGTATATGTTTCTGCTCTTGCAGGCAGTCCGCAGATGCGTATGCCAAAGCAGAAGTCACGATGAAATGCTGTTCCTCTGCTCATTGATTGATATCCATGGTGCCTCTCAAGGTGAGGAAGACAGGGCCAGCTGTATTGCCTTGACAGTGAAGGCAGCATCTGCAGCCACTGCAGTCTGATCATCTGCACCGCTGAGCTTCAGACAAGCAGCTGAGAACTGGTCCACACCCTGTGCAAGCGGTGCAAAGTCCAAGCTGGCAGAGGCCAAGGCTGTGCTGCCGTCGCCTTTGACCAGCTTGAGAAGCAGGGGGCTGTTGAGCAGCTGATGTAACAGCAGCAATCCTGCAAGCAGACTCCAATTATTCTCGACGTCAGACTACTTGCAAACAGCTGTCTGTCAACGTGAATGTTGCTTGTTACCTTGCTTGCGGACAAATGTTCGCGTGAAGCCTGCTGCTGAGGGAGTGTCTGCAGCAACTGGCTCTGACTGAACTGCCTCTCTTTCTCCAGGGAAAGTGTATGCCACCACTACAGTGGCCTCATTTGAAGCCTAAGGGGCGCATGACTTGTCAACAGGCGAAACTTCTACTAGTACTGTCCAGTGATCACTTGCAATCAGGGCCCATACCAGCAGAGGCCTTGGCCACGAGACATCGAGCTTCAGATACACTTTGGGCCCTTCGTCCTCCGTCCTTTTTATCTCAGCTTTCTTTGGAGCCATTTGCCTTCAGACTGGCCAGTGGCAACGACTTACAAGGTGCTGACTGCAAGCAAGCGAACTTTCGAAAGTAGTGCCTGGCACAGGCCCCGCATACGCACGCTCACAAATTTACTAACGTGTGTAGATTTGTTGCTCAGTGAATGCTTGACAGCTGGTCATAGCGGGTCTTCAAGCCCACGCTCCAAATTCCAAACAACAAAACCGTAACGCACACACACCACGCTGTAACCGAAGCTTCAGTACTGGCTTGCTTTGGTTCGTGTTAGTCGCATCGTGCATTGCTGAGACATTTTCAGAACACCTCTGACTCAAGCTCTTGCTTAGCGCAGAATCTGCCCCAGCCAGAGCTTGTGAGCTTGAAACACGCATGCTCGTCGACTCAGTCCAAGCTCGTTCGAGTCGCAGCAGTTCCTTTTCGCGTCGTCACTTATCCGTTGGCAGAAGTTACCGTTTTGTGGTTCAGCGTGTCCACTGTGCAGCTGGGACAGCTTCAGCAAGACCAGCCAGCGACTGGCGGAAAAAGGCCAAACCTATCAAGGAAGGCAGCGCTTACCCAGCAAAAGAGAATTGTAGTCACTGCGGTCTATGTGATACACACTATGTGGCGCACGTCAAAGAGGCGTGCGCCTTTCTCGGAAGCGGTGCGCTGTAGTTGCGAACGTATCACTGAGAAAGCACACCTGAGACAGCTGAACCAATATGTTACTTTTGGTATAGGCATGTCCAAAATCGAAGAGCTGGAGGAACAAGTGCATGGCCGCGGGAGGTGAGAAGTGGCCCACTATTGAGGCAGTGCACACTGTCAGTCTTTTTCATGAGTATTGTGCTTTGAATAAGCTGGATCCATACAGATTGAATGCATTTTCTCGAAACACGCTAAATTCAGAAGTTTTCTGAGCTGCCTGGCGGCATCGATAAAGCACGTGTGACTTTGTGCTGTTGTGAGCGCTTTTTTGAAGCCTTACGCGTTGCAGAGATTTGGACAGCATGGATGATCTGCACTTTGGCGTGCACCAGGACATGATGTATGCCCGCAACGTTCCGGCAGTGCAAGGGGCACAGTGGACAGGTGTGGTCACTCAGATCGCCATCGATATGCTGGAGTCAGGGAAAGTTGAAGCGGTCATATGTGTTCAAAGTGATGAAAATGATCGATTCAAGCCCAAGCCTGTGAGTTCTCTATTTATCACACCTTTTGCCTTTATGGAGGACATGCACAACACATCAGTCTGTGAGCATCCACACACAAAGTTGTTGATATTGCTCTTGGCTGGCGTTGCTCATATCAAACATCTTTTTCATTGCTGAACTCGATAGCATTTGAAGCAGAGATGTAGCAAAGCATCAAGCTGGGCAAAGGAGGCACCTCACAGCTTATCTTACATGGATTGAGCAGCTGTAAGCAGCCTGCCTGACAGCTTGAGTGCTTGTCCAGGTGGTGGCCAGGTGCAAGGAAGACATCATCAAGGCCAAAGGTGTCAAGCCAACGCTTTCACCCAATCTCAACACCCTGGCTACAGTAGAAGCTCTTGATGTCAAGAAGCTCCTGTTCATTGGTGTTGGCTGCCAGGTCATATGCCGTCCACACATGCATCTGCTTCATGGCATGTTCCTACAGTTCACCTGTCTGTACACTTTGGAAGCCATGGAAATGTGTTGCATAGTCTCTCACTCGGCTGGCTGCCATCTTTGCAATTGAGTGCCCGCTGTTCCGTACATGCAGAATGGTGATAAGTGAAGCGACAGACAAGTCACAAACAGTGACAACACAGTTTTCTTCCCTGCGCCATTGTACCCATGAGCATGCTGCAGCAGACAGTTACGGCGTGATGCAGGTTCAAGCACTTCGGTCTGTTGAGAAGTACTTGCAGCTGGAGAAGCTATATGTGCTGGGCACCAACTGTGTAGACAATGGGCCTCCTGAAGGCCTGGGCAAATTCCTGAAGGCTGCCAGCTCTTCACCAGAAACTGTGCTGCATTATGAGTTTATGCAGGTGTGCACCTGTATAACAGTTGCTTGCTTGTCAGAAGTCATCAGTGTCTTGTTCCATTCTGCCATTGCATGTTGCAAGCTCCTGCGTTTTCGTGTAGTGTCGCTGACCTCCAAGGCATCTGTACATTGCTGATCATGACACAACGACCAGACTGTCTGGTGTGCTGTCCACATGTCATGTCAGGACCTGACTCACTGTTGACAGGACTGAACATGCGCACCAGCAATTAGTTCAAGCTTCAGGTGCTTGTGTGCAGGACTACAGAGTACACATCAAGCACACAGATGGACACTTTGAACATGTACCATACTTCAGCCTCCCTGCCAATGACCTAACAGATGTGATAGCGCCATCCTGCTACTCCTGCTTTGACTATCCCAATGCCTTGGCAGACTTGGTAGGTCACTCATGCAGCCTCAAATTACCTTTGAGCCTGCTTGCCCAAATCTCTCACCTCACAAAAACCTGTTACGTGTTTCACATGAGTCACAGCAACTTCACAGCAGCTCACTCTGTCTATAGCTGTATCACGAGAGAGGTGGCTCAAGCGTCACAACATTGCACAATGATTAGCTCTCATGCATCACATGGAGTTTGCCATCTGATGTTGAAGATCTGTCAGTGTGGTCTGTGTCAGTTTGAAGTGCAAGCAAGCAGACTACATTGCCCTGCACAGGTAGTGGGGTACATGGGGGTCCCCTACTACAATACAAACATGACAAGCCATCCTCAGTATATCACCATTCGGAATGACAGGGGCCAGGAGATGTTGGACACTGTGAAGAGCAGGCTGGAGATCATCCCCACCATGTCCAGTGGGGACCGCAAGCCATTTGTACTCCAGACTGTCATATCAGATGATGAGTAAGTTCGCACAGCTGCCGAGGCCATGTTGGTGTTGCTCCTTGTTGCTGCGCTGTCACAGGGCTCATACAAAGCAATGCATTTGTACATGTTCATTGCTGTGTGTCTATGCTGTATAAGCATGATAAACACTTGGTACTCATGTTGATGACCAGGATGCTGACATCCCTGGCACATCTGGAGAACCTATTTGGTTGGCTGAAAGCATGAATTTTCCTCCTCCTCCTTTACTTTGTGTCCACCAGTTTTTGCTGCCTTTTTTGTCTGTTGTTGAAGTTTCAACATGCATTGCATTTGCACACTAGTTTGAGTCCAGAAATGATGCAGAGGGGACAAGATGTGTGTTTCTGCAGGGGCAAAATGGGGAAGGCACCAGATCCAGCTCCAAAGTGGGTTGGCAACATCATTGCCAAGCTTTTGACAGCTATTGGTCCCAAGGGCCTGGAGTTTGGTAGATACTCTATTGATTACCACTATATCCGAAACTACATCCATGTAAATCGCCATTGGAAAGCAGACAGAGCCAAGCAGCACATCCCACAGTTTGCCACAAAGCTGGTGGACATGTACAACCAGACAGGCTCGGTTGACAACAGGTGACGCTGTTTCATAGGATGCTGTGACACCGTTGTGAACTGTGCATGGCGTGCAAGCAGGACTGCTCATATGGACGCAAGTGCTGAGCTAGTTGTGTGTGCAGATTGAAGCTGGAATTGCCTGGCGTTGGAGCCAGAAAGCCTGCAGAGGTTCCGAGGCCACAGCTCTCCACTGCTGTCATTGCTGCTGTACTGCTTGCAGCTGCTGCTGTCACTGTGTGGACCAAGTTTCCTCATGCATGAATGTTGATTGATCCCTTTGTATCCAATGAAAGCTAATGTCAGCAAAACAAACAGCAAAGAGGACGAAAAGTTCTACTCATCAAGGCTGTTTTTTAAATGTAATTGGACCAATACTGAAAGGTGTTATAGAGTCTCTTGCTCGTCATATTCGATGTGTGCGAGCTAGGATCTGGCTGACTGACAGCTGCATCATCATGGCAAACTGCTGCCCTGCAGCTGCACTGTCACTCAGCTCTCCTGTGGTCCTTGGTCACTGTATGAGCTTCTGCTGAGAAATTTGAGCCACTTGCTGGAAGATATTGTCATTTGCACAAGGTGAGCAGGCTAGTAAATGAAGTTCATGATCAGTGTTGCTGGGTAGCACATCTCTTACTACCTTGAAGCATGTTGGGCTGAACAGAGCAGACCTGACAAGGGCAGACAACATGGGGTAATATTTACTGAACAACCTGTACAGGGGGGTACACGAACTCCCCTACGTGACAGCCACCCCATCTGGTACTAAACCTAATTGTACCCTAAAGGCGTCTTCCATCTTCCTGTAAGCCTCCTCAGCCTTCTCATCAATGTCCTGCATCAACAACATCAGTAAAATCTTCAGTACAAATTCATGGAGCCAGTGATGTGGAACGCATGATGTCTTGGGAATCAGACAAACAGCATATGTCAAAAATACGGAGAGTGTGCAGGAGGTGTTTGATGGTGGTAAGCTGCACTGCCCAGTGAACTCACAAGGATCTGTCGTAGTGCTCATGAGCACATAACAACATCCATTCATGCTTGTGACTGGCTCATGAAATGTTAGAGCTGATGTTTAAGCAATGCCATCAGAATACCTTGTTGGCATTGCGGACAGGCATAGCAGCAACAGGAACACCAACTGGCTCTCCTGCAGCAGCGGCTGCTGCGGCAGCTGCTGCACTGTTTGCAGCTGCCTGTGCTGCTGCTAGTGCTGCAGCTTCCCTCTCCTCCTCAGCAATCTTCTGTCGTTCCTGATGTTCCTGTAGCATGAGCATGTCACAGTGTCAAGCAACAATGCCAGGCAACAAATATAATGTTGCACGCAGTGTTTAAATTTATTGAGGGAGCAACAGTACACTATCAGCAAGCAGTGCACTGCAATGAACAGCTTTCCTTGTTCAGCACATCTTTCCACGACGTAAGCCACAATGTCAGCAAAGGCGTTTAGGGTCAGCCAGCAGCACCAGAACATTATCTTTGCATAGAGCTTATGCAGGGCAGGTGTTGCACCTTGAGGAGCTGGGCTCGGCGAGGCTTGCATGCTTGGAGGTAGTCCAGGCGAGCCAGGTGGCGCGTCAGGAAGGCGTGCATGGTGTTCACCTCACTCGGCACTCGCCGCCTCAAGTTGCGCGGCAGGTCCATGATGTGTAACACTCCAGCTCCATCCCCTGCCACATCATCACATGTGCTGTCACCACATCATCACATATGATGTCACTGTTTGACTGTAATGCACAAGCTGTGCAGCATGCATGTAGAGGCAGCTAGTTTCAGATCACAAAGCGGCGTAAGGCAGCCTCAGCATTGATATGCAAGCCTGCTGTTGCACAGTCCAGCAAATCCCATGTATGACTCAAAGCAAGAATGCTGTTTGCTTGCCGCAGGCTCATGCACTTTTCAAGGAGCAAACTGATGCAGTGTGGTGTTGAAGGCAGCACATATTTAGCCTGGCAGACAGTGCTGCAGCACAAAGGGGATAGTAACAAAACATGTCATGACAGAGCAGTGAGGCAAGAGCTGACCTACGGCCAAGAGCTGCTGGACAGAGCGGCCACCAGCAGCAGGGGGGGCGCCAGCGGGGCTGAAGGCCAGGTAGGTGATGGGGGTGGTGCAGGGGGCCGCCGTCATGGAGGGCTCATGGCTGCGGTCCAGCAGGTCCCATACCTCCAGCACACCATCAGCCCTTGCGGCATATATCACACCTGCAGCCAGTGCATGTACCTCATGACCTGTGCAGAGCTCAACAGGGATGCATTGACCAAAAGGGAGGCACCGTGAGACTATGCTGCAGCTGTGCTCCTTGCAGCTGAGGTGAATTGCTCAGCATCAGAAGCTAGGCACTTCCCAACCATGTCAGGAAAGTATGTGGATATGTGCATGACTTCACTCAAACTCTGTAATACGTGTAAGCTGCAGCCTTTGTACTGCCAAGCATGTACTTCGTTTACTTGCACTATGAAGTGGCTGTGACACAGCAAAGCAGGCATGGCAGGCACACCTGGGCGAGTGGGACTCCAGCAGCCAGCAGTGTAAGGGGCAGGGGCATGGGGGGAGGTAAACAGGGGGGTCTGATGCTGCCCTTCCTTCCACAAGGCCAGGCTCCAGTCCCCGACGCTGACAACCACATCCTCAAAGAAGGGGGAGCGCTGCAGGCTGGTGATGGCCCCATTGTGCGCCCTCACACACGCCTTGCTGTAGTCTGGGTGCTCCTCTCCCTACGTGTACATACCAGCGTCAGATTGTGAAGCCTGAGGCAGAATGTGCCATTTGTCGAATCCTGCATGATTGCAGGCAACAAGATATATCATTCACGATCCTGAGCTGCCAGGTTGGCCAGACTGACGCCTACAGAGCATGTTTGGTGCGTCAGGTATGCATGCCTAGCTCACCCTGATCTGAACAGCATTTCATACTGATCTTACATCGCCATGCTGCAGCAGACAGCAACCATCTGTATCTTGTAACAATAATACAGTTAAGATAAAGTCCTATCATCAATGAAATTGATGCGAATTAACAAAACAGAATATTGTAACAAATTTGTAACTACAGGCTTCCTCTGAGTGCAGACTAACACAATCCACACAGTCCAGCAAGCAGCTGAAATGCCTCTTTAGGAGACAAGGATAAATGATCACCTCAGGTTTGATCCAGTCAGCATAGACAAGCTCTCCATCAGAGCTGCCCACAAAGAAGGTGGTCTTCAGGGTGTCCTTCAGGTTGAAGCAGGTGCGCAGAGCCCCCAGGTCCCCCCCCTCAGGCCGAGTCAGGTGCACCACACATGTCGGCCTCCACTCCACCTCTTCATCCTCTCTTTCCCTGCACCATACATTCACTCAAAGGCTGTCCATGTCGAAAAGCAAATATGCTGCTTAAAATGTTCTTGTGAGATTTTAAGTTCGCTTGCACTCCATTCATACTTGGCTTCTCATTAAATTGACGCCGAAAGTTGTAGTCTTTTCTTCTCGTTTCTTTCTATATTCCAATTTTTTTTATACAGCGCCCCAAGCACATGGCAATGAAGGACATAGACATCTTGCCAAGCGCTAATGCCTGCTATTCAATGCTACTACAATCTTCAAAGCCACTAAAGCAGAAAGTAGAGACGGGCTCACCTCTTGACTTTTCTTCTGTTGTGGCCGACACGCATGTCCCAGAACATGATGCGGCCATCTCCAGCTGTGGTGGCAAAGAAGTTGCACTCACGCCCTGCAGCCTTGGGTGTCTCAGCCTGCACCACAAACATATTAGCCTTCCCAAGCTACAGCTGTGATGGGCTGGGGGCAAAGACTGTCCTGATGAGCCTTTGACCTATTGGGCGAAGGCCAGACTCTCTGCAGCTGACAAAGGGCAATGCTGATGAGATAAGATCCTGCCCGCCAGTGTGGCACAGCATGCACCACATGGTCCAATCTCCCAGCACATCATCAGTGGTCTGTGGTTGTGACTGTGACTGGTCAATGCATGTACTGTTATAACAATGCTCTGATCCAGAGAGACACAGCCTAGAATGATGAGAGCAGGGGTTTCTGCACTGGGACCAAGAGGGGCTTGCACACTTGAAGCTCTGACATCACACTGCAGCACTACGAACCCCCCTTTATACGGCTACCAGTGTGCATTTTGACGCAATGGCTTGTGTTGATCTTGACTAGGACAGTGTGGTCACCTTGGTGGCTGTAGGGGGGCGGCCATCCCGGGTGAAGGACATGCCCGGCAGCCACTGCAGGTCAGTGACGCAGGTGGTGTGACTGGCATCCACCAGGGACAGGTGGCTGCCCTTCACCACTGCTGTCATGCCTCTCTCTTCACTGCCTGCATCCTCCTTGGAGCCCTTGCCCTCCTCACCTGCCGGCCGAGACTGAGCAATGCGCTCCTGCAAGTTGGTGCCAACAGGATCAGCAGCTGCACGTGAGGCAGCGCTCAGCTCAGATCTAGCATCTGGACTCAGCTGACATCATATACGGACTCAGCACGGCATTGACAGGCTTCAAAGCTCGGGTGTGAGTCCACGCTGTGCGCGTCAAGGCTTGCAACTGGGGACGACAGACAGCAGCTGCACATGACTTAGACAGCAATGATGCATGCAGTGCACAAGATGGCATAGCTGCGTGATACTGTGCTTTTGGATGTTCTGAATGAGTGGGCAGAGTCCAATGCCCTGTCAGGGACAGGCCAATCATCCAGAAGGCATTCCCTCTATGTTTGCATCATTCAGTCAGCAGCAGCAAGCTCTGCAGCTGTTGTTATTGTTGTCAGGTTGATGCTCGTAACATGTCTCTGCACAGGCACAGTTTGCAAAGGCAACAACATGCATCAAGTGCAGGGGAAGCAAAGGTGTAGGCAGGAGCAGTGGAGGCAGGCAACCTCCTGGCTGGCAGTGTCCCACATGATGATCTGCCCATTGTAGCACCCCCCCGTGATCACTTCAGGCTGCAAGGGGTTGCTCTGGAAGCAGAACACCTCATACGGGGACTCCAAAATCAGCTCGGGATGGATTGGATCCCGGAAGTTCCAGATGAGCACTGCATGGGAGGCTGGAGCACCGCCCAGGGCATCCACACGCTGGTTGAAGGACTGTGGGTCAGTGCATGCCACTGCCACCACACCCTGCAGCAGCAGAACAACAAACTGTTGCCCATGCACATCAGGGCTGCCATGACTGGCAAAAGCCTTGTGTATCTCCCAGCCTGATGCTGCTGAACCTGCAGATTCCGTCTTGATAGCGCTCTGCCATGGCAGACATGTCAACAGATAAGTGATAGCTGCTGAGACATAGCCAAGACTAACCATTGCTGTGGAGACACATGAGTGTCTGCAATTTTGCAATGCTGCAGCCTCAATCTTCAGGTGATTCATGTTGTGGGTGCCAGAATGTCACTGGATGCCTCATTAAAAGCATTGGCATTGTCTGGTGTTGCCACAGATGCACAAATGTCATTGTGGTTTGGGATGTTATGTGGGCATGCTGACCTTCCTGTGAGGCAGCCAGTGAATGGCAGAGACGGCCTTGCCCTTGCTGTGCTGCAAGTCAGTGAAGGACTGATACTCTGAGATGGTGTTCTCCTTGCGGTTGCCTGTGCCACTGTCATCATCTCCCAGGAATGCAAAGTCATCCTCAAAGATGTTGGTCACCTCATTCTGCTGCAGAGCCTCATCACACCTGGCTTGCACACCCATGTCAGCAATGCAGTACAGATTGCTGTTGATGTTGCGCCAGTGGGACAAACGCTGCATCATGTCATGCCAACAAGTGGAACTAGCAGTCCTACAGTTGCTGTGTGTCACACCAACCAAGCATGTTCTGCGCCTGATACACTTGGCCAAGAATGCCTGCCCTTCATACACCAGCAATTCACACACAAGTCATTGCACAGGAGTTGTGAGTCATTGCACAGCTTGCCTGCCGAGGACTGCGATAACACAAGTGATGTTTGTGTAGTGGTTGTGACCATGTACTTGTTACTGTAAATGGTGCAAGCACACTCACCTTGGCCACACTCTGTCCAGGAACTGAGCCACAGCTTCAGAGGTAAGCAGGTTCTCCTTCTCCTGCTCAGCCAGGTTGCGTGCCTCATACTGAGTGGACCCTGGTACTGCCTACAGGGCTCAGACAGTAATGTCTAAGTTCATGCATCATCAAGGTGGCTCTCATGCCATGCATTACATGACCAGCCTTCTGCCTCCACATCACCAAAACTTGATGGCAACAACTGATCTGTGTGCAACCCAAAGCAACTGCTGTCCTCCTGTGCTGTAGGCAAGAACAGCATGATCACAGAGGCAGCTCTGCCAGCTGTCTTGTCGACAATTCACTGGTGCCTGCAGGAAGTTGCTTTGTACCACAAATCCGGTTTACACCACAAATCTGACAAGGATGGTGCATAGCTCATGTTCAGGAACATGCCACTGCTGGTGGGAATAGCACACATGGAGGGTGATGAGCAGTGGGACCCACCCGGGCAGGTGTGGCTTGCACTGCCAGGTCCTGGGTGAGAGGCACAGCCTGCACTGCCATGTCCTGCTCCATGCGGCGTAGGTCATAGGTGGGGTCCTTGAAGGGCCGGCACTCCATTTGGGAGCTGTTCCACAGCTCACTGGAGTCCTTATCTGACAGGTTGCACACTTGGTGGAAGGCGTGTCGAGGCTGGTGAGCTAGTAGGACGCAGGGAGGGCGGTGTGATGTGATGGCTGCCTCCTCAAGCTCTACATCACTGCCCTGCAGCGCTGGGTACAGTCACACCTTGCTGTACAGCTCATGCCTGGTATGGCAGGACAACCAGCCCATGCAATGAGTACTGGGGATCAACAATTGTCTTCCGAAAATGGCGCAGGTTGGCAGCTGACAGTAGTGTGCTTGCCGATACAGCATGAGCTTGAAAGACTTGATGCTACCCAGGTCACAACTGGGTAACAGAAGGTGGTTGATGTGGCATGCACAGCCCAGCAACAGTCTGTTGCGTCATGATTGATGCCATGTTGATTGTGTGGATTGCTGCAAAGTGGCTCAGCCACACTATAACTGTCTCCACTGAGGTCACATGGTCATGTTGAGACTGCTTGTCGGTGGCATGCCTACTCTGCAAGCATGCTGACTACTTGCTCCTGTGCTGGTTTGTGCACTAGGTGCATAGTGCCTGGTGAAGTGTTTGAGTCATGCCAGCTTCAGGCTGTCGGTGTAAACGGCACTGCTATGCTTGTCTGTGCTGTGTGGGCTGACTGGCATGCGCCTGAAACAAATTGATGCAAGGCCAGCCTTCTGAGTTTTCAAGAACCACTGTGTGAACAAGGTCTTACTCACCAGACACTGCCAGGGGCGGGCAGCCCAGGACTTCTTAGAGGGCGGCAAAGCCTTGGCAGCTTTCTGTTCTGTTGCGGCAGACTCAGCCTGCTGCCGCCGTCGCTCTGTCTCAGCGTCAATGAACTCCCACACCTCAGCAGCTGAGCGGGATGTAGCAAGCTGCATTCAGCATTGGGGACTTTCATTGCATCAAGCAGCAATGATGGACGATCTTGTGCGTCACAAATTAAGGTGCACACACCATACAGTGTGTCATGGGAATGTCACATGTGTATCCATGTGATCTGCTGCTATTGGCCTGTAGCTGATCTAATGCAGGTAGCAAATACCTCAAAATTGTTGCCGTCCCCATACAGATCATCAACATTGCTGCGCAACAGCAGTGGGTCATAATCTGCATTGAGAATGTGCTCCTTGATTGGATGGAAGTCAGAGATTGCGCCTCTGAATTGCATGTCCTTTGTGAGCTTTTCTTTGCTGATATACGTCATAGGAATTGCAGGACCACTCTGTGCTGAAAGAGCTTCTTCCACCCCCACCAAGCCAAGCGTGGTTCCTGTATCAAGTCAGAAACTCACAGTCCATTCAAAAGAGCAGAGGGCTGATGTAATCACCAGCGAGCAATGCATGCTCATTAGTCCACCTGTGAGAAAGACAGACTGTACGCCAGGCAAAGGACGCTTGGCATCGTTGTCAACCACATATGGCAGCGGCAATGGCGTATCTGCTGTGTCAAGAGCTTCTGAGGCTGCTGCCTCGTGCACTGCCGCACCATCCACCTGTGAAGGCTGTTTGGCAAGACGTCAGCAAGTGCGGTGATGCCATGTTGACAAAACAGGGCACCTCCCCGGCTCACCTGCTGTGTTTCAGACATTTCTCAAGCAAATGTCTCAGGCTCTACGTCATTGTGTGATACTGCGCATCACAACCAACGCCCAGCTTTTGCCGCTGTTGCCCACTGTTGTGTACGTTTGACTGCATTTGCATGCTTGTTATCGCGAAGTGACGGTTACGGTGCATGTAATTTATGGTTTTGTGTGACTACCGTCATCATAATTGAGCTGCATACTACGAGGCGGCTAGTTTCACTTCTTTTAGTATTGTCGCGTGCATCGGAAGCGCGTAACAGGAGGTGAGACCATTGTGTTTCGTTGCAATCAACATACATGCAGATGTGTCTGCGTCGCTGTCTGGCCTGTATACGACACCTCTCCCTGTCAAGTACTAACGATTTGTTTGTCTGCATCCTTCGACTACAGCTATGGTGTTGAAGTAAGTCACATTCCAAAAGACCTTCCGACTATGCTTGTTTGCATGACTACTGCTCCTGCTAAGCAAAATATCGGGGGATGATTTCTCTTGTGCTTGACTACTTTCCCTCTGCAGGACTTCCACTTGCCGTTTCAGTGGTCTGAGGATCTACCCTGGCAGGGGCATCATCTTCGTTCGAGTAGATGGTCAGGTGAATGTTGAAAGCATTGGAAAATCAGCTCAGCTTTGACAGCCCTGCGCTCACAACAATGCAGAGCAGCGCAGTTTTGCTTCAACTTGCTGTGCTTCTGCAGCAATTCCTTTTCATCAACAAGAAGGCTCGTCGGTTGTATCATCAGAGGAAGAGGCCAGCAAAGATTGCGTGGACGACTGTGTACAGAAAGCAGCACAGAAAGGTCAGCAATATCAGTTATTGCTCACAGCACAGCCAAAGTTTACACAGCAAGAAAAGCCTAGCTTGCTGTCAGTAGCTTGGATCAGCTGATTTGCAGGGCTTGGTTCACCACCACCAGCATTCAATAACTGGCTCTGTATTGCATAGAACAGATTGACAGCAGATGGCTGTCATTCTGCATTCATATGGCTATCCCAAAGCGGAAGCACCTCTCATGCGTATGCTTGATGTTCAGGATCTGGACACAGTTGTAGCACGTAAGAAGAGAAGGTCAGTCAACAAGACAAACGTGCGTCCCATTGGTAACGCCTCCATCGAGGTGCTGCAGAAGAGGCGGGCTGAGAAGCCAGAGCAGAGGAAAGCCTCTCGCGAGGCTGCCCTGCGGTATGTGAAACAGCAACAAACCATGTACAAAACTCCAGTATGTAATGTAGGGTATTTCAGGCCATGCTGCCATTGCATGCACGTGATTTAGGAGACCTGCCCAGCAGCTCTCAGAGTCTGCTTATTGACAGAGCCTTGCTTGCCTTTCATACGCTTGCACGTGGCCTTGGCTCCACATGGCCTTGTCTGCATTTGGCCTTGTTTTCATGTGGCCTTGTTTTTACAAGTGATGACTGTTGTTGCTTGTAATTCTGTGGCCTGATCATGCTCTGCATGACTGCAGTGAGGTGAAGGAGAGGATCAAGAAGACCAAGGCAGACAAGCAGACACAGAAGTCAGCCCAGCCCAAGGGTGGAGCTAAGGCCACCAAGGTCATGCCCAAGGCTGGCCCCAAGGGTGCCAAGCGCTAGATGCCCCCTTGTAACATAAACTTGCTTCCATCTAAGCATTTATGCTTGTGTGTGCATGGGACATACGTGCAGCATCATTTCAGACAGGTTGAATCCAAGGTGGTCAGCACTCCAGAGTTGGCCTGGCAGTGAGAATTACAGTACTCAAGGCAGCAATGACATATCGGCTGTAATATCTGTTAAGCACAGCACTTGCTCAGGGCAGGCAAGGAAGTCTGTACAATGACATCAGACGGGGTTTGTTCTCCTGCTGTGTCTTTGGCACAGTCCTGGGAGTAACCTTGCACAGTCCTAGGAGTGAACCTGCTGGCACGGTGAAAGGTATGCCCTTGAGTAACCCAGATGGCATGGTGCAACTATTTGCTGCTGGCAGCTTTCCAGTTTGCAGCCGACAGCTTTTCAGGTTACGGCCCAGCTGGATGCACAGCCACCTATGCTGATGTTTTCATACATTGCATCATGAGCATTCCATTGCACACTCAGGCATGATTCAAGAGCTTCTGCTGAAACACAATCACTTAGGGTCGCTCTTCAGAGTTGACTTCAAACACCTGCCGCTGCAATTCAGCTGCATGGCGAAACACCTGCTGCTGCATTTTAGCTGCATGGCAAGTTTCACTAATCTCACGTCTGGGCAATGGCAAGTGGACACGCGACTCCAGCGCACTCTGCGCAGGAGAGCTTTTATGGACAACAGCAAAACAAAGGTGCACATGACAAAGAGCTCACACACCCAAAGTGCTAAGCACTTGGCTCCCAGTCTGAAAGGCCTCAAACCTGGCTACTGAGACACACTGTTAGCCTAGGCTTTACCTGAATAGCACGGCAGAGCCCTCAGTTGGCTGAGAATGAAGTGACTGCAAAGCCCAAGTCATGTCAGTGTCATCAGCCTGTGTTACAAGCCTGACACGAGAGCGCTTGTGCACGTGTGGGCATGTGTGCACGTGTGCCTTGTCAAGCCACTTACACAATCTATCTAGTGAGAGCCAGAATTGACCTAGCTCTCAACTGCGCTCTTGAGTGTTGAGCAAGGAGCAAAGCTGCTGAGCCTATGGCATGATCTATCAAAGCTGACACCGCCTCAGCTGTCATGTTGAGGTCAGACACTGACAGTCTTCTTGCCGAAATCCTCCTCAAACAACTTGGCAAGCCTCATTACAGTCTCAAGCGCAATTTTTTACCCTGGATCCTTGCTGGCTAAAATGTCAGTGAGATCTCTGTCCCCAGCCCATAATCGTGTCACGCCCCCTCTGATGTCCCATCCTGCATGAGACAACAAGCGATCACCACCTTGCAACACTTCACAGCACAAAATGCTGCCTAAAGGTCTTGGACTTAGCAAGAAAATTCCATCATAACTGGCCTGTAGAGCCTGATGCCTACTGGCATCACAAGCGGCCTCCGTTCAATGTCAAGCAAAGTGGAGTGCATACATCCAGTCTTGACTCACAGCTGCATTTCTGCCGGTGTCAGACTCAGTGCACTGCATGCTCACAACGCTACAAGCACTTGAGTGTTGCCTAGTCTACAATACTGACAGCATAGAGGAGGCAGTGCATGACGCACCCATGCCTTCAACTTCATCCAGGACAGCAATTTTGATGTAGGGAACGCGCTGCCCATCCTCGGCACCAGGGTCTATCCAGGGCACTGCTGCCAGGGCAGCTAACAGGGGCTCTAGCTTCTGTATCTGGGCCTACAGTACCAGCAGACATCATCCAAACTCTGAGATACAGACTGGCTTCCAGGATTTTGCTGCAATGCTTCACAGTGCCATATGCAATTGATTCAGTCAAGCTTGAGACAGCATGGTAGATGTCTGCTATAAGTTGCCGGCTGTGTCTGTTGTAACTTTGCCTGAAGTAGCATGCTGTAATTGCCGGCTAGAACTTTGCCTGAAACAGCATACTGGAGAGGTACTCAGCTGGCATGGTAAGATGCAATCACAAACATGATTGCATATGGACGCACCATTTGAGCACCTCAACAGAACTCTACTTCAAGCAGAAATCAGATACAGCAGGTACAAGGGAAAGCATAACCTGTAAGTGTCACACTGCTTCATGAGCACTGCTTCATGAGCAGTGCATTGCACCCTTTGACGTGATTCACAAGCTTGCGCGTCACAGTTTGTACAAAGCTGAAACACTTTCATGTTCACCTTGACAGCTGCCAAGTCAGCATCCCCCTCTGCTGTATCTTCAGCAAGGCTGTTGCCATCAGCCTCAGGGCTTTCAGCAGGCAATTCTTGCAGATTTTTAGGTGCAAGCCTTGCGTCAGCAGCTGCCGCATGACTGCTGGTTGCACCATCACCATCTGCTTGCCTCGCAACATCATTATCACGTGTGGTGCTTGCTACATCTCTGAAAGCTGCATCTGTGAAAGGAGCAGCTTCACTGAGGAAGTCATTGGGCATGGTGGGTACATCATGTTTCCTCTTGGCTGCCATTTTGGCTTGCACTGCTTCCAGCTCTTCCAATGTCATGGGCTCTGAAGAAGGCACACCTGCAGCTGCTGCCTTGGCCCTTGCATCTTGCACCACAGCTTCGTCTGCACAGGCAAATGATTGGTGAGCACTTGTGATGCTGTCCATGTCAACAATGCAACACCATCAATGAGCTATGGCAATGGGATGGCACAGACACTATTGCTGCAATGACTTGCAACCTGCATACCAGTGAGACACGGGTTTGTACCTCTTGTGTCAGCAAATAGGCAGATGCAGCAGCGTGAACTCTCACACAGACATATGTGCAGCACGTGAGTCATTTCCAATTGCCAACTGAAGATCAGACCATGAGTGATCAAAGACATGACATGCTGTGAAAAATGTTGCTGTCGCAGCTTGATGGACATGCAGACGATATGAAGAGCAATCTGATCTGCAAGACTGCACCTGCTGCTTTGTTTGAGAGCTGCCACATGCCGTGGTCCCAGTAAAACAGGGATGGACTTCCTGCTCCGGCAAACAAGCTAGCCATGCTTTTGCCGACAGCCTGGCTGCAGTCTCCTCCTGTGGTGCGCGGCAGTGTGCGCACTGTGCGTGGCTTGCCTGTCTGTGGGTCTCTGCATAGACAATCATTGCCTCATGGCACATGTATAACATCCCCCCACAGCTGATCATGTGTAAGTATATGCATACATATGACGTGTCATGCGAATGATTGTGGTATGTGGAGATGCCAGGTCTGCACCTTGCAGCTCAGGCACTGTTGCCAGGCACTGACTGACAATCAATGGAAGATCACTTGTGTAATCCCTTGAGATGCTGATGGTACAGACAACCTTGCCAACGTTTGCTTGTTCACAAACAGCAGCAGATCCAGCAATAACAAAGCTTTGCGTACCGCAAGACAAAAACAATGTTTTCAGCCATGGCTGGAGGGTAAGCATTAGTTGCTTGCGCAAGCGTCTTGACAAACTGCAGGACTTTGTGTGTCGAGTTGTTATTGACTTCTGCTGCAGCTTTGTCTGGGTGTGCATTTGGAGACGTCACTCTCTCTAAAAAGGCCTTCAGAGCTTTGCCAAAAGGAAGCAGCTGTGCCTGCAGACATGCTTGCAACTTGCTTTGCAGCCAAAAGCAGACAACCAGAACTTTTTCAGATGTGCTGTCATCATGCTCTTGGCACGAGAGGTGAATGTAGTGACCGCGGGGGCGGCAGGCAGACAAGAGTCACCTGCTGTTCTCGCCTCCTCGCAGCTTTGGTGGCGAATCCGGAGCCACTGCCAGGGATGCTGACTGCGATGTCTGTCACCGTCTGTGCCAGCATCCGAAGCCGCAATGTCAACGTCATGCTTGAAAACATGCCCGCAAGGTGGCTTGCAAACATGCCCCGCAAGGCAGCAGGTGCGAATAGTGGTGGGCGTTTCGAAACGCTCAAACCTAGCAACAGGCGTAGCAGGCGTTTCAGAATCGTGGAGAGCTGTCGTCTCACAACAAATTCGCTGTAAGGTCAAGTTCTCGTTGCCCAGCACAAATTACGGCCGGGCCGTTTGGGATAAGTCGTCAGGTGCGGAGCAGGCAGCATTGGCCGAGCTGACTCTTCGGGGTATTGATCACTGCTTTTGGGTCGTGCCGCAACATTTTCGCATCAGAGTACTCTCTTTATACTGCTTTTGTCAGGTACACGCTTTATTTTGCACGCAATGTACCTTTCAAGCTGCTTAGCCTGTTCGAAAGGGTGTCTGCATGCATGCATGCAGGTTAGTCGAAGTAACAACCTATAGTGGGACATGAGCGAGGACCCTAAGTTCTACAATCTTGAGGAGGTTGATGCACTAGCGCTGAAAGTGCTACCCAAAGCTGTAAGCATCGCCTGTCATGCTGAGCAGCTGCAACGCGAGGTCAAGATGACTAATTTATCTAAATGTGTTTGCAGGTCCATGACTACTTTGCAGCTGGCGCAGACACAGAGACAACAGTGCGCGACAACAGGCAAGCATTCCAGAGGCTCCGACTTGTGCCAAGGGTCATGGTCAATGTTGCAAACATTGACCTGACATATGAACTTCTAGGTAGGTTCTCTGAGTCTACGAGTGCTCATGCTGTTTGCACATCATTGTTGCGTATCAGCATGACACTGGCATATATGTAAGTTGAGTTGCATACGGACTCAACGGTAGCTGAGTGTCTGGGCTCAACACCTGGGCCAGCTGGTACTCCAAACCACACTAGCACAAGCTTATGCTTGTGTGTTACAAAGGCTCCATGCATGGCTCATGAACATCACTGCTTTACTGCCCAGCATGCAGTTCTTGCATTATCCTCTAGGCCACATTAAGCAGCTTACTGCAAATCAGACAGACATATGGCTGTGTTTGCATCGTTGCCACATGAATCCACCGACAACAGCATAGCCGCTTTGGTCCTGGTGCTGCTTCACCTGATGGTTCAATTTGATGGTAGGCCGGAAGCTGTCCATGCCGGTGCTGGTGGCTCCCATGTCTGCCATGCTGATGGCCCACAAGGAGGGGGAGCCTGCCACAGCCAGAGCAGCAGTCAAGGCCAACACCTCCATGGTACATCACCCACACCAGCAGTGGTCGCGGTGCATGGATGCCTGTTTCTATGTCTCCATGTTTGCCTGTAATGGAAGGCAGACCTTGCATGCATGTCACTCAGAGGTCGTTGAGATTTATGTCAAGATGTTACAGCATATGCAAGCAGCATGCAGTGATTAAGCACCCCTATAAGCAGCAAATATGCTTGTACCACAGCTTGCTTCATGTTATTGCTTTTGTTTTGGGCTGCCCAGTACTGTCTCCTGGAGATGTTCAGCATCACAAATCTGCAGCGCGTCAGGTCAACCAATTCACAAATAGCTAGAAGATGAGCAATGGTGTGTCACACTGTTCAGCCGGCCTGCAGCTGCTGCTGCTCTGTCTGTGTATGACACAACAGCAGGCCTAGGCTGCGCTTGCTATACAACCAGCAGTGTCACACGCAGTGTGTTTTCCGTACAGATAGTATCCACAATGGCCACAACAAGCTTAGAGGATGTGGCTAAGGCCAGTAAGGGCTCCCCATTGCTCATCTTCCAGCTGTACGTGCAGCGAGACAGAGACTTTACAGCTTCCCTCATTCGAAGTAAGAACCACTTTGTAGTTCACAGATACAATGTAGCAGCTGCTGTTTCATCCCTCAGATGCATCTTGACATAGCCAGGTGATTGGGAATTGCCTTTTTGTCCCGCTTGTGTCATGCAAAAGTTGCAGATACCACAGTCACCCAAGTCAGCACTGTTGACAGCTACGCCGCAACATGACAGCCAGAACAACACAAGACAAAACTTCTGAAGGAATGTTGAGTTTAGCCTATTTTACGGTTCATCTCCCTGGCATGCTACAGACTCAATCACATGTGCCTCCTGCAGAAGCAGAGAGATCAGGGTATGGCGCAATCATGGTCACTGTAGATTCCCCTCGGGTGGGCAACAGAGAAGCAGATGAGCGGAATAAGTACGCAACACGCTTTGCTTACTGCAGAGATTGCCTGTTATGCTTGTTGTGATCAAAATTGGCTGTGTGCATCCCTTACATCCCCGCATCACTTTATTTGCTCCTGTTCTTGTGTTGCGTATGTTGCCAGGGTGCACTTAACAGCCTGCAGCTATGAATTTCCTGCACTTCGCAAAGCAAAAGTTGCTGTCGTGAATGATCTCTGCATGCAGCTTGCAGTGCCATGCAGGTACCGGATAAGAGAGGATCTTGCGTATCAGAACCTGAAAGACCTGTCTCTAAGAGTACAGCCACATGACGAAATTAGCGCAGCAGGCACTGTCAACATATTCAACTCCAACATGGATGACACCTTGACCTGGGACTTTGTCACATGGGTCAAGACAGTCACAAAGATTCCCTTGTTTGTCAAGGTGCATCTGCCTGCTTTGCTGAATGAGCCAACTGTTGCAGCGTCATGCTGTTTCTGAGGCTTGCAATATGGTTTCATCAGCCTCCTGACAAGTGTCCCAAGCAATCATGCATGCAGCATGCACACTGCAAAATACTCAACAGTGCAGCACAGCATATCAGCGATTGCGCGGCTTAGTGTTTCTGAAATGCACAGGTCTGTCTATTTACTTGGCACCTTCAACCTTGTGCTGTTCCCATGTATGCATGCATATTGGATTGCTGTGTCAACTGTGTGCACATCTGCCCAAATACAACCTTCATGCTGTCAGCTAATGGCGTGCAGCACATGAGGCTGTGTACATGGTCCGCAGTTGCCATGCATTGACAGCCACCCTCATGTAACACTGGCAGCATGTGTGCAGGGAGTGTTGAGCCCCAGAGATGCACGTAGTGCTGTAGATGCTGGCGTAGATGGTATAGTGCTTTCCAATCATGGAGGGCGGCAGCTAGACCACAGCCCAGCACCACTGGACATGGTTGCGTCTGTGCGCCGTGCAATAGGGACTCGGGTCCCCCTACTCATGGATGGGGGTATCAGGAGGGGTACTGATGTGCTCAAGGTTGGTCAATCTCACTTGCAAGCACTTGTTGCTTTGGAACATTCAGCTTGCCACTGTGCACTTTGACATGAAAGAGAAGCTGCTGTGAGTGTCTGCATGGTCTCACCACACCTTGTGAGGCTTTGTGGTTGGCATGTTGGCATTGAGACCGTGAGTGCATGAGAGCGCAGACCATTGGTGCTAGGGTACCTGTTTGCAGCAGCTTCCAGTTGGAGTATGAGTCTTGCTGTGCAGGCGTTAGCACTAGGAGCTGATGCTGTACTGCTTGGGCGGCCTGTCATGTTTGGGCTGGCCTTGGATGGACAGAAGGGGGTTGAGAGGATACTGGAGCTGCTGAAGAGGGAGCTGGAACTGGCTATGGTGCTGGCAGGCTGCAGTAGCCTTCAAGATATTAGTAAAGATCTTGTTATGGAGTATCCTGCGTCCATGCTGTAGACCAGACATAAGTCAATTGCTGCGCGCATCAACATGATCGTCTGTTTGCAAAACGCTACCTTGCAACAGCAGCAACCTCTTTTTTGTGATGTTTGCGGAGTCTGGTCTGAGTTGACATGCCCTATGCTAGGACCTGATCGTGACATAGTCAAGCCTCGATACTGTGGGCCATTCAGACTGCATGGATTATCTATACAACTTATTGAGAGTGATACTGCGCCTGTGATTGAGAGGGCTTGCACAGTCAGATATTGCACCTATTGACATGAAAGCATCAGCACATCTTGATGGTTGCTTGACGTATTAACGACCTTACAATGCACAATCATGTTGCGTTTGCAATGGCTAGTGGAAAAGGCCTGATGCAAGCCAAAGTCTGTAGGGGCGGGGCCTGGGTTGCGTCTAGAAGGCTAGGTGAGGCAATCATTTTGTTACAGGGTACATTTGCCTGTACAAGTAACTGGCTCAGTGCTATCAGGCACACATCAAAGCTCGCTTGGTTGCAGAGCTATGTCCTGACAAGGTACACGAGCTGTGAAGGGGCCGCGTCACGCCGAAATACACTGTAATACACTGTCACACTGCAACATCCCCCCCATCAACTGTGAATGTCTTTGTTCATCACCAAGCTCCAGGGCCAGAAACACAGTGAGCACAAGGCCAACTGGATATATTATTGATTGAGTTCACAAATCAAACTGAGAACAAAATTTCGTTCTAAGGGCCAACCTCAACATGACTCTGAGGGCAAAAGCTCAACACAAGTTTGAGGGCACAACCTCACTCTGAGGGCCAACCTCAACATGACTCTGAGGGCACAACCTCAACATAGCTGTGAGGGCACAACCTCGACACTTTGTGCATGTGCGCTCAATGCCTAGAATGGGCACCTCATGTGCAGTGCACAACACTCTGATTATGGTGGTAAACAGTTGTGGCACTTTTGATGGTCTGAAGCTGTTACTGCAATGCTGCTGAGCTGTTGAGGTCACACACTCCCAATGACAGAGCACCTAATATCGTCGGCAGCATGAGCTTTTGCTTACAGGGCACCAAGGGTCAAAATACATTTGAAGCAGCAGAACACATAACAGCCCACCCGCCTCCTGTGACAGGGACATCATATGATACAGATTATTCAGACATTGTTTGACACGGTGATGCCAGTTCACTGTTGCCAAGACTGCAAAAATATTATCCTTAGATCCAGCAAAAACAGTCATCTGGACACGTACGCAACACTGCGTGTAATAAATGCATGCAGTGATTTTCACCTCTAAGCATGATACAGCTCAGATTTTGCTACTCATTGCCAGACAAAGTATAAGTCAAGTAGTTTGTGCTAGGTCACGCTGATTCCGGAGGGACATCAGACGACTGCAGGTCACACAACCGCTGCAGCCTTCTCAGCGTCTCGGTGATGTACAAAAGGTCTTGCTGTATTGAAACTAGTTGACCCCGTCGGGCTTCGCAGTTCTGGGATACTTGGTTGAAGCGTTTGTCAGACGCACTGGTATGCCTGAACAGCTCAGATGATGTCTGCTTGAGGCTTTGATGGGTGCGTTGCTGCACCGCAGCCATGTGCTCACTCCAACCTGCAAAGCAATGCCAGTGGCGCGGTGTTGATGTACGCCAACAGCGGAACACACTATGGACTAGTGCACAATTCCAGACTGTTCTTCACATGTGAAAGGTCATTGTTGGCCCCAACGACCTTCAAAATCTAATCAATGAATGAATGATTGGAAAGTCGCTGACTGACTGACAGGAAACGGCTACAAGCCCTTTTACGTAGGCCTCAAACATTAAGAGAGAGAGAGAGAGAGAGGGAGATGACTGAGGTATCGCCGCAACAAGGCATATGTTTGCCAGAAGGACAGAGCAGACACTGTTCCACCTGATGCAGAAGGACACTGACCGTTATTTGACTGCCAGGCCATGTGAACTTTGACAAACTGATGACTATGCCGATCGGATTTGTTTGCAGTTGATGGTGCTAATTGCCCCCTAACAACTCAGTCACACAAGGCATAGCAGAGCAGCAGTGCATGGTCTCCATGGAAACATGGCCATCAAACAGGACAAGATAGCAACAAACAAGTAGCCGTTTACCCATCGACAATGCACTCGTAATTAGTAAAACCCATCTTCTTCGCCTGCAGCTACTTCTTGTCATCCAGGAGCAATACACTCGACTGCTCAGTTGTCGGGCGCGTTTGTCAGCATCAGTAGTGATATGGCTGGGGGTCACATCGAAGCGGAGCGGTTGCAGCAGTCCGCAAAGGACCCCGGGAATCACAAAGACTGCAACGAGGAGGAAGAGGTTGAGAAGTCGTACAAAGAGAACAGCGCTGGCAATGCGCAGGCGGCTGTGGAGAAGCTCATGAGCAACATGGACTTTCTGCAGCGCGAGAGCGACCTGATTTACGTTATTCCGAAAGGTGATCAGGCACGCATGCAGGCACGCATGCAGTGTCGGGAACCGCTTGGCCTGGAGTTACTTCGACATGTCGCGATTCAACTCCTCCATCATAGCATTTGTTGCCAATACACGTCTGCTGACACCAATTCACCTGTCAGCATGCCCTCAGCAGCTCGAACTTATCGTTGTAGGCCACGTAAAAGGCATGAACGTCCCGGCGAAGTTCTATGCGAGCCCTGAGCTACTGAAATTGGTCAGCAACGAGTTTCACACAGCCACTGGAGGGTTTACTGGCGCTGTTCAGCAATTAGCGAATGTAGCAACGCTTCCAGGTTTGAGCTCAAGCTTTTCTCCTCAGCTGAGTCTAGCTCTGCGAGATTGCATACAATAAGTGCATTTCTCATGAATTCACACAGGAATCGTGGGAAGCTCAATTGGAATGCCAGACATACATAGCGGGTATGGTTTTGCTGTGGGTAATGTAGCTGCATTTGATCTGGCTGACCCCAAAGCAGTCGTGTCTCCTGGAGGGGTGGGGTTCGACATCAACTGTGGTGTCAGACTGCTGCGCTCAGGTGTGCTTCTCCAAATTGTCCACAAAAAGTCACATTGTGGGCCCTGGCATATTTGACACACCAACAAGCACATACTGCAAGCTGTACTCTTAGCCCTGGTGATGTGTTGAAAAGCCAACCAGGTCATGTCTTGACACAGTTTGTACAGCCATGCTTGTATTGCGTTTATACATGACGCAATAGACTATAATCTTTTGCGCAAATGCTGTCAAGCCTTTGTATGTAGTTTACAGCATGGTTCTCCTGTGTACTCTTGACCAACGCCAGCAGGAAATCAAGCACAGCTGCAACGCCAAGTCCTGCTAACAAGTAGCACATGCCACAGAATCCTAATGCCCGGAAGCCCAAAATGAGACTCAAACAAAGACACCCTTGTTGGCTGTTACCATTTGTTGATTTGTGACTTGTTCACACTATCAGCTACTATTGTTTACTCTTGCTGCTGTCTACCTGAAGCTTGGCTATAGCACCAGCTGCTGTGCAACCAGCATTTGCTCACACACCACACCAGTGCGTTTCTACTAGTATGCCCTCCCTAATGCAACAGAACTTGGTGCACACAGATCTGACAGAGGAGGATGTCAAACCTCTCAAGTCCAAGATGGCTGACAACTTGTTTCACCAAGTGCCTGTGGGCGTTGGCGGTAAGAGTGAACTCAAGTAAGTTCCGTTCATTCAAAGGCACATGGCTTTGATGTACTTAGGCTAACACCTCACCCTGCATGCTTCAGGAATAACAGGGCATGCTGCTGCAGATGCATATGAAGCTGCAGCAGCATATTCTGATTGTCAATTTTGTGGCCAGCAAACCTGATAATGGTATGACAGGTTGACCCCTACTGATGTGAATGAGGTGCTGACCACCGGCATGGGCTGGACCAAAAAGCATGGCTACTCCTGGCCTGAAGACTCTGACAGCTGTGAGGAATTTGGTTGCTACCCAAAAGCAGATGCTTCACAGGTCTGCCCCTCCTTGTTGCTTTCCAAAGTGTAACTCTTCCTTGGGTCAGGCTGTGTGCCATCACTTTGTGCTGTGCTGTGCTGTGCTGTGCTGTGCTGTGCTGTGCTGTGCTGTGCTGTGCTGTGCTGTGCTGTGCTGTGCTGTGCTGTGCTGTGCTGTGCTGTGCTGGGCTGTGCTGGGCTGTGCTGTGCTGTGCTGTTGCAATGACACACGCATCCTTAAAGCATGTTTTGAAACCTGACAAAAAGTATATTCCTGATGGGCAACATGGCCCTCATGTTAAGCACAAGACCTGTACTGCAGTGCATTGCAAACTAGCTTAGCCTAGAGATGATGTCACTCCAGCTGCTTCATGGTATCAGAAGCTGATGGTCATTGACATGGTGACATTTCTGATGGTACTGATATGCAGGTGAGTGATCGTGCAAAGAAGCGGGGCAGGACGCAGCTAGGTACACTAGGAGCTGGCAACCATTACGTGGAAGTACAGGTTAGCATCTTTGCCCCCCTCCTGCCCCCTGCCCCCCCCCCTCCCCTGCCCCCCCCCTACGATGTCCACATGAGACATATATCAGACTCACATGCCTTTGTGATGCTGCTGCGAGAATGTCAGATCTGGCTTTTACCTTTAGCACCTGCATCTGGCCACCTGCACATGTGACTGTCACGAATCATCAGCTGGTGGTCCCTCAGATTGACTCATGTAATGGTGACTCATCTCAGACTGCCTCATTACACGCTGACTCGCAAGGCACCAGGCCAGCAGCTTTGCAGTTGTCCTGATCATTCTGCTGCAGTCTCAGCATGATCTGCTGGCAGATGCCAACATGTGTGATGTGCGTAGGTGGTAGATGAGGTATATGATGAGGAGGCAGCTGCAGCCATGCAATTGAAGAAAGGTACCGTGTGCATCATGATCCACACGGGCTCACGCGGCCTTGGCCATCAGGTAAAGTGTCTTGTCCCCCTTGCTACTGTGACCTATGCTAGCACTGTCAAGCAGCAATGAAATGTTGGATTTAGTTCAGCTCTATATTGAGTGATCATCAGATTGACGTCAGCTGCATACAGATGCATGCCACCAGGTCAACTATTGCTCAGTGCTGCTCAAACAGCCAAACGCTCACTGCAACCCTGGTGTAACAAGTTAAACACGGGCGTGACATGGCCACACCGAAACTGTTTTGCCCCTTTTCACATTCCGTTAGAATGTTTTCAAAAACACGACCGTTTTGAATCTGAGAGGGTGGCAAGTCAGCATGTATGCCAGCTGTCTCAGCCTTGTGACATCGACGACATTGCAGCTGAGAGCTCTTTGTGTCCTGCAGATATGCACGGACTTCTTGTCAGCATCAGACAGGGCTTTAGCACGAGAGAAGATTCATTTAGTGGACAGGCAGCTGGCCTGCATGCCCATTCACAGCCCTGAAGGGCAGAGCTACTTGGCAGCCATGGCTGCTGCTGCCAACTTTGCCTTTGCCAATCGCTCCCTTATCGTGTCAGAAGTGCGCAGTGCTTTTGAGAAGACCTTCGGCAAGTCTGCTCGAGAGGTAATGGTGCAATGAAGAGCATGAAATCTGGATGTGTAGGCGGAGAACTGTGATACGCTTGGCTGTTTGATTGCTGGCCAGATTTGTGGTAGCAGGCTGTGGCTTGAGCGCTCTTGCATTTCTGCTGCAAACAGGCTTGCAACATGAATTGCAGCATGAATGCGGGCAGGAGAGTGCTTGCATGACAGAAACAGTGACTTGGCAAATTCTTTTGTGCCTGCTCCATACGAGTTTTGCATCATATCATAATTGCACCCCTTAAAAGGACTTTACTGTGCTAGAGATGAGCAGGGTGTGTCTTGCTGCAGCTGGGCATGCACATGGTGTATGATGTCACTCACAACACAGCCAAAGAAGAAGAGCACCAGGTGGATGGCCAGAAGAAGAAGCTGCTGGTGCACCGTAAGGGAGCCACCCGTCCCTATCCCTCTGGCCACCCCTCCCTCCCTGACAGGTCAACCCCGCAGCTCCCTCTCATTTGTCCAACCTCCAGTGGAAATCAGCAACAGCCTTTGTAGAGAGAGTAGCATGTTACATCTACCATGGTCACACATCATACATCTTGTTCGCATGTATTGTGATATGGCAACACAGCCGGGTGAACCAGCATGCTTGTCATTCAACAATTTATGAGAAATGACGCCCTTTCTCTGCCAGGTGTCACCCTGACGTCCATCTGCCCTGCCCTGCCATACCCGTGCCCTGCCTTGGCCCTGCCCTGCCTTGCCCTGCCCTGCCCTGCCCTGCCCTGCCCTGCCCTGCCCTGCCCTGCCCTGCCCTGCCCTGACATTTGCATGTCCAATGTGGGGCAGGTACCAGAAGTGTGGGCAGCCTGTCCTGATTGGGGGCTCCATGGGCACCAGCAGCTATGTGCTAGTGGGCACCCAGGGCGCAATGGAGCAGACCTTTGGCAGCACCTGCCATGGGGCTGGCCGCGCCATGAGCAGAGCCCAGTCCAAGAAGACCCTGGGATACAAAGAGGTGTGATCCCCCACCCCCTCCCCCCCGCCCCCAAGTCACACAAGCTGCCTGTGCGCTCACGGCCACAACAAATTATGATGATGCCTACCTTCCTCTTTCACCCTCTGTCTGCATGTGGCTTTTGGTCAGAAGTCTAGCTTCACACTGTATGCATTTGGTGAGCGGCATCATGCCCAGGTCTGTCGTGCCTCCTCTTCCAAAGTCCCTGCAGCTTGCATTACTGCAGGATCACAAAAGTGATCAAACAATATTGGCTAGCTTTGCTGACGTTGCTCAGTTATGGGTTCATGATTCTGATTTGGGAGTGCAGGTGATGAGGCTGTGTGAGAGCCGTGGAGTGACCATCAGGGTAGCCACAGAGAAGCTAATTGCTGAGGAGGCTCCTGAAAGCTACAAGGATGTGTCACAGGTATAACCTTGCCATGTTGCGTTGCTCACAGTCAGCCAAACGATGTATGATGTGTTCCTGGGCCTCACAGGTGCTGTCGCTGCTGCTGTTACACCTGGCAGGGATGACGCTGATGCATGGCTGTGGTCTTTCTAAATATGCAGATGCAGACATTAACAGGGTGTAGCCTATCAACATTTGCAGAGACCAAATCCTCAAGTACAATGTCCGAGTGCCTTGGGATTGCCTGTGTGTTTCCACAGCTTGGCAGCAAAGCTGAAATCAAGGTCAAACTGTGGGTTTGATTTGCAATTGTGCGCTGACTGGTGCAGGTAGTGGAGACATGTCACAATGCTGGTATCTCCAAGCTTGTAGTCAAGCTCAGACCAATTGCTGTGATCAAGGGTTGAAACATGTGTAGGGCAGCAGGCTACGGCACCTGCTTTCTAGACCTGGTCATGGATTGACCAACAACAAATGTGTCCAACGCAGTGCATCATCAAAGTGACGGCGGGCAACCAATCTTCGAAAATTGGCTTTTGCTACAGTAGAAAATGTTTAGTAGAAACCCACATGTAGGTAGATTTACACTAGAGCGAGAGCAAATTCTAAACACAAATCTAGTCAAGTATGCTGGCCCCCAGCAAGTCCAGCTGAGCTGGACCAGCTCTGCCACATGGCATGCGTAACACGTGTTACTTGCTGTACATGCGTGGCAGGCTAACGAAGTAAATCAGAGTGCTAGTAAGTCCATGTTAGCCAATTGGCAATTTGCAACAGCAAGCTTTGTCCTTTTACGTACGACTCCATTTTGAGTGCCCATACGTTTTTGTTTGTGCATCACGTGCTGAGCAGTAATGATGCATGACAGTAACGGAATCAACTGTGCTCTGCTAAACGCACGCCGCTTTTAGACGCAGCGCGTGAACTCTATTTTTTGAGAAAATGAAGTCAAAGAGTCACCAAGCCTGAATGCGACGTTTGTCAGCCAATGTAGCTGATCAAGACCAGAATCAAAGTTGCATCCAAGCGGGTTAGTGCCTTGGAACCAATGCCGAGGTCTGACCGCGTCACGCAAAGTCGTGAGCCGTAGCGAGGGTGTACAGATAACACCGTCATGCAACATAGCTGGCTGACCTTTGCAGCGCTGGCTGTGGCCTGTGTACACGTAGTGCTGCACAATTCCGTTGCTGAAGCTTCACGGGTACGCAGTGATAAAACACGCTTCATGTTCTGAATTGTGCAGCAGATCAATATTGCATGCTGCACAAGATTATCCGTCAACTGTTGCTGGGACTGGCTAGATTAGCTCAGTCCGAGCAATGACACAGGGCATTGGCATGTCTGCAGGTAGCAACACCGAGCTTTCCTGCAACTGCTACTGAAGGTGGCTCAGGGTCCTCAGCAGTAAAGGCTAGACAACTGTTGCAGCTGCAGCCACCAGTTGTGGACTGTCCGCAAGGTCTGAGCAAGCTGCCACAATTACAGCTTGCCTGTGCAAATTTGCAACTAGTCCCTGACAAGTGACATTATCAAGCTGGATTCTGTACCTTGAGTTCTCTTGTGCACTTTCTCCTGTGTGGTACATGCACAGTGATGCATTGGTATGTGCAATTGACATGAGGGGTATGACTGACATGCTACACTTGAACACCCTGCTAGCACCAGATACCTAGCAGGAGTTCTGTCAGTAGTGTCACCTGCAGTTTTGTGCATACTATGTTGACGTGGCACCATGTACAGTAACAAGATGAGCATTCCTGCAGGGTGTATTGTGCAACAAGAACTAGGCGCCAGCTCTGGACTGATCAACTTAGCCTGCATCTGCAACCCAGCCCCACCCCCAAGCACCCAGCCCTCACCGCCCCCACTCCCCAGCCCACCCTTGCCTCCTAGCCCCTCACCGCCAGGTCCCCCACCACCTAGACCCCCACCAATTCCTGAGGAGACTCACAAGCCTCACAATTCATCTCACCCACCTGAGCCAACCCAGACCTTAGGGCCTGTCTCATTTCTGCCTGATGGGGCTCCAGCTCCCTTGCAGATGCCTGGTGCCAGTGTAAGGCCTGGCCCCATCATACCTGGTCCCTTTTTGGCAGCACAGTTGACAGCCATGGAAGATGCTGAGGCACCAAGCCCTCAACGCTGAACTAATGCACTGCTCAGATGAGCTGAGATCTGCAGAAGGCCTGATTGCTATCAATTGCCGACGAGTCTGCTGGCAGGCATGCAAGCTTCTGCCATCAACATCTGGAAATGTACTGTGGCTCACTCACATGCATGTTGAGTATGTATTTTGACAATAGATTGACACCATACACAAATGCTGTTCAAGCTAGCTTGAGTGGAGACAGCTTTTGTCTTCTGCTGCAATGCATGTCTGTTACCAAGGCTACACTCAAGCTGGCATGTCCCACGATGGCCACCAAGCTCTCAAAGTCCCATTGCCTAAATTGCCCAACAACATGAAGCACCTATTGAATATCATGAAGTTCCTGTACCTCCCTTGCTTTCCTTAATAGACTGGATCTCAGATATACGTTCCCAAAGATACACTAATGTGCAGAGCTTGGTGAAATGCAGACCTTGCTTTCATGGAGCAATTTACATGCCTATCATTGTTTGACTCCCACACTGCATTCAATCTGCTATGCTTGTCAGGCAGCCCTGCTGGAACAGTCCGCGCAATGGACTTCACATGTTAAATGCAAGCATCCTCATCCCAGGCTCGCACAAGTCTTGCGGACATGGCACGGTTGAAAAGAAAGTCTCCGGCAGTCCTTGCATGCACATTAATACTGGAGGTTTTAGGCTGTCCCTGGGCAATTCAGCACATGCGAGGCCTGTCATGGGTGCAATATTCTCTACAAGACAGCCGTCGCAGCGACGCGTTTCTTTCCAGGCATTGTCGACGGCCCAAGAGCTGCTGCAAGATCAGTTAAGAAAAGCACAAAGCTCAACCCAAGTCTTGCAACTTGTGGCTGATCAAAGACCCTTGCTAGACTCTACTCTAGCAAGCACAGCCGTCCAGAAGCTAGCCTATCTGCCCAGAGCATACCCTGACACCAATGCCCTGGAGATCACTCTAGCAGAGCTGGCACACGCTGCACGCTGCAATATGACAGAGCTGAAAAACCCCATTGATATGCTAGCTGGCTTTGCCGAGTTGAACTTCAAATGCAAAGCTATTGGCCAGCTACTGGAGACATTTGTCGTTCACTATGACATCAGTCAGCACCAAGCAGTGAATGAAAACACAGATGTACCTGTGGTCCAGCGGCAATGGGATACAGTGTCCTGGGGTTGGGCAGACAACAGCGACATGGCCTGCATGAACTTAGTCACAGTAGCATGGGCGTTCGGCAGGCTGCTACAAGAGTGTGATGATGACATGCTGAGGTTCATGGACAACATTGCAGCCGAGTTGAGCAAGAAGCTACACAACAACCTGTTGAAGGATGCTTTCACCCCTGACGACCTAGCAGACACAGTCGATGCATTTGCAAATGTTCATGACACCTACAGAGAGTCCAATCAGCCACTTGGCAATACCAGCTCAGTCCCAACAAGGTATTACTGCTCTTCTGCAAGCTGTGAGTGTGACATGTGTGCTTTGCACAAGGCAGCTTAGCAGCAACATTGCAGGTGCTTCTACATTGCAGATACTGTGCAATCTAGTGTCCTGTGTGCATCGCACCCTGTAGTTTTGCTTGAACTTACAAAACTCACATCTCACTAGGGACTGCATCTGCAATCCCACTTATCCATGCAGTTCCTGAAGTTATTCATGACTGCTGAATGCATGCCTGCTGATATTGCAATATATCTGCCAGTGCTGTCTGCTAGCACCCCCACACACACTCCAGCAGGGGCGTACCCAACACGACACAGCCCATGCGTCACAGCAGCACACAACACAGCAACTGACTGAAGGCATAACAGAAATGTAGGGGCGCTGCTGGACACAATTGCAGTGGATGTGCGCCACCAGCTCTCCAACAAGCACAGCATGAGAGCTCCCTTTGTGCCCAGTAACCTAGTCAAGCTACTGGGTGGTTACGCACGCATGGGACACATCAGCAGCACATGCTCAAGCATGCTGGATGCTGCTGCTGGCTTTGTGGTGCGAAGGATGGCTGCTGGCCATCTGAATGCTGTCACTAAGCTGTCAGACCTATCACAGCTGCTGCAAGCTTATGCAACACTGGGACACCAGACGTTGGTCATGCCAGAGCTTCTGACTTCGGCATCAAATCAGGTCAGTCTGCTTGAGATGTGCTGCATGCCCCGGCACCTGTTTCGTGTGGGCAAAAGTGACATGTTATGCGTTAACACATGTCCCTGCCATGGCCTGCTGTGGTGTTGCTACTCTGAATCGAAGACAGTTTCAGAGTTTGCATCATGTCAAACTCTTCACAATGGAGCTTACATGCATCGGCAAATTAAACTGACATGCAACGCTGGACGCATGCAGGACAGGTGTATCACCTTATGACATTGATCTGCAGAAGGTGCATGTCTGTTGACGCCAGGACCATCCAACAAGCAGCTCTAATTCACATTTTGACTGTGCCACTGCAGTTGCGCAAGCAGCTGGCCTCCGAGTCTGAAAGGCAGACTGAGATCGAGCTCAGCAAACAGGCTGACTCAGAGCGTGAGTCTGCTCCCATGTTCCCTCAGTGGGGTGCCTCAGTGGAGCCCTTGCATCTGGTCAGCACCCTGAGGGCTTACAGGGATCTAGGGTTCCACCCCAGCCAAGGCTTGCTAACTGCCTCAGAGCCTTTCCTGTGCTGTTTGTCGGAGCCTCTGCCTTTAGAGCCAGCTCTGGATCTAGTTTCTCTGTTCAGAGCTTTCACCTGGCAACCAGGTTTGTGCAAGAGCCTCCTAGCACAGTGTGTGCTTCACTGTGATGGGGTCATGTAGCAGCTGTGTTGCTTCTTGAACAGTCAATGACACTTGCCAAGTGACCCCTCCAGCTGCGAAGGGTGAAATGTTTGTTGCACTTCATCTCAGCTTGCTTGACACATCGAAGAAGTGTAATGTAATGTGTAAGTGTGTCCTTTTGCTAGCCACAGCACTTTTGGTCATTGAGGCTAGCATAGGTCTGTGACAGACTGCAAGCCCCCACACACTCAAAATCTGATACCACATTATGTTGTATGCAGGTCAACTTGTGCTTCAGCAAACTGCAATTTCTTTGCTCAGCGCAATTGCACTGGCTGATCCAAAAGAGCTTGTGGGTATCACTGCAGGGCTCACTGAGCTTCGACATTTAGGCTACATCATTGCTGATGAGCAGCTGCAGCAGATATACGCAAGAAAAGACCAGCTTGAAGCTGCAAGATGACTCTCAGTCAGCATCTGTATTCAGAAATTTGCAGTTAGAAACTAGCTATAGCATAAACTATGCCATGCTGCCTCAACATCAATTGTTTTTTGTTCTGCACCTGAGCAGAAAGACAAAGCGTGATGCAAACTGTTGCCACATGCTGTTCTGGACCTGCTTGTGCAGCTGCAGCTTCAAGCGACCTATATGCAAGGCAGCACAGTGCCTTCCGACTCCAGCTTTCATGACCAGCTGCGTGGGCCTCATCTTAAACCTGAGCAAGTTGTGCATGATGCTGTGTCCACTTCAACGGCTGCTGCCAGACTTTACAGCAACACTGTACACAGTCATCGGCACACTAAAACTGTTGTAGTGATAGCAAGGCTGCAATTCAAACTGAGGAAAGTATACTAGATGTCTAGACAACATGCGATTCACAATGCTGACTGCAGAACTTAATTCAGAAAACATCAACTTCTTTATTCCATTCAAAGTTGAGCTTTTGGCATGGAAAGAGCCTCCAGCCATCTCATGCTCTTCATGTTGTACATGCACCAGGCTGCTGCCATTGCAACAAGAGAACATCAACACCTTCTCAAAATGCACGCATTTGTTGCCAATAGCATGTGCTTCTACACAGAAGTCTGGTAGCCTGGTTTTTCTTGTGGCAGGGGCTGCATCTGAACTCCATTGTAACCGCTTGCAGGTGTGCCTGTGACTGGGTAAGCAGGCGCTGGGTTGTAGCCTGGTGCTGGCGCTGGGTTGTAACCACCGGTATTTTGAGGGTAGCCCTGGTTTGGGGGATATGCCTGCTTGGGGTAGGTGTTAGCTTGAGGATATACACCAGTGGGACCCTGCAGACCTTGATTTGGATATCCTCCAACAGGTTGTCCCACAGGATAGGCGCCAGCATTGTTCTGCAGCAACAGCAATTGTGGGTGTTGATGCAACACAAACAGCTGATATCATCTGTTGGCAATTTGACTTAGTGCGCCATGTACTCTGCTTTTAAACTTGCACGGCAGACACTTTGGCTCAAGGATTGCCAGACAAGGCTGCAGAGACTGAGGACAGGGACAGCATACCTGATAAGCAGCCATCCTCCTTCTGCGCATCAAGATTGACAAGATCAAGAACACTATGGCGCATACAAAGGCAACACAGCCAATCACAACGCCAGCTATCCTGCCTCCAGACCAGTTGTACCCACAGTTGCCATAGTAGTCACAGTTGTTGTAATAGCCATACTGAAGCAGCTGACGCCCTGATGCGCTCGAGTGCCGTTCCAAAAAGCCAAAGCTCTGTATGAAAGCAACGACAACTGAAAACAACGCGATTTGGTGTACACAGGTTGATCAATCAGCAGCCCAACTGTCGAGTTCACATTGCATGTGCACACCTCTGCTGGCAGTTGCGCTTCAATTTCGCGGGCCTCGGCTGGCTCAGTTGTTAGCAGCAAGGCAATAGCGCCGAAGACAGCTTGCATCTTCATATCGACGAGGTAAGGACTTGGGGCAGAACTTTGCCGTCTGTGCTCTCAGGACCGCGATTGGTGCAGTCAATGAGATGCAGCTGGTGGAACGAAGCTGTTGTGGTACAAGATACCGGGCTGCAGACACTGTTAGCCGGTTCTAGGCATGCAGCTGCTTAGACAAATCGTAATTGACTGTTAACGGCATGCAGCTGCAGGTTCTCACATCACTCATGTGCAAGCTGCAAGAAGTTGTTCCTGACCCCGCACATTTATGTCCCGTTACAGCTGTGCGCTGCTTGTTTAGAAATCCTGTTATGCTGCTGCTTGTGTCAGCAGCCGCTTGCATGCATCCATGTGGCTGGTGCCATCACCACTAATGAGTGCTGGCGTTGCAGTCCGCAGCAATTGCAGCTGCAGTGACCTGCTGTACCTAGGTGTGATTTCAGGAGCTGTTGCTACATGACCCTGCACGACACCTGTGTGTGCAGCTTCAGCATGAGCAGGTATTTACAGCTGTATCTGCAGTTGTGGACACAGTACGCATAGTGCTCAAAGGCACTATGACGTACGCGTACACATAATCGCTGCTTTGGGAATTGCATCACTAGTTCCATACCGTGCCTAACTGTTTGCTCTGGGAAATCATCTAATCAACAACAATAACATCTCACTGGTAGGTACAGAAGACATATCTGCACTGTTGACTTAGAAAGCACACTGCAGATACAAAACACCAAGCAATACAAATGCTTCTCCGTCTACCACCTTAAAAGTAATGACATTGAAGCTGGTACGCCTTGGCCCACACAACACATCAAGACCAAGTGATTCAAAGTCTACTGAGCAGGCCTAAAAGCAGCTTTATGCAATGGCATATCACCCCACAAATAACAATATGCATGATGTCACAACACAAGTGCTGGCTCTAGTTATCACAGAGTTTCCACAATTGAAGTGTCAAATGCTAAAGCAGAAGGCAATTTCTAGATAGATGTTGGATAGCCTGATTGGTAACCAGGCTTCTCTTGAGATAGGGGTTGCATCTGCACTCCATTGTACCCATCTGTTGGGGTCCCCTTGACTGGGTAACCTTCTGCTGTAGCAGGGTTGTAACCTCCTGGGTTGTACCCTGCTGTCCCAGCAGGGTTGTAGCCTCCTGTGTTCTGAGGGTATGCCTGGTTGGTGTAAGTGTTGCCTTGAGGATATGTACCGACAGGGGCTTGAGTGGGATATGTTGCACCTGTTGTAGGGCGTGCGTTGTTTGTCTGCAGCAGAACAGGTGATTATCACTTCACCTGCCAAATGGTGAATATAGCAGCGAGTTGTGCACAACCGGCAAACCAGATGTGACAAATGCTTTACCTGGTAACGAGCCATCCTCCTTCGACGCATCAAGACTGCCAGAATGCAGAACACGACCGCAAACACGAAACACACGCAGCCTATCACAACACCAGCAATCCGTCCTCCTCCCCAGTACGAGCCGTTATTGTAGTATCCATCGTTGTACCCGTACTGCAACAGCTGACGTCCTGTTGTACTGGGGTACGACTTGGCGGCTTCGCTGCCCTGCAGATCACAGACGCCAAAGTTCCAGACAAGCTGCCCTTGATCTGAAAACAATAACCATGGCGCGGCTTGCAGAGCTGCCTGCGACGTTATGTAAGCACTGACACCGCTGTAACAGATTTCCATTGCAGCTACTTACCTGTGCAATGAGCTCCTCCAGTCCTCTCATGTCGTACCGGCGGGTACAGCTGTTGAGAGATGCTACCGACTATGGTGGTGGTGGCACTCAACGCAAACTTGACGTGCGCAAGTGACTAAATGGTAGAACTAAGAAAAATGTAGGTACAACTCGTGCGGAGCGGAACGCAAAGCGACTCTGCGAGCAACTCGGCCGTGCTGAAGTTGTAGTTGGACAGCAGTGATTGCTGCGACAGCTCCTTGACACGCGCAGGATTGAGAGCAGCTGGAGCGAACACGTGTTATGACATGTGATACATGTGAATTGAATTCAAATGGCCTCATCAATGAGATTGATTGATGGATATTATGCTGTTTGCCGTCGCAGTACAGCCTCCACCCGCTTTTGCCCTCGTACAGGGGCAGCTGATCAAGCATGCGTCTTTTCGTTATCGTCGCGACAAATATATATACCAACACAAATATCTGCCAAACGTATATACATTTGCCAACACTTGTGTTGCATAAATTTGCACTTGCGCACAGCACAATGCTTGAGTCAATGTCGTTGCTCCCATGGCACAGGCCCACATGGCTTTCATTGTCCGCCTGATAAAGGGACTGAGCTGCTTGCTGGCAAGTATGTGGAGCCCTGCACCTCATCTGAGTTGTGGAAGCCCTGGGTTTCATACTCTTTGTGATCAGTTGCTTGCACCTATCACATGCACAATTGTTTGCATGCTGCAGTCACTGAACATGACTGCAGAGGCATTTTTCTTACTGCACATTGCTGTGTGGCCAGCGCTTGCCCAGTACAGATAACAGAGGGTGTGACAACTCCGTGAAAATAAGATGGCCCCTGCAATGTACAAGCCTAGCAATTGTGCCTGTATTGTTGCTGCCAGAGTCATCTTCGCTTGTCTACAACCAGCATCTCCTTGTCTCCTAGCCCAGCATCGGACAGTGTGCTTGCCATATTGTCTAGTGCCTGTGCCAGGCACCACAAGGCTTTGAGAAGCAGTTTCTTATCAATTCTGTGCCATCACGGCCAGCAACAGATCCAATGGCGTTGAGTGCGTCAATGGCAAAACCTTGCACAATCAACTCAACCTCTAGCATATCAATCATGTTGGACAAACAACACTCTATGGGAAATTGCACCACTCCTGAGACAAATGCATTGATGCATTACCTTTCTTGGGAAGCTTCGCATGATGACATGCTGATTCATATTCAGCCCACTGCTGGTGAGGAATGCAGCAATGCCGCTGACTTGTGAATCAGCTTTGAAGCGCCTCTGCAAGCGTTTGTTGTCAGGCAGCCGCATGGCCAGTTCCAGTACTCCTAAACAGCACAGGGTACGATTAGGCAGATGTCAGACATTCCACATTCCAGGTTAGTGAGAACCTGCAACAATTGACAATGGATGATGTACAGCAGGCGGAGTACGCGAAAAACACGCATCTGCAATTTGGTGATATTGTCGCTGACAAGTTGCAAGTAGCAACACTTGGACTTCTTGATCAGCCGTTGATCAGCCATTGAGAGTGCTGCAAACGTTTTATCACGTCCAGACCATCTGTGACATCTGCAGTCCTTACAGATGGAACATGTTCAGGAAAAGTCAGCATGTGTCAATGCCCCATCCAGGTCATGACTTGTGCTTCCGTGGGCAGCAGACACGATCTGACCTGGCCCAGCAGCAGGTTCCTCATCCACAATCTGGGCCATTGCTCTGCCTCCACGCTCTTCACCAGAGGCCTCCAGCTGACTTGCTGCTGGAGCAGTGGCCATAGCTGTCTGCATGGCTCTGACAGCAGCAACAGCAGCAGGGCCTGTGGCTTGTATTTGCTGAGCAGTGCTGGCTGAAGCTGACTGCAAAGGTATGGCTGGTGCAGACGCTGTTGGTGCTGAGCTTGATGCTGGGCCTGCATACCCAGTGTCACTTCTCCAGGAAGTTCAGCATGTGGCACATGCTGCTGCACTAAATGCATACATTCAGATGTACCATGCTGTCTGCATTTCTATCTGGTATACATGCTGTACCATGCTGCTGCACCAAATGCATTCATTCAGGAGCACAGGGGCACACAATGAGCGCGTGTTGTCTGTCTACTGCATACAGTACACTTTGATGCAGCCATTGGTCTGTATGCCCAATGTGCTGTGAGCTCACATCCATGCAGTATATGCAGTACCAAGATAGTGTTTGTCAGGCATGCCTGGTAGGATGAGTCATCCTCTTGCAGCATTGTACTGTGCTGATCAACATGAACAGACTGTTTTATGTTGTATGGCAACCCACCTTGGTCAGGATCTGCAAGACTGGCAGCAATGGCCCTCTGCAGATCGTCATCCTCGGCGCCATGCCCACTATTGCTGGCCCCTCCCTCACCAGGCCACTGCTCCCACTCCCCCCCTGCACTGCCCCTACTGGCCCCACCAGACCCTCTTGGCTTCAGACTGATCAACTTTCCCGCCTGTGACATGCCTGAAGCTCATCAATGTGCCATGATGTAAAGTAAATGTGTGCTGTGTATGCTCGTGCTTGCACCCAAACTACTTGGGTCCATAGTAGTGAGACAATGGCCAAGACTAGACTACAATGTCAGCCTGAGGCTTGCTGTCTATCAAAAAGTGCTGCTGTTGATAAGTCTTTCAGCGTCGAGACCGAGACTTGTTTGCAGGCCATATGTTGCGGGGCATTGGCTGTGTTCCGGGGAATACAGCCTGCTACAGCAGCTAGGTCTCGTAGAACGTAGACTGGATTCCATGCCTGTTGCGCAATCATAAACAGCTGAACAACACATGGCAATCATGCCTTTGACAGCAGGCCTGTCATGATGTAGAAACCAGGGAGGCGTTTGTACCCGGGTGGCCTTGTCCAGAGTTCCCTGCAGCGCTGCCTTCAAGTAGCCTTGCTGCCGCACATCAGATGCCTGACTGTTAGCTGCCTTGGCCTGGGTGCACAACACACAAAGCAGTGATGTGCATACTGTTCTAAGCCTTGTTGCAGGACAGGCTGTTGCTGTCTGCTCTGCACTGTGCAGCTGACAGTGTACTGCAGCTCATGCTTTGTGAGGCTGTTGACTTGGCAAATCAGGTGCACCAGGAGAAACAGTTTCAATCTGCTTTGCTGAGTGCTGTGCGATCACAGGGCAGGCTGAGACTGGGGCATCACACCACATGTTTTGCATATGATCTGAGCTTTGCCGGTTTCACAATAGCACAGGCAGAAGGGCTTCTGACGACAAAACACCATCAGACTTCATCAGCGGGAGGAATGTTGACCTGCTCTGGTGTGAACCAAGCGCCATGGCTGTCTGGATGGCCTGCATCCTCATTTTGCTGCTGGGACAGCTGCCCCCTCACTACAAAGATGGTATAGCCCTGCTCCTTCAGTGTGGCTAGGAATGCCCCCAGGTAGAACAGAGACAGTGGCTGTGGTGCAGGGAATAGGGAGTTGAAGTTCCAGAACTCCCCGTAGATACGCCTGATGGTGAACCAGTGTTCCTGCATCCAGGTCTGCCACATGTCATCAACTGTCAGAAGCAGAAGTGATTTTACACTAGTCAAGGGCATTGCTGATGATAGCTTAGCTGGTGAGGATGACGGCGGCATGAGGGTTGCATTGCTAGGAGCTAGGGAAGTGACCTGGAGGTTGCATATGAATGCGTGTTCCTGTTCAGGGTGTTGTGCTGATTGCCTCATGTTTGGAGCGTCCAATGGCTCCAGATCAAGGCCCCACACCTCCAAGGCCTTAGCAAGAACCTGCACATAACAGATTAAAATCTAGCAGCCTATTCATTAAGACAATGACATGTACCTGCTTGACCAACAGCTCATGTAAATGTGCTGTGGTACATCAGTGGGCAAGATGTTGGTACGATGCTTGTGCAACATGCAATTTGGACATGGCAGTGAGTGATATGAATCGTCATTGTGCTAGCATCAATACTGCAGCCTGGCACCACAAACCTGGACAGAGAAGTTACCATCAGCAGCCACATTGCCTGAATCCTCAGCAATGTATTTCAGGTAGTCCTCTGATTCCATCCCTCCCTCAGCCATGAATGCCCGTTCCTGCTGGTCTAGCTCTAGCGCAATCTGCATAAATCAAGGGTCAGTCCACGATGACATAAGTGACTGACAATTACATGTCTACATAACACAGGTATACTTGGCCCAAGTCCATCTCGCTGAATGTGGGGCCCTGCAGCAGGGTGTTCAAGCAGTGCACGCCACATAGGGAAGCCACCTGCAGCGCATACGAGGCTCAGCTGACTCGAGGTGGTTGGCAGCACAGCAGATCTCGCACATGCACAGCAAGTATCATGTTGTGTCGCCGTCCCTTGCATTTACTACTTAGTGCTGTACCTGCTTTTCGTGATACAAAAGGATAGGTGCCTGATCCCCCTGCATGCCTCCGAAGCGTCGTCTCGTTTGAGCAATCGTATTCAGATTTTCATACAGCGACGTTCAAATGTGCTTGGGAAGGGACTGAGCTTCCGTGAATTTGGCGCAATGGACAGCCTTGATTCATTGTGGCAAGACAGAGTCGAGCGTTACGTTACGCTCGCAGCAGCATTAGTGCAGCTTACCAATCTAGCAAAGACTTTTTGATTTACATATCTCGGAGCGATGTGTTAAGAATCTGTCCTCAGTGTTCCCCTTGGAGCTATCGAGATAAATATTGGCAGAAGGGAAATACGTTTGCAACAGGATTACTGTTCGTTGTGATCAGGCCTTGCGACGTTGTAGCACAAGCTGCTAATCATGCAAGATATCTTCGGACTTGATCAACGCAAAAGTAGGTCAAGCAGACACGAAACTCGATACGCCTGCACGTGCAACTGGCTTTGACACGGCGTCATTTTACCATCGTCCCATGCGCAGGTGTTGCCAGATGGCAGGCTGCCGCGTTCCAGCTCGGCGGTGTCATGACAGTGGTTGGCTTGCTTGTCACGCTGATGACAGCTTACAAGACCTTTGGGGCTGCTGAACTGCTTGGTCAGGTACACTAGACTTCCCAGCAGCGTGCATGCCTTGGGTCTTGCTGTTCAGTTGCGCGAGCAATTCAGCTCGACCTGCATTGCAGTTGAGCAGTCATGCTGACAGTCTGTAAAAGGCACAAATGACTGCAGATACTTGGTGCCCTCCTGCTTGGGTCAGGCTTATTAGCTGCAACAGGATCCAAGAAGCGTAACAGCAACTGTATGACAGCCAGCTTGACCATATCCTTGCTGGGCATGCTCCTGGCTTTCGAATTCATAACTGAGGTGAGCCCCTGCTACGTTGCACACAGAAAATAGTACTTGTGACCGCAAAAGCCCAAAGGTTAGAGCTTTGCTTTTCAGCCATCATACCCATTTTCCAGCATGTAATATGGCTGCATATAGAGCTTATGCAACATGACTGGCGGTGCAAAGCATGTAAGAAAGTAATTCTTCTCTATGGATTGGCCAATCAAAAACATGCATGATTCGGCAGTTCTACCCGTGGATGGTTTGTTATCAGGTGAGCAGAGAAGCAGGAGTAGACTGTGCTCTTGCTTAGCTGTACACCAAGAGCTTGGCCATAGAAAGTACCATTCAGGAACAGAAGCATGCTGAGGTGCTGACCAAGTTGTACGTGCGCATGAATGAGGTGACCAGCCCTGAAACCTCCTGAATTTCCTACTGTGTTCGTGTCCGAAAGTTGGTGGGTCATGATACACAGCAGGTTCAATGCAGCAACGCTTACTACAGCCGACTGTGCCGTGGGCTGAAAGGATCACTGCACCAAATGTGCTATGTTGAACCCTGCATTGCATGATGCATTCACTGGATGAAGGTTGTGCTATCATTAGTACTGTTGCACAGCTTGAGAGGTGTCTCTCTTTTCCTTGCATCTTGTTACCTGCATTCGTGACATGACACGGCAGTGACAAGCTTTGGAAGACAAGTCTTGCACAAGCAAGCAAAGTGTGTCATGTTTGCAGATGGAAGAATTGATGTCAGGTGTTGAGGCAGGAGCCATTAAGAGCATACAACTCAGCCAAGCCCAAGAACAACTTAAAAGGAGTGATCAGGAATATGTACAGGCAAGCAGTTGTCCCAATTACGAGTGACGTGGGTCAATGAGGTGTCTTCTGTACCCTAACAAGTCAAGCTACCTTTATGATGCTGCTGGCATTGATCTTCTCAACCCTGACAAGTCAAGCTACCTTGCTGCTGCTGGCCCTATGACATTAGCTGTGCTGGTCCTCTTGCCTGTCTCATGAGCATGGACAGGGACTGCAAGCTGCCAGCATTGACATGAAGCAAGCACAATGAGAATTTGTAGGACTTGAGCTGAACATGTATAAGCATAGAGGCTCTTTAGCGCTTGGGTAGGATGCCTTTTTCATCCTTGTGCCACTTGTTCCGCCAAATAAACTATCCTGCACACATAAAATTATTTGTAAATTTTGGTAAAGCAGACTAGTTGACTGGAACTAGCTTGCTACTCATGTTGTGCTGCAAGCCAACAGGCTGAGTGTGCGCATCAGTGCTGCAGAGCAAGATGAGACACCTGAAGCAGCATGCAGATGGGCTACTCGACAGTATTCTAAACCATCCAAACCTGACAGAGCCCCAAATTTACCACATGGATGCAGCACAGAAGGACGAGCTGCGACGCAGAGTCCAAATAGCAGATGATGTGAGTGTCACATACTCAACTTGTATGCAGATATTTGTGCGCAGTGCATACTGCTTGCAACACCACTTGCAAATGTCTGTACTCAGCTACAAGTAGTCCTGTTTGGCATATGACTGCATGCATAAGGCATGCATGTTGCCTTACAAGGCCCATTTTGCATATTTTGTGACGCTTTACAAGGTACACGTGTGCAAGCAGAGGTACTAATTTGCTCAGCTGTCTGTTGCATGCAGGTTATTGATGGTGTAATCAACAAATTATGGGACAAAAATTATGATGGAGCCAAAATATACCAAGACTATGAGAAGGGACTTCAAGAACTGCTGAGCGTCATCACAGCATCTTCACCTGGCGAGCACTTCCAACTTCCACAGCAAGATAGCAGCCAATTGGCACAGGTCAGCTTCAACTTTGCCCTTTATCCTCACCCCTAACCAGCCCTTTCCCATCCGTGGCATTCCCTCTCCTTCTGCAGCTACTCCTTCAGCTCTGATACCAACTCCTGCTTTTGGTGTCACGTTTGGCAGAGCAGTGATTGCACACACTCGTCCCTCAGATACACCACTGCTGCACAAATGAAGCAATCTTTTCTTTTCCTTTGCATTTGCCCAATGCAGGCCTTGGCTGCCTTTACACACCTTCTAGCTTGATACAAGCAAAATTCACTTCAGCAGCAACCTTGTTTTGCACAATGCAGACGGCAAATGAACTACAACGTATGAAGCAAGCCTTGACACGGTCAGCAGCCAGTGAGTATCACAAGCTGGACCCTCAGGGGCATGGGCGGGAGCTGCAAGCCCTGCAGGACCACAGGGCTCGCAAGAGGGAAGACTTCAGCAACCAGTTCCTATCGCTGCTGCACCAACACGAGATAGTCAAGCACAGCAGCACCTTCCTTGCGGTATGCAGCAGTCACGTTGACATGTTGACATATGCTGCAGCTTAGCAGACTTTCGTTGTACCAGTGCAAGTCATAAATGAGAATTGTGTGGGGTCTGCTGTGATGTTGCTACATGCGATTGATATTTGTCTGCATCAACTCTGGTTGTTTCTTGTCCTGCTATCCCACAGGTACTGCACATACACTGAGGCGCCCTGGTCCCGATCGGTTCAGTACATGTGTATGATGTCAAATTTGGCAATCGATTTTACCCCCTTTCTGACTGCCTGCCAGATCTCCTGATTGTGCAGCAGCCTGTATTGGCAACAAAAGACTGAGTGGCCAGACAGCTGACTGTGAAGATGCCGTTGTGAAGCGTGTGATGCTCTGCAGGACTTGCTAGAGCACTGTGTGGTGGAGAACAGGAATGAGGGGATGATGGTGTCCCTGGGCCTCACTGCAATGTTGCTGGAGCTGGCCGCCACGTACTGCACCTTGTCTTTTGTGATGAGCATGCCTCACAAGCATGAGTGAACTGTATCCACCCATGGTGGCACCCAAAAGTCGAACAAAAGGGGCAGCATTCAACGCAGTCGCCCTAGCATGTGAAGGTACCTTCATGTATTTCTACATTTTCCCCCCCATTAGTGCAGATTATCATCTTGATTCAGCGCTAGCGTCGGCAAAGGACTGCTGACCAGCACCCTCGTCTGGGTCCCTGGCTTTGTGGCTTTTAAAATAAGTAAAAGCCATATGAGGCTGCATTGGTGCAGAGGCAAGTACAGCCTGCGCTGTGCATGCAAGTGCTGCAGACGATCAGGTGTGAACAACCATAGCAAGCTCCAGCTTTACCAAAAAGCAGCTGCATGCAGCAGTGACTTTTTTTGCTGTAACAGCGCATGTACACTCCCTGGGTACCGTGCACTCCTTTGCATGATCGTTTGACATGTTTACCAAGCGTGTGCTCTGTGCGGCAACCCCGACACGCATTTTGGCGGCATGTTACCCTGCCACAGATGTTATGCTGGCGTTACAATCAAGCTCGGTTGTGTAGGCGTTACATCTGTCGATCGGTCCGAGCTTTCACGACTCCTGCGGCATTGTCAGCAATATGACGACGGCGGCATGCTTGCATACGAAGCTGTGGTTGTCTGATCAAAACAGCACAGTCAAGACGTCGTGTGCGAGCTTCGCGTATGCTGCGTCAACACCAGAGAGATTCTTTGCTCCGAATTCGAAGCATAACCGCTCAAGCATACTTACCAAGATATCGGTGCCCCTCAGCATTGATATAGAAATTACAAACACTGCAACAGCGGCCGCCAAAACAGGAGCACAAGATCTCCTGAAATGCAAGACCTCTTCGGGCTTGATCAACGCAAAAGTACGGCTTGCAACCGCTGCACATGTTTGAACCGAAAGCATCGTTTGCATGGTGCTTCTAGCTGTTAACTCGAGCGCGGCCAGCAAGATGCTGTGATACAACATGCAAAATTCTTTTGTAGGTGCTGCCAGGTGGCAGGCTGGTGCCTTCCAACTTGGAATTGTCATGTCAGCAGCTGGCGTGCTGGTCATGCTGCTGACGGCTCTGAAATCATTCGGTGCCGCAGAGCTGCTTGGTCAGGTCAGTCAGCACTGAATGTACTTTCGCTTCCCTTTCTGTAGGCCTCTGGATGTCGTCATGACTCTGCTTTGTCATGCCAATTGGGCATTGATTTGACTTGCAAATCTGCTCTGCCGAAAGCAACATAGCAAACGGTCAGAAGCAGGGATCCTTAAGGAAGTACTAAGGAAGTACTACTGACACACAAACATTACAGACACACCACTGGTGTTGGGCGCAGGTGCTGGGGTCGCTGCTGTTAGGGTCAGGAGTGTTAGCTGCAGCAGGATCTAGGAAGCGCAGTACCCATCTCATGACGGCCAGCCTGACCATGTCTTGTCTGGGAATGCTGCTGTCTTTTGAGTTCACTGCTGAGGTGAGCCATGCACTGCCTTGTAGCTGTGCTGCCTCACATTGCACACTCTCTAGTTCCAAACAGACTGCACTGGCATTAGCATCATTGCTCATCACTGCCTGGCAGCAAACAGCACACACAGCATCCCTGAGATCTGTCCACTTTCCAAGCAGTAGCATGAGCAATGGCTGAGTTGCTACTTGCGGTGCTCAGGTCAACAGGGAGGCAAGAGTTGACTGTGCCCTGGCAGAACTATACACTAGAAGCTTGGCTCTGGAGCGCTCGCTAGAAGGGCAGAAGCATGCAGAAGTCATGACCAAGCTGTATGTGCGCATGAATGAGGTGGGCTGCTTTAAAACACAGAATCAAGTTGCTGAGGCATCGCCCCTGGCTCTGTAGAAACAATCTTCAGTTGGATGCGCCCATGCTGTCGCCTGTGCAGGGTGTCTTGCATGCATCAGGGCATCAGCATACATGCCCTTCACCACACTAAGCAGCCACTGTCTGCTGAGTGCGTGAATGCTGCATATTGCGTATTGTAGTCGGACCAGATTGCCTCATTACCCCAGTCACGTAGCCTACCTGTACACCACATGACCAGCCAGGTGTACGCTATCAAATGCTGAGTTGGCACATGCTGGTGGTGGTCTGGGTGTAGATGGAAGACATGCTGACCGGAGTGCAGACTGGAGCCATCAAAAGTATACAGCTCAGCCAAGCCCAAGACTGTCTGAAGAGCAGTGATCATGGCTACATTCAGGTGGCTTGCTGGAAGTGCATGGTGAAAGCATGATGAAAGTGTGCGACTACGTTTTGCTTGCAAGGACACTCATTCTATAGGGCATCTGCTGAAAATGCAATGACAGGCAGGTTGCAAACAGTACATGTGGAAGCTGGGTTTGCTTTTTGCAAAAGCACACAATCGTTGGTTTGCGTGTGTAGAGAGATTCATCCTACGTGTGCTGTGACGTGACCTTGATGAATGCTGCTGCAGGCCCAGATGAGACTCCTGAAACAGCATGCCGATGATTTGCTTGATAGCATCCTGAATCATCCCAATCTGACGGCGCCTCAGATCAACCAGATGGACACAAAACAGAAAGAGGAGCTGCGCCTCAGAGTCAAGGCTGCAGATGACGTAAGTCAACCTGCTCATTTCGTAGAGCGCACTCTGTATATTGATACATGTAGTCAAGTAACGCAAACACTGCAGCATGCTTGTGCCATGCAAAGCTGAGGTCAACCTGTCTTTGTGCTGACTGTATTCCCTGTGGGCCCAAAAGGGCTCATAGGCATGTTTATCATGTGGTGCACCTGATTGTTTATACCATGTTGCTGTGGTGTGTATGCCAGCGGCTGTTTCCAGCAGATCAGGTAAAAATCAAACGTTTTGGCAGTATACATAGTGCATGTGCATCACATTCGCAGGTGATAGATGGTGTGATACACAAGTATGAAGAAGGCTTTGATGGGGCTGCAGTCTTTGAGGAGTATGAGAAAGGGCTGCAAGCGCTGCTAAGCGCGTACACTGCATCATCTCCTGGAGAACATTTCCAGTTGGCCCAGCAAGACAGCAGCAAGCTCATGCAGGCATGCCAAGCTGAGCTCTGACTGCTGCATGAGTGCTGCCACTGCATTCTCATGCATTGGTCCTTGCTGCTCTGCACAGTCCTGGAAGTTACTCTGCCATGCTACGCTGCATTGCTTGTATTTTGTGGTATCCCAGAATTGTCCCCAGCAGTTGGATTGATGCTGAGCTTGTACCTGTATGCAGGCGGCAGGTGAGCTGCAGCACATGCAAGCAGCCCTGACTCGAGCTACAGCAGACACATATCATAAGCTGGACCCTCTGGGACATGGCCCAGTGCTGAGGGACTTGCAAAACCAGCGAGCACGCAAGCGGGAAGACTTCAGTAATCAGTTTCTAGCATTGCTGCACCAACATGAGTTGTTCAAGCACAGCAGCACCTTCCTTACGGTATGCCCCCCCCCCCCCCGCCCCGACCCGCTTCCTTTCCTAGACCTTCAAGGGTCACTCCTGTCAAAGTGCATGAAGCACCAGAGGAGATGTGCATATGTATGGCTGCTATGATGAAAAGCACACTTATCGCTATAAGCATATACAGCTCATGGTTGGTCTGCAAGATTGTCAGGTGGAGTGTCAGTAAATCGTGTTGTAGCAGGGTTCACAGGGTACACATATCAGCAAGCAGCCCTTTCTGCTGCAGAATATGAGAGCTCCTAAGTGATGCAGCCTTTACACAGCAGCTAAAAATTGGCAACTTACTCTGCCAGTCCCAATTTGCGATGCAATTCGACACTTGACTGCATGCAGGACTTGCCGGAGCACTGTGTAGTGGAGAACAGGGATGAGGGGATGATGGTGTCCCTGGGCCTCACTGCAATGCTGCTGGAGCTGGCCGCCATATACTGCACTTTGTCATTCGTGCTTTATGTGCCACGCAAGCGAGAGTGACTGTACTTGCATGCTGCTGCATCACTTTTTCGCCAGCTTACTTGAGCCATCAACTACTGCTCCTGGGCCCAGGATGTCACTGCCAGCACGTTGTATCTTTATTAGTGCACAGACACATGGCATTTCACAGCATTCAGCCAGCTATGTGGTTGCATACATCATCAGTGGGCGTTGACGACTTTGCTTGCTGTTTCTGTACCACATGTAGACTGAAAGACCGTACAAAGAGTGTATGTTCTATGCTTCTTCAATGAAGTTCCTGCAACGATGCACATACGCACCATGGCAACACAAATGACCCTCAAGACATACCATGCCTAACTACAATTCTCCACAGCCAAACACTCTATGACTGTGCTTAAGGTAACACACAGACTTACATCTAATTACCCACAGTTGTTGGGTGTACATGACAAAATTAGCTATAGCTTCATCATGAGTTGCCTCCAAGACATAACACGCCAAGTACAACAGCATCTTTCAACACTTCGCTGCATTGATGTACAGTCCCCTCCCCCAAGGATGGCCATGGCCATTTCCCTATAGTAGCTACTGACCGTACCCCTGCTGTCTGTATCCCTGTGGTGAGCCACCAATGACAGTGCCGGTTCCAGAGCCAGTCCCAGCTGCTGTACCACTTCCAGAGGCGTAACCAGCACCACCGGCAAAGTTACCAGGGTTGTAACTGGTGCTACCAGCCACAGTGCCTGCACCAGTGCCCATGCCAGATGCATTTGCATCAGCTGCTGACACATTGCTGCTGCCCTGTGACCTGCTGCTGCCTGCATCAATGGATGCACCCTGTGTTGCTGCAGCCGCAGCTGTGTTTGATGTTCCCTTGCCCTGCATCAACATGCATCCAGTTGAGGTTGACCTGTTGCAGGGCTTATCTAAGGTTTACATTGGAGTAACTTGAACAAAATTGGCATCTCACTCTTGAACATCACGGGCTCAAGGGCAGAGATCAGTCAGTGCACTTGCGTATGTACTGTGACAGCAGTCTCTGCCTGATGGCCTCAGACTGTGTCCCGCCATGATACCACACTAGCTCAACTCATGTTGTGTAAGGCAACATTGAGCAAGTGTGTGAGGAGGATGACTAAACTTCATTCCCAGATGGCTGACCTGCTTGTTGGCTTCGACTTGGCCAGCAGCCTTATTGCCAAACATCTCCTCCATGAGGTTGAACTTCTCCACCAGGTGGCGCATGTCGGGGTCCTGGATGAGCTGGGGGTCGGGGGTCTGACCCTTCATCTGGTTCTGGTTGATGGCCTTCACTGTTGCTGGCAACAATGGGTGGAATAGCAACTGCATGCAAACAAGAGATTGAGATAAACATTAGAAAATGATGCAGATTTTGCTGTTCATTCAAGGTGAAAGGGCGTAATTTGCGGCAGCGACACATTTTAGAGACCAGAGACATTGCTGGCTGCAGATGGTAGCATAAACACTGTGAGAGCAAGGGTACTGGATGAGAACAGTGATGGCTAAGAACAGTGAAAGAATAGCTTATGACATTGTAAAGTGTTTTGACTGATCATGGCGTTTGCAAGCAAGCAATGCAGGGCCAGCAACAAAGCGCCCCTGTGCCATCATCCAGACTCATCTCAAGGTAAACATGTTCAGCATTGATATTGTGAACAGATTTACCTGGATGTGAGCCCTGCAGCCCTCTACATCCTTCTGCTGGTTGCCCTTGGCCCCAACAAAGAAGCCCAGGATCTTGTCCCTCTTGCGCTCTGACCCCTTCTTCTCACTGCCGGTCTTCTTGGGCACCCCAATGTCCACCCACAGATCAGTCAGTTCCCCTGGGGTCAAGTTGCCCAGGTTGAAGTGACCCCTGCAGATGGCAAGTGCTGTATTGGATTGGCAGCAGTGCTGCTATTCCTAGTTTGTTTTTGACTGCCCTTTTTACAGCATCATTAGAGGTCAGCACTTTTCGTTATTTGGCCCAAACTACCAACAGTGGGAGCTTAGGCTCTTTTCGAACAGAACTCCCATCAGCTTGATTCTGTCGCACACCACATACACCTGTGCTTTCAAGCAGCATGTCTGATGAGTCACAACTGGCTCCACACCCCAGACTGTAAGCAGTGAAACTGGTTACTGTCTGTACTGGGACTGCATTTTCAGCTCTTCTGATTTAGCAGATGTTGAAACATCCACACAGTGTGAGAATATAGCCAGTCCTTGAAGTATCAGGATGGTGAATGGGATGCCGCAGGGGTTGCCTCTGACTAGACTGCCTGCCACAGCTCCACCATGGCACGGCAGGCAGCAGCAGCTTTAGTCAGGAAGCTTTGACCACACACTTTTCAACCCTTCTGATTGTGCTAGACGCTGTGCTGCAGGTCACATCAGTCAGTGATTGTCAGTAACTCGTTAGTAATTGTCAGTATCGGTCAGTGACTTGGCAATGACGTGTCAAGTCAGCCAACCAGCCATCCTCCTCGTGTCCTAGCAAGGCCATCAAGCCCACCATGGCAAATGCAGACACAAAACAGACACAAACAGACGCAAACAGACACAACATCTGCAAGACCTCTGGTGGACAGAGGAGTACCTGCCAATCTCGTCATCTCCATTGCTATCGTGGTCCAGCAGTGCAACTGTGAGCACTTGGTGGACGCGTGTGTGCACAGGCATGGCATAGTGGGCCTCTTCACGCTCCCATTTGGGGTTGCTCCCCTTCTTGGTGGGGGTGTGCTTCAAAGACCTGGGCCTCAGCCACATCCTGCACCAATCACCAATGTCAGTCATACCCATACCATTTCTAGCCTTTAGAGGCATACAGTCAACCCGAACAGGATACGGTGTACATACATCTGGTCTTGCTCCTTTTCATGCTGCTCTTGTGAGCACTCAAAGAACTGGACCTGGACGCCAGGTTGTGAGGCCTTGCAAGAATGGCCAGATTCGTGTTTGACTTGGCAGGAGGAAAGAAGGCAAGTGCTAGCAGGCAGATTACTTTCCGAAAGGCTGGCCAGATCCAAAGAAGTCCATCTTGGGCACATTCTCAGCTTCTATCATCCATACCTCCATGACGCCCTCAGGTGTCAGAATGTCTTCTGATTTCTGCAGCAACAGGCAATCATCAGTGGCAATTAGCAAGGGCAAACACTATACATGGTGTACAGGTTGGTGTAAACAAACATGCTTTCCTACTAGATAAACCACAGCATGGAGCAGAATCGCCAGAGAGATTGTTTCTGAGCGCGCGTGCCAGCACTGTCGCCAGGCCAAGCATATTTAGCGTTTCGAAGCAGATCTCAAAATAGGTCCAAAATTTGTCTATGCAAACAATTCTTTCATGCCTACAAAGCTTGAGCTGCCAAGCATCACCAATACACCTGCCTGTGCAACATTGAGCATACACACTTCTTGGTCTCCATTGAGCAGTGTTGCTTGGGCTTCAATCACAGTCTGTCTGTTTGCCTTGCACTGCACTAGCTCTACAGCAGCAGGTTGCACTTACCCCATCAACTTGAGAGAAGTAGTGATCTGGCAGAACATACTGCGACAGAACTTTGTCACAGATGAAGGCATCCGCCCAGTTGGAGACATAGTCCAGCAGGCCACTGCCGTGGGAGTCTGAGGGCAGCCGTAAGTCAAAGTCCAGCTTGGGTGGGTCCACAAAGGCCACCTGCACACCATCAGGACTACAGTCTCAGAAATACATGCTGGCAAGATTTGCAGCCAAACGAGGCTGCAACTTATTCATTGCAGTAGAGCTTCCCATCTCAGAAGCAGCTGCAATGCCATCAGGTAGGTAACCCTAATGCTGGATTTTACCTGTTGGCAGTAAAATCCAGCAGCAGTAGTCAAGCATCCATGGCAGCATTGCTTGCTTGCGCACTGCAGTTCAGAGATCACAACATGCGGCGGGGTGGGAGCATGACATGCACAATGATGCTTGCCATATATGTATATAGAGGCAGCAAAACATGCATGGACTCAGTGCAGCGCACAGCTGAATCACTCTGCACGAAAGCATACATTCTATCAGCCAAGCGCAGCACTGAATCACTCTATGGCATGCACGCGACACAAACATCTTGTATTGATGGCAGCAGCTTACTTGGACAGCTCCAATGACTGGCATCTGAAAGAGAAGAGGGATGAGTGTTGTACGCAATCGCCCCTTCAGTGAGATGTCGGATACTCCCACCTGTACATACACTACATTAGCAGAGGGTGGCAGAAGGAGAACAAGGCAGCAAGCTCAGACGCTGAGTTGCAGTGATACAGCAGGCATCATTCAACCGGCCTTCTTGTGTCAATCTTAAAGGCTGCAAGTGCACACCGCATCTGAGCTTGTTGCCACGTTCTAACTTAAAGATGCAGTACACTTCCAAGCAGGTCAGCTCTGCTTGCATTCTTTGAGGCTGTCAGGAGTTGATTAATAAGACGCAACATAATTTCACAAATCGCTGAACCTTCATAGCCCTTGCACCAAGCAGCCTTGTTAATGGCATGGCCAAGGCATACAGTCTGGACGCACAACACAAGACTAAAACACGATGATTGCAAAAGATTATGCAGAATCACTGTCAGTGCTCAGGCTCCCACCGTCCATGTGAAGATCTTGTTGACAACAGTAGATAGACCCGGCACAGACTGCAGGAATTTGGGAGTCGGATTGAGCAGCAGGGCGATTTGCTGGTCGCCCCTCCACACAAAGTCAAACTCCAAGAAAATGTCCTCAGCTCCAGGATCGGTTCCTGGGAACACCCTCACATCTTCAACAGTGGGCGGTGTGTTGCCCAGCTCAAACCTACAAGCAACTCAGTTATGTAAACTGCAACAGTCATTGGCAGCTGCATGCATCTACCCTGGCTCCTGTGCTTTGTGAAGTCTTCATGATATACATTATGCTCACTCTTGAAAGCATGTCCAAATCACTTCTAGTTTTACACACAAGCAGCCTGCATAGATTGGATTCTGCTAAAAATTGGACCAGCTGCTCATGTACAAGAAGCTACAGGCCTTGCATGGAAGCTGCTCCCAGCGGTGCCTGTGGTTCCATTGCTTGATGAGTCTTGTTGCAGCACATTCTGCACTAACGTGCACATGCACACACCCAATGTCTCTGTGTGCTACCCTCGTGTGCTTCTGTGTCACATCTGCCAAGCACAGACAACAGGGCAGCAGGCTTTCAGCAACAGCACTGCCAAAGTATGGCACATCATGATTTTGCACTTGGTGACTTACTTGTGCAGTTTGAGAGTGGTCATCCATGTGGGTTTGTTCTCTTCCAGCATATCTGGTAGCATTTCTTTTGCCTGTTTCTCTGCTGCTGCTGTGATGTAGGGCCACATGCGGGCTGCACAGCAACATAACAGGGTTGCACACCAGGTGCTGAAACTGTTACTGCCATGCATTGCAAAGCTTCAATGCCTTGAGAGTAACACAGCAGCATGTCATGTTTCATTCACATGCATAGGCCAGGATAGTTGCCAAGCACATGCCGCCAGGTTCACAAGGACTGTACGCAGTGCTGATCGATGCATTGAGCGAAAGACTTTAGAACCTACACAGCACAATGGCTATAGACTTACCGATGAGCTGAGTCAGCCATGAGCCCTTGACACTGGCATCTGCATTGCCGGTCAAGCCAGTAGTTCCCTGATCCTCCCTGTTGGCTTCCCCAGGGCCTGTGTCTGTGGCCCCAAACCCCTGGTGGTCATCGTCTTTGTCAGGGTCTGTCTTGTTGGTTGGTCCTTTTGCTACAGCGTCTAGCGCTGCCTGTGCCTTCTGAGATGTGGCAGATGCAGGGCCTTCCTTGGTGTGATCATACCCTGCCCATTTCTGCTGGTCTTTGTTGAGCGGTTGGCCTGAGCCTGACTGACCATGTGTTGGGTTCGGCTGAGAACTTGGAGACTGCTGATATGGCTGCTGAGGCTGCTGCTGCTGAGATGTTGGCAATAGCTGGGAGCTTGAGGAAGCAGGTGTGCCTGTAAAAAGATTTCTCTGGGGCCTTGCCGATTTACTGTTGCAAACACAAAAGTTGTTTTCGGCCGCGACGTACCTGGAATTGCCTGTGTAGCTTGTTGCGCTGGTCTGTTGGGGCCCTGCTGGGTTTGCACTGGTCCTGACGACCAATCACCCGAAAGTGGCTGACTAGACATCTGCTGACCGGCTGGTGCGCGAGTGTCCATATTGGAAGTCTCCTGGGCAGAAGCAGAATGGATTGTCAGCGAAAGCCGCTCAAGTATGCCTATTTGATATTTGCAGCTATAGACCAAGCGCAAGTACTCGAGGCACCACGCGGTGGACCCAAATCTTTCAGGTATAGCAAGCACTTGCATCCAGGCAACTCCCTATTCGACAAATAGATGATGCATTGCAGCGACTGCCCCATTCGAAGGAGAAGTTGAGCGAGACAGAAGAGTGCACGCATGCAGTTTCATATCATAAGAAGCTAGGCCCACCAGCAAACATGTCGTCACTTTTCTGGAATGTCGCCCCTTATCACAACCCTGCTGTAGGCGCACTGCCTTGATCGCGGTCGCAAAAACAATTGATCGCATCTTTGATAAAAGTAACGCCTGATCACGTGTTGCTTGTTTACTCAACCTGCACACGAACAAGCCTGCAAGCGTTTCGGTTAGCGACGAAACTTTTGTGACGCTCGCGCTCGCGATCTGTGTCTCATTTCAGGATCGCAGTTAGATCCTGGCCAACATATTTTTCGGCTGCTGGGCTTGATGATGAAGGTGATTTGACCGATTAAACTGTCCACATCAACAAAGTAAAGTTGGGAAAATGCATGAAACGCCCAACGCGTCCGGCTCTAATGGTTTGGTGGCAGCTGAAATGTCCAATTCTCCTGTTACAGCACCTGCCCGTGTCAAACAGATATGGAGGCATGCTAGACGAAGTCTGACGTTTGGACTGTTAGTTGCTTCTGGTTTTGCATTCTGTTTTTGGGCGTTAGCTACGCAGATGCCAAGACTTCCGGTGCGCTATCAGTCTATCACGACTTTCACTTTCTCCACGCAGCTCGGCCTGTGATGCACAGTTTCTCAGTGCAGGCATCAGACCTTAGTGCTCTGAGGGCGTTCCCACCTCGTACTCTGCCAGACATCATAGCCTTGAGGGATTTGGTGAAGCAATATGCTGCAAGCTTCCCAGTAAGGTTGGGCTCATTTGCTGATGCAACATGAGTTTTCCACCATTACGCCTGTAACCCAGCGCCGC
>JAABUP010000509.1_pt1 | contig 85415 bp, 124 predicted proteins | sample 5559201 | NCBI WGS metagenome assembly JAABUP01 (sample SAMN10711887, study PRJNA513373) | rock metagenome | isolation source: Antarctica rocks | place: Antarctica
ATGAACTCTGCAGGTTTTCTAAATAAGATGTAAATATGCTGTCTGATGAATTCTACTTCATGATGTTGATCAAAAGTTGCAGTGAAGGGCGCGTTGAGCATACTGTTTCAATACCAGAGTACCTGGTGATGAAGACATACATTGCTCATGCATGAAGTGACCAAATCCGATGATTCAGCATCAATGCTCCTTTGTTCTCACAATTTTGCCAGGCGTATCGCATGCTGGTGTACATCAAAAACAATCATTTTATGTGGTCTATCACTAATGACTATCGATATCTGTAAACATGTTGCAGATCAGAAGTGAATGCACAATCTCTCAGTCGTTCAAATTTTGACGTTCATTTCCCTAAGTATTTGTCAGGTTTATCCACTTGCTAGGTACCCTTAAGGTACCAAGCTTGCCACGCTGTTATGGCATGTTGTCAGCCTCCACTTCGGTCTTGATGTCAGTGTCTCATGCAGACCAAACACGCTTCTTCCTACATTAATGACAATATTGGCTGTAATGCATTGCTGACCAAGCTGCTGTTGCCAGGCCATGCATGCCTGCAACAAATGAATAGGTGCTGCCCAGCTTCCTTCATAACCTATGAAACGCAAGGAGAACAGGATGCTGGCTTCTGCATGGGTTCCACCATTCAGACACCCAAATATTTGGCGCTGAATCAGCCAGCAGTCATTGCATCTTGCATTTGTTCAAGCATTGTACATCTGATGCAATGGCATGCCTGGAGAGAGGTGCCAAGCAGCATCTTGACACACAGCACCAACAAGGATAGTGATCCATGAAACAATGCAGCACTCTATACTAGTGGGGCTGTAATTTATGGCAGTGCGCGCTTTGAGAGTTAAAAATTTGCACCAATCAGCTGGTGGATACATCGCAAGGGCACAACAGGGTCTGCTAGGGTGGCTTAAGCAAGCTGACGTGCCCCAGCAACAAAATGAAAATCATTCATTAACTGACACAGTGACAACACTACAGACACACTTGGTTCTTGGTGGGGTGGCCATGACTACAGCTCAATCATTTGTTGATGCTGCATCTGCAAAAAGTGTTCACTGCAGCCCAGCATGGTCCTTGAGGCATTACGTGCCCTTAGGATGCACTTTGCCGGTGTTTATATCCAGGTATGCTGCATTCTTCATATCCACTTTGTCAAAGCGCACCACACCCAGTAACTGCTCAGGAAGCTCCTGCTCCTCCCGCCCTTCTAGCACAATTGCCATGTCAATGATGAGGCTGGTTGTCACTGGGCTGACTAAGCCAACAACTGAGGCAGCTGCCCTGCTGCTGCCGACATCTACATCCACTTCAAAGTGTCCAGGACCCCTGCATCACAGAAAGCATGACGTGATTGTTCATTCGGTTTAAGTCAGAACTGTCTGTATTGTGCTGATGGAATGACTGGACATCAGGGAAGACTTGTGCCTCACATACCTAGCATTTGCTGGAACGTGTCATCATCATCATCATCATTGTATAAACAATGCAAGACTCACTTGGCTTACAGTCTTGCATAAAGCAGGGGGCAGGTATGCAGCAGCTGTAGCAGAATGCAAGGACACTGCCTGTGCTTTTGTTGCAAGTTCAGGTCGACTCAAACCTTTTGTTCAGCAAGACAGCAACATGTAACATTTATAGTAATGGCAATTAGCCCAGAACAAGCCAGCTTGGCGAGACAAGACTTAAGCCACACACACACCTAGCATCTGCTGGAACATGTAATTACAATTATTGTCATGAATGTCATCATCATTATTATCAGTATTGTTATAGTTAGTATCTTGTTGATCTTGCTGAGGAGGTGACCTGTAGTAGCGGGTGGTGAGCTTCTTGCCCAGCAGGACAGGGGTGTTGCCCACCGCCTGCTTGATCACCCAGGACCCCTTCACCACAGAAGGGATGAGCTTGAACATGCAGGACCGCCGCTGCTCTGCCTCTTTGTCATCACCAGCCAGAAATCTGTCAGCAGCACACAACCAACCTGTCATGCATTCCTTCCTTTGTTTGCACAGTTGCTCATCAAGTAGTGCTTACATCGTGATATGTGCTCATCAAGGCACATGCACTTTTCATTTGCTCATCCTCACTGACTTGCTTCCGCAAATTGAGTGTATCAACTTGCACCAATGAACCAGTCAATGAATCAAGATAAGCGCAGAGATTTGCTGCCTGCGCCGCTCCTCCCTCGGAGACTTCCATGATTCGCAGTGGGCAAGGAGACAGTGAGCCTGTTCTGCTACATGCTGACGTGTCTGTCTGCACACACATCATCGGCTGTTGTATGCAATCATGCAACTCCTCAGCAACTTTTCAAACATGGTCGCACAACACGCAAGAGCGTGCTGAGTCAGTCAAGTACTCAAGTTATGCAACTGAAGAAGCAAGCACAACCAACCTGGCTAAGCACAAGTCAAAGGGGGACTTGACCAGCTCAGAGTCAGAGTCGGCATCATTTCCTGAGAAGGTGGGGCTGCCAACTGTTTGTGACTGGGGAGTCTCACTGGACATGGGCTTGGAGGGGTCATAGTCAGCAGCCCAAGCCATGGTGAGGGATAGGAAGGGGGGGCCCGGCACCATCAGCTGCACCACAAAGGTGAAAGGCGCCTTGCTGTCCCTACAAGCAACAGGATTTAGGGTCATAGGGTTACTTAGGGATTTTGAACCCTATCCCGCTGACCCACGCTAGGTGCTGCCCTTTTCAAGGCCATTCCAATGCGCTTGCGACTCCAGCACAGGCTGCGCTGAGCTGGCAATCTTGAAAAGCGGCATAGTTGCAAAGGTATCGGGGTTAGGGGGTAGGCTTCCACAGGAGCAGCCAGTGGCTTGTCAGGGTCACTGGCAGGAATGTGCCCCCCCCCTTTGTGATGACAGCTGTGCCACAGAGGCTACAGATGGGTTGTTCAGCCAGTATGCAAGCTGTGGCTCTGTCTTGAAAGAAGCCACGCTGTGCATCAACTAGGCATGGCATGCTTTGCAAAGCCAGGCCCAGCATGAACAGCCTCACTGATACCTTACAACAGTTCACACACTTACTCAATGCCCTGGCGGCATTTGGTTCCATCAAGGTGCAATGACTGCATTCATTGCTGACCTGAGCAGCCCTTCATTGCAGCGCTCAAACAGCTGAGCAAGCGCAAACATTCCAATGATTGCTTCCATGTGGAATCTAGCAGCAGGCGATGTGCCATGTCCATGAGGCTCTCCAATAACAGCAGATGCAGTGCAGGGGGACTCACCTGATGGCAGGCAGGTGTTGAGCAACGAGCCATGTCTGAGGAGCCATACAGTGACGACAGATGCAGTGGGAGCCACCTGATGGCAAGCAGGTATTGGGCATTATGCCATGTCTGAGGAGCCATGCAGTGATGACAGATGCAGTGCAGTGGGACCCACCTGATGGCAGGCAGATGTTGGGCAATGTGCCATGTGGGCGCCTCCACCTCCACCAGGTCCACACTGGCCAGCCCAAACACCGGCTCATCTGCTTCTATCTTCTTCTTGTCCTGTACATCACATGGTGGATTGGGATCCCATCAGGAGCATGAAGCGATCAGTGACATCATCAGCAGCAGCAGCAGCAGCTGAAGCTGTGCCAAAGCTGCCTGTCCTACTGCAGGTCCTGTCTTGGCGACATACATGAGGTGCTGCCTTGACACTGATGCAAGCAGCTCACAGCATGTTCTTGACAGTGTATGTTACATGCACAAGCACAGTTGTCATTGTTGTTGCCTCATGTAAGAACACAAGTCCAGCCGCATGCTGCTCTGCTAACTGACAAAGATTGGGCCTATGTAAGTCCGTTTGCCCAACACAATGCAACTCAAGCATGCTGTGTCTGCTTTGCAAAATCTGCAGCTCAACGCATCCTGGCACAGCTACAAAGTGTACTGCAAGGTGTGTCTGACGTCACAATGCAAGCCCATTGGATCACTGCAGAGCCCATGCACTGTGCAGCTGACAGCACCCTGATTTCAACTATACACTGTACCTTGAGGTAAGTCTGGCCTCTGACTCTATAGCCAGCAGCCCCAGGGCAGCTCCAGTACTTGGGATCACATGTGCCCAAGTTTGCTGGGGCATCCTGTGTGGCAGGCCCACCGCCATCACCCTCCTCCCCAGCTGTGGCCACTGTTTCCCCGTCAGCATTCACGTGCTGCACCAGAGGCTCTGCACTGCTGCTGGCATCTGCCACTAGGTTTGTACGAACTGCTGCCAGCCTGAATGGAGAATGATAGACAGTGGTAGATGCAGCTGAAGGCGCTGTTGCAAATCTAGTCAATTCACAGTGTTGTGCTGCCAATGTGTGTGAACAGCATTATGATGAGTGGTTCACAAGCAGCATTGTATGCTTCTGGTTTTGGGAACAAGCTGTGGAAGAAGATTGGAATAACTCGTAGATCAACAGCGTCTGGAACAAAAAGTTTATTCAGCACGCCACTTGGGGTCATATACCAGTGACATGATGACTTTTATGATGCGGGTATGGGTTGCAGTTATGGCCAGTGCAGCATAGATTGTGCATCACATCGTCTCATGCATGCAGCATCTCATCCGCCCAACATGCAAGCATGGATGCAGGATGTGCTCATTTGTCACATCCTTTCGGCATCAGCCAACTTGATGCAGCAACAAGGTGTGATATAGCAGACAAAAGCAGTAGACCAGTGATCAGATATGATCTGGATGGACTCAGACAACTCCAGCAAGCAGCAGATGTTCATTGGTCTCATAATCAAGACTCTTGAATCGCGTGATGCTTTTGTTCCAACTCAAAAGACTCTACTCGCAATGATCAGCACACCAACACCAGGCTGTAATGCTGCCTTGAAGCAGCAGCCTAGGCGGCCCTGAGAAAAATTAATAACAATAATAACAATATTTATAACATTGATAATAACAAACATTAAATAATGATGATGATTATGCTTTCTGTCCTGTGCAGCACAAGATGCACTTGGGCTGGCGCTTACTTGCTGGGCTGGAATGCAGATGCGTTCCAGTTTCGGCTGTCCATGCTCTTGGAGCGCATGACCATGGTTGTGGTGCGCTCATACTTCTCAGGGTCACTCTGCTGCCCCATGCTGAAGGGCTTCACCGTGAACCGGTCCTGCTCTACCTGCACCAGAAGAACGATTTGAGGAATATGTATATTAAGCATTACAAATATGGTAATTTAATAAAATGTATACATATGTGTTTTTTGTACATACAAAATCTGAACCCTAAATATGTATACATACTGCGGCGATGCGCTGATGCTTCTCAGGATGACTCTGCTGCAAGGCTTCACTGCAAACCAATCCTGCAGCTGCAGAGAAAGAAGAGTGGAATTGTGAATCATAATGAATGTGTGATGGTGTGCTCATGCATCTTTTGTGAACAGCTTGGGTGTAAAGCGATGCTGCTCAACCTGTAGACAGAAGAACAGATTGTCATCATACCACCACAGATCCAGCTTGAACTGCAGACAAAAAGCGATCATCCATTCATGAGATGCCTGCATGTACGAACAGTATGTTCCTGCTGTTGATGCCTTGTCTGATCACCCTGCTGTCTTCAGCTGAAAACTGTGTTCTTTCCAATGTTGCCCTGCCTGCATCATTCACAACCTATGCTAAGGCTGACACTGAGTAGCACATAGAAGCAGTCCTGCCACAAGCTGACTGCCACAGTATTGCTTGGTTCATGGCACACAAAGCTTCAGACCCCACCCTTCTTCACAGATGCTCGATTTAAGCCTCTGGGCAGGTACAGACATGAGCATAGGCTCTTTGCATGTCAACCAATTGCTATGCACAGCAGAAACCCAGCCAACCATGTGATGCCATCCAATGTCCCTGCTGACCATGCAGACTCCTTGTCTCATCAGAGATGAGGAAGGGGTCCAGGTGCAGCAAGTCCACAAGGGCAATGCTGGCGGCATCAGCTTACATGTGATTTTCAGACAGAGCCTTGCCACATACGACATCATGCATCTTTGTTTCTGACAGCAATGAATGACATGAGCACATGGGCGCCAAGGAAAAAAAACGACTCCCAAGCACAAAGCAGCAGTGCCCATGACAAAATTCAGCTTGTCTGTGGGTTGACAGTGTTGCTTGTCAAATCTTGAGGATACAGAGACGGCGCTACTTCCAGAGAATCACCCGTTTTGTAGCATAAATCGAAACTCAGAAGCGCTTAGGGAAACATCTAAAGTCAGATCAGGCATGACGGGCAGGGACAGCAGGAACAAAGACTACGCCTTTTGGCACTGATTGAGGAAAAGCCCAAAAGTGAGGCATATTGGGCTTCCTTGTGGCAAGGAAAACACACACCTTATCTCTGAGGGCAATGACAGACATGAGCATGGGCTCCAGATAGGAGGAGTGTATGCCATGCATGAAGGGCCGCAGCAGCCACCCCATGCGGCTCTGCTCGCTCAGCCACCCCCCCAGATCCAGCTTGAGTACCATGGTCACAAGGCACTCCTGTGACACGCCTGCTGCCTGATACTTTGTTGACAAGGGAGCTATGGTGAAGCCTGCTGATGCCATCTGCAGAGCACCACACATCTCACAACCCACTCTTCGAGCCTAAATACAAGTTGGCTCACACCTCCATGTGATTAGAAGTCATGTCTGCAACAGTCAGCTGTGTACGGAAAAAATGATTTCCATCTGGAGTCAAAAAAACCTTTAAGATGGCTGAGACTCAGTTGCAGTTGCACGGTCGTGATTCCATTCCAGAGTAACATGCCTGCTGTCTGGTACTTGGTCAAGAGGTGCAATGGCAGAGCCTGCAGGAGCCATCTGCATACCATTAGGGAAGAAAGTGTGCTAAGTGAGGCCTGCTCTGTCCAACGTAGCAGACACTGGCTGTTCCGGCAGGACTGCTGCTGGGCAGTATGTTGCCAGAGGCACTGTAGTGCAGGCTGCTGATGCAGTCTGCTTAGCACAGGAGGTGACACTGGACTGTTGGAGAACAAGACAGCGTTTTTGGCAACAACGCAGTGATTGTGGTGCATGAACCTGTACTTTGCGCTAAACCCACTGCCACTCACACGGCCCTGCATTTTGTGTTAAGCCCAGTGACACCTTGTTCCTGAGCCATGTGACAGGCAGCACGTGCCAGTCCTTGGACTGGAAGATGCAGGTCGGTGCTGCCGATGAGGCAAAGATCAACAGGTGATGTTACATGTACAATGGAAAAGGTAGGAAGGCAAGTTTGCAATTCAGAGGCTGGGTATAGCAGGCACAGTCACACAGTCAGGCCAAATATATGCAGGTAGACAGAGTAGAAGGCAGTCAAAAGCGCAAGTCAAGTAGCAGGCTAAAAGGCAGACCTGGGCTCTGATAGGCTGCCACCAGGACCAGCTAGCAGGTGGCATGGCAGCCCTTCGATGCTTGGTGCTGTGCAGCAGCACAATGAAGGTTCCGTCCTCTTCTTCTCGCCACATCTGCTGCAAGACCACCTCCCTGGGTGCGCACATCTGCAGCGGCATGCAAATCACACTCATGACGTAGTCCTAAATCTATGTCAGCATGAGTCAGCTACGTGCAAGGCTAGCTTTGCTTCTCCAGGAAGGCTGAATTTGTAGTTCAGCGTCGCATCTTAGATTTGGTTGGATCTGTTTGCTACTGGACATGTATGAGCGCGTAAACTGGAGCGTTCTTAGCAGGATTGCATTTGCCTTCAGGAGTGAGCTTGGGTATGCAGCTGCCGCAAGTAAGGCAATATAAACTTGCGACGTCTGCATACCCAGTATGTCCCTCCTGGTCAGTGCATGCATGTATGTGCCATGACATGTGAGCCGCAGGCAGCAAGCATGGCTGGACACGCATCAATCAGAGTGCAAATGCACAGTACTATATTCACACTCAGGCGCTGTACAATGCTCAAGCTCTTCACAATGCTCAAGCCCTGGCTTGCATTGCCCATTTGGGCTGGACCAAGCAGCAGGTACGACAACTGTGCACTGCTTGACATGCACCAAAGGGCCGCAGGGACATGGCAGACACATATGCCTGCTGCAAGCATCATGTATGTCTGCCATGTCCCTGGAATGTTTGCAAGCAGCCAGTGGTGGCAAAAGGACATCATGTATGCGCAACACTGCCACTTGGCTTGCAAGGCATGGTGGCAGAGGGCAGCACAGTCGCACAGACAATGCTTGGCCTGCAGCAGACGGGGACTCACAGTGTTTGCAGCCCCATGAGGCAGGACTTGGGCCTTCAGGACTTGGCTCTGTGCATCCAGAACCTCCAGCACCTCCAGCTGACTCAGCAACGGGGTATCCTTCCAGTCTGATCTGTCCATGAGTGCCTGTACATTGTGCAGAAGCTTAAGATTCATGTCTGTAAGTTTTCATGGGCGTTGTACCTAAAAAGCACAAGGGAACTGTACGGCAGGCGGAAACAAGACAGATACATGGTCTGCCTTGCAGGCTTGTCTTTGGATCAGATGTTGGCCGTGACCTACTGCTTTGTTCTGAAGGATGGTTTTTTACAAAGTACTTGACATTTTGACTTGTTTGTTGATGTTAGACTAGGCCAGCAGGATCACACCAGCACCAATGTGCCTGACTGTTTACACTGCGTGGTGGCTTGAAACTATGCACATGCAAATAAGGTATGAGACAGTTTGTGTGTTACCTGGAAACAGGATTTGGGAGTGGCACGCACAACAGCTGACACCATGAAGGCACCTCCTTCCCCCGACTGTTCAGCATGCTCCTGGTACACGGCCACGCCATTTACATGCCGTAAGTTGGCCCAGCGGCGTTTCTCACCTGGATGTGTGGACATCCTCTGTGCAAACATGCTGGGCTGTTCATCTGCATACCAGCAGAAGTTTGAAGCTCGGGTGTACTGCCCACATTACAGCTGTATGGTTCATCTAGGTAGATTGTCACAGCTGGGCAGCTGCAGGCTTGTGCAGAGCTTCTGTGAATCATGCCCTACATGTAGCATCTACCACACTACAACTAGCACTGCTTGCCTGCTGCTGTATTGCTCACAGTGCTGAGGCCGCTTATCTGCAGCCTTGGGTCAGACACCTGATGATGACTGTGCAGCAGGCAAACACTTGGCATGCTGAGCTTGTGTGTGTCGAAAAGTCACTGTAGTGCATGACAGATCTAACTGGACTGTGACCTGGCTGTTCCTGGCGTACCTGTTGTGGGTCTCCCTGGGGACAGCTTGGATGTGAAGCTGCCATTCATGGACTCCCGGGTCATGCGCAGCAGGTCAGCAGTATGCTCTGACTGGCTTGTGGGTGCGCCTTGGCTTCTGGCTGCCATCTGAGCCCGGCTGTCAAGCAAGCTCTGCAGAGCAGGACTGGCACGTTCAGCAACGTCATTGAGGCAAGTCTGTGGTTGACGCTGACTTCACAGGTGCTGACTGGTGCAGCTGAGATCTCAGCAAGCTGGGGCTGTTTGATTTGCGATGTAGATGACAGCGTCAGGTTGACAGCAATGTCGATTGACTTTCTGGCACATAATGTATGGTCGGTTGTGCCATCCACAGGTTGGCACACTTCAGCACATATGCTGGACAAAGGCTGCCAAGGCAACAATCTGGGTCTGTTCATGTTCAGCCATATGCTAATCAATATTATCAGTCTGTGGCGTGTTTGGGTGATACCTAGCAGACGTGTCACAGACATGAACATGTGTATGAAGCGCTTTTCACACAGGATTCCTTGCGTGTCTCCTTGTAGACAAGTCATCTGCTGCAGTGAGGGGTCTGCACTTGTCTGACATGACTGAAGCCTGAACCAGTCATGCACCCTGGCTGCTGTTCAAGCAAAGGTATGCCGCATACAGGAGTAGGACAACAGCTGGCAGCACAGCAAGAAGCGTACAACATGGCTGCAGTAGCGCGCTCTTGCTCAGCATGCATGAACGGCACAGGAGCAAGAGGGTACACCTTTGCCAAGTTGCTGTGGTCCATAAAGGCTTCTGACCCTGGGGAACTTGCAGGGGTCAGGTTGGTGGATGAATTGGCCCTCTCACGTCCCAAAGGACTTTCCTGGAAAGTCGAAGTGGATGGAGACCGTGTTGCCATATCTGTACTGATGTGTCGCCCAACCATGTCTGTGCTCAGGTGACTAATGGTCTCTCTGAATGCTTCTCTCCATTGCTGCGCGTCTTCATCCTTCTCAAAGCAAACCTTGAGCCCATCCTTGCCAAAGAGATGCGTGCTGGGACCATGCACTGTGAAATAGAACTGCATCACATGGCAATGCTATCTTTGCTTTGAAGCACAAGGCTTGTCTGAAGTTCCATGGCCAAAACAATGGTTGCTAGGCTTCTGCACTTGTTCAAAATTCCAAGCTAATGTGACCTTGGGGTCTAGCTGTGTGCATGGTAAATTGGAAGCCTCACCATGCTCTTGCGGTCGTAATGACCTGCTGCCAATGCCCAGATGGTGCTGGTGTGCTTCTCCCGCACCATAAACTCTTTGGACTTGATCTTGCTCAGCTGGCAGCGGGGGCTAAGAGGCCAAACTTTTGACGGCTCTGGAGAACCTTCCTTTCGAAAAGTGGCCACGCAGTGAGGAAACAAAGCGGCCCAGCGCCGGTTTGTGATACCACTGACAACGCCGCTCTCCCTGTACAGAGTCCCTGTTGGCAGGCAAGCACAGGTGGTGCAGAGGGACAGGAACTGAGCGGTATAGCAGTACTGTTTGTGCAATTGCAGCTTGCGAAACATGCCTAGATGCCTAGATGCGTTGGACAGGCATGCGAATGCTTCTGGTAGTTCTGCAAGGCACTTGGCAGTCAAACCTGAGATGATGGGCTCGCTGTGCATCTCTGCTGCGATTTCTGGTGGCACAGATGACGATGAGTTGATGAGCTTCATGCCCCTTTGAGACATGGTTGCAGAGCGATCTCCAACCACGCTCAGGGCATCGTACAGCTGGCTTCCAGCTCCTACTGAGCGAAGCCTACGACGGTTGAAGTCTAAACTCGTTCATCAGTTTTGGGGTCTGCCTAACGGGATGAAGCGACCCCCAGCAACCTCAAACTTGTAAGTCAGAGCTTTATCTCTGCGCAACAGAAGCGCATTGTTGAGTTCAGCGACATGATGGACCCTAGTGTCTCAGCATTGTTGGAACAGCACCGCAAGTACTTCCAGGAGCAGGAAAATGGGCGTATTGTCTGTACGCTGAACAAGCACAGTCTTCCTGCGAGTCGTCAAGCCCTCGAAACTTTCATTAAGTAGGCTGTCGAGTGCCTTAGGCTTCGCTGTATTGATCACCATTTACTCTGCTCTCACTCGCAATGCTCTTGCAGCGGCAAAAAGTACGCCCAGCTGAAGAAAAAAGCAGATGAAGCAGCAGCTCTTCAGGAATTTGAGCCTTTTTTGCTGCCGTCAAGGAATTTTCCGTAGGAAGCCTCTATGATGTCAGCAATGCTCCTCCCCGAATGCCAGTGTCTTTTGCGCTGAAACCTTGCTTGTACAAGTGTTGCAGGGGGCAGCTGTACTGCGCACTGACCTGTCAGGTCATGCAAGCCAAGCTTGAAACAGTGAAGAAACATATGAGCGGCAAGCGATTTGCTGCCGCCAAAGGTAGACCATGTTTGTGCAATGCTCTTGCACCCTCTATTCTGGATGCATGGTAAGCAGGCTTGAGGTGTGATGTAGTTGATTTTGAGAAAGACAACAGGGAGCTAATGGAGGAACCAGATGTTTCAGACACAGCAAGCAGCGGACAGGACCAAGAAGAGGTAAGCCAAGCTGTTGCAGCTTGTGTTTTCTCTGTGTACGTATGCTTCAACCTGCGTGGAATGCTGGTATGACGGCCTGCAGCGCAAACATTTATCATGGCTTAGGCACCAATCATAAGACTGATGGCATTGTTTATGCAATCCAGTGCAGCATTGGGTTTGCCTACAGGCTGAACAAGCTCTTGATGCTGAGCTGGCCATTGATGTACTCGATGATGGCGCATCACCGATGGAAGAGGACGTCTTGCCAGAAGCTGCATGTCCGGGCACTCTTCCAGCTGATGATCGAGCAAATGATACTGTCACTGTGATATCAGAAGCATCTACAAAAGCTGGCCATAAGCGCAAGCAACAGCACAGCAGCACAACCAAGCTTCCAAGGTGTGTGCTTGACGGCTTCTGGGCAGCTAGACTGCATTTGCTGCATCTGCATTGGCTGTTGGCCACCTTCAGCTCTACAGACATGATGTCAGGTTCAAACTGCTCAGTGCAGCCTCAGAACAGCTTGAAGTTATTGCCTGATAATGATCATTCAAACTTTTGTTGCCGTGACAACATACACCTGCATGTATGCAGGACAAGAGGAAAACCTATCAAGAGGAAAGTTAGGCAGTCAAATGCAACATGAGAGGCCATGGAGTTTTGACATATGTTTGTGTTGTCTGCTGTGTGCTTGTGCACCAGCTGCCTTTTCATGGCTTCTTTCTATGTCATGGCTTTCATACCCTCTGTGTTGTAGTGCATCACATCAGTTAGCAACAATGCCATTTGATTTAACCAGATCACTAGCCCTGCAAACACACATGCACTGTGTGCAACAGGTGTCAAACTAGAGGGCTGCTCGTGCACACAATACAAAGAACCCCTTCTGCAGGACCCTACATTTACAACATGAGATACACTAACGCTTGCACCAAACTGATTCAATTTCAGTCTATGCACATGAAACGGATCAGGTGACGTTTGCGTCCAGATGTGGGACGTCCAAGTGCCACCTCCATGTTGCAGACTACACATAGTGTCACCATCTTCACAGTGTGCGAAGCCATCTGTACCCATCTGTAGCCTAGTACAAGACACACCAATGCTCTCAATCCCCAGATCAAATTGGTGTTGCTGGCACAAAAGGCTTCCGTAAATATAGCAATCAAGACAGGTGGGTAGTTATTGCGACTAAAGCAGCGCTGCCCAGTACAAGGGCAGCAACAGACACCTCATAGGCCACTTAGCAAGCGGAGTACTACAAAAAAGATGCAAGCAGAAACGCACATGTCAGTGCTCACAAATGAAATAAAATTCTTGTCTGAGGTGAAACAGATTCAGCCATAATCCAGTGCAGCCGCTGACAGACATATGCAGGATGTGGAATCAAAACACAATTTACAGAGACAGAGGCGCATCAGCATCACACATCAGAGGGTTCCCAACATAAATTGCATGGTGCAACAATATTTACGAGTGCACTTGATACGGCTGGGGGCGGGTGCTACGAAGAAAAAGCAAACGGCGCATGGGCCCATGCAGATCTGCTTTGTGTGCATCATGGTTCTGTGCGACAGATTAAGCTCCATCAGCGAATCCTGCATCACTGATGGAGCCTCATAGTGAAATGTTCTTCCATCCCACCAGGACCAAAATCTTCTGGACGCTGAGACCCCACTGTTGGGTTGAACTCCTGGCTTGGTGGAGTGGCACTTCGGTTGTTGAACCCTTGTGTCTGTCCAGACGTACTTGCCTGACCCACAATCTGTGCCAGCCCCAGACCATGCTGCCTGGCTCCAAGCTGTGCTCTGAAGACACTGTTGATGTCCAGTGGACAACTGTTATAGCTGAGCATGTGGCCAAATGAGCCTGGGGGTCCTGAGGGGGGGTGGTGACCCACCGTTGCCTGATGTCCCTGCTGGTGGTTGACTGCTTGCTGTGACACCACACGTTGGTGTGACAGCCTACTGTATGGGTGACTGCCCATGCCATGAACACTGGAAGGGAACATCCCTGGGTTGCTCAGACTTCCCGCGTGTGAAAAGTCTGACATTAGCAAAGCTTCCTGCATCTGGGGCTGAAGTACGCCGGCACCCACGTACTGCAAGGTGCGAGGGCCAGTAGGGACGGGCGGTGTGGAGTGCCGTCCTAGCAAATTTGCCTGCTGACCAAACTGCTGTGGCTGACCATGTTGTTGTTGACCCAGCTGTTGCTGATCAAGTTGCGGTTGACCCAGCTGGGGTTGACCCAGCTGTTGCTGACCAAGTTGCGGCTGACCCAACTGGGGTTGACCCAGCTGTTGCTGTCCAAGTTGCGGTTGACCCAGCTGGTGATGACCAAGCTGCTGCTGACTAAGCTGCTGCTGACTGAGTTGCTGCTGGCCGAGAGCAGCAAAACTAGTTGGGTGCAAAGCAGAGTCATCTAAGCTGTAGTTCATGTGGCCACCAAGGCCCATGAGTGGGGCAAGGGCATTGTCCACTGAGAGAGTGGGCAGGCCCTGCATCACGAGTACACTTGATATATAGAGGCCTGCACCTCAACATGCAGTCAAAATGCCATTGCCAAGGCAGCAGCAGGACAAGCTGGCCATGCAGCTGATGCATAGCAGGAGGGTGCAGGCCATAAATCTGCAGGCACCAGAAGAGTGCAACACCATGCAGCAGAACCCACACCTCTGCAGAGCCCACAGTAATCGCACTCCTTCAATCCACAGTTGCATATGAAAGTGCAGTTACAAGAGCAGTTACAAGAGCCGATGCCCCCTCACGTGGTTGGGCCTTAGCCTTGGCAGGAATGTATATTTATGCCGGCAACCATTGGGGTGTGCCTTGTACACTATTCCAATCACGACTAAACCAACGTGACAGTGCAGAGGTGAGAGTGGGTGCGAAGCCCAGGATGTACCTGTTGGTGACCGAGCACGATGTTGTCTGCAGCCAAGGCGGAGAGACCAGCCTGTTGGGCTTGCGCAGCAGCTAACTGGGGCAACAGGCCCTGTAGACTCAGAGCAAAAGGATGGGCAGGCTCAATGTCCTGAAACATACGCTGAATCTCTTCACCACCACCTGCCACTTGCTGATAATGAGCAATCCTGTCTGCTGTCATGGAAATAGAGGCGACTTGGTACCCACTGATCTCCCTGTTGCTCTGCGCAACTGCTTTCTCGGCAGCCTGTGAAACACAGTGTCATGCAATTGCAGCAGTAGGCACCTGACCCAAAGGCCAACAAGCAGAAGCAGAAGCAGAAGCAGAAGTAGCACATACACGTCTGCATGCATGACTTAGCCGACACTGTACCAAAAGGCGCAACAAGGTGGGCAGGCTGGAACAGAAAAGCAAAGGTGTCTTGACAGAGGTGCACAACAAATTGCAAACAAAGCTGGATCTAGCGCGTTGTAGGGCAAATGTGCTCAATACAACAATGCAGGATGTGAGTGGCAAAGCAAAATAAAGCGAAGCATAGTAACCTCTCACAGAAGAGACAAATGGAACAGTCTACCAGCATCTGGTGCTATGGACAGTGGTCAGCTTTGTATGAGGCATAATCACAAAAAAAGGCACCTTCTGTGATGCAAAGGTGACAAAACAAAAAGGCCTTCTCCGCCCAGAAGCTCTTTCTTTGGGAAAGTATACATCCTCAACCTGAACAGCAGGTGACAACTGGTGAAGTCAGCCAAATAAGTGTGCAGTCAGACATGACATCTAAGCATGGCATATTTGGCAGACAGAGAAGCTTTATTGACATCTACTGCATGCTGCCAAATTTGATGCTGAGTCATACAAAATCTATTGCCCAAAATACACTGCATTTGTGAGACCGCACACAGCCAGGGCAAAGGGCAAGTGACAGGAACAAATTTGACTGAACGACACTGGCTGTACTGCTTTGAGCCTGTCAATGACGCACCTTGCCCCAGTTGCTGAAGTACTTTCTGACCATGGTCTCAGAAACAGCATTTGGTATCCCCCCCACATATATTCTTGGGCCTGCACCCTGGGGAACAGCTGACCTAAGGCCACTCTCAGATGCGCCACTGCTGTTGTCAGTGCCAGCTGCTGGTCCTGCAAGCATGCATGGGGAACTGTTGAACTACACGCAGATGGTACTTAATAAGATTGAGCAGTCACTGTCATGCATCTGTTGCCACAAGAGTGTCAGCAGATAGCAAGCTGCAGCTGCAGATTTTGGGCGCGACACAACTTGTGGCCTGAGCAAGCAATGCGTACTCGTCATGCGAGTCTGCAAGAAGTGTGGGGATTGACACTGCAGAATGGAGATCAGGGAGGGGTGTACCTAAGTCAGGAAAGATTGTACCCAAGTTTTGAAGCATATTATTGCTGGTTGAAGGCTCCGACGTAGAATGACCGCCCCTTTGACACGAGACACCTCCAGACATGGGGGCACTACTAGCATGACTGATGCCTTGCCTGCCTGGATCTGAGTTTGCAGCTAGAAGATGAAGAGCAGGGCGAGGCCCCGCTCTGTTTACTCTCACTGTCTTGCCTTGTATAGCATGCTCTTCGCCAGCATCCAACTGCACACCAGTACTGGTAAGACAGCATTGCAGCACACCCCCCACACACACACACACACACAACAGACAGCGTTGGCTGGTATGATTGTCACCAGCTGTTGTTGTGCAAATAAGGCACAAGCTGTTGTGCTGTAAAAACATGTTGTGCTGAGATCAGTTCACAGTTGTTAGGACCAGTACAGAGGTGCTGAAAGTGCTAAGACCAGTACAGAGGGGCTGAAAGGAAAAGCTGACATCAACAGTAAGCTCTGACGGATTTGTGGCGCACAAAACAGTAAGCAGGCCAAACGGCAGTACATGCCGTCAGACTGGTATGCAGTCATGTTGAGACAAATTTGCTGTGCACAGCGAGCGGAAGACAGGCTGACTTACTGCTGCGCTCAAACCATCTGCAGATTCGAAGCTTGCAAAGCCATATCCTTTGCTCTGACCATCACTGCTGAGCAAGGACTCAGTCTCAGAACGTTGTACCAAGCACAGTACAGCAGTTTCAGAAAGCAACACTTCAGACTTACAGTCCCTTTGGGAGGTAAACGTCTGTGACACGGCCAAACTGCTGGAGGTACGTATACAGCTGATCCTCACAGAGTCCAGGACAGTGCCTAAAACATAGACACAACATCGTCAAGCAAGCCTTGCTCCAAAGCTCCTTGAGTACAATGGCCTAAAGGCTTGGCAGCGAGCTGAGTCATGCAGCTCAGCTTTTCCGGAGCAGGCAAACGAGGTGAAGGTGCTGCTTACATGTACAAGCGGTGCTTCCCGGGCATGCTGTCTTCGTCTGCTCACCGAACCGCAAGCACCTCCGCTTACAGCACATCAATCCGTCCGCGCGTTTTGCCCCGTATTTTGAACGTTTTGCTGTGCCGTTTAGACAAGGATTGGGTCACTCCGGTTGTGCTGAGTGGCTACCTCAATACTTCCAGCACGGGAAGATCCTGTCTGTGCGTGGAGTGTCCACAGACGTGACCCTTGACACGGACAAGATGATCTGCAGAACTTCTGTTGCTTAAGAGTGATACAGGGGGGGAAATGCCGACGAGGCAGAACAAGTGAAGCAGTGACAGCCTTATGTGCAACCTGCCGTCTTTCGCCTTACCCTTGTGTGTCTATATTCATCAATCATGCAATCAATCAGTGGATGTGTCCACTCTCACTAGAGTCTCACGTGATCTGACAACTGAGAGAGACCAGAAGTTGTACAACCGTTGCCTTCGAGAGAGAGAGAGGGAGAGAGAGGAATACACGCTTTAGCCAGCCAACAAGTCTGATCATATTAGGATATGTATGTGAGTAAGTGTTATCACCGCCTCAACGCAACATGTTCAATGGGTACAGCAGCAAAGACAGGCACAAGCTAGAAAAAGCTCAGACCACCAGTACAAGCAAGCTCAGCACATATGCACCAGCCTGTGCAACTAGAGTCAGGGGCACATATCCCTTCACAAACGGCGCTGAAAGCAAGCACAGGCAACAGCAGTAAATCAGACAATAGGAGAACCATGTCATAATTATAAGTCATGGCCACAAGAGTCAAGAGCCAACAGGCCTGTCACATCAATTGACAAGGCCAAGAAAAGCCATTGTGTACCCCGATTGCTCTGTAGATTTGCATTTTCTACGTCTTGGCCTTTCGCGTCAGCTCTCCCCGTTGTCACTGCTCGTACGAACCGCGCTTAAATGTTACCACTTGGGTGTCAGCCAGGGTGCTCATGTGCACAACGTCAAAGGTGGCTTAGTCACGGCAGACCCATTTGTGCCTGTGGATCAGTGCATGCCATTGCCTTCACTAGACCTGACCTTAAACAGGTTATGACCATAGACGTAGACAAGTATATATGTTTCGGGATAGCACATGCCAATCCGCAAGAGTGCTGGTGCTCGGAAGATCGTCATACTATATGATACACTAATCAGTGTACCGATGGGAACTTGTTGCTGAATCCAAGTCCAAAGGCAGGTGAGGTCCATGTTTTTCGACATCATGCAGAGCAAAAGGCGGCATCAATGATTTAGCTGATGTACATATGTACAGCAATCGCTCGCTAGTGACCTGTCTGCTTACTCGATATGTTTAATGTCCTGGGGGGCAACTGGGACCCAACAGACAAGAAATTCAGTTCAGTGAATCAAGAAAGGTACCTGTGATGTCTGATACAGCGCCCGTGCCTCTGGTGATGAGTCATCAACTGTAGAAGGGCGGATCGGTGTCCAAGTGCCCTGTGCCTGAGTACCTACAGGTGCAGCTCTTGTTTGTTTCACCATAAACGATCATGACAGACGTTGCTACCCGTGACGATGTCGCTCGTGTCAGTGCCCTTTTTACCAGGGGTGCAATGGACGCCCCTGATTTGCGAGGGGACTCTATGGTCACGAAGCACCTGGAGAAGCTGCAGCAAGAGAAGGAGAAGCAAGGCTTTGCAAAAATGCAGGCGTTGCATCCCAGTATCGGCCCCACAGTATGCGCCATAGCTCTGGAGGAGACCGAATGGGAAGTGGAGCCTGCGCATGAGCTGTTGAGTCGGTTTGAGGAGGAGAACAAGGAGAGGATAGCTCTGTTGCTTTTGGTGAGTCGAGTTCCTGCTCTGCATTCTGGCGTGTCCGATGTTGAATGTGTTCGTATGCACATGCTCAGTTGGCTTGTTCAGCAGCTTTTACAATTTTGCTGTTATGTCAACTCTGTGATGCAGCGTGATGCAGCATAGCATCCTGCACACTAGATCCGTTGGAAACTGGCTTATGCTTTGCCTGCCAGATTACCTCTCAAAATGCGGCCTGTACCTCTTACTGCTGATGACTCTTATAGAAATTGTCGTGAGCACATACATTCCCTGTTCTACAGAAAAAGGAGGGTCTTTTGAAGGCTGCCTCAGCAGTCCAAGCTAAGCTAGTTGGAGGTCACATGGCCACAGCTTCAGGTGCCGCTGACGGCAAAAAGCGCAAGCACTCTAGCCGCCATGATAAGCACTCAGAGCATAAGAAGCACAAGAGCGATAAGCATGGCAAGGCAAAGGTGAGCCTGCTCGCATGCTGTGTGTAATTCTGACTTCTTCCTGTTTGTGCGTGTGTTCCTGTGCGTGCGCCAAGCTTGTCAGTTGCACTTGATCTTGTGTATGCATAATCATGCATGCTTCTGGTACATGCTCACAGCCTTCATGGCTTACAAAGTATCTGTGACCTGACCACTTGGCGCTTGCAGGCTGGCATTGCTGGTCATGTTGCAAGCGATCAGTATGGCAGGTACGGCATCATCAGAGAAGCTGATCTAGCGACCAAAGTCAGCGAATTTCAGCAGTGGGCCACAGAAGTCAAGAAGGTCAACATTGAGGCCCTGCCTAAGTGGGAGGAGAAAGAGTTGTTTGCAGAGTTCATGGAGGACTACAACACAGGCACTCTGCCACATAAGAAATACTATGACCTTATGGCTTATGCTCAGCAGCAGGCCATGAAAGCAGCCAAGAAAGGCAGATCTACTGGGGTGAGCCTGCGTCAGCTTGTCATTTAAGGGTGCTTGTCTGTCTGCGATGGGTATTGTTGCATGTCACCTTCAAAATGCCATGTTGCAATGAGTGGGCAAAGCTCATTGCATGATCTCTGCATTTTGATACCGTGGATACGACTCAAGATAAGCGAGTTGCTACAGCAGCAGTGTCCTATCTGTGAAAGCCTTTGCAAGTACACTCATATGACTTGTGGCAAATAGTGAGGATGCTGTGCGTTGCAGAAATCTGAAAAGACAATGTTTGATGATGAAGAGGAGAGGCGTCGTGAGATTGCAGTCATGCGTGCAGCAGATCAGGAGGATCGCCTCAAGCAGGCATACAATGAGCTGAAATACACAGCACCTGACAAAGCCGCAGATATGCGTGAGCAGGATATGCTGCGCATGCAGATGCAGATGGCCTACCGAACTGGTGATCATGACACAGCTAACAAGCTGGCTGAGAGGCTCAAGCCAGATGAGCAGAAGGAAGCTGAGGCTGCCAGAAGGCCTGATAATTAGGACTTGCCTGCCATGATTCTTTCCAGTGTGTTTGCTTGTTAGTATGTGGTGTATGTGCATGATCATGACTAGCAATGTGCTGCAGAAGCCAGATGAGCAAAACAAAGATGAAGCTGCCAGAAGGCCTGATAAGCCTGCCATGATTTTTTTCAGTGTATAAGTTTTGTTGGTATGTGGTGTATGTGTATGGTCATGAGTAGCAATGTGTTGCTGAAGTACTTGTGTGGCAGTGATTGTCCTCTGCTGACCATTGATATCATTGCTCATGTGTGCTGTGCGAGTTGAACATGATCAACTCAAGTTCGGATGGGAATATCGATATGAAAGGCAACTTTTGTGCTGCTGTGAGTAATGTTGTGATCAACTGTCAAGCCTCAAACACACGTATTCGACTCTGCTGAGTGGGCAGTAGATGGTGCAAGAATGCCACCCCTGCCCACAAATACACACGCAAACATATCAAAGTCACAGGACTAGCTGCTACAAGGGACATGGGGGCTGGTTCTACGGAACGTGCAGATTGTGCCAAGCAGTTGGCAGCACAGAGTGTCACTGCTTGCAGTGGATAATTACATCAAGGGTTTGAAAACACAGGCACTAACGCCTGCAACTCTGCAGCCTTTCAGTACCGCAGTACAATGACGCAATGAAGGACCAGCTTTACTGAACAAGGGTTACTACTTTTGCTCAGTGTAACAATCAATAAATGCATTGTGATGAGCAGGCCAAAAAGCGCAAGGCATAGCTGCAGCTAGCCTAGATACATGAAAAGTTCAGAGCAGTCAGCAGTAACAACAAGTAGCAGCACTTTTTACCTTACTGACTGGCTGACTGGACAAGGATTCGCAAGCTCACAACTTGATGACATTCTGCTCATGCGCTGTCGGGCACAATGCTGTGGCATATGCAATCCCACAGCTACCTTGGTTGGATCTGTCATGCTGAGTAGCAATGGGAAAGGGAGGGGTGAAGTCCATGAAAAAGAAGCTACTGCAAGTGCTGGCCAAGCGACAGCCATGGATAGGCAAGGAGCTGATGGCCATAGGGAGTGCTGTGATGGCTAGGGAACGGCTGATAGAGGCAACAAGATGAACGGCACAGGCACAGGAGAGGGCACAGGCGCCAAGGTATGGACTGAGGAGGCATGCACCAGGACGTGGTGAGGTTCAGGAAAGTGAGGCCACAGGTACTGGTTGGATACAGGGCCAGGCACAATGGGGAATTGCAGAGGAAGAGATTGGTGCCTGTGAGGCCACAGCAATGTTGACACTGGACCGAGGATTACATCACTTCAGCAATAAGAGCGTCTTTGTTGTGGCAAGCGCAAGCAATGTCAACACATATAAGTAGAAGAGAGGCACTGCCTTAACAGACCTGATAGGCAAGCCAAATATGACTGAGTCACAAATGATTGCAACAGGTGCCAGAAACTGCCTATGTATACCTCGTGGAGACACCTTTGGGGACGCAGCATTGATGAGGAGGTGCTGAAGCATCATTTCATGCAATGCAGGGTCAAAAAGTCCAGTCATTGATCAGCATGGCACATTGTCTATTTGACGTTCTTGGCCCTTTCCACAAGCAGGCGGCGCCCATTCCAGTCTCTTCCATCCAGATGACGGATTGCCTGCACAACCAAGGCATGTCAGAGACAAACAAGATGCATACCTCTGCGTCTGCAAGCTAGAAGGAGTCGACACGGCCAACATCAAGAGTATGTTGCACTGGAGACTCACCCTGTCCACATCATCATCGTTTTCCATGATTAGAAATCCAAAACCACGCGATTCACCACTGCGTGGGTTCCTGACAATGCGCGCCTCCTTGACAGGCCCATACTTCTCAAACTTCTTCTCCAAGTCCTATCATGGTCACGCAGTCAAGTTAAATACACAGCTCAGCATGCATGACAGGTCAACAGTACCTTTGAATGGCAGCAAAGATGTTCCTCACCCTCTCATTGATGATGAAGTTTAATCCAGCAGCAAACAGGTGCAAGCCAGTTGTTGGGGGCGGCCTGCGTGAGCGTGGAGGAGACCTGTATCTTGGTGGCGGAAACCTTTCTCTGGCAGGAGACCTGTGGGCCAAGGAACTACGCTGTCAAAGGTGTGTCTGGAGCTTTTAGCATGACTTTGCATTGACTGTCTCAGAGTCATGACAACATTACCTGCGCCTATAACGATCTCTGTCATCAAATCTGTCACCTCTACCAGCAAAACGGTCCCTGGAGCGACTGCGTGACCTGCGCCTTACATCCCTGTCTCTACTACGGCTATGGCTAATTCTAGCTCTGCAATCAACGAAAGTAGTGTGCAAATATCATGCGCAGGCTAAAAATCAGCAGCTGAAGCACCAACAGTCGAAGGACAAGCTCAGCAACCTGGGGCAAAAACTTCAGGTGACGCACCATGAGCGGTTGCTTACCTTGACCTGGACCTGGACCTGTCCCTAGACCTGGAACGAGACCTGAACCTATCACGGGACCTGGACCTTTCTCTGGATCGTACTGGAGACCTGGACTTGGAGATAGATCTGCTTCTAGCTCTCTGCATGACGTAGAAAAGTAATTTGAGCAACCGGTGTAATGATGACACCACACACAGCGACGTGACTGGTTTACAAGATGGCCAACATACCACAGGTGACCTTTCAGGAGATATGTCACGGCCAGCTGCTATAGGAGATCTGGACCTAGAGCGTTCTCTAGCAGGAGACCCAGACCGGGACTTGCTACGTGCAGGAGAAGCAGAACGTTCTCGTGATGGAGATCTTCCAGCATCCTGAGCACCATTTGCTGCCTCTAAAGGCTCCTCCTCCATGGGTCTTGGAGATCCCTCGTCCGACATCTCGTGCTGCCAAACGGCTCAGAGGCAGCAAGACAGACGCACCGACTGTGATGCAATAGCCTGTCAACGAGGTAGCGTCTGTCGTTGACACCGCATGCAAACAGCACAGTAAGCTCAGCGAAGAAACTTCAAGGCATTTGGGGCCGCCTCGTCGCCCTTCATTTTCACATGCTTTTCTCCGAAACCATACTTAGCTTTGTGAAGTCAGGCTCAGGACGCAAACAGGATCGCGACTGATTGCGATGTGCCGAGCAATATGCCTGACGTTTAGTGGTACGTGGTGAGCAAGCCAGCAAGGTGCTGTTCTCAGGAAGTATAAGGAGACCGGTGCAGCGAGCATGACAGTTCCTTCTTGCATTTTGTCAGGTAGTAACCGCCAGCGCACCAATACGGTCAGCAAAAATCAAGCAGCTGCGGAGTGACAGCCCATGTTCAAATCGCTATCCCACACGAAGCTCTGCCACGAACCTATTGCTGACCGGGAATCTCGACACTGACCAACATATGCCCACCTATGTTTGTTGCAGATTGTCTGGAACAATGCCGACTTTGTTGCACTGTAACATACTCAACAATACTACACGTTCGAGCCAGATATATGGCATAGACAGATGTGCTGTGTCATGCTGCCCAAGCCTGATCCTCATTTAGCTCAAAATAGGTAGCACCTGAGTGACAGCTGAAGAGTCCCTCTCATGGTAGTTGCGTTCTTTCAGCTATGGTTTAGGATGTAGCAGCTATGGTCCTCCCTGTGTTTATCAATAGGTGCAGCCAGGTGTCTCCCTGTTTTATCATAGGTGCAGCGTGCAACTTCAGCATTGAGCACAAGCATGCTAAGTACAAGCTGCTGCCTACCAGAATTATGTCTTAGTCAAGGACACTTAATGAGCAAAACCACACGACATCCAAGTAGCTGTCAGCTTCATTGACTGACAGCTGCCAGCGCTGCAGCAGCTTCTGCCAAGGCAGCTGCATGAAGCTTGACGCTCTGTAGTCTACTCTGTACAGCAGCAGATGTTTGCTGCTGCTGTGCAAAGCCTGTGTGCTTCATTGTGGCAATCTGTTGCTGCATTTCCTGCATTGCAAGCTGCAACTGTGCCACCTGCACAACATTGTACTTTGTGGCATAGGAGCTGGTCAAAGTTTTTGCTGAAATGACTCACAACAGTAATTCAGCACAAATGCCCACAACACTAATATCAGCGCAGTTTGAGGCAAGACAGTTACAGTCATCCGCAACATGGCTTCAAACACATTTGTAGCGACAGCGCTGTCAGGTCGACGCTTCACCGCATGGCAGAATATGGCAAATGCTTCCTGATATTTGAGGCTGCTGGAATGGCGTGTGCACCAAATCTCAAACAAGCCACATTTTGTCGAGGAAACAGCAGGGCACCTGTTGCTCAGCAGTTGCACGAGCTATCTCCTCCTGTTGCAGCTGCTGTGATAGAGTGGCACTGTCAGCATCAGCAGCCTTTCGTGCCTCATGCTCATGTCTCACCTGCTCCTCAAGCATAGTCTTGTCAGCCTGTCATAGCAGCTTTGAGACCTGAGCTGTGGACTGATTCTGTTATGGCTGTGCAATTGTGTGAGCACACAAGCCCATGAACATGCAAGCGCTGCTGAGCTGCAGGACAGTTCAAATGCAATGTGTTGAAGTCTGTCTCATTTGACGCACTACAAGAAGCTGGCAATTGCATGGACATTGACAAGTGAGTTTGTGCACTAAAAATGCCACAGGCACATGCCTTGTCACCTGGTCACATTGACAGCTGAGTCTGCAAATGTGACAGTGATGTGGACAGATATTACCAGGTGAAGACAATGATTGAAAAAGGCTACAGTCGAGTAGTATTTGTTTACCAAGGGCTGGTTGGGTACCTGAAGTTCCACCAGCTCGGAGAGGAGCGCAGTGTTGCTGGCTGTCAGGCGTGTCACTTGCTGCTGACCCTTGTTGTGACTGCCAAAACATTGTTCAGCTGATCTGGCTTCGCTGTCTGCACCTACCCCATGCTGCTTGCCACCAGATGCAGCTGCTGGCCTGCTGGTCTCACTTGGCGCTGCTTCAGCAGCTTCATCAGAAGCTTCAAAAGAGTTTGGGTCGTTTGAAGCCACAGCTGTTGTAGTCACCTTGGTGAGGTTTGGCTTTACCCTGCCAGGCTGCATGGCGACCGCATGCTGTGCCCAGGAAGTTACAGAGGTGTCAGCTTTGTACCTCCCCTTTCTGGCAATCTGCCGCTGCTGAGAACTGCTAGTGGCTGCTTGATGATCAGGAGGGCCTGACTTAACCCTGCCTGTACCGATCTTGCTCTGAACAGGCTGGGAATGGCCCGTCTCCTCTGCATGGCCCTCAGCAGCTGCATTGTTGTGCACAGCGCCGCCTGATGTGACCCTGCTGACAGTAGACTCAATCTGTGCAGCTGTGATGGAATGCTCATCAGCTTTGGCTGAGCCAGACTTCCCTTTCACAGGCTGATGTTCACCTTGTGGCTGTGCACTTGTTGCTTCAGTCTTGCTAGCAGAGTTGCTTGGCCGTTCACCATTGTTCTGCTGTTGCCGCTGCGGCTGTGGCTGCTGGTGGTGCAGAGACTGGTGGCCACCTCTGACTCTGCCAGTCCCACTGCTTATGCCATGCTGCTGTGCCTTTCCTGCTTGCTGACTATGCTGGGGGGGTCTGACGGAGGGTGGCAGAGGGGGGAGCCTCTTTGTCTTGGGAGCCTTGGTGGGGTGCGGTTCTGCACTCTCATTGCCTTCGACAACGTCGCCCTTGTCCTGCTGCTGAGTCTGCATAGGCAGCTCTTGTGCTACTTGGCGCTGAGTCCTTGACTGCAGCACACATCGTCATGTTTGAGTTCATTGCTCACAGCTGTTGCCGGTGGTGCTGGTGCAAATTAGCGCTGCAACAATCAATCAATCAATTAGTCTACATTTTCTGTCTTTGGGACCCATCAGGGGAGTCAACAGACAATGACTGACAACTCGGAAAATTTTGACTTAACAAGTCATTCAATGCTGTTCTGGACCACAGAAAGATCCAACTATTCAGGGACCGTTACACATATCCTGAGATAATCAACAAGGCATGACAGTCATCTGCGCCAGCTCTCACAGCAGCTGATGGCAGTGACAGCTCACATTGTAGCGCCCCACCACTGACACATCACAAATTGATGCAATGCAGTCATGACGCAACAGGCAGACACCAGTGCTTGTTGCAGAGTGCAAAGTAGTCAGGGTGACAAAGACTAAACATACTGATACTTTGCTGAAGCAAGCAAGTATCCGAGCAAGGTCAAGAAAGCTAAACAAGGATGAGCAAATCCCCAAGCTGTACAGCTGACTGAGCTGTACCTGCAGCTTGGATTCTGTAGATCCCAGCAATTTAGGGGACATCACAGCAGGCTGCCTGCTTGGAGATGCTGCGCTTGTCAGTTTGTTTTTGGAAGGCTTAGGGTTTCCACCATCTTGCCTTGCCTGAGACAAGCATGTGTTTGGTATGTGATGCTGGGACGGACGATATGCTGTTATGCTAGGTGTGTAATGCTATACTCACGCAAATGCATGGCTGGTTAGCTGTCTGGCCCCCGCAGCTTGTCCTTCTATGCTGTGACGCAAAACGTCAAAGCATTTTGATATGCGGAGAATGTAGGCTGCTTGCCAGCATTAGGCAGTCTGCAAGCTTTGTGCCATGTGCAGGGCTTCAAATGCCTCAGGATGCAGCCTGTTGACATGTTCTTGGGAATGAAGTGCTAGGCCTATGCAGGCAAGTACATTTTGACACATATCATGGAAGCAATACTATTGCAGCTGCGCCCAGAGCTGGTCTAGCATGAGCATGCGCGTTGCCAGGCTTGTCCAGCACCATTGCTGCTTGATCCAGCCCAGAAGCATTGCAGCTCCGCTGTCCCTCTGCATCGGCTTGCAGGCGCTCATAGTACGTCTGCAACAGCAGCAGTTCTTTGAGGTCGCTGCTTTCACAAAGCTGAGCTGGTGTGCAAGCACATGCGCTGCAGAGCTACATCACAGTACAAGACGCAGCTGCTGGCCTGTAAAGCATGTTTTCTGAGCAAACAAGTCTCACCCTGAAAGGGCCAGGCTGCATTTTTATCCTGCATGGATGCAAGGCTTGTTGCAAACAACGGTTAAGTCTTGCCCACAGCGTCAAGCGATGTTCTCTGCAACCGGCTTCTTTGTTGACACCAAGCAGATTTTTGAGCAAGTTTGCAATGAAGTTGCAAGGCTGACCTTGCCATCCCAGGAGTCCAACAAACGCTGCCGCAGATCCTTGCTGTCCTGGCCCTTCTGCTTAAGCCGCCTGGCCTTCTTGTCATGTACCTCTTCCTCCTCTTGAGGGAGCATGTCCTGAGCAAGACGGCTCAGCTCAGCAGTCATCGCTGCCACCTGTGCCGCTGTGTCCTATAATAGCAAGCAACCAATATATCATGGGTACTCCAGACAGACTCCACACAGAAGCATTAGGTTGGTGTTACATGTCTTTTGACATTGGGAAGATATGCAGGCAGCTCTATACAGCAAGGCGTCCTTGCATAAGCATGCTGGTCAGCTTTGCAGACCCGCCACTGCCTCACTATCATGCGTACTTGAAGTTCTGTGCAAACTAAAAGCCATACTCATCAATGTCAAATCAAGTGATAATCAGAAAGGTAAGGCTATATTTCTGACCTGTCCAGGGGCAATGGTGCTGCGCCGTAAGCGGCTTGTGCGCTTGCCTGCCATCTCCCTGTCCTCATCAGTGAAGTCTGAGTCATCCAAGTCAGCAGTGTAGCTTGGCAGAGCGCTCTTGCGCCTTTCAAGGCCACTGTCTACTGCAAAAGCAGCACTTGCCTGCTCTGCATTGTATTCCAGCAGATGTTCATCCAGATCAGTGTCGTTGCCAGTGTACCATTCACCATACCGCACAGCCTGACCAACAGGGCGCCTGCATCATCATCAGCTGCTTGTGTAAAAAGCATGTACACAATGGTTATAGTGTTTCCGCAATACTCAAAACCCACAGCTGCTTCACAGGCATGACAGCTTCACAGCAGCAAGCAGTATGCATTCCTGCAAACTGTAGTCATTGCAGCAGTACCTGCGCTTGTTGATGGCAGCTTGGCAGGCCAAGGGCACATCACCAACATGATGCTCCTGTTCATCTTCAGCGTGAAAGCTAGGGCTTGGTGCCGGCACTGCGAGATTTGTCTGCTTGATTGGATCAGGATTCATCTCACTGTCAACATGCTGACTGTCTGGGTTGCTGGCTGCACGCACAGTTTGTGGTACAATTGCTGCAGATTTTGACTTGCTGGTGTCTGAGGCAGGAAAGCTAACTGCTGCTTGCTGTGACACTCTCATCACCCTGTCCAAACCATTTACTACAGATGCAGATGAGACCTTGGCCAGCAGCTGTGGCTGTGCACCCATGCTGGCCTGCTGTTCCAGTCGCACAGCAGACTGCTGTGGCATGGACTGTTTGGCGTATGGGCCAGCAGCCCGGTGGGGACGCGCTGGCTGGTTCTCTTTATCTCCTGGTGTCCCAACTGTCACAGCTTCGCATGCCTGTTTTGAGGGCGCCTGAACTGGCTCGGCTGCTTTGAGCTTGCTCCCGCCAGTGACTCTATCGCGGCCAGTCGCCGATGCTGTCTGAGTATCAGCTGGCACTGAGTCGCAAGTTTTCAACTTTGGCACCGCCAGAAGACTGAGAGAAGTTGCTGCTGACGGTTGACATCTTGCGCGCTTTCGGCTTATTGCAGGTGTCCGCGTCGCCTCACTTGACGGCATGTCAGCTGCCAAGCTATCGGCAAGGCGGTTTCAGTACCATGCGACAGATCCTGAAAACCTATAAGCTAGAGGGTATAGAGCTGGGATGGAAACGTTGCACATGCCGCTTGCAAGACCTACGGGGTCTGATTCAAAGCAGACGCTGTAACAGACGCTTTCTGCGGTGATCAGGCGAACCGAGCCTGTAGGGGTGACAGGTGCCGCAGCAGCGTGGTGGTGTCAAAAAAGCTGCAAGGAATCCTAAAGCAGCATGGTACGAGCTGAGGAACAGCAGCGCAATCTAATTAGTTTGTAAGTAGCGCTTGCAGGGTCACCATGGACATCAGCTCAGATCTTTCGGAGACTTTCCGCGCGAGGCCTCGTGAGAGACTTCGCACTCCGCAATGAGTGCCATGTGACCGTCATGGGACCCACGGACCGTCACAGGTTCGGGGACTCAAGACCAGCAGCCAAGCAAGTGCCATTGCTCGCAAGCAAGCACACCTGTGTGAGAGTTACACGATCCAGCTTCGAGAAACAGCTTCTCATGTCTTGGGATCGACAAGGTAACCAAGGCAATTTTATGGCCAACAACTATGTCCCACCCCACATAAGAAACGGAGGCATGGCTCCTCCTGCTGGTCCTCCTGGGATCAACGGGTACGGCGGAGGCGGCTACGGCGGTGGTGGAGGCTATGGTGGCAATGCTGGAGGCTACGGTCGCGATCGATACCCATCAGGCGGTAGAGAAGGCTATGGCGGAAGAGGAGGTGGTGGCGGGGGATTCCAGCCGAGAGGAGGTGGTTGGGGTGGAGATAGGGAGGAGGACCCCTTCGCAAAGGATGAAGCCATCAAGAAGGAAACAGATGGCATGTTTGGGGGAGAGAACACCGGTATCAACTTTGAGGCATACGACGATATCCCCGTCGAGGCCACTGGTCAGGACGTGCCTGCTGCAATCAATACCTTTGACGAGGTCGAGCTTGGAACAGCTCTGGCTGCCAACGTCAAGAGGTGCAAGTACAACAAGCCAACACCGTACTCCATTCCCATTGGAATGGCTGGCAGAGATCTTATGGCTTGTGCACAGACAGGCTCTGGCAAAACAGCAGCATTTTGCTTCCCCATCATCAACAATATCTTGACCAGGGGTTCAGGCCCATCAGGCAAGAACAGAAAAGCCTATCCACAGGCTCTGATCTTGAGTCCCACCCGTGAGCTGTCCAGCCAGATTTATGATGAGGCACGCAAGTTCACATACCAAACTGGCTTGCGGGCTGTGGTAGTTTACGGAGGCGCTCCAGTTGTCAATCAGGTAACTGTAGTTCAGCACATCACTTGGCAAAACGAATTCGGCTTTGCTGCTGCCTGTCATTGTAACATGCTGTAGCTTTTGGTTTCTTGGCCATAGTAGCCTGTGCTTGGAAGAGTGTGTGTGGCAAGCAACATTGCAAGGATGCAAGCTTATCTTTCAAACACCTGCGTCTTGCATGGAACTTAGTACAAGACACTTCCTTGACACATTGGTTCTGTGTGCAGCTGCGTGAAATTGAGCGCGGCTGTGACATCCTGGTGGCCACACCCGGCAGATTGAGTGACCTCATTGAGAGGGCCAGAGTCTCCCTGGAGATGGTGCACTATTTGGCGCTGGATGAGGCTGACCGCATGCTGGACATGGGATTTGAACCTCAAATTAGGCGCATTGTAGAGGGAGAGAACATGCCTCGCAGCGGTGACAGGCAAACCCTGCTGTTCAGTGCTACCTTCCCCAAGGAGATCCAGAGGCTGGCAGCTGACTTCATGCACAATTACATCTTCCTGTCTGTGGGCCGTGTTGGATCCTCCACAGATCTGATTGTCCAGCACATTGAGTATGTAGCAGCCAATGACAAGCGCCAAGTCCTCTTGGACCTCATTGCAACAGTGGAGGTGAGACACAGCTTGTCCTGCACTGGCAATGTTTAGTAACACACATCTTTTAGTGTCTTTAAAGAGCAGTGTGTGGCACTGTTTGGCTTTTACCCTTATTGTGCTGACTTGCTGCTTGACACATTTGGCGTAAGCAGTTGCTGTTCACTTTTTACAATCAGCATCTGCAAGGATGTACACTGCGCGATTTATTTTTCACCTTGTTAGATTGCCCGTGTGTACAGAAACAACATATTGTGTCCACACAGGGTCTCACCCTAGTCTTTGTGGAGACCAAGCGTGGAGCAGATGCTCTTGAGGACTTCCTGTGCCGCAATGGCTATGGAGCCACATCCATTCATGGGGACAGGTCCCAGCAAGAGCGTGAGCAGGTGACTCTTTTGCTTTCCAACATGTGTTTGCTGCTAAGGCTGGAAGCATGCATCTCTAGCCAACCTTTTGATGCTTTGGTGCTTGCATGCACAGCTCCTGGCTGGAGTTATTGCCAAGCTCATCTTGTGCATCAGTGCACACCGTTGATCAAATCAACCCACTTCTCACAGGGCTGCTTGCTATGACCTGGCTTGTGTAGTATTAGGCTGCTGAATGCCTTGCAACCAATATGCCGTGTCCTGGAGTTTCCCATGCAGCTCAGCTGCAATCACAGCCATCGCAGCAATCAGAGGCCTCAGCACACATCTCGCGTCACCCACTTGTCTTCTGACCAGCTTTGTGTGTCTTGAAGGCTTTGAGGTCTTTCAGATCAGGACGCACCCCAGTGCTGGTCGCCACTGATGTGGCTGCCAGAGGACTGGACATTCCCCATGTCACCCACGTCATCAACTTTGATTTGCCAACAGACATAGATGACTACGTCCATCGCATTGGGCGTACAGGCCGTGCAGGAAAGAAGGGTCTGGCCACTGCTTTCTTCTCAGACAAGGACAGCAGTCTGGCCAGGGGCCTAGCAGAGCTGCTTTCTGTAAGTTTCCACCCCTTCCTTGCAGATAACACCTCATATTGTTGCAAAGGAATTGTGCGTCTTTGGTGCGCAGGCTGTGGTGTAATGTCCTGCTCAATCCAGGGCGCACATGCTGCATCAGGGTCAGTCTCAGCATGTCTTAACCTATCATGGTTTGCTCTCCTTTGAGCATGTGGCTTGACGCTTCCAGGCATTGTGATTATAGGATTCTTTTCTATTGTTGTTCTGGCTCCTGCTCAAAGGTTGTGTTTGTTGTAGGAAACCAATCAGGAGGTGCCAGGGTGGCTGCAGGGCATGGGTGCCCGGGCCCCATCCTTTGGCGGGGGCAAGCGCAGGGGCGGCGGGGGCAATCGTTTCGGTGGCTCAGACTTCAGGCGTGACACAGGCAACCACTGTAAGCAACCATCTTCACAGTTGTCCATGTGCCGTCCCGTATGACAAATAGTCGGGTGTGTCGAGTCTGACTATACGGATGCAAGTTGTGCAGTCCCACATCATGCATGAGGTCAGTGTCTCCTATTTAGCCCATGTCTTCAGCATGCCACTGGCCATGTTTCAGGGGGTTGTTGTCTGGGCTTTCAAACTTTTTGATATTCTCTTGTGTCTGTTGAAAAGTATCCAGAAGCTGAAAAGCCCAGACAATAGACCCCTGAAACATGACCAATGGCACGCTGCAGATATGGGCATGATTTGAGACACTGACCTTGCGCATGATGTGGCACAGCCTGTTTAGTACTTCACGCATCGTTTCTGTGTCTCAAGTCATGCCCATGTCTTCAGCTTCAGTCCCTTGTCATGTCCATCAAATGAAATAAGCCTACAGCCATCTCCGCTCTGGATCAAGCTTTTGTCAGCTGAGTCAGTCATGCATTGTTGCAGTTGGTGGTGGTGGTGGTGGCAGAGGTGGAGGTGGAGGTGGTGGTGGTGGCTTTGGTGGCGGTGGAGGCTTTGGGGGGGGTGCCCCAGGGTATGGCGGTGGTGCTGCCTATGGGGCCCCTGCCCCTGCCTACGGCGGTGCTGGTGGTGGATACAGCAATGGATGTAAGCAGTCTCCACACCTCACAACCACCTGTTCTGCTTTGTTGTCTTGATGGACTTCATGCAGCAAGCACTTCCTACATCTGTCACATACACATGTGTGTCTTGCTATACAGCGCTGAAATTGTGCACAGCTTTCCAACCTGTGTCTGTCTGCAGTTTCTGCAACTTCAGCTCCTCATTTCTGGCCTTTTCAGCTGTTGCATCATCTGCAGGTTGCTTCTGCGTACAAGCAGACTTGTGTGACACATAGGCAGCACCTCTTGTTACGTAGTGAGCACACGCTGTTATGTATGCAGATGGTCAGGCAGCTTACCCTCAGGCAGGGGGAGGGGGTGGCTACCGCCCCCACCAGGATGCTTGGGAGTAAATTCTTGCCTCACCCTAGAGCCTGCCTGGGTCTTTATCAGGCAAGGTCAAAATAAGAAGGGAACAACCTGGCGGCAATGCCAAAATCAAAAAATGCTAAATTTCACATCTCACTACCTATGCAGCTTCAGTGGACTTTCATGAGCCACACTCAAGGGTTCCATTCTTTTTCTTGTCGCAGCTTGGAGTCCTGGTGCATTTTGTATGCGCCCAGATGCTGCAGCATTCTTTAAAACACTGGTTACTGTCCTGGCTTGGTGGGCAGTGGGCAGTGGGCAGTCAGGAATCTGGCATCTTGGTTGTCATGTAGTGCAGTAGGCCTTTAAGTGAACTGACTAGTCAGCAAGGTCAATTTTGATGAAGTAGAAGCGTTTGGGGCTGTCTTGCATCACTGATGGCTCGTGCCAATGTATGAAGTGCTCCCCCTCTGTGTGCGTGTCAGTGTACATTGGGATTGGTTTTCACAGCCTTTTGAGCATTGCATGCTACTGGCATCATGCTTTTAGTGTCTTTGGTAGATGTCTGTTTACAGCGTTCAGGAGAGTTAAGAACTTTGTTGTGACCTTCTGACTGCTGCTTCATGTTTGTGCTTTCATAGATAGTGTGCCATAGCTTTCTGCTCAGATTTTCCTCTCAGATGGAGGGCAGTGCTGCCCTTATACTAGTCAAGGTGCACATTCAGACAGTAGATCTCAATCACAGATGGTTTTGGCTTGCTTGAGCAGGCCAGGGGTATTCCATGTATACTGCTTTGGCCTACGCTTTGTAGGCTTGGGGCAGTTGCGTTTCCTTTTTGAGACGCTGAATTCTCATTCCCCTCCCTCTTGAGTCATATGACTGCTGCTGCTGACTTGTGTATTGCGACAGAAGATCCTCTGCGAATCAGAACTGATTGGTGATAGCAGTTTTAGCTGTCTATCAATGAGCTGGTATGGCACACTGACAGGTTCTTTCAGTCTGTAAACAAGCTGTCACCGTTACATTGACTTTGCCACTTGATTGTTGTGCCACCTGCCTTATGGAGGTAGTAAGAGTATTTGATGTAGAGACATTCTTCAGTATCAAGAGCAATAAACGCAGCAAGATCAAGTATCAGGCTGTGTATGCCGCATTGTGCACTGCAGGCAGTAGATCTGCACAAAACGAGCAAAATGGAGCATGGTACCAGTTCTTCAAGTATTACAAAATGATATAACAATGAAGGCTTGTACAGGCAATTGCCAGTGATCACAAGCAGGTCAGTATACACACAGCAACACCTTCAAGGACATTATCACAGCCACGAATCACTCACAACATGTTATGCACACCTATGTAGGTCAAACACCTCATCAAAAACGTATGCGAGTCATCTGCAACTGTATGAGATTTCTGAGACAAAACTGCACCTTTTCGGCCAAAAAGTAAACGAAATCTGTCATGTATATCACACATAAATCATCACAACGCTGAAGATATCACCCTGGTGAACACCAACTTCATCACAACTGACTGGTTTGAAGTTCCCTTCCAGGGTGAGCACCACCATGCTTACTGTTATTGCCTGCAAGGCTGTGCCCACTGACAGCTGGATCATCACATGACCCAAAGGGAGCACAGCAAACTTTCTCAGCCTCTGCATCAGCGGCCTTCTGGACCTCCCACATGTCAAAGTAGATGCGTCGGGCAGCCATCAACTCTTCATGTGTGCCTTGCTCTGCCACCACACCGCCACTCATGACCACGATTTTGTCGCAGCGCTGCACAGTGGACAAGCGATGTGCAACAAACACGCTGGTGCGTCCAGATGCTAGCTCCTGCAGGCCGCACATATGCTGGCTTCAGCAAATGCAAGAGCATTGACACACAGCTGGCCTTTGCAAACACCTGCCGGATTTTGCATATGCAGGAGCATGAACACACAGCTGGCATTCATGTATAGCCTTGAGTGTTGTTGAACTGCAATCTATGGGGAGAATGTCTACAATTAGAAGAATGTGCTGCAACTTGCAAAGGATCTGCAGGCATGCCAATTTTCACAAAGCACTTTTTGCTGGGCCATTGCAACACAACAGTAGGCGCTTGGATGGTCAGCTGGACAGCTCAGCAAAGAGAAGACTTGATCGGTGCATGGGTGGGTGTGTGCGTGGGTGGCTGAGTGGGTGATGGAGTGAGAGAGTGAGTGAGTGAGTGAGTGAGTGAGTGAGTGAGTGAGTGAGTGAGTGAGTGAGTGAATGAGTGAATGAGTGAGTGAGTGAGTGAGGGAGAGTGAAGCTCACATCCAGAGAGCCCATGATGCCTTGCTCTGTGGCAGTGTCCAGTGCTGAGGTAGCTTCATCACAGATCAACAGCCTGGGTGCCCTACAAGATAGACAACAATGTAAACATCTATATGACATGCATCAATGTAAGACACAGCTAATGAGGCTTGACTACTTCTGCCTGCCCTGATGCTCATGGCAAAGCCAGCAGTGCTTGCAAAAGAAGCTGGCAGTGGTTGCCAGTCAGGATTCTGTGTGGTGCCAACTTCAAGGAAATCAGGAGGCAGCACGCTGTTGCCTGATAGGTGCAAAGCATAATCAACAGAAAGTAACATGGTGTCATGCAGACGCCACTTGGTGAGTCAAAGGATTTGGAGGAGCCTGCGCCTGAGCCTGTGGGACACCGACTGTTGGCTGTAAGATTGAATGTGTGTACATGTGAATGAGTGAACATGTTGCTGGATGATCAAGCATGGGATGGCACTAAAAAACAGACAAACAACTAAAAGCAAGGATGAACACCTGAGGAAGGGATGAATGTGTGAACACATGAATGAGTGAGTGATCATGTCGTTGAATGTGTCAGCATGGGATGGCATCAATGATAGCCAAACAAAAGAGATGACGAAAGCTGAGGCATGCAAAAAACAAAGGATGGACACCTGAGGAAGGCTCTGGCAATGGCAACCCTCTGCTTCTCCCCTCCACTCAGCTTCAGGCCCCTTTCACCAACCATGGTGTCATAGCCATCTGGGAAGCGCCCAATGGCCTCTGTGAGTCGTGCCATCTCTGCTGCTTGCAAGATCTCTTCCCTTGTTGCTGATGGCTTGCCATACGCGATGTTGCTGAGAAGCGTGTCATTGAAGAGCACTGTGTCTTGTGGGACCACTGCTACAGCTGCTCTCAGACTGGCCTGCAAGCAGTAATGAAAATGACAATGATGATAATAACCACAATCATCATAGTAATAATATAATAATAGTGATACAAATATTTCTGCTTTCCAGCTCATGATGAGCTAGGTACGGGCAGGGCGCATCTTGTCTCTCCAGAGCAGGCTGTTGTGCTGCCTGCAACCAGTGCACACGTGATTGTGTGGGTGACTGTTCATCACTGGGAAGTAAGGGCTGAAGATGCATTGTGCAGTGCAGTCTGACCAAACTTGTTGCTCTGGGCTGCGTAAGTACCACCAGGTCTGTGTTCTGCTTTGTACCAACAGCAAGCATCCATGCACATTCAATGGGATGCATATGCACCATCATGTCTTTGTTCTGCTTTGTACCAAGTGCAAGCATGCATGCATCCAGATGTGGAACACCTTTCCCCAGCCTGCTCAGCATCATGTACATTGACTGCTCAGTGTGCAGGCCACCTGGAAAGCATGCGTCAACAGGTGGTGACATGAGGGATATAGGTTTACCTGCTGCAGGTCTCGTGTATCTATTCCATCCAAGAGGATGCTGCCGCTGTTGACATCATACAGTCGCATGAGCAGCTTGAGGATGGTGGACTTGCCACTGCCACTGGGGCCCACCAGAGCAATGCTCTGTCCAGGCTCCACGCTCAGACTCACCCCACCAACCACCTCTCGCTCCCCCGTGTAACCAAAGTGTACATCCTGCATGACAAGGCCAAGCTGCTGTTGCTGCTGGTGCCTGCAAACTGCATGAGCTGAGCTGTACCTGGCAAGCACACATGAACAGCTGCTTTGACACCATTTTCCACATTTCCATATGTATGTCTGTTTACAACATGTACCAACACAACAAAAGGGCAAAGTCTGTTCATATGTATGTATATACATGTCTATCTGTACTGCTTTCAGACAAAAGTTTTGCAGAATGTATGACCAGGAGAACGAGAGCAGCGATTCAAAAACACATCAACTCAGGTGGCAAAGCACAGATGGTGATGAGAGTGTTAGCTATGTTACCTTCAGCTCCAGGTGTACTCCTCTGCCAGAAGTACCAACAGCCCCAACAGGGGCACTGACTTGCCCCTGCTCCCTCTCACCATCATGCCATGCAGGGGACCTGTCTGCAGCACCTTCCTGGACACCCCCCTGCAGTCCCCCGGGGGCTGCAGAGGGGGCATCCAGGAGCTGCTTGCCATCTGGCAGCTTAGGAACGGTCTGCAGGATACTAAAGAAGGCTTCCATATCTACTAATGACTGTCTGACCTCCCTGTAGAACCACCCCAGAAACTGTAGGGGACCCCAAAGCTGCAGCAGCAGCCCCTGTGCCATCACCTGCACCACATGGCATGAAGTCAGAATCAGATGTGCGACGCGTGTGAGGTGTGCAAGTGCAGCAGGACCTGTCTAAGAGCGCTGTAGTGACCACAAAGCATACATGACCCAGCTTGGCATTCATGTAGAACAATAAAGACTTGTCAAAGAAACCTGTCCCTCAGGACCACCTAGCCCAGAAGCAGGTGAGAGGTTGTTTCTTTGCAGATAAGGTGAAAATTTTACTCACCAGGTCGCCTGCAGTGACCCCCGCGCCTGTGCCTCCAGAGGCGGCCATGGCCAAGACGGCGGTGAGGCCAACAGTGAGAACCAGAGACTGGCCAGCATTCAGGGTGGCCGACACTCGCTCTGTTGCCACTGATGCTTTCTGCATGCAACACATGCTCACTCTTTTGCGCTGCTGAGGCAAGAGAGACGGGCTTTGAATCCAGTCAGTGACACTACGAAGAAGCAGTCAATGTCATTGTTTGACACAGTACTGGGTCAAAGGCAGGCAATGTCATCATTTGACAGAGTCCTGGGTCAAAAGCATTGGAATGAGCAGCTTGATGTTGCCAACCTGTGCGGGACAAGCTTGACTTTGCTAGAATGAAAAGTGACATGATTTCCGGGCCAAAAGTGTCCTGGTGGGTCCTTGCACCTGCGTCATGCAATTTCGACAACTACGCTTGACAGCTGACATTGGAGAAAATGGTATGATTATTCTTACCTGAAAGCCCAGCAGGTAGGCGTCATATTGGTCCACCTCCAGCTGCTCGTTGTTGAAGAGCTTGACAGTCTCATAGTTGAGCAGCACGTCCACAGCTTTGCCTGTCGTCAGGTTGTCAAGCTCGTTGACCTCCTTTCGCACTTCTGTGGCAGCCTGCATCAGCCACAAGACATTCACGCTGTCCTGGTACTAAAACAACAATGAATTATAAAGTTTACTACCAATAACAATCCTAATAATGACAACAATGATTACTACACGTTCCAGGAAATGCTAGCTGTGTGTGGCACAAGTCTTGTCTCGCCAGGCTGGCTTGTCCTGATTATCAGGTATAACAAGCTTGCATAACAAATGCCAGACACAGACACATTGCCAAAAATGTAAGGCAAGCTGCAATCAATTCTGCTTCAGCTTGCTGTGCTGCTTGAATGAATGTGTGCTGTCCAACATTGCATGAGATCAATATCACAACGCTTTTGTGGTGACACATCAAAATTTCCATTTCATGTGTCTCAATTTGCAGCTGTTTAGCCTGGACATAGCCTCTGTAGCGTTACATCTGCCGCACTGCAACATAGTCTAACCTTGCTTCACACTCAAGTCATCAAACACTGACCTAGGTGTCATCAATTTGCATGCTGTGCTGGGTATGCACTTGTGGCTGTGCAAATGTCCAACAGCACCTAATAAGCCATGTGTTGTCATCAGCACACTATGCAAAAATCGCTAGCAGCAGATGCAAACATATGAACAAGCAGTCTGTTAAGCAGGAAATCAAAAGCATGTGTGCAATGACTTCCACTGTTAGACTGCTATCAAGTCTGCAGCAAGAGTGCTGGATGAGTCAACAAGATGTGCCGTTCTAGGCACTATCGGTATCACCATTTCTATCTCTAAGGCACTTTAGCCCTTCTCATCCATGCAGTGGTGCACAAGCAAGCACAAAGGCTGCGTGGCATACCTTTGTCATGACAGTGGTCCAGGCCACGTAGGCCACAAAGGTGGCAAGCACTGCTAGGGCAACGGCCGGCTTGAAGCGCTGTGCCAGCAGCGTGCACACCAGAATGAGCTCAATGGCTGTTGGCATGAAGGTGAAGACCACCGCCCTAAACATCATGCCCACGCTGCGCGTCCCTGCACATACCCTGGTCAAGTCAAACGCAACTTGCAGTGGCTTCTCAACGCTTGTAACATGCTGCAGGGCAAAACACTTGCTTTGATAAGCCTTGCCAGCAAGCAATCCAAGCAGAGTGTCTGTCCAGAAGCAGTGCCTGAGGTGGCAGCAAGGGTATGGGCAAGTATTGGTGTTGATGGAGTCATGATAAGGAAGTGGCTGTACATGATGACTCACCTCTCTCAAGGATACGCGACAATGCTCCTGTGCGCCTCTCCAGGTGGAAGCCAACATCCAAATCTAGCACATGGCTGAATGTGTGGTATGCTACTCGACGCCCAGCTGCCTACAAATCGCCACGCATGACACCTAAATTTGGCTAAGACTTGGTCAATCACAAAAAGACACCGTCAAAGTTCATGTCAAGATACCTTCTGGGCGCATTGCTGTGATGCTGAAATGATGTATTGGCATGCATAGAGCATTCAGGCTGTTATGTCACCCAGGCAGAAGATGTTGTGATGCTGGCACACTTAGCATGGTGCATGAAGGGCCACACCTGAGCAACTGGAGTGAAGATTGGATGCTGCATTTCCTTTGCCAGGCCGTTGATCACTCTGCAGCCTCCCGACCATAGCAAGGCTATAACTGCAGCTTTGGCTGCCACATGCGTCTGAGTAGCAAGCGCATCTACTGCATTCTTGAAATACAGAGGCGCCATCAGACCTGCACAGAAGAAGCAAGAGCATGTCACATGCACTGACAAGAGTTGGATGAGACTCACTGCAGAAAATGTCAGTCTGGAAATCTTGCTTAGTGCATCATGCATGAGTCATGACCAATCACCAATTACATGCAGATGTACTCCATACAGCCGCAGATACAAGATTCTAACCTTCAGCTTTTGATGCAATCATTAGCACAAAAGCAAGTCCTAAGCGCCAGTAAAGCTGAGCATCTGATACGGCTAGCTTTGTAAGATAAGGCAGCACATGCCACAAGCTGGTGCTCTTTGGAGGGGGCGGTAGCTGAGCAGGCTTTGGAACTTGGGTTGTGATTCTAGCAGCTGCTTTTCGGCGCACTTCCTGCTGCGAAGGTGAGTCAAATGCTGCTGATCCAGCTGCTGCTGAAACAAGCGGCCGTCTGCGACACTGTGTTGGTGCCCCAATGGCTCTCGATATCTGAGACAACTGACGGAATGGCAGAGCAGACGTACGCAGAGCCTTTCTCCCAGCAAACTCTGTGTGACTGAATGTTACGCGTGAGTGACACATGCAACCTGCCATCGTCATAGGGACTAGGTCAGGCCTGTAACGACAGGCCTATGCGAGCCCTGTGACCAATGCGGAAGAGACAAGAGGTTCGGGCTATATTGTCAGGTTTCTGCTTGCACAGGGGGCGTCTGTGTGTATGAGTCGATACTCCCAACCGTACTGCAAAGTCGGAGGTGTAGAAGTACAACCTGCCAAGTCGTTCCTTGCAATGCCGTTTCTCACAGCCAAGCAACAAGTCTTCGTGGTTGGCAAAGCCGGAGCAATGGTGTCGGAGCACGTTCCGAAACTGCTTCCTGGCTTAGAATGCGCCAGAATCAGGTGACTTGCATGTCGTTAGGTCAGGGCGTTTCGAAATTTCGTCCTGACCATAGGGCGGACCTGGCTACTCGACTGGAAAGGCAATGGGAACATCGCTGCGAATTTAGTGCCAGAACACTTTGATCATCTGTGACACCTCGTGTTAAGTTGAAGTGAGTCTACTCTGCGGCTTGTGACCCGTCCACAGCTCCGTTCTGAGACCCGCCACAACGAGCGACAAGATCTAAGCTTCCAAGCCTGCTCTTGCGGTTCAGCCGCTTCGCTTGCTCTTCTCACACCGACCGACTTGGCAAAATGCAGACCGCTCTAGCTTCCCGGACTTCAGTGTGCAGGTCAGGCCCGTGAGCACGGTTGTATGGTTTGACCTTATCTTGACTTACCGTTTATGCTCACTACCGAGGGGTCGCTTGTCCCTGCAAAGGGGCCTGAACTTTTCACTGTAAGACTTTCTGATAGTCAGTAGTACTGCAGAGCTACATTCAACCAGCGAAATGCACGGGCTTCTGCACCTGCTGCCAGATCACGTCGAGTAAGTGGTGACACCACCTCTCTCTACCACACTTGTTATGACCCGAGTTGATGCAACAAGCTGGAAACTTTTGACCTGTTTGTTTGTATGCAGTCGTCCACAATAGCCTGCTCTAATGATGAGGCTCTCAAGAGCATGGATGAGTTCAAAAAGGGCCTACAGCAGAGGCTGACAGACCATGAGCAGGAGTTGAAGTCGGGCAAAAGCAACAATGCTGGCAGCTCACGTGAGTAGAGTGCATAATCTACAGCTTCCAAGTATCCTTCTGTGGGCTGGACTCTTTGCTGCGCATGCGAAGCATCTTCTCACCTGTGCATTGATGGTGCCAGGGTTCCGTGTTGCAGCAGCTGCAGTTGAGGCTGAAGCTGACTTACGCGAGCTGACCATCGATGACTGGGATTCAGCTCTAGAGGAGGCTGGTGACACACTTGTGGTTGTTGACTTCTTCACCAACTGGTAATCGCGCACATGTTAGCATGATCTTCTCAGTGTCTGCTTTGCGTGTGTTGCCTTGTTATCACAAAATTGATGCCTGGATGTTGCATCAACATATAACCTAGCCTGTGGTGCACATCCTGGATATTACTTCACCACACTCTTGTTGGCTTGTACATACTAAGCTGCAACAAATTCAAGGGCAACATCCCAGTGAATCCAGGTCTTGCGCAGTCGTCCACGCGTGCAGCTTGCTAATGCAAGGACATGTTTTTCCTTATTTTCCCTTATTTTGTCTTATACCACCATCGAGGGAAGTACGCATCAGCAATCTCACTATTTTGTGGCTGGGTGCAGGTGCGGTCCTTGCAAGGTGATGCTGCCTCTTTTGGTGAAGCTTCAGGAGGAGCAGTCTGACATCAAGGTGTACAAGCTCAACTGCAACAAGAAGAACAAGGAGCTCGGCGTGAAGCTAAACGTGAAGGTTGCACCCACTTTCCAGTTGTATAAGAACAAGAACAAGGTGGGTGTCTGCTGCAGTCGGGCGTATGTAACAAGTACATCTGGCCCACCCATGTAGCCTGTGCCTAAGGTGCTATCTGGGCAGGCAAGCATGTGTCTTGCTTGGTACACATGTCTATCATTGCATTGCTGTAGCTAACGTGTTCCAAGTCAGGGGTTGCTGTGTCAGCATGCACACAAGACAAAATTGTTCAAACTTAAGGTTTTGAGTGTCTACATGACTGGTCATGTGCAGGTGGCTGAGATGACAGGAGCCAAGATTGATGAGCTCAAGGCACTCATCCAGGAGCACAAATAAACTGTTACAACACATTTCAAAGCAGGTGGAGATAGATTACTACATTGCATCTGCTACACAGAAGACAGCCACGAGACGTCGACCATGCAGGACCTTTTTGGTGATTTGTCCAACATCAAGGCAGGCTAGCCTGGTAGATTACCTTGAAATTGAATGGACACTGCATGCTGTACAGGGTGGTCAACACAAAGTGCTGCAGCTCTTTCTGGTTTCTGAGTTGTGAGGAGACTGTTGAACTTACACGCAGACAACTTTTACTGCATTCAGCCCAGTTCAATCTGTTGATTAGCTTGACTTGTGCATGCATCGAGACACATGGTGCTTTGGTGCAGCATAAACTATCTTACTGCAACTAATGGCAATAAGTTGATATTCAAACCAGGCTGTGACGTAAATGTCTCACGCGTTCCTCACTCATTTGTGACTCATACTCAAAAGCATGTGTTCGGCTTGTGCAAGCACCCATTGACAACACACCCCTTGAGAGCATATGGGCAGGCAAACCATCAGGGCATGCTAGAAACTTTGCAGCTCACAGCTTGCTGAAGAAAGCTTCAAGCACTCCGCAAAACAAACTGGCAGGCTTTGCGATGCAACCAGATTTCAACCTTACAGGATGTCAATGCAGATCTGTGCGCTTTAGTGATGTTTCTCTATGCCTATGTCATATTGGCGGTATCTGTGCAACTTTGCTACCTGTCGTTGGGGAAGAGTGTACCGCAATCTTCCTGCCAACTGGATTCTCAGGCAATGCCGAGGGATCATGAAGCGTAAGTGCTGAGTAACCCTGCAGAATCAAACACCAAGTGACAAACTGTCTTTCCCGAAAGGTCTACGTTCAACGATGACTTGAAGACCATCATTGCAATTTTTGTCACACTCACATGCGCACATTGCTGATTAAACATGAAACAGGCTCTGCAGATCAGCGCATCTGCAGATTTGCTGTTGAAGTCAACACTTCAGGAAACATGAAACACACAGCAGACAGGCAGGATGTTTTACTACAGTGGAAGCTCAGTAGCATAACAGTCAGGGGAAAGCTTTCTTCTTTTTTGGGAGCGCAAGGTGTCCCTTGTTCCGAGAGTTATTGACCACAATAGCGAAGCAGAACATGGCTAGGATATGCAGCTGGACTCACTGCATCAACGGCCCTGTGCATGGCTGCAATGGTGGCATGCTTGTCTCCCCTGATGCGTCTCATGGCCAACACCTGGTCTGCTGGACTTGCCCATTCCTGCAGCATCATCACAGTCATTAGTGGCCACTTCTTGAAGGCATGTGCTGCTTACTACAGTCACTTCCAAGGATCTTGCTTTCCTGAAAGCTGAGTCTACTAGCAAGGGCAGCATCAACTTACAGATTTACGCCTTCATAAAGTAAAGTATAAAGCTGTTTCTTGGTCTAGTTGTTTCCCAATGCAAAGGACGGCATTGCTGCATAAATCCTGAAGAGCTGATCAATGAGGTCGCCATGAGCTGAAAGACTTGTCAGCCATGGCAATCCACCAGCACTTTGCGATGTGCATTCACCACTGTTGCCACTATTGTCACCAACCATTTTTATGTTTGCTGGTGGTGGTCACTGCTGTTATTGTCAGTCAATATGTTACTGGTGCGCAGAGCAGACAATCTGTGGGTGCAGACATGTGGTAGATGCATCTGTCCAGCAGTAGACCTGAAAGTCATTGCCATCATCTGAAGAAGAGGACTCCTCCACATCTGTAGCCTGCCAGCCAGCTGCCTCACCGGTCTCCCTGATGGCAGCTGGTGTGTGCACACCCTACAAACGACAGACTAGGGGTCAGTATCACATACTTTTCTTTACTTTTGGCAGGAAGGCTTTGATATCAGAGTTGTTTTTCACAGACTGCCAGGATCAGTGAGCTCACAAGGGCAAAGAGGAGCACATGAGTTAATGCAAGGCACATGCACACATGCGTCGCCAAGCCAGCTGCATGAATGCATTGCATAACTCTGAGCACAAGGCTCCCAGCTTGCAGATGCAATAATATGAAACAGCTAGACATTCATCTCAATATGATAGACGATCTCAGACACGGCAAGACCTTGGCATCCTGCCAGGTGGCAGTGTCTGGGAGGGTCCAGGTGTGCTTGCCCATCACCCCCACCAGACCCCCCTGAAGGCTCCACAGGCTGACTGTACAGTCTTGAGAAGCCACCAGCAGCAGGTCCCCCCCTTCTACCCCATGTACCCCAGCACACTGCACGCTGCTGATGCCCACTGGATGCGCACGCCAACAAGCCAGCTGCGCACACACATGCAGTCAGCTCAAGGCGCTGTGTCCCCCGCAGCACACAAAAATCACCAAGGGCGTTGTCTCTTGTACTGAGTGATGCAGCTTGAGGCAGGGAGAGCAGGAAAGTGTCCTGGTGCATCAACCATGTCAATGCACTGTACGGTGCTGCTAATTACTTTCACTCAACACAGCTTAGCTACAAGCACATCAATCACGAAGGCTTCAAGGTCTGCATGTGTACAGAATCACAGAGCTTGGCTCAACAGGTGCCATGATCACTGCCGGTGCTGCTCCAAAATCTACTCAACACGACAGAGCAACAAGCGGGTCAGTCGCATAGCTTTCAAAGTCTGCATGTGTACAGAATTGCAGAGCATGGCTGAACAGATACTGCACGAGTGTTGCCAGTGCTGCCTCAAGACAAGCCCGAAGCTCAGCTAGCCCAGGTGACTCCAATCATCTTCCTGTCTCTACTGCGTTGTGTCTCATGCTCAATGCCTCTGCAACACAATGCTGGATTGCAGTGGGTAAGTGTAGCAACCTGTGTGAAGCAGGCCTCAGCAGCAGCGCCTGTAGAGGAGCACAGCTTGGGGTCAAGCTTCCACACCCTGACATGCCCCCCCGTGTCCCCCACCACCACATGCTCATGCTGGGCATCACAGCACATGGTGTTGACACAGTCCAGCCGGTTCACTGCTGCCCTGATGGTGCACATCAGCGCTGGCGTGCTGCTCATCCTCCACACACGCATGCCACCATCACCTGTACAGACAGCAGCAGCAGCATTTTGAAGTAGTCGTGATTGGCCTATTGTACATGGTATACCCCAATGGTTGCTGGCATAAATTTACATTCCTGCCAGGGCTAAGGCCCTACCCCATGAGGGGGCATCGGCTCTTGTAACAGAAGCAGCATCACCATGTGGTATTGCAAAGACAGGTAGTCGCAAGGTGCCTACAAGGTGATCGTGAGATGAACAACAGTGCAAAGTAACTGTTGTTGCAAAGCATTGCAAGCAGATCTGCTGAAGCCAACAGCACCCGTCGTGGCTGACTGGTTAGCTGACGACAGCACACAAGCTATTACGCAGAATGTTGTGTTATTACTGCGCAGGCTGTGAGCCTGCTGTCCAGTTGTAGTTTTAAACAGCCATGACAGCTGCTCTAAGTCAACGCTGCTTCCTGGTCTGCTTCGTATCTGAAACAGCTGCTATAGCAGCATGATGTTGTGCAACTGCGTCAAAAACGAACAAGATGCACTGCATGCACCTTGCTGTGTTACAAGTGGTTTTGCATTGTTACACACCTCCGCATGACAGCAAGATTGGTGATGCATGAGGGTCGTGAGGGTGCAGGAACAGAAGCTGCTCCACCCCACGCTGATACTCAGCTGCTTCGTGGGTCAGGGTGCAGCGCCTCTCTCCTGTGAAGATGTTCCATATGCAGATGCGGCCACCATAGTCACCAGTGGCCAGCATGTATGGCGCCACATACGCCATGCACTGCACATCTTCTCTGCACAGAAAAAGTTGCCTGCTGTCATGGTCTGTGTATCATGGTCGACGCTCTGTGCACAATGACAGACAAGTTCAATAATGAAGGTAGGGCTTGGCTGGTTTGTGCCTGCTGTTGGCTTTTAGATGGGGTGGTGTGAGGCAGAAGACATGTTGGGCACACCATGCATCTCATGTCTGCCCTGGAGATGTGCCTATTGTCACACCTGTCAGACCTTCTTCTGGGAACAGCTTTGTGTTTGTTGCTAAAGCTGCAAAGATGGGTGACATCAAGTGCAGGAGCAAAGATCGAGGCCTGTGCAGTCAAGGCGTTGTCAGGAGGTATATCTGTCATGTGAATGACTACATGCGGCAGCTACAGCTGCTGGGCCAGCACATTGCTCTAGCTGCAGACTTCCAGCATAAACTCACTCTGCACCACACATTCAGTCAACGCAGTACCTTTCGTACCTCAGCGTTTCATGCAACAAACACAGAACGCTGCTAGGTTGGCTATGACTGTTTTGATATAACAGAAAAGTAAGCTGACGATGAGAATTACTGGCAGCAGACACTAGGGACATGGCTCGTGTGATCTATTTGGGGCATCAGGACAGAGATTGAAGTTGTGTGAATTTGTAGCCACAATGATTGGTAGCGACTACTTTGCACATGGTGGTGGGCACACCTGTGACCTGAGAACATGCGGTACTCAGACACCGTGTCTGCTTCTTCATCCTGCCACACAAGGACCTTGTGGTTCCATCCAGTAGCCACAACCTGCCAATGCACCATACTGGTCAAAATGCATATACAAGGTACTATCTGTTATGTCAGGTGCTGACATCCTGCCTTGTGGGTGTTTGAAAACATCTGTCATGCATGCTGCATGTCACTGCATGTGGGCATTGCATTTTGAGGCTGCTGTGCCAAAGTCATGCTGTGCAGTTGATCATGTGCTTTTGCAGTGGGGATTGTGGTTGTAACAGCCAACCTAGGTGCTGTGATGCAGGGTGCATTGCAGTTGCAGCCTAGGATACTGGTCACGATATGCAAGCATCTACATCAGCCTGGCAGTCATATCTCTGCCTCCGGCTACTGAGGGCATGCTGGTGTGAAATGAAAAGCTACATGACCGGATAGGCGACAATGGCAGGACATGCCATGCATATGCAGACCAGCATATGCAAGTATGTTTGTAAGTATGGAACTATAAGTATGAATCATACCAGGCTAGACTGCCTGTCAGCATCATGCACAAAGCGAAGCGCACTGTACTCCACATGCTCTTCCCTATGTGCAAACTCCCGGAGCTGACTGCCACTGTTGAAGTTCCACATCTTCAGCTCCCCACTGTTGCTGCCTGTCAGCAGGCGCCTCTCCTGGGCGTCCAGTGTCATCGCCGTCAAGCGCCCATTGCCGTGGCAGTGCTTGAAGTGGCCCTGGCGCTCCCCTGTGTGGATGTTCCACATGCAGACTGTGCCGCTCTCATCGCCACTGATGACCTGCAGCAGGCAGGGCTCAAGCACATCAGGTGACACTGCTGAAAATGAGCATGACAATGGAAATGTGCTCCCCTGTGCAGATGCTGCACATGCAGACTGTTGCCCCAGGTTTCAGCCAGGAGATGCAAGGCTCAGGGTGCGAGTGAGTGAGTGAGTGATGGAAGGTATGCTTGAATTGACCATCACATAAGGCCAACTGCGATCAGGACTACTGCAACGTCTGGGCCTGCAGCACACGACAGTCTGCAGGGGGGCCTTGTGCCGACGCTGCCCTCTACTGATCTGCAGCATGCAAGTCTTTGCAGCACAAAACCTGAAGTGATTTGCAATGTCTCCCGCAGTGCAGTCAGGCAATATGTCTCATGCACTGAAGCATTGCAAAGAGCTTGTGCAGCAGCTATGTGTGCATGTGATGATGCGTGTGCCGGCTGTGCTGGGCATGCGAAGGCTTACCACTTGAAAGAGACTGTTGTACAGGGCCGCCACCAAGGGTTCCTCATGGCCAGCATTGTCATCACACACACACATGTGCGGCCAGACAGCCAGCCGATGGAATGCTGTGACCATGCGCGACCTGTGTCATATGTTGTTGGCTTAGCAGAGTACACAGAGACAAAGCAACAGACAGACAGACGTGTCAGCAGGCAGGAAAGGGTAGGCTGAGAACATAGGCAGGCAAGACGATATGACAGCAAAGCTCTGCTGCTTGTCACAATCCATCATGGCAGCAGGCATGAATTGCCTGGCAAGACAGAAGCATACTCACAGGCAAAGGGTGCAAAGGTGAACACGTCAGCAGCAATTTGCATGTAAAGCTGTTGCTGAAGTAGCTTACCACGAAGCAACATATACAAAGAATCGCAGTGTGATACACTGTTCCCATCAAGAGGAAGACCATGCAGGCTGCATACAGCACTCTTGTGACAGGATCCTTTTCTACTTTGCAGAAACAAAATTCATGTGCGCTGCACTTGTGCGCTGCAAGCCAGTCTTGCCCACTTGCAAGGTAGTTTCTTGTAGATGTGTGAAGGGAGCAAGACAGCTGACCTAGCTGGGTCATACATCATGGCAGATGGGTGGGCGTCCTCCTGAGAGGGCCAGTCCACATCTGTAATGGTCTGAATGCATCGGTGATTGCGCAGGTCCCATACCTTGATCACATTGTCTGCTGCCATGCTCACCACCTGAACACCAAACCCAATGAACCAATGCGCTTCACAGCAGCACATTGTAGCAGCCTTGAGCTGCCAGCAGCAGTATCTACATCACCGCTAATTCTTTGCACATGCTTCTATCAATCTGCATGTGCAGAAGCACAATGCAATGTATCAAGCAGCAGCCTCATGTGCTGATCATGTCATGGCAAAGAGTCTACAACTTCAGCCTGTACATGCTTCAGGACATGGCACCCTTTATGATGCGTCCTGTGTGGAACAGACCTGGCAGCGCCTGTTGTCGATGGCAATATGAGAGATGGAGGCTGCATGACCTGTCATCTCCCCCACTTGTCTGTTGGTGCTGCCCTGCCACAGCAGGATGTCCCTTTCCAGTCCCCCACTGGCGCATAGGCTGAAGGCCTTGCTATGGGCAAAGCAGTGGACCCCTCTCCTATGTGCAGTCACCGTGTGCAGGACTTTGCACCGCGACAGGTCTGTGATCTTGATTGTGCTGTCCAGGGAGCATGTCACCAAGCCCAGCTCATGTATGTTGGACACCTGTTGCAGCATACTTGCACGCTTCACTGGCTGACATAACACAGAGACCACACCCATCTGGACTTCAGATGCAGCCAGCCAGTAGCAGTGTTTGAGAAGGGAATAGCACATGGAAAAGAAGCCATGAAGAGGCAAAAAGAGAGGGGGGGGGGAAAGCGTCTCGCAGCAGCTGCGCTCATCAGTAGAGGCTAATACTCTGTCTGACTGATGCCTACAAGAGGTAATCAAACTTGTGTCATGCAGACATTCTGAACTTGCTCAAAGCCTCATGAGCAACCCATGCACTTGATCAGAGACAAAGCCAGGATGTTGCTCACCTGTGCAGGATGTTGCTCACCTGTGCAAGGTTGGGAAGTCTTTCTTGCACTCATGATCCAAAAAAAGCAGAGATGTAGTGCTGCACCTGTGTGACCCAGTCAGTGTGATCATCATGCACATACTGGAAGTCCCCTGGCTTGAGAACCCTTGCAGGCAGTTCACCCCTGCCGCACTGCAACATGATGGCTGCTCCTGAGTCATCTCCATAGATGATGTTCTCCTGCTCACTTTTCTCATCCACTGCACTGCTGAGGCACAGGGGGACACCCATGGTGCCTGTCACCTTCACCCTGCCCGCCAAGTCATATACCCCTCTGGAGATGTCATAGTAGGAGATCTGCAAGTATGCAGACAAAAGCTGGGGAAGTCTTGTGTGTTGATGTGCCTTTCCGTCACTGCATTGCTAGGGTGTGTGCTGTCAATACACAGGATACTCTGTGAGCCTGCACATACATTGCATCATATTGCTGGCTCCTGTGCTGCCGAGGGTTTGTGCTCAAAGCAGCTGCATGTGCAGCTGCAGCAGTTTGTGCTTGGTCTGCTGAATGTGTGCTCGTAGTTTGCAGTGCACCAGGCATGGACTGGCAGGTGATGATTGGTATGGCTGCTGCTCAACAGCTTGCAGACTGCATGCTTGCAATCAATGCTTGTCATTGTCAGGAAGCATATCCAAGTCATTCAAAAGCCACAGATGACAGGAGTGATTGCACACACTCACTCTTTCTCATGAGCAGTGACACACCCATTTTGTGTCCAGAGGTGACAGGCAGGCAGGAAGGTAATAGAAGCAAAGTGGCGGTGGCTCACCGCTCTATCAGCAGAGGCGCAAACAAGACGTCGTGCAGTTGGCATGTATACACAGTCTGTCACCCATGCCGGCCCATTCACAATGGTTCTGTGGAGGGATAGGTCAGCTGGGGACCATAATCTGTATAGGCAGGACCTCTGTGTTACAATCAGGTGAACTTACAGTACCCAAGTCCTGACAAAGATGCCTTGAGATGCTGTATGGCACGTCGGGGAAATGCAGCTCTTTGCTGCCACCAACTTTGTGAAGGACTGCTATGTTATGATGCAATTGCAAAAGCAAGCGGATTAACTACATGATATTCAGGTCTCAGCATTTGGTGTTGACCCTGGTGCATTCTGCAGTTTGTGCATTTGGCAGAAAGAAGAAGAGACAGTGTTGGAGCTGCAGCTTCTGCCTGCATGCAGACAAGACCAGATAGATGTGAAGCCAGTCCACAGCATATCTTACCTCATGGAGCCATCCCGGCCGCAGCTGATGTATTTGTCAATGCCTGGTGTGCAGTAAATCTTTGTGACGTCCTCCCTGTGGTAGGTGGCAGGGTCGTTCTTGGACTTGAAGCCCTGTTGGTACAATCAGCCGTTGAGCTCCTATCCTGTGACTGTTGTAGCAGGGGTCCAACACAGGTAGCAGGTGCTTCTCACTAAGAGCTGCACCTGAGGAAAGAATTTCCATTCTTGCTGGTCAGGACCATCCACGCCACGCAAGAAGAAGTAATTGGTGAATTCTTCCCTATGGCAAGACAACAGTCCAGATCATCTATAAGCCCTGCATCCAGGTTGGACAATACAGCGCAGGCTTCTTGAGGTGCCTGGGGCAACACATCTGTGACTGTAAAAAGGCAGGTGAAGCAAAGTAGTTACCAATCCACTGTCCCTCCACAGTCTGCATCTATCTTCATAAACAGCTGCACTAGCTCTGTGTCAGTAATATCTGACCCCAAGTGAGGTGCCATCTTTGCTTTAAACTTGTCCATATCAAGCTCACCCGTGCCTTCCTCATCTGCCGTCTACAAGGCCACACTAGTCAGCAACTTTTGAGCGGCTTTGTATGGCAGCGAGCTAGACTACACAAGACAAAGCGACGCACATCAAAGGCTTCCTTCATGGCTTGCAGCTGGCTTAGGTTGATTTCCTTCTCCATTCCTGAGGTAAGCTGAGAAAGCCCAACAGCTGAGGACGTAGCGATACTGCAGGTTCTACTGCAGCGTGCAGAGTGCAAGCGCAGTATTGCATTTGCATGTGTTGCAGCTTGTATCGACTTTCAAACTTTGCCAATTAGTCAGGCTTGGACCAGAACTGCAGTCTTCAACGCCCCGCTGACCACACACTGTCTACACTCAGACGTCGCAATGTACGATGATATGTTTGATGTGTCCGACACCGAGGAGCAGAGAGCGCACTCAGCCAGCACACCGGCACTTAGCAGAACGAAACTCGAGTCACCTGGTGGCGATATGAGTATGAAGCGAAAGGCTTCTTTTCCAGCTGAGCCTTCTGGCAGTGAAGGCAGCACCAAAAAATTGCGAGTGAGCGGTATGTTGTAACAGTTTCTTCATCATGTTGGGTAAACACCTGAAAATCATTGAGCAACAGCGCTGACATGCAGAACCTGCTGTTCCAAAAGCAGAAGTGGTTCCTGAATGTCACCCACATATACATTTTGCTACTGCTGAGGACAAAGGCTCTCGCCTGGAAATGGAAGGTAAGAATTTAACAGCTTACAGGGTGTAGCTGACAAGGCCAAACTTGGCCACCGCTATGTCACCGTTTGTGAGAGCAACCTCCTTCACTATCTGTTTCTGATGTTGCAGATATCTGCATTGTGCTACCAGATGCTAGGCAGGACAAGCACAACTCGTGCAGGTGAAAACAGCTGTGACAGATCTGATCTGTTGCTGAAAGGATCTCACATGCAGTCCTAAAATGCAGGGTGTCCTACATGGCTGTGTTTGATGGTCATGCTGGACAGCAAGTTGCGCAGATGGCCAGCAGTAGATTGCACAGCAATGTTGTGTCTCAGGGACTGCTGGAGGCTGCATCTTTACAGGTGTGAGCGTCTGCAGGCTTTCCACAGCAAATCTGATCAGCTGCATGTGCTGAGGGTACTTTTGCAATACCGAAAACAAGCGTGCATTGGCTTGCACTGTGATTGTTGTGCGCTTCCACTGTGGTTGAGTGCAGACAATGGGCCTACAAGTGCCTTGCATAACAGCAAAATGGCAATAAGCAAGCACCATGCAGAACACACAGTGCTGTCACAGGGCAATTCGCTAGGCAGCCACCAGGCAGTGTTGGACATCAAGGCCATGCGCAAAGCCATCTCAGCTGGGTTTGCACTTACAGACCAGCAGGTGTTGGCCCAGGCGGAGCAGCATCATTGGGTTGATGGAGCCGTCTGTGCTGCAGCATGGATTGTGGACAAGACTGTTTTTGTGGCCAACGTAGGTCTGCAGAATTACCAGCTAAGCATGCCATGCCATGTGCATCATTGCTTCCATGTATGCATGGCAGATGTGTGCTCATCAGTTTGTTCATGGCTCCCTCTTTGCTGCAGTGGCAACGTTTGACTGCCACACACATCAAACTCTGGGTCAGCGTGTCAAACTGCATGCATCATGCACTGCAGCTTCCAGCTGCCTGCTGATCTGTCTTGTCACTCAATAGGTGATGTCAGCTGTGTGCTAGCACGGACAGCGGACACAGAATCCTCTGCTGTCCCAAAGGCCATAGTGCTCACAAAGGAGCACAAGGCATTGTTCCCAGCTGAGCGAAAGCGTATTGAGAAGGCAGGAGGCATGGTGACCAATGGCAGACTGCAAGGCAAGCCATCCAATCCCATTGGGCGCACGATACCACACCTGCACAAACGGCATTTTGTAACAGCAACTCCAGTCACGGAAATAGGTGTACGTATTTTGTGGCAATGCCAGGGACATCAACTACACGTGTTTGTAGATTCTTGTGGGCTTACACAAAGCCAGTTTCAGGCAGGTGGTGGTGTTGTGTTCTTGCGCATATACCCCTGGTCTTGCGCTTGGCATCCTGGGCTACCCGTTGTAGCAGGGACAGGGGCTTGCTTGGCGCCTGACCAGCCCCTGCAGTCACCAGCAGAAACCATCGCTGCACTGGCTTTCCAATATTCGAAACCAACGATTGCTTTGTTGACATTTGTTGAGTCACTCTTTTAATCGGTGCTTCATCGTTCACCCAATTTATCCATTCACTGGCACATTCCTTTGCTTCAGTGTTTGTTTGTTCTGCTGTAAGATGTCAATTCCATTGCCCAAAGATCATGCTTATCAGGATCTGACTAAACTGTCATCAATTTCACTGTGTGCCTTTCTGATCATGGTGTAGTCGGAACCCGACGAATCTGATCTTTGGGCATGGAAATAAACCAGGCACAGCAGAACGAGCCCTCTCTGTGGATGCATATTTTGCTTGACATATACAAACTGTCATGCAACATCCAGGTACCAAAGACAGGATCAATACTGCTTGATCTCATCATACTTCGGCTGTTATCTGAATGTCAATGGCAGCTATCCCAGACACAGACCATGACTCTACAGCAAATTCCTCTTTGTGTCACTGATCTTTGTATGCTAGAGGGAAGTACACTGTACGCTTAATGGATGCAGCATGCTGGGAATGCAGGTGTTTGTCTTCAGTTGAATGATGTGCTAAATTGAGACGCAATGCTGTAGAAGTGTCTGTGTGTATCATAGAATGGTCACCTGGAGGGCGCTGCCTAGGTGGCAGATCCACAGCCCCAAATCTAGTGAGCAGGTTGGCCTGGGTGCCCCCCTGGGTCCCTGCCTGGGTGTCAAACGGCATCTGACTGAAACCTGCATCACTGTCACCTTCTGCTAGAGCTGGTGGGTGGAAGTCTCTCTCATCCAGCAGACGCCCTAAGCAGTACACGAAACATGTGACTCTCCTTGTTGCGTAGCAAGCTAAGTTTCAGCCAAAGTCATTGCTCATGACAAGGCTGGTAGCTTGTTTAGCATGCAATAGGGCAGCGGTCACGAACTCGGATGCAGGCATTGCTGTCACCCTGAAAGGCAGCTCATGACAAGGTTACAGTGCATCAAAATTCCATCCAGATCAGCCTGCAAGATTTTGCACAACAATGGACATACAAGCACATGTAGTGAGCACACTGATGAATGGCGTGGCTTGTACATGCCTGCATGGGCACTCTCAATGAGCCAATCAGCAGTGACCGGGATGACCCCCCGGGCTGCGCACCCTGCAAACTTGGGACCAGCTGCAGCCCTGATCAGCAGGTGGCTATTCTTCTTGCTCAAGGAGGTGCTGTAGCGGCCACCCATTATAGACACCAGCTGCTCTATGCTGGCTTTCACATCCTCAGGGTATGATGACACCGTCACCCTGCATGCAGAGCACTATGAAGTGCCTGGCTACAGACTGCTATTTGTTCAGCAACCCCTTTGCTTGTTTGTTTGTTCACTTGTTCACGCATTTGTTCATTCTCGTGCGTTTCTTGATTCATACACTCCCTCACTCACTCACTCATTCATTCCTTTGTTTATTCTCTCAGTCATTTATTCATTCATTCAATCAATCATTCACTCCATTGTCCATTCAGTGTGTCAAGACACCCTTGTACTCACTCTCACCAATGACCTAAGGGTAGGCATGCGCACTCATGTAATGCATGAGCCACAAAGCAATATTGTCTGCAGGACTCGTCGCCCTGCGAGTCTGAAGGGGAAGCATATGAGCTTGGCCAGTTGGGATGACAGGAAAAGCATCGCAAGTGGCAAGTGGCAGGTGCATATGCATGGCTTAGGGTACATCAAAGCATTGCAGGCTTCACCTGATGTCTGTCATGCCAGGTAGAGGCAAGGAGTATGGGAAGGGGCGGCATGCTACGCTGCCACGAGGCTGATAAGGAATGATGTGGCCACTCTGGATGACCCATTCAAGCCACAGCATAGACACACGCTGCTTCTCAGGGACTGCATACGATTCATGTGTTCAGCACGCCAATTATGGACAGTTAGGCATGTGATGCAGCATCCTCGATGTGCAGTCTCTGTCTGGAGCATATGCCAGACAAACAGTCACTTCAGTGACATAAAACGAGGGACAGCGTAACAGGACAGGTACGCTGAAACACAAAGCTTGAAGAGATGGATATGGGTGAGTGTATGCGAATCATTTGTGCTGTCAGACTGGACTATGCTGAAGTGTATGCCATGACGCTTGTATCTTGCTGCAGCTATACCTGGAACCTTTTCACAACTCCAAGATCTTTCTGAACTCACAACACTCAGGAGAAACAGCAGCTGCAGCAGCTGTACTGACTCAAAAAGCTGGAGTCACAGAAACACAACAGCACGCAATCATGGGAATACTAACCTGAAGTGAAGTCACCCCAAGATTGCAACTGGGCAACCTTTTGTTTTGTGAGGGAACAAGGGCAGAGAGCCAGGATGTTGCTTTTGTCCACTCCTTGCAGCAAGTGCAGAGTCTGGCTGGTGAAACGCCGCCCACCATGGCGCCGCACCAAAGCTTGAGCCCTCTGTGCCTCGGCCTTGTCACTCAGCTCAAGGCCTGCCAAGGTGAACCTGCAGTGATGACATTGGTTTGAAGGTCTCACGTGATGCAACACAGATGAATCTGGTAGCAGATACGAGGCCTGACTTGTGAAATGCCATGCGCTGTGCTGCCATACTCTCACGCTCTGACCCTCAGCCTCATTGCTCAGCTCAACAGCTGCCAGTGTAAACCTCCATAATGACGGAGCATGCACAAGACTCAGGCAATGTCAAACCTACAGGCAAATCTAAAGTGGGAGGCCACTTACCATAACAATGCATGTTAAACTCGAGGTCTGCAAACTTCAGCCTTGGCCCAAACAACAAGTATGAATGTGCAATGATAATGCAAACAGGCTTTGCTCATCATCTGCCCCCCATTCACTGTGAATCAACCTGTGTCTAAGTGCATGCAGCACAGGCTGGGTGTGTTTGTATTGCGCATTGAATATGGTAAGGTGATTGGTTTAGCAATGAGTGCTGCGAGAGCAGGATTTGCAGCGTTCCACAGTGGTGGCTGTGGCTTCACAGCACCAACCTGAGGCTTACTGGCCTGGCAGGCACCCACTGATGCAAGTCTGTCTACCTGTCTGCCTTGCAGCTGACAGTCACAGAGAATCAATGCAGCATGCACAAGACTGAAGACATGCATCTACGCTTCAGACTAACAAGCATGCAGACCTGCAGCGTCTGGTGCAAGCCTGCTTCTCAAAAGCTCACAGTCAATGTGTGACCTGATTTTGCTTACCAGAAGCCCTTGAGAGCCTGATGCTTGGGAGCTTGGCTGGCCCCAGCTCCCTGTGACTCCCCACCCTCCTCGCAACCGCTCAGTAGCCCATGTCCAGCAGTGCCACCACCGTTTCGACCCCCCTGGCCACCCTCAGGGACAACTGGCTTGCCCTGTGGCCGATCCTGCTTGCCAGGAGAGGAGCCAGGCTGAGGTGCAGTCAGGGTGGCCAAGGGCACTAGGTAGCCATTTGAGGCTGCTAGGAGGCAGCGCTGCTGGCCACATGACCGCAGCCAGTCAGCTTGCACCACCTTGACCTCTGAGCGATGCTGCTGGACGTAATCCTTCATGGCTTGCACTTCTGCTTCTGTCAGATCAGACCCTACCTGCACCCTTGACAAGTGTGATGTCACGCACACCACCAATCTTTATTGACTCATGAAGTGTGCATGTGCTCACTCTGTCCCTTCAGCGTGTAGCTTTCTGTAAAGGCACAAATGAAGCTACATGCATGCATGATGGCAGCAGCGATGTACACGACAGCAACAGCAGTACAGGAAATTAGCCATACAGACTCGATGCTCACCACAATGTGTGTGAGGCCAGGTGACAGATCTGTATGTCTGAGTGCGCAACCCTCCCTTGCAATACGAACCAGCTGCAGCTGTTCCTCCGGGGTGCAGCAGCAAAGGTGTAGTCTGACTCCACTCAGGAACAGGCAGTCCTGATCATCCTGCCTGTCTTCAGCTGTACTGCTGCTGCGTGGCACTATGTGTGGAACACCTGATTTGGCGGTTTGCTGCACCTCGTCGCTGGTCTTCTGCTTCCTGCATGCAAGTGCGCGATTTCACACTTTGTCTTCAGTGCTTGCTTATCGCTGTGACTGAACAACCTTGCATGCTGCCAATGAGAATACCAAACTCCAGGAAGCTATTCAGAGGCATACCAGACACGTAAGGTTCAGCCTAGGCAACAACACATGGATACACCACATGCACAGACAAGGCACAGCTCAGCAGTATCCTGCGGCCTCAAGACATGCATTCATCACTATCCAGACGCAGCATTGTATGCTTGACAAGTATTGTGCTTCATGCTTTCATGCACATGAGATCATCATATGAATTCCAGCTGAGCACAAAGCAGCCTGCTGTTGTCGACAGGTGTTCACCATGTGCTTGGCCTTTCCCCTAAGGCCTCAGCAGGACCCTGCTTCTGCTGCCTGTGCGGCTGCCTGTCCATCTGCTGTACACCAGCTGGTCTCACTGCAGCCAGCAGTTGCTGCTGCTGCTGTGGCACAGAACAGGCTGCGACTGCAGCAGCAGGCTGCGGTGCAGTTTTAAGAGGTGCAGCTTGGCGCTGCTCTGAAGCCTGAGCATCATCTGGCAGCACAGGCGTATAAGGCCGAGTGGGTTGCACCTCTCGGGCCAGCACAGGAGCTGGCCCTGCTGCTACTCTGCAACATGTGCCTAAATATGTCTTAGCTCTCTCCAGACGTGGTGACCCAGTTCAAACTACTGGATGCAGCGTACTGAAGGCGCTTCAGCGTGAGCAAGCAGTTCTGAAGTAGTGGAGATGACTGGTTTGGCCACAGGCATTCTCATGTGCAGTGAAAAAACGCTGCTATGCCCTTGTCGCCCATGAGCTTTTGCATGTCATTCCATATGGAGGCTATTCGGCAAAAAGCGTGCATGGCATGGCGTGCTCTAACATATGGCAAAGTGCACAGTGGTGGTGACGGCTGACCGGGATGTGGGGGGATCTACCATCCTTGAAGGCTCCAGATCATATGCTGCAGGGTCTTTGCAGTGATTTGCAGCAACTGAAGCTTCCAGCCATTTGTCTGAAACAATGTCTTTGCCCCAGGTCCTGCCCACTCTGTAAGATAGTACAGGCAGTTTGTGCAAAGCATTTTTGCAAACTTTATGCTACGCAAGAATGATGGAGGTAAGTTGACTATCGTACTTGTATTTCTGTCCACTAGGCAGCTCACACACCAGCACATCACAAGTTGCCTTGTTTAGCTCGGCATTATATCGTCCGCCAAACTGGTTGATAACACTCCCCATCTGAGCCTTTTTCTTGACATAGCCACTTATGCAAATCTCCAGGCCGGCAAAAGGTGCAAGGCGATGCTCTGTGAATGGCACCTGAGACACATGAAACTGAGATGCACTGCTTGGTGACAATGGCTGCTGGCAGCCGGGTCTTTCCTGCTTGTTGAGCTGCTTTTACCTTGCTTTTTGTGCGCTCGCAGGCCTTCAGCCAGTCAGCAGTATGCGTGGGTATGTCAGGCTGTGCAGCAACTGTCGCCTGTGCCAGACAACTAGTCTTGAGCAGAACAGTTGCCAACAGGTTCACTGCTAGCTCAACATGCCTTACTAGGTACGAGGCAGCGGGCCCAGATACCTTGTACTTTGAGGAGTTCACCGATGGCGAGACTAGAACATCAGGCTGTGGACTAATGGAACAGTCAAGAGTGCAATTGCCGCCCAGATCAACGACCAGTTGCTGTAGCTCCTGCCTGGTCTGATCAGAGAAGCCGGTCAACAGCACAGTCACTCCGCGAAGACAAGCAGCAGCCTTGCCGCGCGTCATATCCTGCTCCGTACCCTCGCCGATTTCAATCCTCTGCCACCACGCTGAGTTTCCGTAAGCACTCTAACTTTATGGAAGCAGTTGCATGCTTGCGGTGACGGCAGTGCGCAGACTGTACAGCATGGTCATCCACATGAGCTCGGCTCACTTTGAGAGCTTGAACTCCACATTGGCATTTACGATCTGGTCGTTACGATAGTGCGTTCAGCCAAAGGGATGTTCAGGTCAGTCAGGGATTTCCAAGTCGTTGGGGCCAGCTAGCCCATTTGACTAAATTGCAGTCAATTTTTCTTGGTTATTGCAGTAAACTGCAGTCTTTCATCAGAAAACGAAACAGACAAAAAAGTAACATAGACAAACAAGATCATCATCAGGAAACTGTTAGGAAATTGTCACCGTGCATGGGAAGGAAATGAATATGGAACAAATAAGAGTCTCTTAGCATGAAATTAGGTATCAGATAGCACTGTTACGATCAATATGTCGACATGGAAGTCGTAGTACACAGATTTATATACAGAAAAGTGAACCTCTGCGGAAGGTCTGCAGTACACATGCATATATCATGTCACAGTGTGGCTCATTTGTGGGACAGCTAATAATTCATGCAGCTGCTGGGATTCTGCATGCTTCTCTCTTCACAGTGAAGTTCACACATGTGTGGGTCTTGTTGTTGCTGTAGTACTGCAGAAGCGAGCCTCGAAAGTAAGGGTGGTACCCTTTGATTTTGAGATTCTGGAAATTCAGGCTCAGACCTTATGATCGTTCGTCTTCTTCTTCAGAGGGATAACAGGGCCACATAGCATTGTAATCTCTCTATATGTTGTACACCGGCTGTTCCTGCTGTCTTGTTGTTGTCTTCGACTGGAACAACAAATTTGTTGTGCATCACTGAAGGCGCAGTCATCTTGACACGTTGACGCTATTGTGTTTGCTTACGATGTCTAAGACGTGGCCTATGCGATATTTACTCGCAAGGCTTAAACTCGGGTTTGACGAGACCCTAGCTCAGATGCAGACGACCACAGCTACTCTGCCTGTAGCATTTCAGAAGGGTTTGGAGGCGTACAGAAAGGACTTGACCCAAGTCATATACCAGGCAGGAAGTTCCATGGCTCCAGTTCTGAACGCAAAGGCTTTGACAGATCCCGACGCTAAAGAGAAACTACTCCTTCGAGTCTTTCCAAGGCCCTCTTTTAACAGTCTATACACAGGGGATATAATTGCGCTGCAGTCACCTCTGAGTGCTCAGCAGCAAGTCCTTGTCAGGCGCTTGGCAGCAGTTGAGGGAGAGGAGATGGTTTCAGATGATCCTGACCTGGAGTCTTGGTCATTGCCCGAAAACCATTGCTGGGTTCTATCTGAGACTGCCACTTTCAAACCCGACGCACCCAATGATATTGACAGCCGGACTTTTGGGCCACTGCCTTTAGAAAACATTATTGGACGAGTGATTTATCAGGCCACATCTGTCACAGAGCATGGACCGACCAGCAATACACCTGAAGCAATGGCTGATGATGCTGCTGTCTTAGATGCAGAACTAGATGTAGAAAGCTTTTGCAATCACACAAGCTCTAAAGACAGTCAAACTTCTTGATTCCATTTGAGTGTAAGTAGGGTCAATTGTACATTACCTTTGTGCATCAAGATTGTGCTATATGCATCACTTTTAGAGGAGTCAGACATAGCTCTTTACGGACTACAACTGAAGGTCACAAAGTTGTATACACTGTCATACTTGAATTTAGTGACTCCTCTGCAATGTGCTCTGTCTTGCAATTTTCTGTGCTCAATCAGATCATGACTGCATCCTTATGGTTGAAAACAGCGAGGAGTACTGTACAGTTGTCTTTGCATCTGCGCTCACGCACAGCCTGCAGTCCACAGCAAGTGTTACTTGCGAAGCCAATGTGTCATGGCTACATCATTTGCCCTGTGCACGACATGACTATACCACAACACGAGCATATCTCTACATCAAGATTAGTTCAACCGCAATAGATTATGCGCATGCCTATATCTCTGACAGGCAGCTTGATAGTAGCCAATTGTCATTGAAGCGTCATTGACAATTGGCGACTATTGACGTGCCTGTCAGAGACACAAGCATGCGCAAAGCATGACTGCATCATGACTACTGTGTGCACGTGTATCTACATCAGGAACAGTTCATGCAAAATAAATCATGCGCATGCCTGTATCCCTGACAGGCAGCTGATAATAGCCAAGCGTCATTGAAGCGACATTGCCTGTCAGAGACACAGGCATGCGCATAATATTGCAATGTGCTGGCAGCAACACTGCTCCTCACCATATACACAAGCCGGTCACAGACTGACTTCAGTGGTCTGCCTGTCTGGCACAAGTCAGACACAACCTTGACTGCATCCTGAGGACCAAAGCAGGACCAGAAGCCATCGCAGGCACACAGCAAGACTTTGTCCTGAGGAGTGATATTGAAGACCTGAATGTCAGGTGCAGCTGACATGCCAAGCCTCTTGTAGGGTTTGTCCCCAAATGACCTGGACACCTCAATCTTGCCTGCCAGAGCAACACTCAGCTTGGTCCATGTTCCTGATCTGTAGCATGCTACTTTGAACATGATGCACTTTGCATGTGTGTGCTGCAAGGTGCAGCCAGTCCTACGGTCCCCAGGTGGTCTAGCTCTGGCCAGGGAGCTTAATCAGGCTCATAGCATACCCCCAGCAGGGGTGCTGCCGCCCCCAAAGTTTCAGTCGTCCATAGCACAGCCTGCTCAGCCGGCGTCCAGTGCATCAGGTAGGGATGCAGAAACTTCAGTGCCAGTGTATTGATCATGTATTGAGACCTACCTGTACGACAGCAAGCATGTCAAGAAATCTCCCGACATGTCCTTAGACCTGCCACGCTGATCAAATCATGTCACTTAGCTGATACGATGCAGAACGACAGGAACCAGGTAACATGTTGCTAGCATGCTGGCATGCCTTGTGCTTATCTAAGCCAAAAGGGCTGGCTGTCAGTGCACTCAACATAGACTTGTTTGCGGTGACTAAGCCCCTGGTCAGCTTTGGCTGCTATCACTGTGAATGTCATCTAGCCTGCTTGATTCCAGTCTAGTGCTGTCAGAGACTACCACATAAATTGTGTGTTGCTGCCATGGCTTGTACGGGTGGCACTTCATTGTTTGGTTGGTTTGTTCAGCCTGTGCCAGCCAGAGCTAGGCAGGTAAAAGTACTGGAGCTCTGGTCTTTGGGCAGTGTATCCGTACCGCATTCACCTGTACTTTCAAGCCAAGATGTCTGATGAGGCAAATGTGCCTCCAGACCCCAGACTGTGAAGTATTCAGCGAAAAGTGAAATTATATATGTGTGCAGGCATGAGCTTGCTGGATGCAATGTTGGAGGGGGCCGAGCCCGGTTGCACGGGCCAGGCAGGTGGTCCAACAGGCAAGATTTACTATCCTATTTGTCGACAACAAACCTACCCTACGCCTGCAGCTTTTGATGCTTGCAATTTGCATCGGGGTGTAACCACCATAAGTACTATCGAAATCTCCTGGCATGACAGAAAGTCAATTGCCTTTGCTGCAATGAGTAACATGCATGTTTGGGAGGCATGCTGATGACAGTAGGTCACTGCATATTCTGGCATGCTTGGACCGCTGCTTGTCGTGTAACTAACAAGCATGTGGCATAATTTGCAGGTCCCACAACATTTCAGGGTATTGCCAAATCCGTGAAATTAGCCCGAGAAGCTGTGGCAACCCCTGACATTGCCAGGACCCCCCAAAACCCCACAGCCACCACAGGATTGGAAGCAGATGGCAGTACAGGAGACGTCAGGGCAGCAGATGATGACAGATCAGAAGGCAATGCCGCAGCTCAAAGGCAAACTGAAGGCCCAAGCAATGGGCAAACTGAGGGCGCAGCCGATAGGCAGCCGGAAGGCGCGCTGCAAAGTGCCTTGAGCAGACTGGGAGGAATGCTGGAAAGTGGTGGGCCGTCGATGCATCACATGTGCTCACAATTTGAGGCGCCAGCAGGTCAGTTTTGTCAATCAGTCAGTCAGGGAGTTTGCAGTCGGCGGGGCCAATTAAGCTGTTGGGCTGCACAGTCTTTTGTCATAGAACAACACAGACAAACAATGATACAGACAAACACCATCACCATCAGGATATTGTCACCATGCATTGACAAACCACAAGTGAAACAACTAGGAGTCTAATTTAGCATGTGATTGGGTACCGGATACCACTGTCATACTTCATGCAATAAGTCAACACGCAAGTCATAATGCACAGACTTGTGCTGAAGTTCAGGCATGGGAGAAGATGAGGGGGTCTAAAGCATGCATGCATATGGCTCATTTGTGAAAGCTAGTAATCCATGGTACTGCCGGGATTCTGTCAGTTTTTCCCTTCCTGCCTGTGTAGATCTTGCTGCCATTGTAGTAATTCCAAAGCAATGCTTGAAAGAAAGATTAATAAACTCTCCTTGTGAGGACCTTGAAAATCAACGTCAGACCCTTTTTGTTCAACTTGTTGTGTTGGTGATGACTCACAAAAACACAGCAAGTTGACAGAAGTAGTCTGACCTGGATTTTCATAGGTCTCAAGGGTACCACCCTTACTTTTTAGGCTCGCTTGTGAAATACTATAGTGGCAACAAGACCACCTTTTGCTTCTTCCTTTTCTTTTTCTGTCTTTTGTGCTTGTTTTCGGGACTCGCTGGTTCTACACCATTCGGTTGTTTAGCAGAATCGTTAGGTTTGCTTATGATCATTTAAGATCTATGGGCTGACATAGCACCTCTGTGGCAGGCTTGCTTTGTTTCAACTTTTTTTCCATAACTGTTGTTTTAGTGCTGTACGGATTTTTTATGATCATGGGTGTCTCTGTCACTGAGCTGATGATGACCCGCGGCATGCCTGCTGAGCTCCAATGACACATGTTCTTTTGAATGTCTTATCCATTTAGGGCTGTGCTGGTTATGTACCCTATGTAATTTCACTATCGGTTAATACTGTAATCACTGAAAAGTGATCACGAGGATCATTGGATCATCCATTTCCTGGAAACTGACTGACCGTCTGATTGGTTGATGGGTGTGCAGGGGCCCCACCAAGAGGCTCTGGGACTGGAGGCTGGCCCCAGTCAATGGCCTCCTCAGGCAATGCCACCTTCCCTTCTGCCAGAGCATCTTGTGCCCGAGACACAGCAGGTGATTGAGTCTACTTCCGCCACAAGCCATGGCATGTGGTCTGCAGCTGGAGAAACCTGCACATGCTGGTGCTGGAAGTTGGACCTCAGATGATGCACTCATTGCCCTATGCAAGGCATTCTCAGCTCTGAGTCAGGCAGCAATGCCTCAATGGCATCGCAAGTCACGGACAGACCTCATGACATTGTGTGCAGCACTTGCTGTTTCATCATGTTGGATAGCAAAGTCTCACTGCTTGCACATCCCTACTCTCAGTACTCGCACATCCCTAGTCTCAGTTCTCGCAGCTTGCACATCCCTAGTCCCAGTACTCGCAGCTTGCAGATCCCTAGTCTCAGTACCCGCAGCTCGCACATGCCTAGTCCCAGCATTTGTACATGCCTAGTCCCAGGACTTGCAGCTCGCACATCCCTAGTCGTATTGCGTGCACATTCCCAGTCTCAGTACTTGCAACCCGAACATCCCTACGAGGGCCATTTGGCCCTTTGCATGTCTGCCACTGCTAGCAAAGCTGGCGCATGTAATTTTGAGGCTGAGCTGATCAACCAGCATCACATGCAGGGGCCATTGACGGTCAGAGCATTTCACAGAGTAGTTTGCAGCGAGCCAAGCGAAAAGCACGGGAAGGGGCTGCTGGTGGGGCCCGGGGCAAGCGCCCTGCCAAAATTCCTGATGACACCCTCATGTCTCAAATTGGATGCTCACAGCAGGTGAAGCTTATGATCTATTGGCTTTGTCAATGCTTACTTCTTCAACCTTGCGCTTTGTGCCCAGTGGCTGTTCTGATTGTAGCCAGTGCTGCTCAATATTCATGGGTTGTAGCCAGTACTGCTCAGTACTCATGAATGTAAAACCATAGGGTCTTGTATTCTGGCAGCTCAAAAGCGCCCTTTTTAGCTCAACTGAATCATGACTTGTCATTTATTAGACCTCTCTGCAGTGTCAGGGTTCTGTGCTCTGCTTGGGGTGAAACCTTCTTGGGGTGATGCTCAGGTTGGGTATGAGGGGGCGAACATGTCAACAGGTATTGGACCTTTGTCTCGGTTGAGTGGTGCCACCAATGTGGCGTCAGCAGATCCCTACGCCGGCTGCTCAAGTGCTGAAGCAGTTGGGTACCTTGCAAAGGCTGAAGCAGAATCAAGGCAGAGGCTGGCACAAGCAGCCATGTCTAGACAGCCGCATATCGTTGACAAGGATGACCTGCATGAGATGGGTTTGATGTAATGTTTCATGCTGTTTCGATGAAGTTATGCCAGGTGTGTAGGGATGTTAGACAGGCTGCTGTCCCTTCAAAGGCTTTGAGATGCAGCATTGTCAACACAGCAGGTCTGACACCTGGCTGCAGCTGACTTCTAGTGGCCATGGCCAGGTCTGACAGCTGAAAGCTGCATTTAGTCATGTGTGAGATGCAGATCATATGACATGCATGCATGTAGCAGCAGACGACACTTGACCAAGGGTATGCCTGAGGTGGGTATAGGCATACAGTGCAGGCACGCAACCTGGACACCGTCTTATGCCGCTATGCCCGTCTTCAAGGCAAGGGAGAAGAGAGAGAGAGAGATTTCAATGCTTTAGCCAGCCAACAAGTCTGATCACATTTAGAAGAAGACAAAGGTCAAATTTGGAAGAAATCAAGAGCTGTCTTGATTTCTTCCAGCGTAGAACAAAATAGAACACTTGCATGCAATCTTGCTGCGCAGAAAAGGATCTGATGGTGTCGGTACTCATGGAAAACAAAGGAGCATACTGCTGCCCAAGTGTGTGGAGAGCCGGACATTGTGCAATTCATCTGCAACAGGCACACCATGGAAGAAGACAAAGGAGCAATCCGGCGTTCAAGCTTGACATGCTTCTTCGCTGAGTCAAGCACGAACGACCCCGCCGTGTTGAACAAACCTGCCGTGCTGAACACGGCTAACAGCTCGGATATACGCGTCATGACCTTTACATCATCGTTAGCATCTGCTACCGGTGCGATTCGCAGCACGACAGCACTCAGCGCGATAGTAAGTTCTGCGGGAGGGACCTTGTTTTGCAAACGGACCTTGTTCTGCAGATTGATGTCGCAGAGCACAGCTCCGCCGATGCAGCATGTACAAGCACGGAATGTACTACAGATCTCAATCAGACAACTCTAAAGCTCTCACGCACTGAAGACACAGCGCTGAGAGACAACAGGCAAGCGCTGCCGGCACATGATCACCTGGATTTAGCGCAGTTGGTCCACGCCGATAGGCCTGCAGCGCGTCCAGTCAAGGGTCTTCTGACTCAACATTTTTTGCAGGACGTGGTTGTGATGGATCGTCTGAGACGTGGTGGGGCGACTCGAGGGCGTGGACGCTGTCGTGGGAGATCAGTCCCTGCCGGGCTACAGCACTCGTGCACTGCAGAGGCCTGCCACAGCCAGCAGTTCCACAATATTGCCAGCATCAACCGACAGCATGTCGGTGGCGTTCACAACCTCACACGACATGCGGCGCTTTATAAACGCCGCAATCAACGAGTGTACTATTGATCCAACCTTTGTGCTAGACCAGCTAGGGAGTCGGGATAAAAGAGGCCTGTCTAGGCTCAGAGACATTTGCTCATACCCTGTCTCTGTCCAGGTGCGGCTTTTGCTCGTACTGCAACTTCCTCAATGATTGCTACCGCAAGACAGCTAGAGTCTAACTGTACTGTGCAGGCAGGCAGTGACAGGTCCAAAGCATCATTTCAGCGAGTCATCTGCGCATTGCTGCATCTCCTTGGTCTGCCAAGCTTTGCAAACACAGTCCTCAGCCAGTGTTACAACCCCATCGTCTCAGTTGTTGAGAGCAGCTTGGACATGCACAAGGTGTGCCAGTGTTTGACTGATCTCAGCAAACAAGGCAGCATAACAGACAGCAAAAGCAAGATGGTGAGCTTTTTGTGACAGCTTATATATCATCTTACAGGGTTTCAGAGCTTCTCAAAGGGCTGTATGTACAGGATCAATGTCATTACACAACTTCTAAACTCATTCCAGCTGCCAGAACATCCTGGAAAGGGCTCCCGATTGCCTGATTTGTGCTGACTGATGCATCAGTCAATCATGCAACAATTGCAAAGTGCCTTGGTCTGTAAGTCATGTTTGCACTTGGCGACTTTTGCTGACTTGCAGGCCTCTGCATGGCAGCCAAGAACATGGGTAGAGATGATGCAGATTGTTGTCAGTTTCCTGATGCAGCTCATGTCACGATCCAGTGGTTCATCTGCAGAGAAGCTTGGCCACATGCAGTGCCATATTGCTGAATTGCAGCAAGCATACAGAATGTTCACTATCAGACGCAGCGCTGCAGGAGAAAGCACTCTCAGCAGCAGCTTGAGTAGGCTGAGCAGGTGATGATATTCCCTGTTTCAGTGAATAGTTGGTTCATAAGGTCAGCATGTTGCCAGTACCTCTCAATGCATGAGAAGTCAACTTTTGACTGCTTTGCAGGCTTGTTGCCAGCCAGCAGGGAGACTATCAGACGGCTCAAGCACAAGCTGCTCTATCAGCACAGTTGAGTTCCTTGCGTACACAGCAGCGTGCAGCGTCTCGCATTTCACAAGCAGAAGAAGCACAAGCTGGGCCATGCATTCACAGGGAGCAGGGACCCAGGTAATCCATCTGGTCTACCAAATGTTGCCTGTGTGTGTGCTGGACAATTAACTGTCAAATGGACGTTTGATTTTGGTCCCTCCTTACACCAATGTAGGGTGCTGCTGAGTGAAACAGCAACAACTGTAGGAATCCTGGCTCTGCGTCTAGCAGCATCTACTGTGCCCATGGCTTGACAAGGTTAGTCTCACCTGACACAAGCCAGCTATAATCTAGCTGGTGACATGCATAGCCCTATTCACCAAGCTTTTGCTGAGCCCGTGCTTGTTGCAGGCATGATAACGACTTTGCCAACATTGCCAGCATCAGTATTGCGCCCACTCAAGAAGAGATGCTGTGCACCGTTCCTCAATATCTGCCACGCAATCAAGCTGGCACAGTCATGCATCTGGAGTCTGCCTCCCAAGCAGCTCATCTTGACATGCAATTCAGGTCAGCTGTTTGTATCTTGCATCACTGCGGCACATCTAGCTACCTTCTATCTACGGCAGTCATGTGATCAATGGTGGGCATGAGGACCATGATATCAGTGTTGCTGCTGAGAGAGCATTTACGTAATCTACCAACATGCATCTGTCAATGCCAGCCATGAGGTGAACAGATTTTCAGCGTTTAAAACAGGAATGCCTGCACAGCAGTGGGTAACAGCACTTTATGCTTGATCATTTTCTGCTATGCACAAGTTAGGTCGTTCCTCTGCTCACTCATCAGCATTCAATCCTCAGATTGTTTCGTCATGATGGTCTGGGGGAGTTGTTCACCAGCATCCTTGACTTCAAAGAGAGCGGAGGGATAGCAGCTGTGGTGCCCACTCAGCCAAAAGGACATGGGCAGATGCCCTGGCCACAGGCAGTGCAGGAGGGTACTCTCCAAGTGTACACAAATGCACATGTCGAGGATCTGTTCATTCCCATAAGAGGTCCCGGCGGTGTCTTCATGGTAAGAATGGACATGACAATCCCTGACGTGCTTGTGGCCAGCGACACTGTGTCATCCTGTGAATCACAAAAAGTGTGTATGCCGTGCTCTTCACTTGGATGTGGCAAAACATAATGGCAGAGACAAGGTCAGTCTGTTCAGCTGAACTGTTCCGCTGAAGTTCATGATCATGCTGTATGTTATACCACAGCTGAATTTTCTTTCTTTTGTGTACTGAGTTCCCAGTGTCAGCCTGCAGATAAGCTTTGATGATCTGCCATCCAACCAGAGCAAGAAACCTCAGGAGCTAATCGAGTTTTGGAAGATGACAAAGCGGCTGCAGCATGGCACTCTGGTGCGGCTGTGGACTGAGACGCCATCAAATGAAACAGATGCTGCGGCTGGGTCTATCAACGTCAAGATCATTTCTTGCATCATCTCTGAGAGAGATGAGCAGCTCCTTGCTCCGAGACACCGCAATCGGCGCCCTACCATTGGCCTCAGGTAATATGTCAGTGTCTGTACAGGCTGAATTTCAAGATTTAGGTGTCACTGAACATGTCACAGTTTCAAAAAGGGTGCTATGCAGTGCTGCAATGACCATCTGTGTTTTTACGTTCGGTCTGCAGATGCATGTGCAAATCGATTGAGCCGAGTGCTTTGCCCCAGTCCTGTGTAATAAATGCTGCCATACATGCCTCAAGCATGCTCAGTTCAAGAAACTCATACGGTCAACTTCATACAGGCGCTCACACAGTCGTGTGCTTCCTGAACCCCCCTGTTGGGCTGGTGCAGGTTGTGTGCCGGCTCTGAGATCACTGGCCTTCTATCAGCAACCACTGAAGGCCAGCCAGCAGGCAGGACAGTGCTGTTGCAAGCTGCTGGCAGCAGCTTCTTTGCCTTCCAGCCATTCCTCAAGGCTTTACAGCGCTGTCACCATCTACCTTTGGCGCACCACATAATACGCCTCCCCACCACTGATACTACAACAGGTAACAGCAGACTCATTGTGTTGTCCCTTACGTGAGATCTGATTGAGAGTCTGCTGAGGTTGCTGCAATCTGACTGAAGGTGTGCTAAAGGTGCTGCCATCTGAGTGAGAGTCTGCTGAGGTTGCTGCAGTCTGATTCAAGAGTCTGCTGAAGGTGCTGCAATGCATGTGCTGCATGCAATACTGGACGGTGTCACTGTCTTTGCACTTTTGCAACCAGTTCTCTGTTAAAGGCAGTTCAAGCAGCTCCCAGGCAGTGGTGCCACCTCCAGTTTACTTGCAAGAGAGCAATGCCATTGACCTGTCATGTCTCATCGCCCCGCCAAAGAGGAACAGCACTTCAGAAGCTGCTTTGAGGAGGGTCAACGTGCTGAATGGCGTCTGGCCAGATGAGGCTTTGGTGCAGTACACCACCCAAAGAGGAGCCATCAAGGTGCATGTCTTGCAAATCATAGCTCACTCACAACAACCCAGTTGTTGTCATGAGATCTGATGCCTAGCTGATGATTTACTAGGCTGTGTTTGTTGTGTGTTAGACACATGTGTTCTCGCCAGATTGTTACCCTGCTGGTTGCATGCAGATTTGGGGATGCTTGCTCTGATTGTAGATGGTGGTGCAGCGGGTCGCGCTCATGTGAGCTTTGTTATTAGGCAATGTCATTTGGTTGCAAGCAAACCCAGCATTGTCAGCATTCAACTTACAGAAGCTGACACGTTGTAACGTTGGCACAGCAGAAGTAGCATCAGATGTGACAGCTGTGGGAGCTGTTCCAGAACACCTTGCCATGCATAGTACCCCACGTGTAACCTGATATCTATACTGATAACCTGATAGGTGAAACCTCTGAGGCCGACAAGCAGGCAAGAGCTGCTCAGCTGCACATGTTGGCACAAGCAGAAGAAGCCTGCTCAGATGCTCAGAGACAAGCATGTGAAAGGACGGCGGGCTCACCCATGGTAGCTGTCTTGGCTTCCCTTCGGGCAGGTTTTGCAAGTCTGCACAAGCTGGTTGAGGCCCCAATGGGCAGGAGCGACGAGGTACGTCCACATCACATGGCATGTTGTGTCAGACCTTTTCACTGTGCTGTATCACGTCTGAGTTGGCATGGAGTAGCATGTGTGCTGCCAGCGCTGTTGTTCACAGCCATGATAACTGATGTCATCTGCATAAGGCAGCATCTCTTATGCATGACTCCACAATGCTACTTATCCTGCTCCTTGCAATGGCTCCAGATCCATCCAGAGTGTCTGCACAAAATAGTCCTGAATTTGATTTCTTGCAGCTGAAAGCAGGGGTGAAAGCGCTTGTCAGTGAAGTACCAGGCCTGGCAGGTCTGGGTTTCACAAATCAAGGACACTGGTATGAGTGTGCCAACGGTCATCCATATATCATAACAGAGTGCGGTGGAGCGACGCAAGCCAGTGTGTGTCCAGAGTGTGGTGCGCCAATTGGTGGCGCTCAGCATCGACTGCAAGCTGGCAACAGAGAGAGTGCGGCTCTGAGGGCACTTGCTGCACAAGTTGCAGGGCAAAGATTGTGATCATTGGCATATGACACATGCCATGTCCTTCAGCGAGTGCTGAAGCTGTTGCATGTACTGTTGCAGTATTATTTCTAGCTTGAGCTATAGTGGTGTATCGCAAGTTGCATTTTGCCTGGTGCAGTTGCAAACTCGTTTGCTTTTAGGTACCAAGCTGCTACCGGTATGAAATAGCTTGTAGACTGTATGCAGTGCGTGTTCTCGGAAAAGTCAGTCAGTACATTGATCTTTTAAGCGCTGTATCCTGACAATCTCTGTGAACCAAGCTGTTCGCTGAACTGACGTTCTGTGAGGATGATTGTTCCACCCATGTGAGAATGTGCTTGTCATGCACCTCGATGTCTCCCTTGTGAGGATCACATATGTGCATGTCAATGATGATGAGCGTAAGTGATTCGCTTGACAACTGTGTGTCACAATGTGCTAGGGACGAAGGATCTCAGCTGCAGCTGCAGCTGATGTGACTTGCTTGGTGGGATTACATGACGTTGACAGCACAGTCACTCAGCTGTATACAGTTCTTTGCAATGTCCAACATGCTTGTTTAGGGTACCAAGCGTGCTCATGTCTTTAAACAAGCCAGGTAGGCAAAGCAAGCGTTTGACTATGAACCCAACAAACAGCTGCATTATGCTTGCAGGCATATCTCTGGACTGAACAAGCCAGGTGGCTGAATCCTACTAGCTACTAAGCAGAAAGCGTCCCGCTTTCCTGTCTCAACAGCACAAATTTGCTGTTGACTTTGGAAACAACCTGCTTCATGGTGCCTAAGTATTTGTTGCAGATAGCATACAACAGATAAGCCACAAACAAGCAATTTGCAACACCTGTAAGAATGGCAACAGCTGTAAGCCCTGCTTGAGAAGCTTCATCTTCATAATCTTGCAGCATCAATCCAGCAACCACAGAAACAATCAGCAGCAGCACTGTTGCCATCTGCACACGCTGCAAATCGCAAGTTCTATAAGGCCGCAGCACTTGCTGGTACAAGTACTCAAAGCAGAGCAGGCAAAGCACCATTAGTAACGGAAGATACACGCCTAGAGGCCTGCCATTCACAATCACCAATAGCAAGCCCATGAGCTTGAACTGAAACAATGGGCCTTCCCACCAGCGGTTCAGCCTGTAGCTCCTGTATGCATACCCCAGCTGCTGTTTGCACGACACGCTCTCCAGTTGGTGTCGCTTCAACAGCAGCACCACGCAGATGACTAATGGAATGCCTACACTGAAAAGCAAAAGGGCAGGCAAGGCCAGGGCCAGTGTCAGGAGTAGATGCCAGCTGGCAAAGCATGCATGTCGCATGTCTGACTCCCAGTATCCTGCTGGCCAGGTTGCCTGAAAGCAGCAATATGGTTCTTTCAGCACAGGAGTTGGTTCCTTGACACAGAGAATGTGCTTATGCTCAAGGCAGCACAAGCCAACAATCCATGATGCCATTAAGCTGTGCTGATCAAAGTTCATAAATCGTAAAGTGTTGATGCAACAACTCGGGCCTATGGTTGTTGACAGTCAGAGCTAGATCAAATGGCAAACTCGCATATAGTAACTGCAGTGCATGTTGCAGTCATACAGCTTAGGGTGCATGCTTGTTACCTTCAGAAACGTTTGGTAGAGTGTGCCCGAAGGGATTGGATGGTCGATTGGGTAGCATGCAAACACGCCAAGCGCTGCCTGTGTCAACGAGGGGTAGAAGTAGCCCAGAACTGAGTAACATGTTAGCATCAGTCGCTTGCTCAGCCAGTCCCTTCCTCTGCTGTCTGATGGCCTACAGCGCTGCAGGTAGATGTAGGCAGCAATCCAAGCTGTGCAGAATGCGATCAGCAGGACGAGAGGGATGGCTAGCTGGACCAGCGTCCGGGTCACTGCCAATGGGAGGCCTCTGTTGTTATGGGGCAAGATACAATCCATGGCTGCGCTCTGCACAGCACACAGGAAAACCAGAATGAGCAAAATGAATCAAACACATATGGGCCTATGGGTAGCCCGCCAACCTCTGCAGTAGTACCTCCAGCAGTGCAGGTTCTGCTCTTGCCACATAGCAAATAGCATATCTGTTGTATTGTCTCATAATGTCTACTTACATCTTGCAGGTGAGACCTGGTCTTTACTTGACATGCATCTCAATGCTCTGTCCGAGTTTCACGTGTGGTGTTTAAGGCAGATTTGTGGCATCTCAATGAGAGACCACATCACAAACCAGGACATCTTGCAGCGTGAATCTTTTGATGTTGACTCTCAGCTGAGAAGCAAGAGGCTTAAATGGGTCAGTCATATCTGCAGGATGCCTGACAGCAGATTGCCCAAATTGCTGCTGCATGGACGTTTAGCAGGCCAGAACTGTTGTGGCGAACCTTGGACTTTGAAACAATATTGTATTGTCTGAGAACCACAAGTTGAAGTTAAACCTCTACACCCGTGATGCTCTGAAGAAGCCTGTCTGGAGGGAGCTGACTTGCATCGCACGCATCTGATGCCTGCTGGCTCAGCTTCTTTTTAACTTTTACTATTATTATTACATCTTGCAGATAAGGCAGGAATGGAAGGAGCGAAATAAATCACACATTGGTCAAATCCATGGCAACCAGTGACAAATGCACAGGCACATGTTTGCAATTTAGATTTCCTTAGTAAGTCGAGAGAGATTGATTGCACAGGGTGACACACCTGTGGGTTGACATGAGTGATCCATGCAAAGGCCTTGAACAGGCCCCCAAGCAGGCTGAGCCACTTGATGTCCAGCAGGCCCAGAAGCGAAGCCAACTGCACATATGTCAGCAAGGCCTGCATTCACAGTGTTGCATAGTATGAGCGCCATTCAGCAACATTCTGTCCGTGTCGCAGTGCATGCTCACATTGCAGCTGTGTGCGACAGGCATTGGTCGCTACTGACCTGCTGCACTAGTCAGTACATGGTGCAGTCGTATTGCAGCATGTACATGTACAGTCAGGCTTCCTGTAGACCCTGCGAAGGAAAAATATGATTTATCGCAACTTGAAGAAGGTCAATAGGGCATTCTTGGTGAATGTATGAACAAAAAGCACAGGCATTGACATATGAGCAGTCAGTGATTGACAAGCGCCCGGCAAGCAACATGTGTGTTTGTCTGCATACCTCAACATAATCAGAGCCCTCTGCTTGGTCCCACCCTGTGGACTTCTCATCCAACAAGCGCCAAATCAGGAACGCATTTACCAGGACTGTGCCAGCCAGCACTAGGAAATACTCAAATGCCGCTATCCCATGATGTGGACAGAAGACACACGAAAAGCGACCTGTATCAATTACTGTGTCACGCATTTTGCATGTCGCCATTATCTGCCTCGCTGTTGTTCGTTGAGCCCATCAGGGAACATACAGATGGATTCATTACTGGCGACCCAAGAGCGTATGTGTACTATTGACAGAGTGCTCACCATTAACACACTGAACCTCGCAGGGCAACAAGCACACAAAGGAAGCAGGAGAAAGCGCACATTCCAGGCCTGACAGCCTTACAATGCACTTTTCCAAACACTTGGGCAGCACACACGCATGGCAACAGTAACAGCTGTTACCTGAGACTCCGTGACCAGGAGAGCATATAGTGCATACTGGGCCCTCATACCCCCTGCTACATTGGTGGGTCAGATAGGATGGGCCTGATTCCGGGCCATCCCCCCAAAGCTGGCATGCCAAGTCAGCCTGCTCCTGTGGGTTGTTACTGTCAGCATACCAAATCTGCTGACACATCTCTAAGGTTGCGCGATCCCCCCTAAAAAGTAGCATGCACATTCACTTTCCCTTTGAGCAATCCCTGAAAACTTAGGGTGCGCAAGGTCAATGGGAAGACAACGCTGACTAGTGCCCACTTGATTGACACTTTTGGACTGTCACTATCAAAGGGCTAGCAATGCATGTTCTGCTTTCTGAAACCACCAACAAATTGGTGTGATCTGATCAACAAATCTGATCAGAAGGAAGCGTCAGACTGGATTGCGTAGCCTGATCATCACCACAGATCCGTGCACTGAGTCAAGCAGGCATGGCGCAAATTGCGTGGCAAACTTGGCATGGTGCACTTAGCATGAAACACTAGACACCAATGCAGCTGGTGTCATGACCTCAGCCTGATGCACACTACAAGGTTGAATGGCATCCACAGCACAGCACAGCACAGCACAGCACAGCACAGCACAGCACAGCAGTTTACCTGCAAGCGTTGGAATTAGGACATCTGTGCATGAGAGTTGCGTTTGCTGCAGAGTGCCAGAACCCCTCTGCGGGAATGAAGGACGTGGTGCCATTTGGGCACATTGCACTGTCTGGACATGGGCTGCAAGCCTGATCCGCCTGATCCAAGCTGTACTGACCATCCGGACATTGGTCACATACGTCGCCTTGCTGACCAACGATCTCTCCGTGTAGGCAGGGACGAATTTGCAGGAAGATTAAGGCAGGGGGCAGGTCCTGTATGACAGAGGCAGCATGGGAGGCTCCTTGACAAGAGACAACTGTAGAGGGGACTGCATTGCACGGATGCACACCTGCTACAGTCATTGACAAGTCAGAGGGCAGGAAGACGATCATGTTCCACTACCTCATGGCTAGAGACCGTGAATGTGATGTTGTATTTGCCAGGCGGCGCTTTGATTAGCAGGGTAGTGAAGCCAGCAGAGTGGCTTGTGCTGCTAACGGTGGCGCTCAGCTGACCAGAGAGCAGGCTTGGAGTGTCTGTTGGTGCTGCCACATTGATCACTGGAGGATGTGCTTGTGGGTAGTCTGCATGCACACAGACAGCGGTGTCAAGACCAAGGCCTTGTATTCCGGATATGACTAAGGGACAGCACAACTTTACACACCTTATGTTTGCAAATCTGCACAGGAATGGCCTTCGGAACAATGCGGGTGTGGCATGCCTGATGCATGCAGTACTCAGCTGACACTCACTGATGATACAGTCTGCAAGTGCACTGCCACTTTGCACATATGACTAGTTCACCATTGGCACACTTCTTGCAGCGTTGCCAGTGCCACATCCATGCAAAACTCCAGTCTGTGTGTCATTGCTGAAGCCATACCCATAAGCATTGTCTGGCCCGCCATGTCTAGCATAGCTACGTCCAGCAGCAGCCTTGAAACTGGCTGGTCCATGCTTGCATCAACTGCGCTTGTACTCCAGAAGTTGTCAACAATGACACCGGTAGAGTTGGGCACTTCAGCAGCCTGAGCGCATGTGTAACCATTTGGAGCATACGCAATGCACTGGATGAGGAGCCGTGCTGCTGGGTAGGCAACTATGTCGCCATATTCAGCAGCTGCGTTGGAACCTGACTGCCATTCTGGGCATACTGTGGGTAACAACGTGGTGCTGTTCACTGTCTGATTGAAGTAAGCAAACAGGTTTGCCAGGTTGAAGGCACCTGCAAATGACAGAGACATGATTTCACGCTTGCTGCAGTGTTGTGGCAGAAGTATCTAGAGTTCTGTTCAGTCTTGGTAGAAGTGTTAGAAAGTTCAAGTCACAAATGCGTCTTGCCATGTCAACGAGCAGTCCACTTTCCAAAACTGCAAAGAGCACAATATCAAATCATGGCTCAGATGGCCAAGGATGCTTATACCAACAAAGGAAATACCATCAACCTTGTCATTCACATCAACAGTAACATTGGTATGAACGTAATAACAACAGTAACAATCAAGGTAGCACTATGACACATAATATGCTAAAGCTTGCCATGATTCAGAGCCAACAAATGCCACTACGTAATGTACCAGCATGTCAATGACAGTTGACTGACAGCTCAAACCACGAAACAGTCAAGAAGTACCTTGTGGCGCATTGCTGCTGTTGTCAGCACAAACTGTGTAGAAGCCGGTGGGTGAAGTGGTGTAAATGGCGCCTCCAGCACCTTGTGCTACGTTGGTCGCAAGTTGCGTCTCCGAAACCACAAACAAGGTGCAAGTCTGATTCTGGAGGTAGCTTCCCAGGTCAAGCTGATGCTGTGCAGCGTAGTACACCAGCGGAGCCTGTAGACAGCAGCATCTGTGCATGTCAGCTGGTGCTTGCAATCTACCAAGTGAGAACAGGGAGGAAGAAGGCCGCAGCAGTAACAAATAAGATCAGAACTTGCAGTACCAAGCCCGTGTTTACAGTTTACAAAACATGAGTCAACATGAAGCTGAGCAGCAGAGACTGCATGAGGCATGTAGCAGCTTGATAAACATACATCAACATACATTCCAAAAATCATCATGGCATGACGAGAACTCAGCTCAGCTGTTCTGTGAGTTGTGAGTTCTGCACAAACCAAGCGAAGACTACAGCGGCTCACCAATGCACATAACTGGTTGAAGAATATTGCTCCTCCAACAGTACCAGCTAAGTTCTGTGTGAACTGGGTGCCGTCAAGCCATAACACAGCAGCAAATATGCGCAAGGCACCTCCCAGCCCTCCTAGAGTGGTAAAATCCGAGCCTGACAATGAGCCCTCAGCTGAGTTGCTGGTGAAATTTGATTGAGTGATGATGACATATACATTGCCAAGGTTGCCAATACTGTCAACGCTCAATGCACCGCCTGCCACAGCCCTGTATTCAAACATGCATCTCATGTCATCCAAGCACATTTTATCCATTACAGATCAAACGATCATGATAAGAATGTTTATAGCTGTTGCTCATTAACAGTGAAAGACAGATGCCATCCACATACAGACCATGCTGGTAACATATGGCCATCTGCTGAGGTGAATGCAGCTCGGCAAACTGATGACAAAACTCAAGTGAGAGGCTATGGGTGTTGATCTTTGGCCCCACAAGACTTAGTGCATGTGAAAATTGCACAGCAATGGCATACAAGGTCTGGCAGAAGGTTTTTAGTTTGTGACTGAGATGTGTGAATCAGCATGGCCAACCTGCATGTAGAGCACCTCAGAAGCTTACATGTTGCCTGTCGCGTTGATCTGGTCCAGAATGACATCGCTGGCAGGCAATCCACTCACTTTGATGGCGCCTCCGGCCTCCTCACATGTGTTGTTTGCCAGACTGGTGTTCGTTACACTCAACCGTACACAGTCCCTGCAGGTTATGCCTCCCCCACCTTCGCTGCCAGCAACGCTGTTAATGAAAGTGCTACTATTTACCTCAAAGCTACCATCAACCAGGGCAAGACTGCCACCTGAAACAGCTGCCTGATTGCCGTCAAATATACAATTGGCAATACTGTGTGAGTATGAGAAGGACAGAGCAAAGATTGCACCGCCCAAGAAAGGCGAGTTGTTCTGGATAAATTGGCAGTCTATGATTGTAATGTAAGCGTAGAAGGTTCCAATCATAAAGATGGCACCACCAGCCCCTCCTGCTCCTGGCTCAACAACTGCCTGATTTCCGTCAAATACAGATTCAGCCACTGACACCGGCTGCTCAAGCTGATCCAAGTACAGAGCACGGGAGTTGCCAGTGAAGTTGCTGTTTCTGATGTCAATGTTGCAGGTGCCACCAAGCAGATTGTCAAAGTATGAGGGGAGCTGTGCAGCGAAGGGTGCAGCTTGCGCATGCTGGGCACATGCTGTAGGGTTGCCAGAGACCTGCGCCATGTTTACAGCACCAATGGGGCCGTTGTTGTTCATGAAGGTGGTGGCAGAGAGGGCAATGCACTGCAAGCTCTCCAGATCCAAAGCCCCTACTGCACCACCTGTGTTGCTGTCAAAGGAAGTGTTGACCATGTACAAGATGCTCCCAAAGTTTTGGCCCAGGACAGGATTTTCACCACTTGAAACAGCCATGCCACCTACAGTCTTTGCTGCAAGGGGATCATAACTACCATCGCCTGCCCAGTTTTGCAGACATGTACTGTTGGAAACGATGATTTGAAAGCCATCCAGCTCCATGTACACTGCACCGACTGTTCCAGTCAGTCCAGCCTTATTGTTGACAAAGTTAGAATTGCTGATGTCTAGAGTGCAATCTTGTGTCAGGGTGCAGTTGGATGATGAAGCATTGAAGTACAGTGCTGCGCCTGTCTGACCTGCAGCAGTGGAGGCAAGTGTCAGCATCACCATTGAGCACACCAGTAGCCAAGTGTCATCAGGAATGAGCCTAGCGGCAAGCACTGAGGCTGCACTGTATATAGACATCTGTAGGTGTCAGTACAAGTCCTGGCATCTCAAGGCATAGTCATGCTGTCCCATTTAGAGCATAGCTCCTTCTGTCATTAGCGCATGCTATACGCATGCATGTGTCCATGCCACTGCCACAACTGCCAAGGGAGTTCCTGGAACATGAAGATTGAGTTACCTGAATTATCAGAGAAGCTGCAGTTGTCTACAGACATGTGCGCCAAGCCCTGAGCAGCCAAGCCACCTGTCTGCTGAGCTTGATTGCTTACAAAGATACTGTCTGTCATAGACATGCTGTTGGTCTGCACAAGAAGCACTGCGTCCCTTGTAGTGGTCAGATTTTGAATGGAGGCATCAATCATGTTGATGTGGTCTCCAAAGACTGAGAACAGGGCTGATATGCCCTCAACTGGAGGGTCGATGACGCTGACATTAACACCTATACCAAACAAAACTTGGCTAGAGATCAGTACGTACTTACATTTTGTCTGCTTGGACTCAATACAGACCAATCAATAACCAGTGAAAACAAAAACAGCATGCATTGCTTCATGGCTCGGCACCGCATCTTCTTGAACTGCATAGCGGAAAAGCGGAGCACTGCAAGGCACTAAGAAGCATAAGGATGACATGCACGAATATAAACACCTGAGAAAAAGCTGAGGAACGGCTGGACAATCGGATCCACCAGGAATTGGAGTCCTTGCGCCTCTGTACAGTGCACGCTTACATGCCGCAGTGCGTCAGGACTACCAGTGATGCCCACGACCGTCAACTGGCAGCTGCTGTTCAAAACCACCGAGTTTTCGGGAGCACCTGCTACCTTCAAGGTTCGTCCACTCACCACTACCAGATACGCAAGTAGGAAGCACGTTGAGCGCTGCATTCGGAGCCCTTGAATGACTCTATGACCCTGCTACGTCATATCGATATCTTTTGCATTCTCAAGACGATACCAGCGCTATCGCAGCAAGCGCGAAAGCCAGGAAGCATCTCCTGACAGATAAAGCATAGCTAAGCTCGCTTGACCATTGCAGGCATGTTCAATAGCATGCGAAATCGCTCACGAGGTACACTTTAAACGGTCAAACCCCCAGTGATCAGTCGAGAGTGCGGTGTGGCAGCCCTTTACTGTTCATGGGATGGGTCAAACTTACACCCACTTTGGACAGAACGTGAAGACTAGGCCTCTTGACTGCCCGAGGTAGAAAAGATGTCGAAGCCAAGCCCCTGCACAACTGATCTGGCCGAGGTAGATGACATTCGTTGACCTACCAGCCGGATCAGTTGGATCATCAAGCACCGGATGCGTACTTCTTCATGAGTCATGCTGAAGGTGGGCACAGCCAACTTTGATGACGTGACCTGCACGCCGGCACGGAAGCACGGAGACACGGAGATCAGGACCACTGACAAGCTTGTGCTTAAGCTCTTGAGCTGCTTGCAAAGTCTCTAGCACACCCCGTTTGCTGCCCACCTGCACATTGTGAGTCGAACTTTGCGTGGGATTGTCAGAGCGAGCGCACTTCTGTGCTACCTTCGAGAGGAGTCCCCGTCTTGCAGCTTTCCTCCAGTCGTGGTCACAAGTGACACCGGTGACCTATGAAAGCACACACAGTCTTTAGTTGCTGGTGCGCTTATCCTGCTGCGAGGCAAAGCATGACCCAAAAGTTAAGTCGTGCTCGTAGGGTCACAGACAGATGAGCTCTCCCTTGGAAAATCTCAAACAGCAGTATGCTGCCGAGGTCGTGAAAGTGGACGCTGATGAGGAGCTCCTCAAGCCTTTGGATCGTGGAATACGGCTGCTGAAAGAAGTTGCAGAGCCTGCAGGTCCGTGCCGAGAATATACCAACGCAAAGTTTTTGAAGACAGTCAAAGCAGGCTTAATTGTGGCTTCAGCTTTTGCCTTGACATCGCCAACAGCCTCTCAGCCTTGTCTGTTGCTTGAGGCATATCAAGCTTGCCTGCACCTGCACAAAGCTTAGCAGAGTCAGTGCAGCCTCTCAGCCTCTTCTGTGGCTTTGCTGTAAAAGTCTGCACAAATTCTGCTACAAAGGCCGATGGCATTTGGGTTTTAGTTGGCCAAGTCAAATCAGTCCAGCCTGCCAATGGCATCAAACAATTGCGGACAGTCAGCTGATTGATTTGCTCACACAGCCCCTCCGCTTTGCTTGTGGCTCATGCTAGGGTAGCAATAGGTTTCAGTAACATTACAGCAGCTTATTTGTAATGCTAGTACTACTTATGATAGAGCAGACCCTATGTCTGCTGCAGCTGTGCTGCTGGTGTACATAGTTGGCACTTTGGACTTGTGGGTTAAATGTCAAACAGCGGTCAAGGTCGTCTGTAATATGCATTAGTCCAGCAACTTGCTACAGTGTTCACCACTGGGTGTTGCATAAGAATATCTATTTTCTGTCTCTTCATCTGAGATTGTACATGTACAGTGCAGGCTCCTCAGACAAGGTTTTTTAGTTGTTCCGAGAATCGTGTCCGGACAAGAAATCGCCCGCAAGCAGCAAGAAATCGCCCTCAAGCAGCAAGAAATCATCAGAAAGCAACTCACACGTGTTGAGCAGGGCAATGCAGCCATGTTTTATCACATGTTTGCTCCAACCATCAGTGATATGACACAGCGCAGCCGAGAGATCCAACGAAATTGCGTGACAGCATACAATGCAGAGGAGCGTGCTCCAAAGACGCTTTGGTGCATGGTGCTGGGGCGATACCTAGACACCCAGTTGATCAAGGCAGCACATATTTACAAGCGAAGCTGGCCTGCAAGCACAGCTGTAAGTTGGAATGGCATTGTTGCCAATTCATGTCACCTGGACACGTCTTTGATTCGTCTTTGATTGGTACGATTCAAAAGGGCCGCACAGAGGCTATGTCCACATTGCAGGCACAACTTCAGCTAGACGTGGATTCGCCAGCCAACTTAGTCTCGATGCAACAACACATTGAGCATGCGATTGATAGATTTCAGCTGATTGTTATACCGGAGAGTGCTACAGTTTACAGGGTAAGTTGTTCGTCAAACATATTGTCTTGTCAACTTTGCTGTCTGCCTGTGTTGTGAAATCTGTGCTTATGTTGTGTCTATGCTGAAACAACAGTTCTGTCAGCCGTGAAGTTGCTTCATGCAGATCCACATCTTGGATCCTCAGCTTGGTCCAAAGATGGTGCATGCTGAAGTCAAAGATTCCACTGGTCGCCAGATCAAGTTTCAAGACCTTGATGGTACAGTGCTGCAATTTGCCACGGCTGCTCGTCCAGCAAAGCGGGCCTTTGCTTGGCATGCTGAAGTGGCCTTACGATTTGGCTCAGACAAGCAATGGCCAGCAGCCACCACACTTGACGTTCCCCCTTTTGCTTGGAGCTCTGAAACCTGTGACTCTGAGATCCGGGAGCGCTTTTTTGGGGATCTCATGGGCTTGAGTTCAGACGCAACAACACCTGATCTAGAGCCTGATGTTGATTTGGACGCTCTTGCGCTTTCCTTATAAGCGTGTTTCATGTGGCATGCAAGCAAGCTTAAGTCCGGCAAGGCAACCATGTGATATACAATTGACACAGTTGGCTGATCCACTCATGCCATCCATACCGTTGCCGCGAATGTGCGCAATGAGGATGAGAGATAGCATGGTGCACGCGTACGTACTCAGTGCCTGGCGCCGAGCGTTTGGTTTAGGCGGAACGCTCCGTGTTGGTAGCGTCCGGCAATGAGTGATCAATCAGTCAATGAATCAATCAATAATTACAATGTCCTGGAGGGCAACTGGGACTTAAAAGACAAAAAAGTTCAGTTCAGTGAATTCATACAGTCAAAGTCAGCTTCCTACATGCAAAGCATTCCCTAAGGCAGTCACTACATGCATTTGGTTCACACAAAGAATGCCTAGAAGTGCACATCGCCGTCTCATAGCAAATAGAGCTTTTCTTGCCGTAGCCACCAGAGCATCCGTCCCAAAGGTCAGTTTTTTGGTGGCGTGCAAGACAGACCTCAAGTACTTGTAGCTCTCCACCCGTTCCACAACTGCACCACTGAGCACAAAGTCACACACCTCACTTTGCAGGGTTTCAAAGACCACCACTTTTGTCTTGTTGACATTGACTGTAAGTTGACGCTGTTCACAGAAGCTTGCTAATGCGTCAAGCTGCTTTCGAAGTTTTGATGCACTCTCAGACACCAGGATGAGGTCAGCGGCATACAAAAGCAGCAGCACCAAACTTCCATGAGTGTAGGCGCGTCAATGTCAGCAGTGTCAAGCAAACGTTTTTCCAGCCCATCAACATACAAATGAGACAGAGTTGGGCTCAGGAGACACCCTTGCTTCACCCCCATGACACATCTGAAGATGGCAGAAATGCCTTGTGATGACCGCATTGCTGCGCTGTTGTGTGCATACAGACGTGGTAATGCCCAGGAATCTGCCATGAACACCAAGCTCCTCTAGCACCTGCCACAGCACAGCACAAGGTACAGTTTCGAATGCTTTCCTGAAATCCACAAGGCAGCAGTACAGCTTGCCAGCTTTCTTTTTCTGTCTAGACTGTCTCTGTTTATCAATTAGTGACCTCTACCTGGCATGACAGACATCAGGTGAAGCCTGCAATGCTTTGATGTACCCTAAGCCATGCATATGCACTTGCCACTTGCCACTTGCGATGCTTTTCCTGCCACTTACAATGTTTTTCCTGCCATGCCAACTGGCCAAGCTCATATGCTACCCTTTCAGGCTCGCTGGGCAACGAGTCCTGCAGACAAAGTTGCTTGGTTGCTCATGCATCACACGAGTGTGCAGGCCTACCCCTGGGTCATTGGTGAGAGTGAGTACAACTTGTCAAGGGTGTCTTGACAAATTGAATGGACGATGGAGAGAGAGAGGGAGAGAGAGAGAGAGAGAGAGAGAGAGAGAGAGAGAGAGAGGTCTGATCACATATAGAAGAAGACAAACGTCAAATTTGGAGGAAATCGAGACAACTCAGAATAAACTTGAAAACCTTCGTGACATAAGACCCAGTGCTTCATTGTTTTCACTCATCAAGTTCAGGTTAGGTGGTCACTCATTGAGGGTCGAGACTGACCGAGACCCAAACCACCTAGAGAACAACGTGTTTGTCGTCACTGTTCTATGCAAGCGGTTGAAGACGAGCAACATTTCCTTTTTGACTGCCCTTTTTACAGCATCATTAGAGGTCAGCATTTCTCATTA